>Ga0123355_10000443_pt1 | contig 54599 bp, 50 predicted proteins | sample TergutEmb28metaG_3_FD_89872 | JGI IMG/M metagenome (GOLD analysis project Ga0123355, IMG submission 89872) | Embiratermes neotenicus P1 segment gut microbial communities from Petit-Saut dam, French Guiana - Emb289 P1 | ecosystem: Host-associated > Arthropoda: Insects > Digestive system > Gut ... | reverse complement strand
GGTTCTCCGAGCCGGGAAATCGCTGACGAAACTCGTTGAACTGCCCTGCTCCGGGAGTCGAGTAGAACTGCCCGGTGACGTAATATCTGCCCACATAATTGCTGCCGGTCTGGAAGTGCGAACTTTGCCATTCGCCGGGTAAATTGCGTGGAGCGACGATGTGCTGTCCGACATTAAAGTGCTCCAAAACATGTTCCATGTCGCGCAGCAGGTTGGAACGCGCGATACTTGCACTGTAATTAGCGTCGAAAAAGTAGGAGTTGGCTGTTGTCCTGCTTACAATGCAGCGGTCTGACGGAACAGTATTGGTGCGGTTGGTCGTTAGTCTACTCCAGCGGTGGTCGCCTGTGATACGGCACGAATATCGCTCGTCCACACGCCCAAGATTTGCTTCGTAGCGATTGCCGGAGAAATAACTAAGGCGGTATGGCTGCATCATCCACAGAGTGAGGACGTCTTGTCCGTGCGCATTCACTCGGTAGACCAGCTGCCACCATTGCGAGGTGAATTCGGTGAGGAATCCATGCTCCACGCCGCTGCGATTGGGAATGGTCTCGAACAAGCGGATGACAATTGCACCCGAATGGCTCATGTTTGTCGGCTCGCCTGTCACGAAATTGGAAAAATCTCGCGCAGTAACCGAGGTGAATCCCGTCAAATCAAAGGATGCGCCTGTGCTCCACTCAGATTTGCTGCTGCGCAAAAGCGGGTCGAGTTCGGGATCGTTGATAATTTCGACGAGAGCATCAAGCACGTGAGAATTGACGCTGCCATCAGCGGCGAAAAGCGGGTCGTCACTCACCGAGATAATCGTGTAGTTTTCATTTTGAATGAGCGTTGGGTCAAGGACAGCGTCACGACGCGGCGCTCGCGGAGTACATCCAACGAGAAATACGGCCATAAGTAAGAGAGCAATAAGTTTCTTCGTGTAGCGCATTATGTTATCTCCCTATCGAGCATTTGTTGCATACTTAACTTCCTCCATCTGAATAAATTATAAATTGCATAGGGGATTGTTACAAACAAACCCACCGTCCATGAAATCGAGAGCGTAATTGCGAATAATAAACAAGCTGGAAAAAAAGAGAGGTTCATACGATTGGTAATATATTTATATCCAAGCCACATTCCGCCGAAAAGGCTGGTAAAAATCCAATTCATAAATCCTATAATAAAAACAACAATCACAAAACTCAAATCAATTGTGTATCCTGCAGCTAAATCCGTCCAAATTATATATCCGATACTGCCGAAAAAAATTGCACTAAAAACAGCTAGTATTGTGATGACATATTTTTTACGGTCACGCATCGTCATACCAAAAGCATCAACGGCGGGTCTTTGAACATTCGGGCTACTCACAATTTTATGCTCCATCAACTGCGCGTCAGCCACCACAGATTGCCGTATTTCGGCGTATGGCACCGTTCTGCCTTGCAATAAATGCGCGACTTCCTTGCCCATGCTTTCCAGTTGTTCGGCTGCTTCTTTTACAAATCGAGTGGTGCCGCCGTGTTTCACTACATATTCAAACGCCTCGATTGCCTCATCATTTCTTTCATAATGCAGATATGCTTTGCCCAAAGTATGCTTAGCAAACACTTTGCTTAGCAAAATTCTAGCCTTTTCGTGCGCTCGTTCAAAACATTGCACACTTCCCTCATAATTACCTTTTGCCATATTCAGCAAGTGTAGCTTTTCAACCGGATAATCTTGATATTCTTTTAGATAGCGAGAGAATTTCGGCGATTGCATCACCTCATTCATTTTTTTCAGAGATATCACAGCCGCTTCAAAGTTTTGGGTTGATAGATAAAACGCCATGCTGTTATTGTGGAGCATGAATTCGTATACTGCATCTAATTTCGAGTACGAACTAACTGCCGAAAGCATCCGTCCGGCTTCTTCATCGCAACCAAGGTTCAAATATCCCGCCGACAGATTCAGCAAAAGCAGTGCTTTCATGCTTTCGTGCAGACGCTTGAACGCACGATGGTTGCATAAATTTTCGTATATTGATATGAATGCTTCGGCATCGCATTGTTCGTGTAGTAATTTGTTAAATTTAACAGTTTTTTTTATTTGCAATAATGTGCCAAATTACATAATTTACAAAAGCTAATACAGCAAATATTAAGACAATCCAAAAACCCATTTCTAATGCAATTATGAAATAAATCGCAGCAATTACAATGGCAATCCAGCTTACAAAGTGTCCGATTTTTGTAGAGCGAAATAAATTCAGCATGAGGTTGTCCTCTATAACTATAAATGATAAAACAGGCATAGCTTGACGATGAACGCTGCTATGCCTTTTTATTTGTGGAGCAGCTCCGGCTTTTACTGTCGCAATGATGGACAGCTTGCGTCACCTCAAAGACATTCCTCAAAAGTCTTCAAGTGGGAAGTGAATTCCCACTTCAGACTTTCTCGTCATTCTCGATGACTCCAGCCTTGTGCTTCGCAATCTGGCGGAAAGGGAGGGATTCGAACCCTCGGTATGTGTTAGCATACACACGATTTCCAATCGTGCGCCTTAGACCAACTCAGCCACCTTTCCGTAAAATCTTACCTTCGGCAAGACAGTATCATTATAGCATATAAATACTAGCTTGTCAAGACGTCCTCACTCTGAGTCGATTGAAACAAACAGGGATTGCAATGAGCAATCCCTGTTTTTGCGTGTGCAATTGAAACGAGTTGGTGGACTGTCACCACCCAAATCCGAACAATTATTCTCGCTAGCAATAGCTTCTTCAATATCGCTCATCGACACAGCTTTGCAACCCTCTTTGTAGTTGAATGCAAAAATAATCTTGTCGTCATGAAGATAAATCGCATTCACAAAGCTATCTACCAGCCGCTGCCTCTGCTCCGGCAATGTCAAATCCAACTTGCGGAAACGATGAATCCAAAAGATGATATGTTCTCGTTTCAGCAGCGGATTTTGCAGCTCTTCCTGCATGATTTTCACTTCAAGCTCGCTTTTGGTCTCCTCCAACTCATCAAGTCTCGTCTTGGTCGAGATATTGAAAATACCTTGCTGAATGGCATTCAACATATTGTTGATTGCTTTTTCTGTTTCGGCGAGCTGCTCCTTGAATCGTGGCAAGTCGATGTTTTCGCGACGTTGCAGTTCCATCACAAGGTCAGCGATATATTCGACAGTCGCATCATCCATAATCGTTCGCGTGATTTCAGATATAGCGACTTCTTCAATCCAAGACTTTCGAACACTCTTTTTCTTGCAGCCGCGATTTTTCTTTGCACTTACACATTTGTAATATTGATGAAATGTGCCGTTTCGGCTCGTGCCGCTTTCACCGACCATGAAAGCTCCGCATGAACCGCAGTACAATTTTGTGGAGAGCAAGTACATCTCCGCTTTGGCTTTGTGTCGGGCAGGAGCCTTTTTATTCTTAGCCAGTCGCTCTTGAACTCGCTCGAAAAGGTCTAACGGAACAATTGCAGGCACTCCATTAGGTACAACAATGCCGCTATGCTTGTACTCGCCGATGTAGATTCGATTCTTCAGCATTGCCTTTACGCTGTCAAGTCGTATAGCTTTTCCGTGCCTGCTTTTGAACGACTTCTCGTCGAGCCATTCCACGATTTGTTTGATTGTTTTGCCCTCAGCGTACAGCTTGAACACATCCAAAACCACGGGAGCGGTCAATGGATCAAGCTGATATCTTTGCTGGCTGTCGATTGCGTATCCAAGAGCAAGATTGCCGCCGTTGTACTTGCATTTCAGCGCATTTTCCGTCATGCCGCGAGTGACTTTTTCGGCAAGCTCAGCGGAGTAAAACTCAGCATAGCCCTCAAGAAGTGATTCAAGTAAAATGCCAGTAGAATCCTCGGCAATCGCTTCGGTAGCAGACACAACTTTCACTCCATTCTTGCGGAGTGTCGCCTTGTAATGTGCGCTATCGTAGCGATTACGGGCGAATCTGTCGAGCTTCCATACGATGGCGATGTCGTACAAGCCTTTGGCGCTATCCTTCACCATTCGCTGAAATTCGGGACGATTGTCGGTTTTGGCTGACAAGGCACGGTCGATGTAAGTGGTGAGGACAGTCATACCGTTCCGCTCGGCATAATCCTTGCACTCGCGTAGTTGTCCATCAATGGATTCTTCGCGCTGATTGTCCGAGGAGTAGCGGGCGTAGATTACTGCTTTCACGAACGTTCCTCCTCGAAGAGAGTCATGATGCTTTGCTTTAATCTTTCACTCATAGGCGAAGATTTTTCGAAGCACATCTCAACAAATTGCGCGAAGTCATTGATTGGAATTTTGGGTTTGAATTCGTACAACTTACCTTGAGGCTTGTCCGTGCGACAGTAGATATAGTCCATTGACACATCAAAATAATCTGCATACCACGCCAAGATTCGATATGGTGCTTCTGATTGGTCATTTTCAAAGCGATTGATGCTGGATTGGGTAGAGCCAGCCAGCACCGCCAACGCTTGCTGTGACTTGCCTGTCGTCGCTCGTAATTCTTTTAATCGTTTGCCGATGGTCATGTTTTCTTCTCCGTGAAGTATGATGAGTATATTATAACTCATATCGACGAAGATGTCAACCCGCAATCAAAGTTTGTTTTGCCAAATGGCTTAAAAAAGGGATTGCCAAAGCGGCAATCCCTTTTATTTTTGTGAGAATCTGCGAGGAAAACGTGGCGTGCTAAAGGCAACTAATGCAGAAAATTATCTTCACAAGTAAGAGAGGCAAGTTTCCTTGCCCCTCTTACTTGATTTACCGTCTTGATTCAAAATCTCCGCGTTGCCATTGAGATTCAAAGGAGTCCCATGCACTGCGACCGAATTCAGATATAACATCTTTAGCAGTAAATGCAGTATTTCCAATTTGATAACGAATTGGCTCATCTAACGATAAAATGCCTTGGCTTAAATTCAAAGGGTAGAAATACTCATTCAATGCCAATAAAAAAACATCTCCCACATTAACATATATAGGTGATTCCCATACCGGAATTCCCCAATCGCGATTGTAAACTTGATACTCTTCCATTAATCTAATTTGTTCATCTGTACGATATCCACGCAGACCGCCATCCACCCAAAAATGTGTAACATTTAATGTACATCCTTTGAAAGTCATATAAATTTCAAGTTCATAAAATGTATTGAGTCCACGATGCCTATCTTCGGTATTTTCGGTAGGCGGCAATGCAGTTGTAACATCTAAAACCACAAATGATATTCCTGTAATTCTTGCAACAAACACATAGCTGGAGGCGTTCATAAGTTCTTCTGCACTCTCGTAAAAGGGCCAAAGCGCATTCAAAAAGTTGTATCGACCTTCCTCGTTATTTTGATTATTTGAACAAGCAGAAAAAATAATTGCCATAATCACTACCATTATCGATGCTTTTTTCATTTTTATTTTCCTTTCACTTCATATAATTGATACAACTAATCGTATTTAAATCGAACATTTCTGATATCAAATGCACGTGGATATGCGATTCTTGTATTGGATGTATAATTCATTACCGATAAATTAGATATTGAGTGAGGATTATCTCTAAGCCATAGTAAATGTCCAATTTCATGAACTACCGTAAACTGTCTTTGTTCAGATGTGTTTGGTATAGTTCTAGTATTTAAGGTTATTGAGCTAGAATTTAATATACCTTGTGCAGTAGGATTACCTGCCACTTGTCCCCACCAAGACACACCAGCACGGGATTCTGCCGTGATTGTATGCGGTGAATTTCCGCCTGTTCTAGTAGATATGTTAGTTCCAGCTCCAGAATTGTTCCAAGCTGCTACACCATCATTTATAGCCACTTGCCATATTCCTTGACTGGTAACAGTTCCGACTTGACGAAGGGCGAACGTACGTGTAGCAATACCGTACGATGGATGTGCAGAATTATCTCTTAACGCACTTGATATGACAATATCCCACCTTGTTCGGCTTCCATCATTAGGGCTTCTCTGTGTAATTTCGATTCCTTCACTAGAAGAATTACTATTGATAGAAAGAACAAATGTAGCCCTGTTTTCTGCTCTTATTGTGTATGTTAAATCACTTTGCAAAGTAAAAAGCCACCGCTGCCTACTTCGTGCGTTTCCAGATAAGGCATTTTCTAAAGTTATTGCTGCACCGCTTGCCGAACTCTCGGGAGAAGTAACAAAGCGTCCTGAATTAACATCTCGTATTCTAAAAAAGCCACCGCTATCATAAAGTAGTTCCCACATTTGATGATTATTTCTCGCGAAGTTTCGCTGTACAATGCTAGTTCCCGATGTGGACATAAACAGATCAGACTGAAGATTTTTTATGAAATACCTACCTGCAATAAGCGGCGTATGACCTAAGCGTCCAATATAATTGATGTCAAAGTTATTAAACAATGTACCCCAAGCACTCGTTTGCCTGATGTTAGATACATGTACTACCGTGTTTGTTGGCGGCGCAGAAGCTCCGGTGGTAGCTACATTTTCTAAGAAAGTCGCATTGTTAATCCTTAAATTCGAATAAGAAAACGGCGGTAATTCCAAACTAAGGCTATTGTTATTTGAAAATATTCCCCCTCCATTGCGCATAGCTGTGTTCCATGAAATCGTGCCGCCAGTCATATTGAAGCCCATGCCAAGAGCAGTCGCTCCAGAAGTTACGCGAATTCCGCCGCCATCATTATTTGTCGCCGTGTTTCCACTGATAGTTCCATCAAGCATATACATTCGGCCATTTGTCGAAATGCTAACGCCTCCACCTGTGGCAGCACTATTATTTCTAATAATCCCGCCATTCAATGTAAATGTTGCGCGCTCTGCAGCTGATGTACCAGAAGCTCGAAGTCGCACAGCTCCTCCATTATCACTTCTCCAATGACAATTTTCGATAACACTACCTAAATTCATAGTAAAGTGACCACCGTCTCGAACCCATACTCCACCAGAATTGTTTGTATTTTGAACATCTCCGCCGCTTAAAATAATACGGTTTTCTAATGTTAATGTACCATAGACAATAAAGTGGCGCTGTGCATTTCTACTCTGCGTAATAGTTCTTATGGCGGCAGTAGAGCTCACAATAGAAATACGCTGATTGTTACGAATTGTTATCGCATTTCCTTCAGCGCGAAAACTTTCTGTAAGAATTATTGTAGTCGTAGCATTAACAGGTGCATTATTGACTGCAGTTTGAAGCTGCGTCCAATTTGAAACAGTTGATGTCGCCCCTACGTTTATTGTCATTGTGCTTCTAGTCGTGCCTGAATAAGCAGTGATAGTGGCAGTTCCGTCTCTTAAAACGGTGGCGATACCATTAGCGTCTATTGAAACAATTGAAGGGTTGCTTGAACTCCAGTTTAAACGATGTTGCTGTCCAAAGGGGGTTGTTGTTGCCGTTATTTGGCGCGGATCATCTCCAACTCTTGCATTCCATATTGATGGACTAAGTGATATGTTTGTTATCGTTGGAGGTACGTAAGGTCTGACATTTACAATCATCGTCGCTCTTACGCCACTAGGAGCAGTCGCGGTGATTGTTGCTGTTCCTGTTCTTACAGGAGTAATAACACCAGAATTAACAGTCGCAATTGAATTATTGCTAGAAGTCCATATTAGTTGCCCCTCTTGCCCACTAGGAGTCGTTCTTGTTGTAACATTGAAATTGTTTCCGATTATTGGCCACGCTTCTTCTGTAATTCGAATATCTACAATTGGAGGAATAGTGGTCAGTCTTTCGACAATAACGACACGCGTATAAAGATTACCAGTGGATGGATTGAATGCAGTAAATCTCATTCGGTGTCCGACAAATGCATCTAAAGAGACATTGACAGTAAATGATCTGCCGGAAAAAAACGTCCCATTATCCCAATCAGACCATTCTACAGAAGAAGGAGCTGTAAAAGTTATACTTCCTCCACGCGGAATTATATGATATGTATCGCTAGGAGTAATTATGAAACTTGACGCTGCAGCAACTGTTATAGTCATCGTAGCAGTTCTTCCATTAGAAGACATAGCAGTTATCGTTGTCGAACCTGTCGCACGAGCAGTAACGATACCACTTGCACTCACTGCAGCAACATTAGGATTGCTCGAAGTCCAAGTCAGTTCATCTTGCAACCCTATGGGAGTAGTAGTAGCTATGAATGATAGAGTATCACCGACCCTAATATTTTGCGGTACTGATGGATGCAAATTGATGTTTGTGATAGGCGCAGCATTTGTAGTAAAACTCCGCCACGCACTCCAAGTGCCCTGCCCCTGCGCATTCCGCGCACGAACACGGAATTGATATGTAGTGTTCGCAGTAAGTCCTGATATAGCAAGAGTTGTAGCAGTTGTGTTATTGCTTTGAACTGCACCGGTTGTACCGCGACGCCATTCAACATAATAACGCGTGAATGGCGCACCAACTGTCGGCGCGTTCCAACGCAAAGTTGCGGAATTATGTCCAATAGGGCTTGGTGCTAATGTCGTCGGGGCGTTGGGTAAAGACAGAGCAGCCGTAACAGTAACATATCGCCAAGTATAATTGCCACAAGGTGGGAATACAAGAAGCCTTGCTCTACTGCCAACGACCGCATTTGATGGAACATTGACAGTTCGCGAAGTACCATGAGTACCCTCCGAAGAGGCAAAGCCACCGTTATCCCACATAAACCAATCTGCTGGAGTATTCGAGTTGAATGTGATGCTGCCACCCTGCCGAACACTATGAAACTGTCCATCGGGACTGACTGTAAAACCTTGATTTGGTGGAGCAGTTAATGTAACCGTTCTTACAATTGAAGCAAGGATCGTGCCCGAGGCATTCAAGGTTAGAATTTCAACGCGAAACTCACGCGGAAGTGGTTCGCCGACAGGAACTACGATCCATTCATCAAATGAAATGGTGCCAGTGCCCGTTGAGTGCGGAATTGTTTCTTGAAAAACATTACCACCTCCATTGGCAGCAGGACGACGCACACGCACAATCAAACGCTGTGCATTTGTACCTGATGTTGTAATGCGAAAAGCGTTGTCCTCAGCGCGCAAAGTGATATTCGCATTCGCCGTCGGACGTGGCAGTTGAATGACTGAATTCGTGCTTCTGTCATCCTCAATGCCTTCGAGCATTTCATCGACTGAGCCATCGTCGTCAGCCGGAAATGACGTTCCGTAGTTGTAAATGAACTCTGCTTCACCCGTTTCGGGACAGTAGATATAGAAACCATCCTCTCCCTCTCCGCCGGGACGAGGAACAAAGTCATCATGGTCACAGCAACAGCCTGGACGTGGCACGAAATTTTCGCAGCAGCATTCATCCGATGTCGGAATAACCTCTTGACTTGCTCCAAGCATCGCAAACGAACTTAAGAGCATCAGCGAAGCAAGAAAAAGAGAAAGACTTTTCTGTTTAACATTTTTCATTTAAGGGACTCCTTAACATTATAGTATTTTTAACGATTACTTGTCAAAAAAATATGTCGAAATCATTATGATTTGCAATATAAATAATTTTGACAAATTAAAGTTTGTCGAATTAAATAATGTTTTTCACCTTCGAGTTGAAATTGGCATTTCACTATTTAATACAGAACACCCCAATCGATACGCGCAACAAGGCATTATCCGATTGGGATGTGAATTATTTGATTTTGGGCAGGACTATTATGAGAGCAAGGCAAGAAAATAGGCGGCGAAGAATTAAGATAATTTCCGTCGCCGTCGAATTCATGATAAAATTGGTGTACACGATACAAGTTCATCATCGTTTTGCTCCACATTCAATTTCACAAGAGTTTTTCGTGCCGACATTATATCACATCTTTCGACACTTGTCAATAGAAATATTGAGTTGTGAAAACAAATGAGCAAATATATCATGACATTTAGCCTCAAATATTTATTCACACTAAACATCACTTTGATTTTTGGATTCGATGTAATTCAAGATGCCTGACAGCAATATCATATCGTCGTCCGACATTTCGGGCAGTAGCAAGAATTTGCTCTTGTCATATTGAGGAACAGCAACATCAATCCGCCCGATCAAATAATCAAGCGAGATGTTGAAATAATCTGCTATTGCAACTAGGATTTTAATTGTTGGATTGATTTCGCCTTTTTCATAAAGCGATATCGTTGAATTTTCTACACCGAGCACAGTCGCCAATGCGGTCTGCATGATCTTCTTTTCTTGTCGTAATTTCTTTAATCTTTCACCAATCATATAAACACACTCCCTTATACGCATTATAGAAAATAGTATTGTATTGAAAGACTTCTTGTATTCAAATTCAACTGTGAAACATTACCATAAATATATTTCGTAAAACGCTTGACATCCCTCTATCCATATGATATAATTTTAGAGAACGCACGTTCTTGGTGTTTCACCTAAATAGTCGCAATGTCAGCGACAACCGATGAGTGAAGCTCATTGATACATAACAAGTTTAGCGAGAACTTAGACATAGCTCGCTCGTTTTGTTATGCATCAATGAGCTTTTTGTTTTGCTCGGAAAGGAGAGAAGTCACAACCGAATGACCGTCCGAATGGATACCTACAAGCAAAGTGCGCCACGACCGAAAGCGAGCGCGCCAATAAGGAAAATACGCCGCAGAAAGACTGGGGCAGGAACGCATATCGGAGAGAACGGCACAGGTCAAAACCATAGTCCTTATGTGGTTTGCTTCAAGTGACTGCACTAAAAAAAGAGCTTGCATTAAACTAACCCTGACTTATTCAGTCCAGCGCGTTGCGCTGGTCATGCTTGATGTAGCCGCAGGCGAAAGCGTTGCTTTCACCAAATCAACGCCGGAGCAATGCTCCGCCATTGATTACGCAAACAATCGCTCGCGCGACTGCTTGCTATGCGCCACATCATCGCATGATACTACCTCTTAAGAGGTAGGCAAGCATATTGTTTGTATATACGCCCAGCCTGTCGGCGGCGCGATATACAAACGCTTGGCAGGGAGAACCCTGCACCCCTCGGCGAAGTCGGGCTTGCCCGACTGGCAAAATTGGACGCACTTTCGCGCTCCACATTTGCCAACATTCGCCGTAAGGACAAGGTCAAAAGCAAGGTCAAGACCGTAGGGCAGCTTTTGAAAAAGCCCCCTACAACCCACCAAAACTTTGAAAGGAGGTGATGAATACGAGTAAATCAAAAATGTTTTCATTTAGATTGTCCAAGTCAGATTTCGAGCGAATCCGCAAGCGAGCAAAGCGCTCAAAGTTGTCCATGACAGCATATATTTTGTCCGCTGCTTTGGGCAAATCAATCATTGTCGTAGACGGTTTAGACCAAACAATGTCCGAGCTAAAAGCCATCGGCAGAAATCTAAATCAATTGACCACGCTATGCAACATGGGCAAAATTCAAGCATTGGAATTGGACGAAATCAAACGGCAATTCGGCGAGTTGGTGGACAAAATATCAAACTTGAAAGCGGGGTAGTTATATCGCAATAGTAACAGCAATCAAAGCAAAAACACAGAGCAAAACATCCATGCGAAAAGTCATCGAGTACGTTCTCCAAGACAGAAAAACTATGTTTCGAGACGATGAAAGTGGTCGTGAATATCGTCTAATCGGCGGACAAAATTGCGTTCCCGAAACAGCGTTTCGTGAGTTCATGGCGACAAAAATTCAGCATGGAAAAGACAGCGGTGTTTTCTACAAGCACTACGTTCAGAGTTTCAAGCCGAATGAAAATGTCACACCGCAGCAAGTTCACGAAATCGCAATGGAGCTATCGAAATATTTCGTCGGCTTTGAAGTTTTAGTCGCGACCCACATCGACGAAGACCATTGGCACAGCCATCTCATCGTCAATTCGGTGAACGTTGATACAGGCTTGAAAATTCAGTTCGGCGAGAAAAATCTGCGAGAATTGCGAAAATTCTCAGACGAGATTTGCCAATCTCACGGACTGAAAATCCTCAAACCATACGAGAAAAACTCGCCCGTCGCAGGCATCAACACTCGTGAGTATAGGGCAGCGCAGCGCGGCGAAAGTTGGAAATTTAAGCTCATGAGTGCCATCGATTCGGCGGACAAAATCAGTCAGAGCAAGGACGATTTCATCGCCAATATGGAGCGGGTGGGCTACTCGGTGAAGTGGGAAAAGCAGCACAAATATATCACTTACACCACGCCGGAGGGACAAAGATGTCGTGACAATCGTTTGCACGACGAGAAATATTTGAAAGAGAGTATGGAGCAAAAATATGAACTTCGACAAACTGAAAGAATTGAACAAGCCCGAAAATCTGTTGGAGCAGTACCAAATGACAATCCCGATGTACGCAATTCCGCCCGAGGTTTTGAGCAAATTGGTGCTGATGATGACCGAAATAGCGAAACACCAAATCCCAATGCAAGAGCGAATCGCCGAATTACCGACATGGGAGAACTGGGAGCAGGACATTCAGCTGAAAATCACGGCAGGAATGAAAAATCTGTCGTCGGCGATTCAGTCATGCGAAAACAAACTCCGCCGAGATTACGAGGCAGAGGCAAGCAGATTAGAGAAGAAGATTTTGGCTACTTTGAACAGCAAGTTGGCAAAGATGGAGGAAACACTTCAAGCACGGGACAACACACCGAGGCGGCGGATGTGGCAATGGATTGGAATAGGGGCAATGTTGCCGATTCTGCTTTACGGCTTGCTTTGGGCATTGAGCAACTTTTTGATGTGAAAGGCAAAAAGTTAGAGCTTGAGCAAGGCGAAAAGCAACGACAGAAATCTGAGCAGAAGAATTATCACAAAAAGAAAAAATCACATGGACACGACATGAGTCGATGAAAACGAAACGAGGTATTTATTTGAGGAAAAAGCAAAAAGATTATGGCACAGGCATTCCAAGGCATGAAATTGAAGCACTTGCAAGGGTGCTGTTGCCCGAAATACAAAAGTTCTTCGAGAGTGAGCAAGGCAAACGAGAATTTGAGGAATGGAAACTACAACAGGCAGAAAAGGAATTATCAAAAGTATCGGCAAAGGCAGTACATCAAAATTAAGTCAGTCAATTTCATATCAGAAGAAATATGCGGAGTTATCACTCCGCTTTACATAAACACTATCGCTACAAATACAAAGGGTGTCAATCCGATTGACACCCTTTGTTTTAATGTGATTACAGCTCACTTTTTTGAATTGAAATTTGGATATTCCAAATAAAGCACAAATCCGAACACATCACCTATCTGTACGATTCGGCGACGGTTCGGATTTGAAGTTCTTGGTGGGGCATCTTGGACTCGAACCAAGGACCGACCGGTTATGAGCCGGTAGCTCTAACCAACTGAGCTAATGCCCCGAATTATTCGGGCATTGCAAAGTATATCATATTTTTTTACAGATGTCAAGATGCTTTTTTCTTTGACACTCTAAATTGTATGAAGTAATATATACTTAGAATAATCACCCATGCTATGAAATATGCTATTCCTTCCCAAAAGTAAGGTGCTTCAGAGTCTATTTCGTATTCTCCTGTCGATATGTTGATATATAAGTATCCGGTAAAATATTCGCCTAAGCCGAAACCGCTATAATAAAAAGTAGCAATGAGTATATTACCGGTTATTGAAAGTATGTAACCGTATTGATCTAAAATCACAATTCTTATATTTTCAGGATTGTCCCATCTGTCTCCGAACTGCATTCCAGGCTCTCTTGATTGCGTGAAATTGACAATTCCATTGTTTCCATCCCTCTCAATTTGCATTGATGTTCTTGAATTGCGAAAATGAAAAGTAAAGCTTCGCAATCCATTTTCGTTAAAAGCCACGATAGGGGTATTTTCATTGAAATTGTGTAAATTCATGTTATATGTGTTTAATGCCAAATCTCTATCATCGATTTGAATGAGCATATCTGCATATACCGCACCATCTGGCAAATTTGACAAGTGAAATGTAACCGGTCTATGATTCACATCTGTTATTACAAAGAGTAATAGCATAGGAGGTGTAACTACTAAAATTGAAATAACAATCAATTCAATAATAAGCCTTTTTATTGTGTTATCTTTTTTCATCAAAAGCACTCCTTTAACAAGTTATAAATAATAGCACAAAAATATATAAAAGTCAAATATTTGCGGTGTCCCAGAGAAAAAAAGACACCTATGAAAATCGAACCTTTTCACGCGCCATGTATACATTGATAATAGCGTATGCGAGTCGAAAGACAAAAATTGAGCGTATGCGGGAGGTTAAAATATGAGTAATAGAGAAAATGTTCATCCGTGCGGTTGCGAAGACATTGAAAAAGGCTTGTGTCTTCTTTGCTCCGCGATCAGAGCAATGGAGGTCGGAGTTCGTAACATTGAAAGACGCAATCTTCGCGGCGGACATGAGCATATTATGCACGGCATTTGCAAGTCCGAGGAAGGCTTGATGTGTGTTGAAGTCGGACTACGTCAACTTGTGGGTCATATTTGTCCACATCTTGCGAGGGCTGTCCGAGCGCACATTGCCGAAGCACGCAAGTGCATCGCAAAAGTCGCCTGCGGACTTGAGTGGGTATGCCATGGACAGAGTGAAAAGGGTATAGAGTGCATCTGCCGAGGCATCGAAGCTCTTGAGCATTGCCGCAAATGCATTTGCGAGTGTCTGAAAGAAGTTTGCCGGCTGTAGTGTATATGTAGGGGCGGGGTCTCTACCCGCCCGTATATTTTACCTACGCTTACCCTTCCCCCAACTTCTATCCTCAGCAGCTTTGAAGTTGTAGGTGGGGCGGATGATATGCTCGATGTGAGCGTTCTCCTCTACGAATGGCAGGATAGACTCGATAGTTTTGTACGCCTGCGGAGCTTCGTCGATGGTCTCCTGGTTCGCAGTTGTAGTGTAAATCCCTTCCATTGAGCGAGTGAACTCGTCAAGCGTGATGCTCGCCTTGGCGTTGGTACGACTTTTGCTGCGCCCTGCGCCATGCGGTAGTGAGAAGTTAGTGTCTTCCGTCCCCTTCGCCACGGCGATGATTGCTCCATCGCGCATATTCAGCGGAATGAGCACACGCTCCCCCTCGCGCGCGGAGATTGCGCCTTTGCGAATGATGAACTGCTCAAAGTCGATGTAGTTATGGATTGTCTCGAAGCCCTGGCACTCGAGAATTCGGTCGATTTTTAGCTCGAATCTTTCGGACAAGCTCACTTTGGCAGGATAGAAGTAGTTTTCGAGTATTTGTGTCGCAATCGCCCAGCGGTTCATGGTGGCGTACTCTTGCGCTATTTTCATGTCGTGCAAGTAGTCATCCTTGTCGCTGCCCGTCAGGTAGCATAACTCACGCGGAACATCACTGCCTTTGAGATTTGCAATCGCCAGTTTCTGATAATAATCGCACACCTGCTTGCCGATATTGCGCGAGCCAGTGTGGATGACGAGATAAATCTCGCCGTTGTCATCCTTGTCCAATTCAATAAAATGATTTCCGCCGCCCAGTGTGCCCAGCATTCGTGCGGCGTTTTTGGTGTTGATTTTGTCGTAGCAACGTAATTCGGCAAGCCGCGGGAAGCTGTACTTGTCATCTTTGTGATAAAACCCTGCACCTGCAGGTACGCTGCGCTTGACTTGATTGTCGAATTTGGGCAAATCTATGTCCATTTTGCCAAGGGGCAGCGTGAGCATCCCACATCCGATGTCTACGCCGACTACGTTGGGAATGACGTAGTCGCCCATGGTGGACGTAAAGCCGATAACGCAGCCCATCCCGGCGTGTACGTCTGGCATAATGCGGATTTTCTGTCCCGCAAACGAGGCTTGCGCAGCGAGGGTGTTGATTTGGTCGATAGCTTCCGACTCGATGTCGGTTGCGAAGATTTTTACGTTGTTCATGGTGATATCTCCTTGTTAATTGGTCAAGCCAAAGTGCTGTTCGAGCAGTTTCAGCGTGTTTTCGATTGTGCTTTCTTCGGTGCGTATAATGGTGAATAGATTACATTTGCGCGCTTCCACAAAATTTCTTTCAGCGTAGATTTTGAAAATCTCGTCTTGCTTTGCCATCTTTTTTTCCGGCTCGTTTAACGAAAGAATCCAGTTATAAAAGTCTTTATGGTCATCACGCGAACCATAGTTTTCCGTAGTAGCCAAGTGGGGTGCGGTGAGCAGATAAGCTATTCTATCATTATCGGCTATTTGAACAAGAACATCAGTTGGTCCAGAAAAATCAATGATAACTTTGTTGTTTTGCGATAATTTTACGAGTTCAATCATTACAAATTCCAAAAACTCATCATCGCTGTCACGTCCTTCCTGTTCGGCAATTATTTCGACAGCAGGACGATTGAAATGTGCATCCCAATCGTAATTTCCTTGTTTGCTGTAGCGTTTATCGCGTGCAAATTGCAGCGGCTGATATTTTTCCTCGCAGAGAGATAGCCATTTCTTGAACGGCTCGCCGTTGTGGTTGTAGTCGAACCATATGAAACCATGCTTTTCCGATAGGACTTTGCACATGGTTGTTTTGCCAGCGAGCATTGTTCCCGTTAGGAAGTATACGTTTCGCGTCCGTACACAGCCCTTGACATTGTCGCGCGCAAGCGCAGAATGCAGGGTTTCAATGTGTTGTATGCTATGGGTTGGGATGCGTTCGGGCCGTAGGCTGTGTTTGAGGATATTGTTTGCTATGTGCATAATTTGCTTTCCTTTGATTATAATTTTTCAGGCGAGTAGACCTCACCGCTATAAAGTACGTTATAATTATTCAGTATGAACATAGAAAAAATCCAGCATCTTCCACGCTAAATCCTCTCGCACGATATAGAGATTATCGCTGCCGCTCCAAAAGAAATAATAGGCGCGTGCGTGACTGCTGAGCGCACCGAATGTGTACCACTTCGTGTTGCCGTCGCGGTCGGTGAGCATGATTAGGTGATTTGGCTCGTCGAAACCGAATTCCCCCAGTCGGTCGGAATCGATATTCTCGATTAAGATGGCGGTGGCTTGTATCTCCCGTGCGGCATTGAGCATGGTTTGCGGAATGTTTTGGACAATCTCGCGTTGCTTGTAATCATCACATGCGGCGATGACCCAAACTCCGTCGACGCGTTCCAAAACCAACGAATGCCCATCGACATGCTTTTCTATTCGCACAATATCATCGGGATCGTTAGTGTCGATGAGGATATAGGGTGGTGGGTCGGGAATGTCGCAACATCCGGTGCAGATGGTTTGGACGTCGCTTGGCGGACGAGTGAGGAGAAATAGTGAAATCCCCAACCCGACGAGCAAGAGCAACATTCCAACGAGAATTATGATGCGCTTCATCTCCGCCTCCGTGATATATGAACATATAGTCCCACGCTCATGATGACAAGCGGAATGACTGCTGTCGTGATTGCCGTGACAACATTCGCCTGCGCATTAGTGATTGCTAGCAGCGGTGTGGTGATATTGGTTGCCGAGATGGAGACATTCCCCGCACGACCGGACACATGGATGACACATGCCAGCACAAAACTGCGGTTGCCCGGCCATGGAGTTGCCAGCTCCTCGTCCAGAAGGTGTGGCGAAGCTATCCACAGCAGCATTCCATCCGGATTGACTGCATTGTGACGCTGCGCCAGCAGCGCAAGTGTATGCGGTCCCAGCATAGGCTCTTCCTCACCGGGAATGGTCGAATCACGTGAGCTGGTGAGCAGATTCTGCATAGTAATGTAGTTAGGCAGCAGCTCGGGAGTAATGATTCCGTGCGAATTTGGCGCATAAACGGGCAAATCGAGCGTGAAATATGGCATGGTGATAGCGGGAAAGATGAAATTCGGATGGGTGTGGTAGTTGCCCCCGCTTTCAGAAATGAATCCGGGTGCAGCAGAGGCAGAGAAATGTGCGGTAAGCACAGCTAGATTCGGCAAATCGTATGCTCCCTCGCTTGTGATGAGCATAATGTGTCCTCCACGCCCGACAAAGGCAAGTAGCATATCCAGCTCGCTGTCACGCAAATCGACGATGGGATTGTTTATAATCACCGCCGATGCAGTTTCAGGCACTCGAGTTTGCGCATATAGATTCAGCTGACGCAACTCGATATTGTTCTCACTGATAAGATTTTCGAAATGCGCATCAAAGGTGTCGCCACCATGTCCTGTAAGATTATATATCACGGGCAGAATATCTGTCGTTGCAAAGTCAATTGCGCTGGTAAGCATACTTTCGCCCATAAAATATTGCTCAAACGTCAAAATCCCACGAGTGAATAAATCCATGTTCCGCACCAAGTGGTCGTTGAATTCGTGACGCGTCATTGCTGCTGCAAATCGCCCTTGATCGTACACATGATAGCGGAAAAATCGCTCGGTATCCAGTCCCATGCCTCGACGATGACTGCTCACGACCAATCCACTGCCGGGAAAGTCCTCTCCGAAATACTCTCGCACAAATGCGGGATACAGAAGCGGATTTTTGATGGTCAAAGTGACATTGCTGCGCACGGTGTAGCGTGCGACAAAGTCGAGAATGTGACGCTCTTCGCTGCCAGGAGTGATGAGGTAGTAGATATTGATGTCATACATACTCGTGCGGTCGAGCAGGTCGGCGGTGATGGGGTCGAGAGTAAAGATTCCACCGCTGCCGTCAAGTTTCGTCCACGTTTGCGGCATTGTGCCCATGACCATGTTGACCAGAATTACGATAGCCACAGCAAGAGTTGCTACAATGGCAGCGTAACTTCGAGAGGAAAATTTCGTTTTCATTATTGCCTCCCTCGCGTAGTATTGAGTGAAATTGCGGTAAAGAGCAGCAATAACACAATTGCTCCCATGTAGTAGACGATGGCTGTCAAGTCAAGCAGTCCGTGGGTAAAGCTGGACATTCGCTGCACCAAATCTACGGCGGACAATACTCGAACAAGCGATAATTCGATGAAGTTTGGTGTGATAAAGAAAAGTGCGACCAGGGAAGCCTGCAGCAATCCGTATATAGCGAGAGCTGCTTTGATACTGCCGAGGAAGTGGAACAATCCCAGCCCAAGTCCTGCTGCAAGAGTCGACAGCACGATGAGGTTCACGCCTGCCGTGATGGGCATCAGTCCGATGATGGGGTTGATAAAATAGAATATAAGCAGCACGCCAAAGCAGACTATCGCCGCCGAGGTGGTGTTGTCCGTAAGACTTGAGATGAACAAACCTAGAGCCAGCAATGTCGCCGCAAATAACACGAATCCAAGCAGTGCGATGTAACTCGTAGTCAAGTTGACTGTGCCGAAGAAAGTGAGAATCAGCGGAAATAAAGCGAGAATTGCCGTCGGAATAGAGAGGATGGTTAGCAACGAAAGATATTTTGCGAGTACAATACTCGAAGTAGACACAGGAAGCGCAAATAGCAGCTTATCCGTGCGATCGGTGCGCTCTGCTGTAACTGTGCGCATGGTGAGCAGCGGCACCGTGAGCAAGAAAATATAACTAATGCTGATGAGAGCGTCCTCGAACGTTGGCCAAAGTCCGCGGAGATTGAATATGGTGAAGTAAAATCCGCCGGCAGCTGCCAAAAATGCTACAAATATATATGTAGGCAGCGAGGTGAAGTTTTGGTGCATCTCTTTGCGGTATAGTGCGGTCATTTTATTGCCTCCATATAGATACTTTCGAGCGTGCGTCCGCTGTGACGAACCTCAAGCAAGGTCACATCGCCAGCCGCAGCGATGATTTTCTCGCGTAAATCAGAGCCTACTGCGGTTTCGATGGTCAACTGTTTCTCGGAAGATGCCAGCGCCTTGACATTACAAATCTCAACTCCCTTGAGAGCAGAAATACGCTTGACTAAAGGCTCATGCTCACCGCGAAAGGTCACAATCGTCTGCGTTCCCTTTGAGATTTCGTCCATGCTACGGTCGGCAGCAACTTTGCCTTCACTTATAATGATGACATGGTCGCACAATGCACCGATTTCCTGCAAGATGTGACTGGACAGAATGATTATGCGATTGTTTTTTTGCTCGACCAGCAGTCGGCGTAGTGCTACAATTTGTTCCACGTCCAACCCGGCAGCAGGTTCGTCCAGCAAAATCACCTGCGGATTTGCTGCCATTGCCTGTGCGATGCCCAATCGTTGTCGGAATCCTTTGGACAAGTGCTTGATTAGTCGCGCGGACATGGACTCCAACTCGCACAACTCAAGCAAGCGGTTGATTTCGCGCTTTTTGTCGTCACCGCTAAGACCCTTGGCAGCGCAGACAAAGTCGAGCTGTTCGACCGGGGTGAAGTTAGGATACAACGGCGGATGTTCGGGCAAGTATCCGAGCTTGGCGCGGAATTTTTCGCTTGCACTGCCCTCTAGAGCATGCCCGTTGTACTCGACAACGCCCGAAGTCGGTGGAGTGAATCCTGCGACGATGTCCATTAGCGTGGTCTTGCCCGCTCCGTTTGGACCGAGAAGTCCGTATATCCGTCCCGGATGCAGAACAAAGCTGATGTTGTCTAATGCGGGCTTAGACGAAATATGATATTTTTTTGCAAGTTGGGATACGCTAAGCATGGCTACTCCGATTCTACTTGTTCTCTGACCTAATTATATCATATTTTTACCTCGAAATTATGAACAAATTGTTATCAAAGCGACTTTTCGCGTCTAATTTTTAGGGAATATATAACAATTTTTAGTCGCTAAACAGCACTAGTACCAACAAAATCGTAAAATTAGAGTAAATTTTATGTAAAAAAACTCTTGACAGAAATACAACAAGTGTGATATTATAGTGAGTGTAATGACATACTATTACATAAATCAAAATGTATTTTGGAGGAACTAATGAAAAAATTAGTTACACTTATGCTTGCTGCTATGCTCCTTTTCGGTATGGCTGTAAGTTTCATGGCTTGTGGTGAGACTACTACAGCTGAAGAGAACGGAGCTACAACACCGGAACCGGAAACAACACCGGAACCAAACGAAATGCCGGATGACATTGATTATGATTTCCAAGGTGACGCTTGGCCAGCTGGTCCATATTTAGGTTTCGAGGATAACGCAAACTGGTTCGTCGGTGCTGCTAATCCTAATGCAGAAGTTAATGCTTGGTTATTGAGAAATGGTAAAACTCAAGCGCAAATTGATGCTCTTGAGTCATTGATTATCTTTCTACCACACTTACCGCTTCTAGGTAACGTTAGTGCTGAAACTTTAGCAGAAATGATAGACGAAGAAACTGCAGATGATTGGAATTTCACTTTCGAGATTTATCGCCGTGGCGGAAGAAAAGTTGGTACTTTTGAATCTACACTTGCTTCTTTTGTCCTTCATCCTGCCGGTCACGTTATTCTTCGCTTTACTCCTGAACACTGGGATACTCCATGGATTCCTGAAGTCAACCAAGTTTATGATGTAATTGTTACAGTAACTGGTCCTGACTCTGAATATGTCTTCAACACTCCAGAAAGCGGTTTCCGCTTAGGTGCTGGTGCATAAGAAAATCTCAACTCAAAAAGCCGAGCAAAAGCTCGGCTTTTTTATTTTTGCGAAAAGACTTGACAACAATGGCGCATTATGATATAATACTTCGTACATGACTTTATTGATCGAAAAGGATATATAAAATGTTAGATATAATAATTGGTATAATTCTCATTGTTGCTGCTGTTTTCTTGGTTATCGCAATATTGATGCAAGAGGGCAAAGGCAACAAACTTGGCGGAGCTATTGCCGGGGGCGGTGCTGAAACTTTCTTCGGCAAAACCAAAGGCAAGAGTGTTTCTAAGACATTAAGCAAGGCGACGACCATTGTTGCACTTGTTTTTGTTCTTATCGTGCTTGCGCTGTATATTGTGCAAGAAAACGGATTCAACTTTTCGCGTCGTCCGCTTGATGGCTTGACCGACGATTGCTTGCGTCCCGAAGAAACAACGGTAGAGGAAACCGATCCGCCTCCGCCGCCGTCTGAGACAGACGAGCCGGACGAGACTGACCCTCCGAATGGTACTGACGAGCCGGATGAAACAGATCCGACCGAAGATACCGACGCTCCTGAAGATGAAACTCCTCCTGCCGACGATGATGGCGAGGAAAATCAAGAATAATCGCAAAAGCTTCCGAATGATCGGAGGCTTTTTCTTTTTGGATTATATTTCATGCGATGATTTAGTGCAATTTGGTCATACTAAATTCAAAGAATCTATTGACTGAAGAGGACTAATCCATGAGAAAATTACGATGCGGAGTGGCAATTCTGTTGGTACTGACGCTGCTCACGCCAATATATATCAGCGCACTCGAGCCGAGCGACATTTGCGAGCGCAATTGCGAATATGTCGATGTCGAGGAGTATGGGGGACAACGATTTCACAATCTCAAGCGAATCTATAACTTTGTTCGCGAGAAAATAACGGGCAAACCTCTCGTCGAGAGCGGGAATCCCTTTGTCGCCGTGATGGAAGATGACGAAAACGAAAAGCGCGAGTATATCAAGTGGGTAGACTTCAAAGTTACTCAGACCGCGCTCGAGGCAACATTCAATCTCGACGTGAACAGTTACGGCAAAGAGGTACACTTGTGCTGGATTGAGCTGCTTGCGTATCTTGGCGCAAAATACGGCGGAGATTTTGCGAAATACCGTCACAAAGACCTTAATGCTCTCGCTGCACGATTGAATGAGGGTGAAAGCATCGAAGAAATCACCGCCAAGATGAAGCACTACGACTACTACCACAAGTCGTACATGGCTGTTCTAGGCGGATTTGTGGGCACTTATCGTGTGCAAGTGCGTGATTCCGCAGGTGAAATGCAATGGCAAGAGCGATATGGACTCAAAGTGTTTCATCCCATCGCTGATGGCTTTGGCTATAGTCATTACGACGACTTTGGCGCAGGGCGAAACTACGGCTATAGGCGCAAACATCTGGGACACGACATGTTTGGAGCGACGGGTACACCTATCATCGCCGTGGAAAGCGGTATAGTCGAGGAGTTGGGATGGAATCGCTATGGCGGATGGCGCGTGGGAATCCGCAGCTTTTGCGGCGAACGTTACCACTATTATGCCCACATGCGCAAAAATCGACCCTTTCATACCGATATCAATGAGGTGGGTCAAGTTATCAAGGCAGGCGATGTAATCGGCTATATGGGTCATACGGGCTACAGCAACACCGAGAACGTGAACAACATCAAGGAAACCCACCTGCACTACGGATTGCAGTTGATTTTCGACCCGAGTCAAAAGGATGGCAACAACCAAATCTGGATCGACCTGCTTGCCATCACCAATTTCCTTGAAAAAAACCGATGCAAGGTCTACCGAGTGACCGAGACCAAAGAATTTTACCGAGTTTTTGACTTCGGCGAAGATAGTTTGGACGAGCAAGATGAGTTGGTGAACTGATCGGTTCTGTCATTCCGGGCTTGACGCGGGATCTGCTCGTAGGGACGGTCGTTCTCGACCGTCCCTACACGATTTCATTGTATAAAGGCATAGGGCAGCGCGCCCTATGCCTTTTCAACTAACGGTTGGATTGCGCGATTTTGATTCAATGTTTGAGTTGTTGCATTCAACTTGATTTTAGTGTAAACTATATTCATCAAAACATGAGGAGCAAAATCATGGAAAACATTCATCAAAAAATAGCGCACTATCGCAAAGAAAAGGAACTGACCCAGGAGCAACTCGGGACCATGCTAAGCGTGTCGGGACAGGCGGTGAGCAAGTGGGAAAAAGGCGAAAGTATGCCCGACATTTTGTTGTTACCGCAATTATGTCAGATTTTCGGGATTTCGGCGGATACGTTGCTAGATGTGAAGCGACATGATATCAATGAAAGCACCATATTGAACGATTTTTACTACTTCGCAAAAGAGCATGGCAGCGAAGAAGCATTGCACAAAGCTATGTCGTGGCTGTATAACATCATGTATACCAAGCAAAAAATCAATCATCGTGCTATTGAATCGACAAGCGTTGGATATAAAGTTTACGACGAAAGAGGAATGGGATTTTTCACGGCAAACCCCGAGTACACAAAGCATTTATTTGCATATGACGCAAAAGAAATGTCGATGATATTACGATTTTTGTCTGATGAAAGAACACTGGTTGTTTTGCAGCAAATCCAACCGGGCGTTATCGTGACAAAAGATAAATTGGCAGAACAAACGGGAATTGCGGTCTCAGAGCTTAACGAAATTTTGCTAAAAGCGATGGAATACAACTGGATATCCACTGAGCATGACGAGCATGGCAAGCTCGGATATTTACATTCAGGATTGTCTTTCGTCTTGCATATGATATTTTCTGCGTTGACCTTCCATCGTCACGACGAAGTAAAAGGTCTTGCTCTGTGGGTGCGATAACAAAACACCTATCGGAGAATGCCGAGAGGTGTTGCTTATTTTCCGGTTGAGCCGAATCCGCCCATGCCGCGCTCGCTGTCGGGTAGTTCTTCGGATACTTCAAACTGCGCCGCGATATACGGAGCAATCACCATTTGCGCAATTCGTTCGTTGGGTGCAATCGTCTGCGCCTCAGTGCCGTGGTTGTGCAAGGCGACCATCACTTCGCCGCGGTAATCGCTGTCGATGATTCCTACCTTGTTCGCCGGAGCAAGCCCACGCTTGCTACCAAGACTACTGCGCGCATAGATGAATCCCGCAAGACCCACAGGAATGGCAAAAGCAAAACCCGTCGGAATCATCACCGTTTGCCTCGGCTCGATAATGACGGGAGCATCAAGACAAGCGTACAAGTCCGCTCCGGCGGCAAATTCGCTGCCATATGTGGGGAGAGTGGCGTTCGGGCGAAGTTTTTTTGTTTGAATGGTCATGTGAGTGCGTCCTTTTTTCGAAGATTTACAAAATGTTCACAATTGGTCCATTGACATTCCGCGCAAATTGGTATATACTTAAAGTAAGCTCTAACTCAAGGGAGACTTATCATGAAGAAATCTAGACTAATTATATGTATTTTATTATCGATGTCTTTGTTGCTTGCCATGCCGATTTTGATGTCGACTTCGAGCAACAACTACGTGCATGTCTGTCGTGTGCTTAATTGCCCGACTTGTCTGCCTGTGACAGTGCCGCCGGCTGACGAACAACCTGAACAGCCTCATCGCGGATTATGCAGAAAATCTAACTGTCAATATTGCCGTCCGTGGGGAAGCTAACCAAAACAAAATTCGTATCGACCCTATCACGATGTGATGGGGTCTTTTATTTTAACATGAAACACGGAATAAATCAACCCCTTTCGAAGTGTTCGAGAGGGGTGATGCTTTTCGGCAAGATGAACCCCATCACCGCAAGCGCTTCCCCTCCCCTACAGGGGAGGTGGCGGCGCAGCCGACGGAGGGGTTTTACGAGCGGGTAGATCCCGCCCCTACTATTGACTTTCTCCTATCTTTTGTGCTATAATCGTGTCATCTCAAAACAGAAAGGGGTGTTCATCATGAAAAACACTAATATAATCACCACAAACAAACGGAGGGTGACTATATTTTAACCCTCCTACAAAATTAGGAGGACTTTATGAGTCTATTTGGATGGATTGACCCGAAGGATTATTCCTTCAACAGTTTTTTACTTTTAGAGCGATTTCAAATTCGCTATATGATGCAACCGAGAGATGGGCGCGCCAATAATCCCGAATGGCGGCGAAATATAGGCATTGCACTGAACGCAAATCCTGCTGTCATGTGGTATTTCAAACGCCGCTGTCCCGAGTGTGCTGACTCGGTAAATGAAATCGTAGCCGAAACACCCATGCCGACAAGCGCAGACGAAATTCGCCAAGCAGAAGTTTATATCCTAGGCAGCGTGGAGGATTTCACAGTTCATACAACGCCAGAAGTTATGGCAGAAAAATGCTGCTACATCCGCATTTGGGACAAGGAGCGTTTGTTCGAGCTGGCTGATTTCACGAATAAAATCGTGCTTGATGTTGGTGCAGGTTCGGGTAGGCTAACATTCGCCGCGGCAGACAAAGCTGCGTGGGTATATGCAAGCGAGCCGGTTGGCACAATGCGCGAATTTATGCGAGAAAAAGCCGCGGGCGAGGGCATCAAAAATGTCCGAGTATGCGATGGTTTCGCTAATAACCTACCTTTTCCGGATAACACTTTTGACATTGTAATGCACGGACACGCAATTGGTGACGACATGGACAATGAGATTGCCGAACTCACACGCGTGTGCAAGCCCGGCGGGTGGCTACTCGATTGTCCCGGTGATGGAGAGCGCAATTATTCGCTGAGCGAAGACAAAGTCGCACGCAGTTTTGAAGCGCTGCATCACGTTGGCACTATGGGCAACAATGTGTACCGCTATCGCAAGCAAGTTGCGAAGTAGAATATAACCCCCTTGTCGAAGAAATTCTTCGGCAGGGGGGTGTTGTTATTTCGGGCGGACACCAGGTCCGCCTCTACATGGTTACCTCAACTCTTTCGAATGCATTTTCAACTGCTCAAAGCACTTGACAAATCGCTCATCTTGCCTGACAAAATCAAACTGCGGCTTTGAGAGATTGTCTTCCCACAAAATCCAAGGCAAGTTTCGTCGTGTCGTCCACGGCATGTAGTTGCCACCATCATCTTCGTTGGTTATGTCCATTTGATCCGTAGGGTGCATAAGAGAATGTTCGGTAGCCAATTCGATATGACACAAAACGTTATCCTTGTCGCCCAATGTACCATACAACTCGGCAATTATGATATAATCAAACGCAACTTCAAGATGATTAACCGAAGTATCATCCAAAAGTCCAACATTGATAAGTCGAACAATTTCCATGAATGATTTGCGAAACTCGATTGCTTTTTGAGGACTCAAATTTGCTTTTTGTTCAAAATCACGAGCATAGCTTTCTATCACATACATGGCTCGAACGATGCTATGTTTTGTGTGCTTCACCCAAGCCTCGCCTTCAAGTATAAGCCCCAGCCATACCTCCCTAGCTTCCCATATCCCCGCGGGCAGAGTATCCAAAAGTTGCTTTGCCTCTTCTTTCATATCCCATTTGGCGTAGTTTCGAATAAGTTGAACTCGATGGTGCAATGACGATTTGTAGTCCGCCAGATTTATTATGCGCTTGCTAATCATGATGATTTCATCTTTGAATCCATCGTTTTCTTCGGGTTTTGCTACAATTGCGATGCTTAATGCTTGAACAAGCAGGTAATGCAAATCGGCATTCATGGGGTACTTCCTTAATGCTTTACGTGCTGTATCAATCGCCGCGTCGAATTTTCCGCTGTTGAGCATATTGCGGATATCTTTCATAGAACTTTTTACTTCTTCCTCGTTGCGCAGAGTTTCAGTGCCGAGAAGCTCGTCAATCGTGACTTTGAAGTATATTGCGATATGCGGCAGCAGCTCGACATCGGGATAATTCGCGCCCGTTTCCCAGCGGCTGACCGTTTGCGGTGAGATGTGGAATATATCCGCCGCTTGTTCCTGCGTCAAGTCGTTTTCCTTACGCAGTGCTTTGAATTTTTCGCTAAAATAGTGTGACATTATGTGCCTCCAAAAAATTATTGGAATCGATTCTGTCACTAGTATAGACCATTTGGGCGACAAAGTCAACCAATCGTTTCGAGAGACAAACTATCGCGAAATGAGAATTCCTCCCGATATAATCGGGAGGATGGGTGTTTTCGCGCAGACGGCAGATTGCCGTCTCTACGATTTTACTCTAATTTCATAATCACTTCCACTCGACGTAGTAATCCTCACCCCGGTCACGCGCAGTTTCTCGATTTCGTCGGCGAAATCAAGCGGCACAACCTCCCCCGGCACGAGCACAGGAATTCCCGGCGGGTATGCCCACGCATATTCAAGGCTGATTCGTCCACCTGCACTGTCGAATGGCACGACTTCACCCTCGCAAGTACGCGCTTGCCATGCTGGTAGGGCGACTTCGGGCAGAGTTGGCGTTACTGCGGCGAATTGTGGTGTCGTCAGTTGGTCAAAATGCAGCGAATCTATCTCGACCAACGCATCGGCAAAGCGAATGAGTGTCTCTCGCTCGTCGGCGACGGTGGTCATAGCGAGCGCGTAGTGCACACCAGCCATTTCAAGCTCGACATTGTACTCGTGCAATAGCAGCGACATGAGTTTGCTGCCGCAGATTGGCACACTTTTGCCGCAGATGACCAATTTGGATGGGTCATCGTTGGGCATGAGGGCGAGATTTTGCATGTTCGCTACACGTTGAAAAAATTCGTGCAGATTTTGCTCCAACTTCGCCAACAACTCCGCACCTCGGTCGGTCATTAGGCGAATGCAGTTGTCCATCGAGGCAAGCAGCGGATATGACGGGCTGCTCGTGCCGAACATTCCCATAGCGCGTTCAATTTCGACACGATTCGGCACAGATATTCGCTCACCGCACAGCAAAAATGCGCTCGGCGTGAGTGCGGGCAAGGTCTTGTGGAGGCTCACGACGGCAAGGTCTGCGCCTTGCGCGATGGCATTCGACGAAAAGTCTCCGCCCAAAAAGTGCGCTCCGTGCGCCGAATCAACGAACAACAATGCTTCGTGACGGCGCACAATCCGCGCTATAGCAACGATATCGCTCACGATGCCTTCGTATGTGGGTGAAGTGATGACAACAAGGCGTGCATTGGGCGACTGCGCAAACGCCACCTCCACCGCTTGTGCAGGCACATGGGTGGCAACTCCCAAAGTGGGGCAGAATTCGGGCAGTAAGTATGACACATCTAGCCGGCAAATCTCGGCGGCGTGATAGACACTCTTGTGGCAGTTGCGTGCCATGATAATGCTGTCACCAGGTCGAGTGGTGGCATAAACAGCAGCAAGAATGGCGCAGGTACTGCCTCCGACAGAGGGAAGTGCCTGCGCTGCGCCGTATAACTCTGCCGCCATTTTGCACATTTCGGCGAGCGCTGCCTGTCCCTCGCCGTGCAGAATCATGTCCACTTCGGTGATGTCGAGGTCGGGGGCATCGCCGAATTTGGCATTCCGCTTGTGCCCCGGCATGTGCATAGGGAGAGGGGAAGTGGCGAGGTAGGATTTGATGATGTCGTGTAGGGAATTATCTTGCGTTGACATAGATTACTCCCAAAAATCCATTTTGCTCAACGATTACAAGTCCATTATGAAATCCGTGCGCACGTCCAAACATACCGCGCGGAATAATTGTGTTACCGTTGATATCGTATAGTGTAAATTCGTTCACCGGACCAATGAAGTTTGAATGATCCGATGAAGTTCCTGCTATAAATGCAGGTGTGTACTGAACTTGAAATAACCAATTATTGTAGAAAAGTTGCCGAATATTGCGATATATTCCGCCTGAAATAATCGTGTTACCGTCGCTATCTATCACTCTACGAAATGCATGCCAAAATGTATGGATAAAATCTTCATTTTCGATGCGTTCATATAATATAAACATACCACGATAACATGATGGGCGCATAACCCCTACGTAATTCTTGTGCAAAATAATATTGTTCAATTGCATATCAAGCAAAACCAGATTTTCATCTTGATTTCGCGTGAAGATGATAGAACGGCAATCACAAATCCCAAAGCTTTCGTAACGTTCAAACGGAATTATAATCGTACCGTTTTTATCTATAACAGCTTGATGATGGTATTGCCAATCATCGCAATCCCCAATTGTAACAGCAAATAAATTTCCGCGTAAATGTCGGATAGAAGTATAAATTCCAAATGGAATTAAATATTCTCCATCCAAGGTCACGAGGGCATAATCGCGAATAATTCTAGTACCATACCAAGCTATATCACAATCTACGATAGTCCAATGCTCAACTACAAACATGTCGTCACCGATATAACGAACATCACTATATCTGCCAAAGGGTATAATAAGCTCTCCGCAAAGGCGAAAAACAGCTGTGTATCTGTTCTGAATAACATATATTGCTCTGTCACTAGAATCCCATATCCAATTGTAAAAGCCGAGAGGAATTATTGTACGCCCATCGCGGTTGAGCACTGCCAGTTGTGAATCAAGCCATGAGCCATGATAGTCACTATATACTCCTCCGATACGTACAATAAAGTTGCTGCCCTCATATGTACGGCGAATTTCATCAAATTGTCTAAAAGGAATAATAAACTCACCCGCTTGGTTTATCACACCCCATTCAGCATAGTTCCATACATCATCTCCGTGCTCTTCGGCAACGCCGCCGTTACGCACGATAAATCTATCATACATGGCAAGATATACGCGGTCGAAAGAATCAAAACTTGTAATTATTTCGCCTGAACGATTAATGATATGGGCAGTATTTCCGTCACGCACGAAAAAGTTACCGTCCTCTGTTAGTAAATCAAGAGCTCCGCTACGACCATAGTAGATTATAGGATCAAATCTTCCGAATTCAATAATTTCGTTACCATGTATGTCGATGATTCCCCACTCGAGATCGTGCCATATCGAGAAAATTCTATCACTGTTTCCAACGAAAAATTGTCCGTGTCCTACATAAAAAATACGATTAAACTCACCAAAAGCAATAACAACTGGAAACGCTGCCACTTCACCAGGGCAAGTTTCTTGATTCGAGGTAGAAGTACTTAACGTACCCTCGCATATTGGAGAAGTTCTCGTATTACTTGTACACGCCGAAAATAATGTTACAGACAACATAATAAGCCACAGTGTCATAAACAACGAAGTGAATTTTACGACTCTCTTATTCATTCTTTCCTCCGGATTTTGATTTTTGTATCAACTCTACCGCTTGTAACATACGTATATTATCTCTGCTTCCGCATAACACACCAGTTTTTCTCGCCGCAATCCGGACATTTCATCCAGCGTACTTTCATGTTGCCTGTGGTGAAAAATGCTTTTCTCAGCGGTGGCTTAGTAACGGCATTGCAATTGGGACAAATATATTCGATATTCTTTAGTGCCAACAGCGATACAATAATTCCGAATGCTCCACAGCCGAAATACAAACCCAATCCCCACCAAATTTGCGACTTTATCAACCATCCAATAAATGCAAGCACTACTATCGCTGAGACAGCTATCACAGTATAAGTGAGAGCGGGTTTTCCTTTGCTATGGCTTCTAACTTTTTTATTCATAATGTGTTCTACGTCAAGGATTGAATTTGCCGGAACAATGACTTTGTTTGCAATATTTTCTTTAATGACACCTATCATCTCAAGCTGTTTTTGTCGCTCATCAATCTCGCTTGACAACGTTTGGACTTGCTCATCAAGTAAAATTGTGAGGATTTTGCCCGATATTTCGCTTTCTAGTACGCCTTTGATTGAGTCAAGGGACAGTCCGATTGATTTCAGTGTGCAAATCAGGCGCAGTTTGATCAAGTCGTCATCGTTGTATATTCGCCTGCCGCCTTCGCTTTCGGCGGAGGGATGTAAAACGCCTTTGTTGTCGTAAAATTGCACCGTCCGCACGCTCACATTGCATAATTTAGCCATTTCTCCGGTCGTGTAGTTTGACATAGAAACTCCTTTCGAGAGCCATTGTAGCACATTACGCAACGTCACAAGCAAGGGGTGACGCTAGGGGATTTTTCGTGTGACGCAGGGGGATATTATAATTCGAAATCAACATCCGGGAGCGTGTCATACTATTAAAGGCTATCTTTTTCGTAATCCACCAAATCCATGCCCTCTTTAATGTTTTTCTCGGTACCGGTCAATCTGTACCCCATTTTCTCGTACAGATGGCACAATTTCGACTCTTGCTTGATGGTATCTAACACCCATTTTTTCGCCTGTGGATATAAAGACTCCGCTTGCGTTAGCGCAACTTGAGCATAGCCATTGTTTTGAAATTCCGGCAAAATGAATACCTGCACGAGCTTGAATATATCTTCATCCATTCGCCTTACGCGAATATATCCGATGTTTTGGTTGTTCAGAGAAATGAAATACTGGTCAATAAAGTCATACGCAAAGCGCCCTTGTACTCTTTCAAGTGTTTCGGTGGCGGGGCTGATATCGTAGTCTTGGTATTTGTCGAGCAATGGTTGAAATGCAGCTACTTGCATTTTGTGGATTTCTTCGCTGTCGGCAATGGTGGCTTTTGTTAAGTAGATATTCATTGATTGCTTCCTAACTCAAAAGCAGCTCCGCCACCTGCACGGCATTGGTTGCAGCACCCTTGCGGACTTGGTCGCCTGCGCAGAAGAGGGTGATGCCGCGCGGATTGGTCATATCGCGGCGGATGCGTCCGACGTGGACGATATCCTGTCCGCTGGTGTGCAGTGGCATGGGGTATACGCCATTGTTGGTGTCGTCGCACAGCTTGACGCCATCGGCGGTAGCAAGGGCGGCGCGAACCTCGTCGAGTGACAGAGTATCTTTGGTCACGACGCTAATCGCGACCGAGTGGCTACGAATCACGGGCACACGCACGCAGGTGCAGGTAGCATGGAGGTTGGGCAGACCAAGAATCTTGCGGCTCTCGTTTTGCAGCTTCATTTCTTCGCTTGTGTAGCCGTTTTCGTCCATTGCGCCGACGGCAGGAATGACGTTAAATGCGATTTGATGGGCGAAAGTGTTCACTTCCATCGCACCACCGTTGACATGAGTGGCGACTTGGCTTTCAAGCTCGTTTAATCCTGGAATTCCTGCGCCGGAAACGGCTTGATATGTGGCGGCGGTGATGCTTTCGATGGGGGAGAGGTTGGCAATGGGTGCGAGAGCGACCATACTGATTATGGTGGTGCAGTTTGGATTGGCGATGATGCCTTTATGGGTTTGAGCCGCATTAGGATTTACTTCGGGAACGACGAGAGGAACGTCGTCGAACAGGCGGAATGCGCTGGAGTTGTCGATGAAGACAGCTCCTGCTGCTTTGATGGCGGGGGCGAATTTTTCGGAAATGGGGTTGTCAACCGCACCAAAAACGATGTCAATGCCGGCAAAGCAGTCGTCAGTGGCTTCGGTGATAGTGAAAGTCTTGCCATTGCATGATTTTGTTTGCCCTGCAACGGCGGCGCGGTCGAGCAAAATCAGCTTGCCGTATGGGAAGTTGCGTTCGTGAAGGATTTGCAGTATGTCACTGCCGACGGCGCCTGTTGCGCCGAGGATTGCTATAGTTGGGTTGGTCATAAGTCTTCTCCTAAGTGTATTAATTTACGAAAAGCGCACTCGTACAATGTAGACAAGCGGGAAGTGCGCGATAATTTCCGTGTCAGTTAAAATTGTCTGCATTTCCAGCGGACTCAGCTGTATTCCACTGCCGAATGTACGCGCCATAAGGATTATATGGTCGCCGAGTCGAATATCCATGGGTTCGATGATGTGCGGAGCGGTAGACACGCCGTATGCATCCGAGTCTATTTCATTGCGAAAATAGTGCCGAGCCGTTGCGTTGCCGCTTTGAATGGCAAAATCCCAAGCGTGCAAGTCGATTGGCGTGTTTTGCATTATCGCCAAACGCCCACTATACGGCGTGTCGGTTGACGGATGTAAGAAGTATGGCAATTCCATTGCAAATAAAGTCTCTATAAACTCACCGTAACGATAAACATCAATCCACAGGGTGAATTTGGTGAATGCTTCGTCGAGATTAAACTCGAAGATGCTCACATTTCCGCCATGAATCAGTCCGAGAATGTCCAGTTGCTCGTCGCTTAACTCGGCGAATGCGATTTGATTTTGTAGTTGCGGTGCATTGTCGCTGTCACAAGAAGCAAAAGTTAACAGCATGCTGCAAAGCAGAAGTGTCAAGATAAAAATGATTATGCGTTTCATGATGGTCTCCTAAAGTTAGTTTGAACGTTCGATGATGGTGAACCCTAACACATCTACTCCGATAGATGTAATCCCATCGAGACTCCCTACATCAATGCCTGTATAAAATGCCTGAATAACATCACCCGGATTTAGGGGAATGGTATGCAGCACCGACGAGGAGATTACTGTATTAACGACAGGATTGCATGTCTTCGTAACTCTGGCATGACCACCGCTACTTGAGATTACAACAGCTGTGAAAGATGGTAATTCAGCACGTTCATACATACGCCACGAAATGGCGGTCAATTGTGCAGGATAAGACTCGCGTAGATTTCCATCCCACTCAATTTCAAAAATATCGCCGATTGCAATATCAATATCATCGAGATGGCGTGTTCCGATACTTATCAAACCCGGAGTTCCTTGAACGAATTCAGCTAGAATTGAGTCGCCGTGAATATGCAAAATGCGGAACGATGAGAAAAGTGTGTCCTCTGATTGACATGAAAACAGAGAAATAGGTAGCAGTAGCGCTAGGGCGAGCAGACAGATGAGCTTTTTCATTAGTATCTCCTATTCTGCACGTTCGATGATGGTGTATCCCGCCAAACGCACACTGGGTATGTTATATCTAATAAGAACTTGGGTATATTTCACTTCTATTACATCACCTACAGCCAAGCCGTCGGCGGAAACCAATATTGACGAAAGTACCACTTCTTCGCCGTTGATAATTCTGCTATCAACACTGGTTGATGGTATGACATAAACATCTCTTGAAGTGACACGCGACACTGTTCCGATGAACGTCGGTATCTCACCGCGTTCGAGAATGGTGAAGTCCACCATGGCTGCGGTGTATCCAAGTTCCATGCAAGTGAAAAATTGCGTGTATACTACCTCGATAACGTCACCCTTGACAAGATAATCTGCACTGACTAAATTCGACCACAAACGCACGGTCTCCATATTATCTTGACCAGCGACACTAGTCGAGGGAACGACATAAAAAGCACATGACACAGGGGTAACTTCAACTATAGTCGCAGTGAACGTCGGTAGTTCTGCGCGCTCGTATAACCGCCAAGATAGTACATCTATACTTGCCGGAGATATAAGACGCGCGAAGCCATTCCACGTAATTTCGACAAAATCGCCGATGGTGGCATCAATGTCCGATAGCGCCCTTGTGCCAAATGTCGCCCAGCCCAAACTGCTTGAGCTGCCAAAATCAACGAGAACTGATTGGTCATGGATGCGCAAAATTTGTACAACACTTGGGAATGGCTCGGGGATGGGTTCCTCGCGCTGACACGAAAATAGAGCAAGGGGGAGAAATAGGGATATGATGAGCAGACAGATGAGTTTTTTCATGAGTATCTCCTTAATGAAAAATCTAAGACGCAGTAAAAATGTATATTACATTCGGCATTTGATTGCTTGTGAAGGTTATATTGTTGTCTTCAATCACAAATGACCAACTTTCGGTAAAAGATGCGATTCGTATAACCAAAATATTTTCGCCATGCACTTCCCATGTAAATTCTATTAATGACCCGGGAAATCCACGTACACCAGTCCCATCCGGGCTAAATATGTATACAAATGATTCGTACATGTTGTGCGACCATATGCCAATTAATTCTTCGGCAAATCGCGGAGGTTCGGGTTCGGGAGTAGCTGGAATAATTTCATTCATTCCAAAAAAGAAACTTTGCATTTCTTCAAAGCCTCCGCTCGGAGAAACTACCGATAATGTCATAGCTATTATACGTATATAGCCGTCTCTAATATTAAAAAAATGACGAGATAATATGTCAGCATTATTAATTGGCAATGCATTATCTTGATAATACCAATAAAATTCCCCAAGAGCGACAGGAGTCGTCGACTGACTGATTATACGTCCACCCATTGCAACAATTTCCATTGCCATAATAGCTCTAATTTGATGAGCGGTATAGTTTTCATCGTCATTTACGATGCTTACACTAATATTTGAACCTGTGAGTGGATTTATAACCATCATGTACATAAACGATTCCATGTCTTCCGGAATATAAATTTGGTCGCCGATTATATCCGGTGCTATGCCCATAATCGCAGCAATAGCTTCATCGGACATAGCTTCCCATGTGCCGGGAAGAGAAATGCGAAACCCGAAAAAATCACTGGTATAAATGCGACTATCCCATTGACCGCGCGAGGGAGCTACTTGATCATTGTTGTTATCATTATTAGGTTCGGAATCGCTGTAAGTTTCTGATGTGTTTCTTTGTGTTACTCGATTAGTTATGTATGGCTCTGTTTCTTGACATGCCACAAATGCAAAGACAAGAAGTGATAGAGATATGAGGAGTAATATGAGCTTTTTCATGAGTATAGTCTCCTTGTAGGGGACGATGGTAATCGTCCCGTTGTTGAGTGCGGATTTATTTTACGGGCGGGCAGACCCCGCCCCTACGGATTTGCCCGCCTACTTCCACGCAGCAAAAAACGTCCCACTGTCCACTGCCGCCAAATCTTTGTAGATTCGGTGCATGGTGTCCACTTGCAATGGCTCGGTGACGTAGATTCCCTTGTCAAAGCGAGCTTCAATCTTGAGTTCGCTCGGCAATTCGGCAGTCGTGCGGAGGTAATATCTTGATGTCACGCCGCTGAAGTCGAGATTCAGCTTATGTGTTGGCGTGATTTTGTCAAATGGCGAAAACTCGTGCAGAATATCGATAGCATCGAGATAAACGTTGACCGCCGTGGTCTCGCGACCAGCACCAAATCCGCCGAATGTGTGCTTGCCCGTGCGCTCGCCCGTGTAGTGGATGAAGTTTTCCACGCCATAGACCGAGTATTTGCTGTCACCGGGGGCGAACAGCATGGGCTGACAGTAGGCGAAAATGCCGTCGCCATTGCGTCCGGCGCGCCCGACAAGGCGCACTCGCAGTCCGCTGGCTTTGAAGATGTCGATATCGCGCTTGGTGATATGACGCACGCCGAAAGTAGGTATCTCACGCGGCAGCACATATGCGCCAAAGCCCACATTGCACAGTAATGTCAGCTTGCAACACAGGTCAATTGCGTCGATATCCGCAGTCGGGTCGGTCTCGGCGTAGCCAAGTTTTTGCGCCTCTGCAAGCACGTCGGAGAATTCGCGCCCGTGGGTCTGCATTTGGTCAAGGATATAGTTGGTCGTGCCGTTGATAATCCCACCTACCTCGACAATGGTGTCGGCACACGACACCAGGGCGAGGTTTTTCAAGTACGGAATGCCTCCGCCGACGGTGGCAGAATATGCAACACTGACACCTTTTTCGCGCGCGGCGGTGATCAGTTCGAGATAATTCTCGGCGAGCATGAGTTTGTTCGCCGTGATGATATTCTTGCCCGCTTTGATTGCTGCCATTGCGATGGAGGCGGCAGGCTCGACGCCGCCCAGCACCTCGATGACCGTGTCGATGTCGGGGTCATTCACAATCTCATCAGGTGAAGCTGCGCGCAGCTTGACGATTTCCGCCACATCATTGCGCTCGAGAATTTTCAGTACATCTATATCGTGTCTGGCTTTGTCGGTGAGCAGGAATTCGTAAATTCCACTGCCCACAACGCCAAAGCCCAAAATTCCAACCTTCATAATTATATGCTCCTTTAAGTAACAAAGTGATGGTAATCCCTGTTCTAAAGTCTAAATCTGAACGAGGTTAATCATACATCATTTTATCACATCAGAGCGATTTTGTCAATTGGAGTAAAAAACCACCATTCCGCAGAATGGTGGCTAGATTTTATTATTTACTTACCGTCTTCTCATATTATTGGCATTCGCAAACTCGACCATATCCTCATTAAAGCCCGTGAAAATATTCATATCCTCAAGTCTCACTTGAAAATCAATCAGCTCATCGAGGCAAATTTCGACGAAAGTGTCAACGTCGTTCTCGAAAACATAATTCAGCGTCCAAATATTATGCACTACGCCGTTGAATATCGCGCCGTTATCTTGCACAACAAATTCCATCATCTCTTCGCGAGGTAGAAACATCACAGCGATGAGTTCAGGCGAGTATTGGTTCACCCATGGAACATCAGATGGCCATTCAGGAGGCGGAACAATGGCTTGCCAGTGAATCGTTGTCCATGCCATCAATTCTTCATATGTAATGCCGAAAAGATGAATGGTAGCAAAAAGCTCGGTAGTTTGAATGTATTCAAAAAAAACGACGTTATACACGAAGAGGTGCTCAGCATATCGAATACGTATATTACGACCGATGTCTTCTAGCTCAAAAAGCTCTTCGCGTGTTAAAGAATTATAAAAGTTCTCACAAAGCAATCTGCTGCCTGTTAAGTATTCTAATCCCAAGATTTGATTTATGATAAGCACATTCTGCGAATCACATCTAAAAAATATGTCGAGAAATTCGTGCAAGCTGCCGCCATCTGGAGTCGCTGAACCCAATACAAACGGATTTTCGGATGTGCTCAATTGTGACGGTCTGGGAGGTGGTTCATTGATATTGTCATCGGTTGTTGTATTCTGTTGATTTGGTATGGATGTAGATGGATATGTTGTAACATCTGTATTAGTAGGTGAACTTATACAGGCGACGAAAAGAGGTAAGCAGAGCAAAGCTGCTAGTGTTAGAATTATATATTTCATGAATTACTCCTAGTTAGTTTGGTTTATTGTAATTGTTATGTACCAAGTCTGTGTCGATAGTTGCGGAAGAACTGCATGGGATTGGTTCGTGTAGCGACAAATTCCGCCATCAACAGCTAAACAAAGGGAGTATTTCTACCCCCTTTTCTTGATTCTATCTTCTTCTCACATTATTGGCATTCGCAAACTCTACCATATCCTCATTAAATCCCGTGAAGATATTCATATCTTCAAGTCTCACTTGAAAATCAATTAATTCATATAAGCAAATTTCCACAAATGCGTCAACATCATTCTCGAAAACGTAGTTGAGTGTCCAAATATTGTGTACCACGCCGTTGAATATCGCGCCATTTGGTTCTAGCGTAACAGCCAGCATTTCTTCGCGCGGATAAAACATTGCTCGGAGAAGTTCTGGACGATACTGATCCCCCAAATTAGCCGCTACTAATTCTTCATAGGTTATATCAAAAAAATGCACAGCTCGATATAAATCTGGTACTTGAATATTTTCAGACATTCCAATCAAAACGCCCCACAAATACCCAGAGTTTTGATGATGTATTCGCGAACCTGCACTTCGAACAGCACTCCACTCTTCATCAGTAGCATATTCCATGAAACCCTCTGGGAGAATCCCATTGCCCAGTACATATCGCGCCCCTAATACATAAAATATGATAATCAAATTTTCTGTATCTCTATAGCAATACACTATCCAGTTGCCGTCAAGTGGTCCGCCTCCGCCATCTCTGAATGGGTCACTCCCAAGAAAAAAAAGCTCGTCAGAAACGCTCAATTGACTAGGTGGAATTGTATTCGGGGGAGTAGTTGTCTGCGGACTTGATGAACTTGGATATTGAATGTATGGTTCGGTTGATGTGTTTAGTGTAGTAGTGAATTCGGTGACACATCCCGCTAGTAGAGAGAGAACTAACACTGTCGTGAGAATTAAAGCTATATATTTTTTCATAGTAATTACCTCATTTATATTAAGCACCAAATCTGTCGCGAATATTATTGTAAAATTGTAATGGGTTTGTACGAGTGCCTACTGCGTCCGTAAAACCCAAGACACTAGTGCTGGGTGCTACGAAAACATCCAAGTGCAAGTGCACAGTCAAACGGGGTATTCTATCTGGGTTAGGTTGACCCGGCGCCGGCGGAAGTGGCGTGTTCCCCATATGTCCAACTACTGTTTGACCGCCCACAACACGAGCACTTGCATTATCTCTGCCCCTACCGCGTATAGGCGTTTCGGCGTGCATATGAACATATCTCACTTCTATCCTTTGCGAGCTATTGTGAGATGTTTGATTAAGCGATACTCTAACCCAATAGCCCAATTGAGTTCGACCAAACCCAGCACTAACTACATATCCATCATATACAGCAAGTAGTCTATGTTCACCACTTCCGCGACCACCTGGGCCGATGTCAATGCCACCATGGAAACTGCCGGTACTTTGTCTATTATGAAAACTCGACGAAACAGTATAACGCGAAGCTGCAGGCATTCGATTATGACAGACAGGCCAATGCCAACCTAGTTCTGCATAGTAGTTTTCTTGTTCTTCATATGCCACATTACGTTCTAGATGCCAGCGTTGATAAGCATTGTTTGCATTAAATGTTTCAAAACGAGTAACTGTTCCTACACCACCAACTCGAGTTAGTGCTAAGGAAGTATTGCCGAGCGGGCGTATCGAATATCCCCCTCCAGCCATAGGAGCAATAAGAAACATTTGTCTATTTCTATCATTTGCATTTGACAAATTTCTACTTGCTACCCTAAATCGATTTTGACTATTTGATGTATGCGCAGTTAATCTTTCTGCCGATAAAACACGCCTAAAACCATTTGCGTGTGCAATTGGAGCAATAGTGTAAGCATTATGGGCGGGATGGAATTCTATTCTAAAGTTTTGACCAATTGCTTGCCAAGCTGCATCTTGTTGGCGAGAATCAATGACAGCATTTGTACCGGTATCATTATGCCCATTATTAGTAGCTAGAAAGTTACCTGTCCCATTCCTAATCCTATACACACCTTCATTCCTAGCCACAACTCCATTCATCATGGCGAAACTCGTCTCTTCTCCATGCACAGTAGCAGTATTATAGCCGCGAACGAAAAACGTATATGTAATATTAGGTCTCATCGATCCGTCGACTCGGATAGAGCTGGTTCCAATGCGATTATGGAGTGTTCCGTTTCGTCCATCTGAGCTACTCCAACGTATCGATGACCATAGCGTGTAATTGCAGTTTATCCATGCAAGAACAGGTCGACCGTTTTCTTGTCTGAGAATACGGAAATTACTCGGAGCCTGAGGTGTTCTGCCGGTCGTTATAGTCTCGTGACGATTTCCTGATTGTTGTGTCGAATGTGGACCATTGGCATTCAGTGGACTTATCAACAATCCCAATCCATATACTAACGATGACAGCAGTATAAAGGCTATCAGAATAAGTGCGATTGTCGTTTTTACTCCAAATGCAGTGGAGTGATTGTTGGTCTTATTCAATTTTTCATTCATGAGCTTGATACTTCCTTATCATTTTATGCAATCACATAATATTTGATAACTATTATATCTTATATGGAGATTATTGTCAATGGATTTTTCGAAATTTTATATAATTTTGTCAAAAAGGCGATAAAAATAATATTTTATAAATTCAAAATTTTTCTCACCTACCTCTTGAATTTCTCGTTGACTTATGATATATTATTACAAACAACAAAAATTCGGAGGTTTCACCATGCCATACAAAATTACACCAGACTGCATTTCATGCGGAGTTTGCGAGCCGGAGTGTCCTGTCGATGCTATCAGCGAGAAAGATGGTCAATATGTAATCGACCCCAAGCTTTGCATTGATTGTGGAGCATGCCCCGGCGTTTGCCCTGTAGATGCGATTGTCGAAGAGTAAAAAAATCAAGGTCAAAACTTTCAGTTGAATTATATCACTGTTTGTTTTGACCTTATTTAATCAACGCAACGCGTGGCGTTGAAAGTTCGAAGGCTTCTGTAGGCAGATTTATTCCGTCGCAGAAAGCCACCAAAACTTAATCCGTTTGAAAACACAGTTTTCAAACGAGGCTTAAAGGATATCCATCATGACTAACATCCCAAGACCCGAATATCCGCGCCCGCAAATGGTGCGCCCTGATTGGCAAAATCTCAACGGCAAGTGGCAGTTCGAGTTCGACCACGGCAATAGCGGCAAGTGGCGTGACCTGCACAAAGCCGATGCCGGCAAGTTCGACCTCACTATCAACGTGCCATTTGTACCGCAGAGCAAGCTCAGCGGTATTGAGCATCTGGATTTCTTCACCTGCTGCTGGTATCGTCGTAAATTCACGCCCGACAAGAGCTGGTGCATCAAGGACGGGCGCATTCTGCTGCACTTTGGCGCGGTGGACTTTGTCGCCGAGGTGTGGGTGAACGAAAAACTCGTTGGTATGCACCGCGGAGGTTACACTCCATTCGTGTTCGACATTACCGATAGTGTGACCGACGGCGAGAATCTGCTCGTCGTGCGTGCTTATGACGATGGGCATGATAAAATGCAGTACACGGGCAAGCAAATCTACTTCCACTACGACAACAAAGCCTGTTGGTATCCGCGTTGCAACGGAATTTGGCAGACTGTGTGGCTTGAGTACGTTCCTAATACCTACATAAAACAGCTCAAAATGACGCCCGACGTGGACAACGAGAAGTTGGACGTGACAGTTACGCTCAACAAGTGGTCCAGCGGTGCGATTGTCAATGCAACTGTCACCACCCCCACGGGAGAGGTGACTGTCGGGGCGAAAGCGACGGGCAGTGCGTGTACGTTCTCCATTCCTGTGCCCAAACCGCGCTTGTGGAGTCTGGATGACCCATATTTATACGATGTCACGTTCACTGTCGGCAAGGATAGCGTGGTCAGCTACTTTGGTATGCGCAAAGTCGAGATTGTCGGCTATGCAGTGCATCTGAATGACAAGCCTGTATACCAACGTCTTGTTTTAGACCAAGGATTCTACCGCGACGGAATTATCACTGCACCGTCGGATGACGTGCTGCGCCGTGACGTGGAATTGGGCTTGGAAGCCGGATTCAACGGCGCGCGCCTGCATATGAAGGTGTTCGAGCCGGGTACGCTGTACTGGGCGGATAAATTGGGCTATCTCGTTTGGGGCGAGTTCCCCAACTGGGGCATGGAGGAGGGCGACCCTGCGTCGCTGAATTCAATGCTGCCGGGCTGGATTGAAAGCGTGAATCGTGACTATAACAGCCCTGCGCTGGTTGGCTGGTGTCCGTTCAATGAGACTCGACCCAACCGTGTGGCGGAGGTTTTTGAGACGTTCTACGATGTGACACGTGCTATTGACCCGATTCGTCCGATTATCGACACAAGCGGGTACGTTCACTCGAGCAAGACGGATATTTTCGACGTGCATGATTATGACCAGAATGTCGAGAGCTTCCGCAAGCGTTACGAGGGACTGGCAAGCGGCGAGGGCGAGATATTCCAGCATAAGCATTGTGTCGGCTACGCCGGACAGCCCTATTTCGTGTCAGAGTACGGCGGAATCTTCTGGGATATCGGCTTGACCGAAAAGGACGACTGGGGCTACGGCGAAAATCCGAAGAGCATCGAGGAGTTTTACGCTCGTCTCGAAGGTCTGACCGACGTGCTGCTTGAGAACGACAAGATGTGCGCGTTCTGTTACACGCAGCTGACCGACGTATTCCAAGAGAAGAACGGCATCTACTCGTTCGACCGCGAGGTTAAGTTCGACATGGACAGAGTTCGCAAGATTTTCACTAAAGTTGCTGCGATAGAGAAGTAAAATGAATCCCCCGATGGCAGGAATACCGTCGGGGGATTTTATTTTGTAGGAGTGGACATGGAAGGCTATGAACCCCTCCACCGCAAGCGGTTCCCCTCACCTAAAGGGGAGGTCGGGGTGCAGCTGTTCTTAAACCTCCCCTTTAGGGGGGAGGTGTCACGAAGTGACGGAGGGGTTTAGTGGGCAGGTAGACCCGCCCTACGGGGTGTGGCGGGCAGACACAAGGTCTGCCCCTACAAATTCACTACTGGCAGCCAAATTTCCCATTCATAGTTGTCGGTATAAGATTCACCGTCCGGATACACTTCCAAGGTTGGTGCATTCTCATCTCTTACATAATTACTTATAGGAAGCCACTCGGTAAAAATGCGTGTATGAGCTTCGCCTATGCCACTAACACCATCTTCATTAAACGTAGAAATGATTGTGAACACTGCCCAACTTGTCTCCGGAATGGTTTCAATATCCATACCTTCGATAATCGCTTTGTCACTTAACTCTGCACCAATGATACAAGCGTTTCCATCTGCTTCTGTTTTGAAATTATACGCGACAACAGACCAAAGTGGCGGCGAATAATAATCGCTGTTAAACAGCTTTTCTTTGTAGCCCTTTTCTATGAAATAATCCCAATCCTTATTGTCTGCCGCTTTGCATGTATAGCCGATAATATCAAAACTTTCCCTCTTCTCAATTCTGTGTTTCATCTCGTTCACTCCTTTTATAGTTAGTTGGAAGGAGATTGGCGGATAGGTTTTGAGAATAACGCCGGCTTGTCGAGCCTGGGATGGTGTCACGCCGTGCAGTTCTTTGAACGCGCGCGTGAACGTGGTCGGTGACTCGTAGCAATATTTCAGCGCGATGTCGATGACTTTGTCGTCGCCGTTCTGAATATCGAACGCCGCTTGCGATAGCCGTCTGCGACGAATATACTCAGACAGCGACACGCCTGCCATGAACGAGAAAATTCGCGAAAATTCGTACACCGAGCAACCGACGAAACGCGAAAGTGTATCATAGCGTATCGATTGTGTCAGATTATCTTCGATATGCTGCACAACCGCGTTCATTCCTGTTAACCAATCCATACCATCACCTCCTTGTGACTATATTGTAGCAGAGCGAAATAAAACTTTCATTACATCTGTTGCGAAATTTGGATAGCAAGCAGCATCAAGAACCCGATACCACCCCCGTATGATAAAATATCGCCAGCTGCGTACGGTTACGCAGGTGCATTTTCTCGAGAATCTGGCTGAGGTAGTTGCGCACCGTGCCCTCGGATAGGAATAGCCTTTGGCTGATTTCCTTGTTGTTCATCCCTTCAGCAATCAAGGCGATGACCTCTGCCTCTTTGTCCGTTATGTCAAAGTTTTGGTATGTTTTTTCACGTCGCTCGTCTAATGCATCTCCGTTTGGCATAACCGAGGTTAGTACCTCGCCAATATTAACACCGAACACCATTTGCCCTGACATAACCGCATTAAGCGACAGCGCAATGTTTGCGAAATCTTGCTTGAGGATATAACCTTTGGCACCGACTTTGATGGCTTGCTGAATATAATCGCTATCAAAAAAAGTGGTGAGAAAGAGGATTTTTGCATTCGGATGGCGGCGCAAAATCTCCTCGGCGGACTCAATGCCGGTCATGATGGGCATTTGTATGTCAAGCAGAGCTACGTCGGGTTGCAACTTATCGTACAACTCGACTGCTTCCTGCCCATTGTTGCCCGTGCCAACGACATGGATGTCGCCGTTCACTTCAAGAATGGTTTTAAGGCTGGTTTCGACAATTTTATCGTCGTCTACGATTATTATGTTCATGAATTTTCCTCTTGAAATTTAGGTATCGACACGAAAATGCCGAATCCACTTGTTTGGTCGAACGAACACCGTCCGCCGATTGCATGTACGCGACTTTTGATACTGTCCAACCCAATTCCGTCGCTGCGGCGAAATGAAATTGCCGAGCCATTGTCCTTGATTGCAAGCTGGAACAGTGCAGGATGCTCTTGCAACGTTACTTTAATAGCGTTTGCGTCGCTGTGCTTTGCGATATTGGTCAAAGCCTCCTTGATGACCATCAAGAAGCAATATTTTACGCTACTCGGAGCGGTGTGCACGATGTCGCAGACAATTGTGCGACTCACGTCAGGCTTGTTTCGCGAGAATTCGTCGAATAATTCTTCGACCGAGCGTTGCAAGTCAATCGAAGCATGACTAAGATCGTGCACGCTGGCGCGAATTTCATCCATAGCTTTGTTCAGCGTAACTTGCAAGCTGTCGATTTGCTCGGAAAGAGTTTCGTCTCGGTTTAGCATCTTGAGAGCAGCCATTTGCAGGATTCCGCGAGTCAGACTGTGTCCGACGTTATCGTGAATATCGCGAGCAATGCGGTTGCGCTCTTGCAGCGTGGCAGATAGTTCGTTTTGTGCTTTGCTGTCCAACAGCTCTTCGTTTTTCTGCAGCAAATCCAAGTGTACCTCGGCATAATAGTCACGCAGAGCGTTATGTTTGTCGTTCAATCTGCTCCGCGTATCGTAAACATATGCAAAAACCCCCGATGCTCCCAATAGCGGAATGACGGCGCCTGCGAAGCTCACGTCGTAAATCAGCGCAAACAGCATCGGCAATGGAAATGCCAGTGCGATAATGCGTTTACGAGGGTCGATCAACAGATCGAAAGCGACAATAGGGAGGAAAGCAGAAAATACAGGGAAAACCATGCATAAAACGAGATATATCAAAAAAGTTGTGAAACTAATTTGTCGATTATCAAAGAATTGATTGAAACAAGACACGCTGGTTGCGCAAAGTAGGGCAATTATCGCCAGCATACTCAGGTTGCCGCTTACAATGTAAAATCCCAAGAGAAGCAGCGTGAATTTAATTGTCAGTTTTAGCATGGGTGTGCCTTTCTTGAGGGATAGCTCCAACATTGTCACTACTTATTATACCACAACTGTATATCATTTTACATAATACGCATTAAGTTTTCTTGGCTGCCGCATGCGATGGACAGCTTGCGTCACCTCGAGAAACAATCCTAAAAAGTCTTAATGCGGAAGTGACTTCCGCTCACAGACTTTTTCGTCATTCTCGGCTACTCCAGCCTTAGCTGCCGCATATGACAAATGTCATATTCATTTCATGACACATGACACTGCAAATATCGGCGCGAATTGAGTATACTATTATCACGAAACAAAAATCGCATCAAAAAGGAGAATTTTATGATGGTCGTAAAGATAGACAATTTGGTGAAAAGATATAAAGAGGTGCTTGCGGTTGACCATTTTAGCATGGAAGTGGCGGAGGGCGAGATTCTTGGACTGCTGGGTCCGAACGGAAGCGGCAAGACGACAACGATTAATTGTCTGCTGTCATTATTGACAACCGACAAAGGCACTATTGAAGTTTTCGGCAAGACAATGAAGCCGGACGCGTACGACATCAAGCGCAATATCGGCGTAGTACAGCAAAACGTTGCAGTATTTGAAGAACTCACAGTATACGAAAACATTGATTACTTCTGCAGCTTGTACGTGAAAGACAGCGCAACGCGCAAAAAGCTGGTCAACGAAGTCATCGAATTCGTTGCCTTGGGTGAATACGTCAAGTTCTATCCGAAAAAGCTATCCGGTGGTCTGCTCCGTCGCTTGAATATCGCATGCGGAGTGGTGCACAAACCCAAACTGATCATCATGGACGAACCGACAGTAGCCGTTGACCCGCAAAGTCGTGACTACATCCTCAAAGGTATACAAAAGCTCAATCGCGAGGGCGCGACTATCATCTACACGTCGCATTATATGGAAGAAATCGAGCAGATTTGCACACGTATCGTCGTCATTGACGGCGGAAAAAATCTCGCGCAAGGCACAAAAGAAGAGCTCAAGCGCATGATTAAGACTGGCGAGACCATTCACATCGACGTACTCAAGCTTTCAAGCGAGCAAATCAACGCCGTGTCCGCATTGCCAAATGTATTCCGTGCGAGCTACGAGAACGATATCCTATCAGTACATTGCACGCAGGGCAGCCACAATCTCACCGGGATTCTCGACTACCTCAACCAAAGTGGTATCGAGTACGGACGTGTGGTCTCCGAGCTTCCAACGTTAAACGACGTGTTCCTCGAGTTGACCGGAAAGAAATTGAGAGATTAGGAGAGCAGAAACTATGTGGAAATTATACAAATACGGATTTTTACGCATGATGCGCTCCAAGGAAGTCATCTTCTGGGCAGCGATTTTCCCGATACTGCTCGGTACATTCCTGTTCTTGATGATCGGAGGTGTGTCGGACATAGGATTTACCCCCATCCCGGTCGGAGTTGTCGGTGAAGCTAACCTCGCCGAGGTGTTGGAGTCCACCGGTATGATGGAAGTTAGCGTACTTGAGTACGCCGAAGCGCGCGAAAAGCTCGAATCGGGCGATATAACAGGATTTTTTCATGTTGGTGATGAGGGTGTGCAGCTTGTAGTTGCCAACATCGGCGTTAATCAGAACATTCTGCAAACGGTGGGCAGCCAAATATTGCAACGACTCAATGCGATGGAGAGCATCGCTGCAGTTGACCCCGGTGCATTGGAAGGCATCACTTGGGAGTCGGGTGTCACCAGTTCCTCTGCTGCCGGAGACACCAATATCGGCGACGTGGTGACATTCATCATGCTGCTTGTTGTTGCTATGACATGCGTCATGTCGTACACACTTGGAACGGTTATTAGCGGCAGCTTGCAACCAAAGTTATCTGAAACAGCTGTGCGACGCGTGACCACGCCTACCAAGAAGATCAAGCTGATTTTTTGCGAATTCTGGGCAGCAATGACCGTGCAAGTTTTCATAATGCTGGGCAGTTTAGCTTACTTTATCTTTGTGCTGGGCGTAGATTTTGGCGACAGAATGCCGCTCTTGCTGCTAGCCGCAGTCATTGGTTCGATGACATCAATAAGCATGGGAATTATGCTGTTCACGATATTACCCGGTACGGCAAAAGTGCGCGATGCCATCGCTTCGGGTATATCGGTTGCCATGATGTTCGCTGCAGGGCTTATGGTTCTCGATATAAGGTTGCTAATCAGAGATCACGCACCCATCATCGACAGAATTAACCCGATGACCTTGATTAGTGACGCTATGCAGTCGTTAAGCACACACAACGATTTGAACATTTATATTCAGAATTTGGCGATACTTTTGGGAATGGCAGTAGTCTTTTTTGGAATATCCGCGCTGACTTTAGGGAGAAAGAAATATGACAACATTTAATACATTCTGGAAAATAGTATACCAAAACAAATGGGGCATTATCGGATATTTGGGTATGTCAATCGCTCTGGTTATGATAATGGCGTTTTTTGTTAACGACGTACCGGATACCTTTGAAGCAGTTAGCTTGCCCGTCGGAATCGTCAACCGTGACGGAAACGACCCTGTGTCGGCGGGGCTGATTAGCTTCCTCGAAGAGACATATGACCTCGTCGAGCTTGAAGATGACTTGACTACTATGCAAGATTCGGTGTTCTTCTTCGAAGTGGCGTTTGTAGTGGTGATTCCTCAAGGATTCGGTTCGGATTTCGTCAATACGGGCAATGCAAACTTCGAAAGTTTGAGCAGGCCGGACTCGGCAGCGGCGACATTTGTCAATGTCAGCATTGACAGCTATTTTGCCATGCTGAATGCATTCATGAGCGGCGGTGCGTTTGAGTTGCAAGATGCAATTGAGCAGACGCATGACACTCTTGCGATTCAAATCGAAGTTGAGATGGCGCGTTTTGAGAGCAACGAGCAGACCATCAATCCCGGATACTTCAATTTCATGCCGTTTGCGCTTGTGTCCGTAGCAATTATGCTGCTTGCACCTGTATTGATGGTGTTCAAGCGCAAAGAATTGGTTAGTCGCATGGCAATTAGCGGCACAAGCATTAAAGAGCGCAACATGTGGATTATGATAGCTGCTGCGATTGGAATGGTGGCTCTATGGGCGATATTCATGTTCATCGGTCGTCAATTTGTAATCGATAGCCCCAACGGCTTGCTCATGGGTGCGAATATGCTCGTCTTCACAATGGTCGCCGCTTCGATAGCGTTTTTGTGTGGGCAATTCATCAAAAAGACAGCGGTCCTCGCCGGAGCAGCACAAGTCATCGCGCTGGTACTCAGCTTTGCAAGCGGAGCATTCATGCCGCAAGAGTTTATGAGTGACGCACTGCTGACATTCGGACGACTGTTGCCCAGCTATTGGTACATCAGAACCATCGATGTGCTGAACCAGCCGGGCGGTACATTTGAAATGACCGCATTCCTGCAAGGAATCGGCATTCAAGTAGCCTTTGCAGTTGCCATTCTCGCTGTTGCGTTGGTTGCAGGCAAAGAAAAAGCAAAAGCGCAGTAAAGTATATAACCGAACCCCTCTCATTTGTTGCTATGACAAATGAGAGGGGCTATTATTTTATTTTCGTTGCACAATCAGTGCAAATGAATTTTCCCTTGACAGTCTTCGAATTTTCGCTGACCTCTGCATTGCATATAACGCAACTCGGAGTTTTTCTCTTTACGTAAATCGCATGTCCATCACCAAATACGTTTACGTCCTCTTCAAGTTCATATTTTTCTCGAATGATTTTGGGTATTTGTAACCTGCCCAAACCGTCAATTTTGCCTGTGAAAAGTAGTTCCATCGTTTTTTCATCCTCCTTTTATTTAATCCCCGTTATGGGCGCAGTTTAACCGCAAACCACGCCCAAACAAAATACAAAAAAGCCGCGCGAAATCACTTTCACGCGGCTTGAAAAACGCCCAATAATCCCAATACGGACGTAAACCACTTGCAAAATTTGTATGAATGTGCTATACTATTTGTGCCGTGGGTGTCCCTTAGGGGATTGCGTGAAGTGCTGTTACACTTCATTGCAGGGTTTTGGAGTGTCTAGCTCCAAAGCCTGCCTGCGGTTATTTTATTGTTGGACAGCTTGCGGGCTATTACAGTCGTCTTGCTCTAAAGTGTCGCTCCAGTCACGGCAAAGCCGCGCCTTCCCTTCACTTTTTCGCAAGTGCAATTACCCCTCCAGCCTTGCTGCCGCTGTGTAACGAGGATGAGAGCAAATTGCTCCTGCCCATAGTCTAACATAGATTTTGTTGAATGTCAAGAGGTTTCGGGAAAATTGTCGAGGGTTATTGAATTCGTTTCGCACTTGATGATGGTTCTGAAAACACCCGTCAGGCTGCGCCTGCCACCCCTCCACAGAGGGAATTGGCACAGCGGAAATATATTTCCCTCGATTAGTCAGAGAGGTTAATTGGACAACAACCCCTCTAACTGTGCAATATAATATCGGTGTCTATGGGTCAAGAATCGTGTGAAATCCGCGCGTCTGCGATGGAAGTTGGCAAGCGAGTCCTCGACTGCGCCGCGAACGGCAAAGCGGTTGTACATCTCGGGCAGTAGCGGCAGATATCGCTGTACGAATTCGTCGTAATGAGCCAGCAGCCTGTCCGTGGCAAAGTCATTTTCGAGCAGATACATGGCTCGTGCATGGAATTCCTCGACAAAGGCGGCGTTGCGGAGCAAGTCACCGAATACAAAGCTGAAATCCGGTCCGGGATTGCGAAATCCGGGTCCGTTGTAGTTGAGCAAGTGGGCAAAAAGGTTCATATTCGGACTCACGCTGCCCGTGAATAGGCTGCGCCCGGCAAAGTCCAAGTCGTGGAGCATGAATCGCCACAATCCGTCGGCGTAATAGTTGCCGACTTGAGGTTCAATCGCACGGAACATTCGCAGATTGTTTTGCGGCCAGTCGTCGTTGTGGAAGAATGTCTGGGTGATGAGGTAGTCGATGAAGTTTGCTCGGCAGAAAAACTCGGTGAAGAATCGTTCGACAGCTGCACTATCGTTCGCCAAATCATGTGCCATGATGAAATAGACAAGCTCATCGTACAGTCGCTGCGCAGTTTCGCCACCCACTTCGACTGCGTGGTAACGGATTCGTTGACCACGCACAATTCGCCTGTTGCTGTCCATAATGGCGATATTCCCGCGATTGAGTCCTAACTGAGTTTGCGCGAAAAAGCGATTGTTGGTATGCTCACGCATGGTGGTAAAGCCCCAAAACTCGCCGTTTACGAACAGGATGGCAACGCGACTTTGTGAAAACACAGTTTCCAATCCGCTTGCTGCCGAATGCACAAACGCATCACGCATATGATCCCAAATGAACGCATTGCCGCCATTCCAGAGTCGGAAGCGGTAGAGCGAATCCACTCCGTCGAAAATGGGGTGGTTGATGACGCCGTCCAGCTCATCGCGGGCAAGATGCACGTTGAATGTGCGCTGGGAGTGACCTCGTGACCCTGAGCCACCTAGTGAAGTTGACCCGATAACGCTGAACAATCGGCTGTACGCTCCATCCTCGACTCCGAAAAACTCGTAGTTGAATGTGGCGCGCTCGGCAGGGTTAGCTAAGGGATGAGTGTCTCCGTAAACGCGCCAAAAATCGTGGTACGGCGCAGTAATAGAGACAACGAGATTGTTCGCAAATCTGGCAGGCACATCACTAGCGATGATGTATGTCGCTGTAGCAGTACCGGTGACAGCTTCGCCTCGATAAAATGCGCGGAATCTGAAAGCAGAGCCTCGCAACGTGTGTGCGTTGGGGGCAGGGGGAGCGTTGTTGCGCTGCTCGCCTTGCCGACCGGTCAAAATCCCATCACGCCAGTATCCACTTCGGTCGTAGACCGACAAAGTTTCACCGGGTGCGATGCTTCCGCTTACTACAATGTCAATGCCGTTGCGGCGGATAGTACGCGGACGTTCAGATGTCGGCTCGGTGCCGTCAATCGTCCAATGAATAGTGGCATTCGGAAAATCGGGAACTGTGACGACAAGTTCGAATTCGTCGTCATGGAATCCTGGTGCATGTGAAAACACGAACATGTCGCAGCTGTCGTCGGTGATTCCCGGCGGTTGTGCCATATTAACGACAATCGCCAGTATGATTATGATGGCTACGAGCGAAAGCGATATCGACGCGTAGGTCAAGATTTTTTTGAACATTTATAGTGTCGAAACGAACCTGTCAAAGGCTTCTCGTCCCTCTCGATTTTGTTTGAACACGCCGAGGTCACTCAAGACCTGTTGAAACACAGTACCAATTTCATTACATAGTATTTTATCCACATTTTCGGCAGAGAATGCAGAATATTTGCCGCGCAATCGAGCAATCCAGTCAGCATGAATGGAGATTTCAGCTGGCACATCGGTGGGCGAAAGTGAACCAGTTGACAAAAATTTCGCAATCGCTGCCATCTCGCGCTCCAATCGCGGCGGCAGAACCGCCAGCCCCATGACTTCGATGAGTCCGACGCTCTCCTGCTTGATATGATGGCGCACGGCGTGCGGATTAAAGACTCCCCCCGGATGCTCAGGAGTAGTCACCGTGCTGCGCAGGGTCAAGTCCAACTCGAATTTGTCGCCCACTTTGCGCGCGATAGGTGAAATCGTGTTGTGCGGAGTGTCTCCTGTGTGCGCAAAAATCCCAACAGACAGGTCGGAATATTCGCGCCACATGTTCAACACATGGGTCGCCAATTTGACAAGCAAGTCCTTGCTCTCCGAAGTTAGCCGAATGACCGTGACCGGCCACTTGAGCAGCTTTGCCGTCACCTCGCTTTGTCCTGCGAAGTTTGGGAGAGCTTCACCCTCGGCGTGCACCATTGGAAGCTCATATCGTCCGCCCTGATAGTGGTCATGCGACAGAATCGAGCCGCCTGCGCCGGGTAATTCGGCATTCGAACCGAGGAAATAATGCGGGTATGCCTCGACGAAGTTAAGCAGCCGCTGGAATGCGCCCTCATTTATCTGCATGGGGCGATGTTCACGCGATAGCAAAATGCAATGCTCGTTGTAATATTGAAACGGAGAATATTGCAACTCCCAAGTCTCATCACCGAGCATTATGGGAACAGTCCGCAGAGTAGAGCGGGTGGGGTGGTTCACTCTGCCCGCATAGCCGACATTTTCGCGGCAAATCATGCACGCAGGATAGCCACTTTTCGGAGCAGCAGCTTCGCGCGCGACGTCAGCGGGCAGCTTCTCGGGCTTGGACAGGTTGATGGTGATTTCCATCTTGCCGTACTCGCCGTCGGCAGTCCATTTTTTGTCCTTTGCTACACGTGCCGTGCGGATATAGTTGCTGTCGCAGCTGAGCTTGAAGAAGTAATCTGTGCCATTTGCTCCGAGTTCATGGAATTTGCGCTCCACTTCGCTCGGTCGCGGAGTAATGCAATTCATCAGCTGAGTATCCCACATGTCGCGCTCGATTATGCTGTCTTGGATGAGTCCACGCTCAATGGCGCATTGTAGCAGCGACGCAAGGATGCCCTCCAATGGCGCAGCAGTCACATCGCTCGGTGCAAAGCTGTCTTCGTTATACATATCTAGCAGCAAATTCCGCGAGTAAATCTCCTCGCTTTCGGGAATCATGCCGCAGCGAATGCCGTATTCGACTAGTTGTTGTATGTGGTAGTGTAGCATGGGTGTTCTCCTTAATTGCACATAACGTGGGTATGAAACCCCACCACCGCTGACGCGGTCCCCCTCCCCTGCAGGGGAGGTTTGTTTAACCCCTCCTCGTAGGAGGGGTGGCAGCGTAGCCGACGGGGCGGTTTTCGGGCAGCACCTACGAGCTCCAGTCTTGGCTGCCGCTACTATGCCACTTCCACGCACTACCAACAATATTCTCAAGGCTATCATACTTCGGCTTCCATCCGAGCGTAGTTTTCGCCTTTTCACCGCTTGCAATCAACACCGCAGGGTCACCTGTACGGCGTGGAGCTTCGACCACGTTGATGTCACATCCCGTGATATCGCGCGCTGCATCGATAATCTGCCGCACGCTATAGCCCGTTTGACTGCCCAGGTTGAAGATCTCACTTGTTCCATCGCGTTGAAGATACTCCAACGCCAATGAATGCGCGCTAATCAAGTCGCACACGTGGATATAGTCACGTATGCACGTACCATCTGGTGTGGCATAGTCCGTGCCGAATATCGAAATGCTGTCACGCACACCCAGTGCCGTCTTGAGTACCAATGGAATCAAGTGTGTTTCAGGGTTGTGCGCTTCGCCGATGGTAGCACTAGGATGTGCTCCAGCCACATTAAAGTAGCGCAGGATGACATAACGCAACCCATGCGCACGCGCAACGTCGCGAATCATGCCCTCGGCGGCGAGTTTTGTCGCTCCGTATGTATTGGTGGGCAATGTCGGCGCAGTTTCGAGTATTGGCTCGCTCGCCGTTTCGCCGTATGTCGCTGCCGTCGAGGAGAACACGATGTCGCGCACTCTGTGGCGCACCATGGCAGCCAGCAGCTCGCGCGTTCCGCCCAGATTGTTGTCGTAATAATCAAGCGGTGCAGTCATGCTCTCGCCGACCAGTGAGCTGGCAGCGAAATGCACAACAGAAG
>Ga0123355_10000442_pt1 | contig 54682 bp, 54 predicted proteins | sample TergutEmb28metaG_3_FD_89872 | JGI IMG/M metagenome (GOLD analysis project Ga0123355, IMG submission 89872) | Embiratermes neotenicus P1 segment gut microbial communities from Petit-Saut dam, French Guiana - Emb289 P1 | ecosystem: Host-associated > Arthropoda: Insects > Digestive system > Gut ... | reverse complement strand
AGAGCAAAATTGTATTCAACCTCTGTGCTCTCTGTGTCTCTGTGAGAAATAAATAATCTTTGAATCGAACAAATGATTGTTGAATTAGAATGACGTGTTCCTGGCTTGACCAGGAATCTAACTAGATTTAGGCTAGTTAGACCCTGAACCAAGTTCAGGGTGACGGAGCTTTGTACTTGCGATTACTTAACTTGTATAGCTATTCATGTTTTTTTATATCTTGCGCACAGGCAGCCATCTTTCATATGGCATATTTACCAAATCCTCTGTGGCGAATGTAAACGCTATGTCCAGCCCGTCCGCCAGTTCGTAACCGGAATTTGGCAGCCATTCGGAATACAGCCGTTCTTCAAATTTGGTGGCATTGCCCAAGTCTGCATTGTCTTCTGCAAAAAAATTAGCCCGTGGGAACACAGCCCATGTGTGGGCGGGTATTACATATTCTTTCAAATTTTCGCTTTCGGGCTTTGTGCTTTCTACTGCTATCATGTACGTGTTACCTTGCTCCTGCTCGACTTGTATGCTAAAAAAGCCGTTGTAATCTGTCGTTTCGCAGGCGGCATTTAGCTCCTTACACAGCGGGCCTATGTCCAGCGGGTCGCCGTGTTCGTCTGTGGGTGCGCCTTCAAAAAGCACCTTTACCCAATGTGCTTCGCCCTCGTAATAAGATGTTTCCATATCGCTGCTTATTGGTGCGGGTACACCCAGCACGCGAATAGGGCCTTTTTGTACAATCTTAAATTCCATTTCTTCTACTCCTTGTACGGTTAATTTGAAGCTGATTGGCGGGTAGGATTTTAGCAGCGCGCCCTTTATGCGGGATGGTGCAACGCCGTGCACCCCGTGAAAGGCGCGGTTAAACGCCGTGGGTGACGAATAGCCGTAACGCAGTGCGATGTCTATTATTTTGTCGCCCCGTTGCAGGTCTACAATCGCTTTAGTCATGCGTCTACGGCGGATGTATTCTGCCAGTGGCACTCCGGCGATGTAGCTAAACATACGCTGAAAATGGAATGACGAGCAGTGACAGATTTTCGCGGCAGTTGCGATGTCTATTTCGGATGTCAGATTTTCTTCCAGATATTGTACTGCTTTGTTTAGGCGTTCTGTCCATACCATGTGCGCAATCAACTCCTATATAGCAATTTCCCTTTTCGTTGTCCGAAAACGAGGCCGAAACGCGCGGCATTAGGCGCGTTCTCGGACGAAGTTTGAGGCTACGAAAAGTTAATTTGCTGTAATATGTAGTTTACACTTTATTATAGTAGAAAATCCTCTCTTTACTTGCACGGAAAAGAGAGAACCCCCAGTTGGTAAGAGTCTCTTACCAACTGGGGGCGTATCACTGCAAAACTTATCTAGTATAAGGATCTGCGGCAAGCAGTCTAATTGTATGCATGCCATATGCCTGTGGTGTTTGCATACCTGTACGTGTATCCCAGGTAGAAACGCGGTTGTTTAGTGCCGTTAGGCCAATGCTCCATAGAGTTGGGAAATGTGGTACAACTGATTGCCAGTACTGTTGCAGTTCCAAATATGCTTCGCGCATTTGGACAGGGTCAAAGTTTTCTACCCGTGACAGATTGGCAAAAATTTCGTCTTGTCTGTCGGATGTGTAGCGAGATGGGTTCCAGATTGCATGCCCCCAACGGCCGCCCGGATGCGGGTTAAACCCTGCAGACCAGCTACCTGTATAAATGTGGATTTCGTCGTCATCGTTATCGTAGTCTAAAACGTCCCATAGGTAGTTTTGATCGTGGGTACGGCCTTGCCATAGTTGTACACGCACACCAATATCGGACCAGCTTTGGATATAGAAAGGTACGATAATATGCTCGTTTGCTGGGTTGGAAGGTTGTGCCCAGTTTACGGTTAGGTCGCTGCCATCTGGCCAGTTTCTGTAGCCGTCTGCGCCACGTTCGAAACCTGCCGCATCTAAGATAGCGTTAGCAGCATCTGGGTTGTATGGGAAGCCCGGTAGATCCATATCCATAAGTGCACCATGGTGTGGAGGCATAAAGCTACCAGCAGCAAATTGCAAGCCGTTAAACAATGTTTCGCCCAAAAGGTCGAAATCAATAGCCATTGCCATTGCTGTACGCAGGTCAACATTGTTCATATAACGGTCGGGTGAAAACACATTGCGGTTTTCATCAAAGTCCCAGTGGCCAAGTCTAAAGGCTATATATGAATAGCTTACAGAAGAAGAGCCAATGAAAGCAAAGTTTGTCGGGTTTTGATAGTCTTCAAAGTATTGGGTTGGAAAGCTAATAACGTCAAAACGGCCTGTTTCCATTGCAATTGGCACAAGTGAAGAACTGTCTATACGTTCAACAATCAATTGCTCGATATATGGTGTGCCCCATACAAAGTTATCGTTACGGCGCATAACTACAGATTCGCCAGGTACGATAGTTTCAAGAATAAATGGACCCCAACCGATTGGGTTTACACGTACTGCATCGCTAGTGTGCATTTCGCCAATTGGAATGTTTTCGAAAACATGGGCTGGCATTGGGCTGGTCCAGAAGCCGAAGTATAGCATAGATGGGCTTAGAGACTCGAAATAAATTGTAAGTGTGCGGTCGTTGTTAGAAAGTACCAAGCCTTCGATATGGTCGGCATAACCGTTGTGGAAGTCCATGATACCTACAACACGACGCTCGTATGTGCTAAAGCGGATACCTACATAGCCAGGGGTTGCCATGGTGTAATATGCAAAAACAAGGTCTGCCATGGTAACTGGTACGCCGTCGTGCCAGTATGGCTGATGCTGCATTGTTAGTGTAATCGAGCTGTTATCCAGGTTGTACTCCCATGTAGCAACGCCGTCTTGGCCAAATGTAAAGTAAGGAGAGCTGGAAAGTAGTGAACTGTTAGAGCCGATTAGGCCAGCAACAGTGCTGTCTACAGCCGCATCGGAGAAGATTGAACCGCCAAATAGGCCAGGTAGCGGAGAGGTTGATATAATACCCTGTCTAAATGTAGAGCCGGCAACGTGGTCGCCAGGGCGGTTTACATATAGTGGAAAATCTGCCAAAACTCTGTTTTTAGAGTCTAGTGGGCCTGGGCCTGCTGGTGCGGCAGGTACGTACACCTCTTCGGGCTCTTCTTCCGATGGGTCTTCTGGGTCGATTTCGATTGGAAGCGGTTCTGGTGTAACTTGGGCAGGTGGGTCTTCTGCCGGTGGTGTTTCAACAGCCGGTGCTTCTGGCTCTTCTTCAACACGTGTTACGCAAGCGGAAAATGCAAAAGCCATAAGTACCGCAAGCATTGCTACTAGTAATAGTTTTTTCATGTGAATCCTCCTTTTATTTTACACTCTGCGTTTCTTTGCGTCGGCCGCGCGATTTAACGCCTGGCCTACAAAGTTTATACTTAACATCAAAGTAACGATGAGAAGTGCCGATGGTAGCCACAGCCATAACCTGCCTGTTAGGTTGGCGGGTGTTCTGGCGTAAACAATTAGTCGCCCAAGGCTGGGTGTTGCTGGTGGTATGCCAAATCCTAGGAAAGTTAGGCCAGTTTCGATACCGATATTGGCCGCCAATGCCAATGTAAACTGGCTGACCAATATGGAAACAAGGTTTGGCAGCACCTCACGGAAAATTATAACAATATTTGGTGTGCCAAGTGTCTTAGATGCAGAAACATAGTCCAGCCTACCTTGTTGTAATGTTTTAACACGAGCCATCCCATAAAACCCAAGCCAGGTGGAAAGTGCTATCATCATAAGTGAAAAGGTAACAACCCCATAATGGTTTAGGAATGAAATTGCCAGGGTAATAAGCATCAGAAATGGTACCATTACGTATAGTGCGATAAGACGTTGGATTAAATTTTCCAGATGTCCGGCATAAAAACCCGCTACAAGACCAAGAGTAATACCGATTAGTGCGCCGCCAATTGTAACCGCAAAACCTATGGTAAGGGAGTTGCGTGCACTAACTATAAACTGTTGCAGCATCGGCCTTCCGCCGCTGTCTGTGCCCATAAAAAAGCGGCCGCAGGGGTCCTGCCCGCAGCGGTAGCACCTGGTAGTAAGCCCTTCTGGGTCTTGTCCCCAACCGAAAATACCACATGGCTGGTTGCGCATCATGCGCAAGTTAATTTGGTCAGACACGTCACGGTCTATAAATGGCGCCCATATATAAATTGTCGCAACGATTGTAACAAACAGCACAACTCCAATAAGGGCCAACTTGTCGTATCGTATTTCTTTCCACATTACTTGCCATGGACTTGGATTGACATTTGTGTTTTCGTTCATGGGTGACCCTCCTTTACTTTATTCTTATGCGCGGGTCTACTATTGTAATAATAATATCGGAAAGCAAGCCAGTAATTACAGACATTATACCGAAGAACATAATCAAAATATTCAGTACAGGGAAGTCACGAATGCTGAGAGACTCTATAAATAGCTGCCCCATACCTGGGTATGTGAAAACAGTTTCGATAAATATAGAGCCGCCAAAGAGTCCGGTTACAATCCCCGCAAAGCCGCCAGCAATGGGCAAACAAGCATTACGGAAAATGTGGCCTGTATATATTTTCTTTTCCGGTACGCCTTTTGCGCGTGCTGTAGTAACATAGTCGCTTGTTTCCGCGTCGATAATCTCGGAACGCAGGAAGTAAATTAGCGTAATTGTGCTAAGCAAAGCACCTGTTATAGCAGGCAAAATCAGATGGTGTATACGGCTGAAAAAACTTGTCAAGCCGCCTGCCGCATAAGCAAGTGGATCCACACTGCCTAGTACCGGAAAAACGCCAAAGTTGATGATAAAGCTGCCTATTTGTATGTCTCGCCCAAAGCCAAATAAAACCAGGAATATGAGTGCTAATATAACTGTGGGCATGGCCAAGGCCACAAAGGTGTAAAACATTATAGATTTATCTATAAACTTGCCATGCTTACGCCCGGCTATAATACCCAGTGGCAAGGCTATAAGGTAAGTTAACAGGGTAGTTAGCGCAGAAAGGCGGATGGTGTTTAGCATCCTAAAGCCAATCATATCAAACACAGGGGTGTGGTGCACAATACTTGCGCCAAAATCTCGATCAACTATCATGCCGCGCATCCAGTCGAAATATTGGATATACCATGGGTTGTTTAAGCCGTGGCGTTCGCGCAGTTCTTCCAGTATAGCAGGCGACATATCTGGGGTAATTAGCCCACGCAACGCATCGCCAGGCATACGGTCTGCCAAGAAGAAAATTATGAAGCTAAGAATTATCAACTGAGGTATCATAATCAAAAAACGCCGTATTACTGTTTTTGTCATTTCACGATACCTCCTTTACATACTCGCGACAAAATGCGTGTCGGATATTGGTTTTAAGTCTGGTACAAAGCGGCCATCTATATAGTGGGCGGCCATATTTTCTTCGTACTCGGTATTTATTTCATGCCGAATTTGTGCGTTTTCTGCCCGCTTCCTCGGGTCTACATCTGGTATGGCGGCAATCAAACGCTTTGTATAAATATGTGTCGGGTTATTGTAAATATCTTCCCGCGTACCTGTTTCGACAAAACGGGAATTGTGCATTATTACCAAGTTTTCGCACATATGGCGCACTACACCCAGGTCGTGGCTTATAAATAGGTAGGCCAAGCCCAGTTCTTCTTGCACATCTTTTAGATAGTTTAAAACCTGCGCTTGTACAGACAAATCCAGTGCGGAAACAGGTTCATCCGCCACAATAAGCCTGGGTTTTAGCGCGATAGCGCGAGCAACACCAATACGCTGCCGCTGCCCGCCAGAAAATTCGAATGGATATTTTCGGGCATTATCGGGGGACATTCCCACGATTGCCAATAGTTCATCTACACGCTTGCGCTCTTCTGCCTTGGAAAGTTTCTCGAAGTTGCGCAGTGGCTCGGCAATAATATCATGGACGCGTTTCCGCGCGTTAAGGGACGAATACACGTCCTGGAAAATCATTTGTACGCTTTTGCGATAGGGCGAGCGGTTCTTTTTTATATAGCGGGTAATGTCATTTCCGTCGAAGATAATCTGACCGCCTGTAATTTCTGCCAGGCCAAGTATCGCCTTGCCCATGGTGCTTTTGCCACTGCCCGACTCCCCTACAAGGCCAACGGTTTGGCCAGCTTCTATTTCCAGGCTTACGCCGTCTACAGCTTTTACATGGCCGATGGTACGGCTTAAAATACCGCCTATTACAGGGTAGTAAACTTTTAGATTTTTAACTTCCAGTAGTGCCATTAGTTGCTACCCCCTTCAATCTCAATGGGGCTCTGCCCCAAACCCCGCCGCTCCGACGGGGAAACCCCGTCTACGCTTCCTGCGGGAAGCGGCGCAGCCGCTTCGAAATGAAATGTTTTGTAACAACTGCACAGCACCATATGATCTGGGCCTACATTGTGGTACTCTGGGTTTGCCTCGTGGGCGTCTGCTGGTATCCAGGGGATACGCTCGGAAAAACGGCAGCCACTGCGGGGCAAATTTTTCAATGATGGCACAAAGCCCTGTATCGTTTGCAGGCGCGCCGCCTCGCTGGCTGTGCTGGGTATAGAGTTTAGCAAAGAGCGGGTATACGGGTGCTGGGGGTTGCCAAAAAGTTCGTGCACTGGGGCAGTTTCTACAATTTGGCCAGCGTACATTACGGCTACGCGGTCGGCCATTTCGGCCACAACACCTAGGTCGTGAGTTATTAAAATCATGCTGCCGCCAGTTTCTTCTCTTAGAGAGCGCAACAGGTCAAGTATTTGGGCTTGAATTGTTACGTCTAGGGCGGTTGTGGGTTCGTCTGCTATTACCAGGTCGGGTTTGCAGGATATTGCCATGGCTATCATGGCCCGCTGGCGCATACCACCTGATAATTCGTGGGGGTATGATTTGTATGTTAATTCTGGGTTTACCATGCCCACGTTGTCAAGCAATTCTATTGTGCGGGCTTTGCGGCCAGCTTTATCTAAATTTGTATGATAATAGAGCGCTTCCTCTATTTGAGCGCCTATACGTTGCAGCGGGTTAAAGGCCGTTAGCGGGTCTTGGAAAATCATGCTAATACCGCCGCCGCGTACTTTGTTAAGTTCGGCGTCGGTCATTTGCAAAATATCCCTGCCCGATGCATCCTGGCCGTGGAACAGTATTTCCCCATCGAAACGGGTGTATGTTTTATTATGTAAACGCGTAATTGTTAAGGCCATGGCGGATTTGCCGCAACCGCTTTCGCCAACAATGGCAAAAACTTCGTCCTTTTTTACTTGAAAAGAAACACCATCAACGGCAGCAAAATATTCGCCTTCTATTCTAAAGGATGTTTGCAGGTTTTTGATTTCCAGTAATGTATCGTTCATACTACCATCTCTTTCTTAAATTGAATTGGTATGAATGCATTTTTTTAGATTTCAAGGATTTTAGCACATTGCGGGAAATATTTCAACTATATTACAAAGGTCGAACAGGTGAATAGTTATTCGCTTATTGCAAGACCTTATTCATTTGCGCAAAAATTGGCAGGCTTTGCGGTTTTGTATGGCGTTTATCACAATGCATATATCGCTGCATATTGGTTTTTGGCAATAGTGACTAAAAACTTAATGGGAAGCACGATTTTTTTTACAAAGGAAAATGGGAAGGAAAAGAACAAAAAAAATTTCAACTGGTAACCAAATCCAACCAGTTGAAATTATCTGCCGCATTTACACCCACTGATACTCGCCATCTTCTCTCATACCATATGTGTCTGCAAAGGATATCTTCCATATGGGTTTTGAGATATTTTCCACACTTACTTGATTTCTTATCATATGCTGCCAAAATCCGCTATGGGAAATTTCACCTTGCAGGACTACACCAATGGGTACACCGTTTCGTAGTATTACTTTTTGGTATAGGTCGGCACTGGTTCTAATTTCTTCTACATCGCCGGGTTCTGGCAGAAATTCGCCAATGCATATTGTTTGGGTATCGAAGAAATTTACTGTGTTTTTTAGTATGTGGGTTTCGTCAAATTCTGTAACTATGCCGCACATATTGTACGCCGCTACTTCGCCATGGTGTACCGCATCTGGCCAGCTTTCCGCTACACCTGTAGCGTCGCCCGCCGCATAAATATCGGGGACATTTGTTGCAAAGTAGTTGTCTACCTTTATGCCCCGCGCTGTTTCAATTCCACTGCCCGCCAAAAAGCCTATTGCTGGTTGTACACCAACTGCCACCACTAAAAGGTCGCAGTCCAAAATCTGGCCATCTTCCAATTTTACTCCCGCAACCGCACCATTGCTTTCGGTAATTACGCAAACAACAGTACTGCCCAGCATAAATGTGCAACCTGCATCGGCAAATTTGGACTGATATACACTGGACGCGCAAGTGTCCATGTTTTGAGAAAGCACAGCTTCGGCTCGTTCGATAACAGTGGGCTTTTTGCCCATTTCGATTAGGCCATAGGCAACATCCAGCCCAACAAGCCCCGCGCCGATTATTACTATATTAGATGCGTGCTCTGCGTGTTGGCGAATGTCCTTGGCGTCTTGCAGATGGCGCAGGCCGAACACATTTTTTGCGTCGCGCAGGCCTTCGATCGGGGGGAGTGCGCTGTTTGACCCTGTGGCGATTAGTAGGCGGTCATAATCTTCCCAACCGCTGTCAAACCCGACGCGCTTAGCTTTGGTGTTTATAGCGGTTACGGTGGTATTGCCGCGCCATATAATATTATTTTCCACAAAAAAATCGTCTGGAATAAACGACAGCTCTGCAACATTGCGCGCGCCGCCAATATATTTGTGCAACATACAGCGTGAGTACACAGCCTCGTCGGCGGCTATCATAACAATTTCGTCATTAGTATTTTCTCTAATAGTTTTTGCGGCAGAGATACCGGCCGCACCTGTGCCAATAATTACATGCTTCATAGCGACACCTCCACTTCTTGCACGGTGAGTGTTTGTGTAGGGCAATTTTTTGCGCAACTAGGCTCGCCACCTGTTTTATGGCAAAAATCGCACTTTACTATTGCTGTAGCGTCGTGGTTTGTTTTTAATACGCCAAAGGGGCAGCTCATAATACATACAAAGCACTGGGCGCATTTTTCTTGTTTGTATATCACATGGCCGCTGGTTTTGTCTTTAATAAGAGCACCACTCATGCAATTTTTTGCGCAGGCAGGGGCGGCGCAATGTCTGCAAATCAGAGGTTTATAGTTTTTATCCGCGTCCATTAAAATAGTGTTTGCAGACTCACAATTTTTCCCGGCCAGATCCAAATCATACACACTGCCCTCATCACGATGGGCTTGCATACACGCAATGGAGCAGTTTTTGCAGCCTTGACATTTTTCGGCGTTTATTAGAACTCTCCTCATACGAACGCCTCCTTATGGCAAGTTTAGTTCTTTGCGTTTTTGCAGAATAATGCCCTCCAGCATATTTGCGGATTCTGTTGGATTGCCGTTAATTAGCACCTGGCCGCCTGTTAGCTCAAGCATATCTTGGCAAAGAACCTGAACCGCTACAGGGCTGCCTGTTACAAATGGCGGTAAACCTAGGTGAAGCGGCAAGCCCAGCGCAAGGCCGAACGCACCGTCCGCAAGTGCTTGTTCTTCCAACCATTGTGGTGCGGAAAGCACAAGTGGCAGTTGTGGAATGTCCACGCCAAGTGCCTCTGCAACTTCCATTGCAATAATTTCTAAACGGCCAATAGCAAGGCAAGGCCCAAAGTTTAGCACTGGCGGAATACCCAGAGATTGACATACAGCCTTTAGGTTTGGCCCGGCAAGTTCTGCCGCTTCCGGCGACATAAGCCCCACATTTTCCAACCCGCCTGAAGAACAGCCCGCGGAAAGCACCAAAATATCTTTGGCGATAAGCTCTTTTGTCATCTCGGTTGTTAGCACGTCGTGGCCTTCGCCCATTAGGTTAGAGCAGCCAACAACTGCGGCAAGGCCTTTTATTTTACCGCCTGCGATTAGTTCGATTAGCGGCTGCCAAGTGTCGCCAAGGAACGCTTTAAGAGATGTTTCGCTTAGGCCTGTAAGGGTGTTGTCGTTGCCGTGGTTTTCTGGCAGGTTAATTGTAACTTTTGCCCGGCGGTTTTTGTACTCTGCTGCAATACCATCCAAAATTTGCTGGGTTGCCGCTTCTCTTGCTTCATATGAATAGTCAACGGCTGTGGCGTTTGCTTTTTTGGCGATAGTATCCAAGCAGAATTGCTGAATATAAAGCGCGTCGCAAATAGGCTCGATACCAGGTAGTGTGCAGTTAAATTCTGTCAAAATGGCGTCAATCGCGCCGGTTGAAAGTATAATTTCGCTTGTGAAGTTGTTGCCTGCATGGCCGTCGAACACAGTTGTATTGTGCGCGCCACGCAATTGCATATCTTGCCCAACGCAGGTACAACCCACTAGCTTAAAGCCTTTCGCGCCTACAGCTATGGCTTTTTTGATAGCTTCGTCGGTTGCCAAATAATCTTGCATATGTTGGATAACGGAATGCTGGTGTCCTGTAACCATAATATTTATATACTCTGGGTCGATAACGCGCATACCAACAGGCGCAAGGCGAATTTCAGGCTCGCCAAGCAAAATGTCGTTTAACATATTGGTAAGTGTCAACCCAAACAGGCCTGTGGAAATGCCAAGGCGCAAACATTGCAGTAGCATATCAACGGGGTCAGAGTTTAGGTTGGTAGAACTTTTTACCGTACCTTCAAACACTTCGCTTTTTGCGCCGCCTGGTAATATGCCTAGCTCCTGCCAACGGTTGTAGCGAGGGGCGTAGGCAAGTTTTTGAGTAAGTTCCATTTTCTCATACTGAGGCTTGTACAGGTCGGCCAGTATGGCGTCAGCCACTTTTTCTGCTTTGTCATGTGGGCTTGTGCCTTCAATGCCCAGGGTTTTGCACAGTCTGTCCAATGCTTTTTCGCTTTTAATTGGGCCTTTTCCGCGGGCGGTATCCTTTAGGTTGCGGGCAGTTTTTTCAACAATGTGAATATAACAGCCCGAGCCTGCGCTTACTGCGCGTAGGAAGTTGCGGCCTACAATAACATCTGCTGTTGCGCCACACACGCCCCTTGGCGAAGTTGGTGTCACCCTACACGGGCCGTTAGCACATAGGCGGCAACATACACCTTGTAACCCGAATCCGCATTTTACCTCCTGGGACTCTACACGGTGGAACGAAGTTTCATGTGGCAAATTGGCCACGAAGTTTTGCAGCGCGTGGTCTGCGCTTTTGCAGGTAGTACAGCTTTTGCATACCATAGTTGATTTCTCCTTCTATATTAAAATATTTCTGCCAGTGATTTTCGCTTCATTTCCGATTCTAAAATATTTTGGATACGAGCGAATTCGAAATGCATTTTGCAGGGGTGTTGCGAATCTATGTTAAGTAACGGGCATTTGCTTTCTTCCCGCAGACATTCGTGCAGGAATGGATTTTCGTCTGTGGCAATAACAATGTCATGTAAATTTATTTCGGTTAAAGGCTTTGCCAAAATATAGCCGCCTTGGATACCGCGTACACTTTTTAAGAAACCTGCGTGCTCCAGCTTTTTGAGAATTTTGTATGTATATAGATGAGGTATGTGTGCCTGTGTGCTGATGGTTTCTACTTTTTGGCGTTCTCCGTCTGCTAAAACCCGCATAATGCGTACTGCATAGTCGCTTTCCTTTGTTAAAAACATTTGCAATCCCCCTTTCTTTGCATGAGAAGAGAATACTATACTTGATAAAATCTGTCAAGATTGAATTTTGAAATTTGCGGTAAAAAAAATCAACTGGTAACCAAATCCAACCAGTTGAAATATTTTGCCGCAAATTCGTTATTGTTTTACTTCAAACACCAAAATTTTCAAATCCATATCTGAAGTATTTACAAGCCCATGAGTGCCATGTGGCTTGTTTTTTATTACATCACCAGGGCGAACCGGGTACTTGACCCCGTCCAGCTCCATTTCCCCTGTGCCTTCCAATACAATGTAAAATTCCTCGTCGTTGCCATGTTTATGCGCGCCTATTGTGCTGCCTGGTGTTAAAACAGTGTAATGCAAAAACTGCATACCCGTTTCAAATTTATCCATTATGGTGGTAACGTTCACCACGCCCACCCCGTCGTGGATATTCTCGACCGCTTCCGGCGCAATGTCATAAAAATTCCTAATCATATTTTCGTCTCGCCTTCGGCGTCAAAGACGCCATGAAATTTTCAGAAGAAGTCTAGTACTAAAAAAACTCAATCAACGTCTTCAAATCGGCCAAGGCATCCACATAAGCGTAACCGCCATCTGTTTGCACTAACTTGTAGCCGTTTTCTTCGCAAGCGGCAATTTTACCGGCCAAGTCCAACCCGCCGCCAAACGCAATATGGTGAAAGCCTTCACCTTTTTCGTCCAGCACATCCTGCCAAACGCTACTAACGCCATTAGGCTGGATAAGCTCGATAGTAATACCGTTACCCACATCAAAAAACGCCAGCAAGCAAGCCGCATCCGGCGCAGGCTCACCATTCACAATTGTTTTGGGGCTCTTATCCGCCAAAATATTAGGCGGCACATCGCAACCAAAAAATTTAGCATACTTCTCCTTCGTGGCGTCAATATCCTTCACCACAAACGCAACCTGACAGAGGGTATTAGTACCCAAGATTCCTGCCATAATGATTTCCTCCTTTTAAGACCGTGGACTCCGTCCACACCTGGAAACTTTTGAAAAAGTTTCATCAAAACTTTAATTTTGAAACGCACATCGTGCGTTTCGAGTTGTGCAATGTGTTTAGCTAGTGCGCAATGATGGGGTCAAGGGGCGCGCCCCTTGTGGGGTTTGGGGTGAAACCCCAAGGTTTGAACTATCGCACACTCTCCACTTCCTGCGTAGTTATATTACTGTTTTCATTATACCGTGCTTGGTTGTATAGGGCAAATAATGTGTCGTTTGGTTCTTTGTCGGCCTCTGCTAGTTTGTGGAATACTTCGTTTGGGGTGTCGGCTGTGCTTATGCGTGCCCCTTGTTTTAGTTGCTTCTTTATATATGCGATGTAGCAGAAGCGGATACGTTGGCGGTTGTCTTCTAGGCTACGCCAGCGCATTTTGCGTAACCTTACGGTCAGGTTGCTGCGCTCTGCGTATATGGATACGCGCTCATCGGAATAACGGCGCAAAATAGGGCCACCGCTTGGTATCAAGCGCGCCAAAACGCCACCAACCTTGTTTTTTACCGCACCTGTAATTTTTGCTATGGCTTCTGAAATAAAAAGAAAGAACCTGCCGAAGCGCGTTTTCTTTAAACGGGCAACAATCTTGGTGGCCATTCGCTTTACCAAGCGTTGCAACCAATACAGAAAATTGACCATAGTTGCCACTTGCAACACAAACAAAGCAAGGTTTGTACCACCTGCCGCAAAAAAAATGTATGTCGCGCCCAGGAATGCCATTAGCGACGCGTAGAAAATCACTAATAAACTCTTCATTGCTTCAACTCCAGCACGGTTAAATGATTACCGCGATTATTGTAAACTTCTCGCAATTCGTCAAATGGTTGCATCATATTCGTGGTCATAATATAGATATCCGCGTTCCATAAATGTTCCATGTCCTGCTTTAATAGCCATGTAAACGAGCAGCCGTCCTGTAGTCGAATAGCGGCCATCTCCTTCAAAATTTCCAAGTAGTGGCTGTGCCCGCGCCCCATGGGAAAGCGTACATAATTTGTACTAGCCCCCACTGCGGCTTCTGTTTTTTGCCCCGCGTGGGACTTTATATTGCGGCAGTTTGCTGAAAAACCTACGCTAAATCCCTGTTGTATGCCTGCCCACACCATGTCCGCGCTGTATGATAATGCCTCTTCCATTAGCTCGTTGTATACCTTTGTGGTAAGTGGGTGGGGGTAGGCCTGGGCAAAATCTATGTAAACCATGATATTTCTGCTAGAAAAAAAGTCTCGGTCATTAACTTTTATTGTGCCGGTTTTGGCGGTAGCCTTGTAATTTATACTGCGAAATGTATCGCCTTGACGGTAATCTCTAATGCCGGAAAATGAAAATGGGTCTTGAAAAAGCCGCCTACTAGTTTGGGCGGTGTTTTGCATCTCACTTTGCATGGGGCTACTCTCGGCAACGGGCAACGCCTTTGGGTACACGTAAATTTGTGCAGCAGCAGGGCACGGCCTGCCGTTTATAGTAACGGAATCCAGCCGAAAGTACCCGCGCCGTGTGCATGTTATCTTAACACGGCGTTTTATTTGCATAAATGGCGGCAGGTAAAAACGGCTGGTAAACTCTTGCATCCCCAGCCCTTCCCCGCTGTAATCGGCCAGCTGAAGATCGTTGTTAAGGCACACATTAACGTCCACACGCATCAGCGGCAGGAAAAACGGGTTAGCGATTTCCTCTACCAAGGTTACGCCTTCGCCCTCAAACACGCCTTCTTCCGAGAAATAGCGGCGGTATGTGACTCTGGCCAACCCAATTTTACGCAGGATAAAATATATCGCTAGCATCGGAACTAATAGCAGTAGCCAAATCATTGTAGACTCCTTTAACAAGTTTATTCCGACATTCCACCTCCCCCACACCTCCCTCCGCTTCGCTTCGGTCGGTGCGGGGCGGTTCGCTAAAACATAGTGGAATGCTGGAATAAACAAGTTTATTCCGACATTCCACTATGTTTTGCGAACCTGGTTAAACAAACTCCGTAGGTGTAGTCACACTTTGCAGTATCTCTTCAACAATTTCTTCTGCGGCGTTTTTGCGTACTCTTTCCGCGCCTTTTAGTATCAGTCTGTGTGCTAAAACAGGCACAGCCCCTTGCTTTACATCGTCGGGCAACACAAAGTCGCGGCCTGCCGTGGCGGCAAACGCTTGCGCAACACGCATGAGAACCAACGCGCCCCTGGCACTAACCCCCAGCAGAACCCCTTGGGCTTTCCGCGTAGCTTCGGTTAGCGCAACAATGTACGCTAATATATCGTCATGTACAGTCACATCTGGTATTTGATTTTGTGCTGTAATAATATCTTCAGCCGTAACAACTGGTGCAATATTCGGCGCACCTTTTTTATGGCGGCGCAATATTTCTACAGTATCATCATATTGGGTATATTGCATGGGAATTTTAAATGTAAACCTGTCCAACTGTGCCTCGGGCAGGGGAAAAACCCCTTGGGTATCCACGGGGTTTTGGGTGGCAATTACCATAAAAGGCGGCGGCAGTTTGTGGGTAACATTATCTATTGTCACCTGCCGCTCTTCCATACATTCTAATAACCCTGCCTGGGTTTTTGGCGTGGCTCGGTTAATTTCGTCCGCCAATACAATATTGGCAAAAACAGGCCCGGGCATGAACTCAAACTCCGATGTTTTCATGTTAAGGAAGTTTATACCGGTTATGTCGCTGGGCAATAAGTCTGGTGTAAACTGTATGCGTTTAAAGCCGCAGTCTATACTGGCGGCCAGAGATTTTGCCAAAAGAGTTTTTCCGCTACCGGGCACATCTTCCAGCAAAATATGCCCTTTAGCAAGCAAAGCAATAGCCGCAAGAGCAACAGAGTTTTCCCGCCCTATAACGGCAGTGGATACGTTTTGGGTCAATTTTTCAAAAAATTGTTGGACATTGGTCATGGCAGCCTCCGATTTATGTATGTGCACCCAGTATAACATAGGGGAATCGGCACTTCAACCAACGTTAAATTGAGGCGTTCGCCATTTCATACCCATGGTCAAAAAGCATATCAAAATCCTGTGGTGCTGGCGCACGCAAAGTTGTAGGATACTCTATCCCAATTTTCACATAAAAACCCTGTCCGCGTTTTACGATATCGTTAATCACTCGCTCTTCATTTATTACATTCACCTGATTTTGGGAAATATCTAGTAACCTGCGTAAGTTGGCGGGAGAAATGTTGCCGCGCCGTTTTTGCGGGTGCAATGCTTGTGACGCGTTTGACACTATAAGAAAGTCGATTTCCTTATCAAGTTGGCCGTTTTTATACAGGGCACTAAGACCCATATTATCGTACACGCCGCCATCCCACAGGCTGTAGCGTGGCGCAACGTTTACCCTTTGTCCCCCGCGCTTTGCGTCTGTGAATTTCAATTTTTCTGTTTCTAATATGTAAGGCCCAATAAGGACGGGAAACGCTGCAGAAGCTGCAATAACATGAGAAATTGGCAAGGCAGGCCGCCGGACATAGCCAATTTTAGCGTCTCCCATATAATCGCGCCTAAAACGGAAATTGCCACCTGTTTCAAATGTAGTGCAGTTTATTTCCCAAAACGGGCGGCTGGGCAGGTCTTGCATATTGCCACATATCCCCCACTTCTCTTCCAGCACATGGGCCAGTATTTGCACCCTGTTGCGCCAGTAGCGCGGCAACAGAAACAGATGCGCTAATGCCGATGTTTGCAAATTTTTATGTAAAATCATATCGCGTATGGCGGGCAGGGTTTTTATATACTCGCTACTGCTTGGCCATTTGTCGCCAAAGATAGCAAAAATAGCGGCCACCACCAAACTCGCGCCAGACACAGTGGAAATGCTGGCAATTTTACTTAACTGCCTGTTTTCTGCCAAGCACTTTAAAACCCCTAAATGGAAAATAGCAGCACGTATACCGCCGCCGGAAAGTGCCAGACCAATTTTTTTCATAGATATCACCCAAACCACTATATGTATAAAACCAAAAAAAGGTGGCAATATTTGAGCATGAAAGGGTGATATCATGAAATTTTCAATCAAGCACGAACTAAAAATAGCGGGTGTAGCCCTGGCAGTGGGGTTGCTTTTTGCCCTATTGGCGGCGGGTTACACCTATGCGTACGCCATGCGTACCCAGGCTAATATTGCCGACAATGTAATCCGTTTCCATGTGCGGGCAAATAGCGACGGCGCAGAGTGCCAGGCACTTAAATACCGTATACGCGACGAAGTTTTGGCCGAGTTTGAACACTACTTTGCTACCGATACAGTGTATAATGCACGCAATAAAATAGCGCAAAGGCTGGATACAATCCAAACCTTTGCGCAAGATGTCGCAAACTCCGCTGGCTACAATTATACTGTAACAGCAAATATTGCACGGCTGTTCTTCCCTACCCAGTTTTATGGTAGCATCGCCTTTCCACCAGGGGAATACGAGGCGTTACAAATTATCATTGGCGATGGGGAAGGTAATAACTGGTGGTGTCTAATGTTCCCTCCGCTATGTTACGTAGATATGACAGCCACAGAAGAGGGGCGGGGTATGCTTTCCGCCGCCATAAACGACGAGGGTATGCGCCTTCTCATGCACCAAGATCCAGAAGAAGTAAACACTGGATTGGTGGTACGCTTCCGCATTGTAGAGTGGTGGCAAAACCGCCGCCAGCCAACCCAGCACACAAATCCACCTGCTATAGCCCGATCTTAACCTGGCCGCCAACCATCACAAACTTCACATTAAAATCCTGATCAATTGCGATAATATCGGCATTTTTATTTATATCTAACGAGCCTACAGTATCAAAGATGCCAACTGCCTTTGCCGCTGTTTCCGTAGCCATTTTAACTGCTTCCGTCAGCGGCACGCCAACCACTCGGTGCATATTTTTTACGCAATCAATAAGCCCGATGCTACTGCTGGCAAGAGAACCTTCTGGCGTACGCGCAACTCCGTCCATTTTAGTAATAGGTATTTCGCCCAGCATATAATCGCCATCGGGCAAGCCAGCAGGTGCAGCAGAATCCGTTACTAATACAATACCGTCTGCACCCTTAGCCTTATACGCCAGATTGACAGAGGCTGGGTGCAAATGCACCAAATCACAAATAATTTCGCCATAAATTTTATCCAAAGTAAGCGTTGCGCCCACCATGCCAGGTTCTCTATGCATGAGTGGGCTCATTGCATTGTAGGTGTGGGTGGCAATTTTCGCGCCTGCTTCCACAGCCGCCTGTGCTTCTTCAAATGTAGCAGAAGAATGGCCAATACAGCAATTAACGCCCGTGGCAGTAAGGCTGTGTATGGCGGCAAGGGAATTTGGTAGCTCTGGCGCAAGGGTAATGCTTACAATGCCACCAGGCAGTGCTTGCTGTATATCTTGCACAAAAGGCAGCAACTCTTCCAATACGATAGGCTGCAAATACGCCTCTACATGGGCACCTTTGTACATGGGGTTCATGCACGGCCCTTCCAGCAGAACACCCATTATAGACGCACCGTCAATGCCATTTTCTATGGCTATTTTTATGTTGTTAACTGCTGCTGCAATATCCTTAAATGGCGCGGTTACAGTAGCAGGGGAAAAACTGGTCACTCCTTCCCGCAATTTATGTACAGAAATTTTATTTATTTCATTGGGGTTTGCACCCATAACATCTATACCCATTAGTCCGTGGGTGTGTATGTCTATTAGCCCCGGCAAAACAATAAGCCCGCTCAAGTCTATAACCCGGCTGGCTTCATGGTTGCTTTCCGCTTCATGTATGCTTTGTATCTGACTGTCCGAAACAAAAAAACTGCGCTTGCCATAGCAGCGCCCACCGCTAATGCTTTGGTCCGTACGTAATGTGTACATTTTATTCCCCCAAATTTTCCAAAAATTCTTCAAACTCGCTCGTTACGCTACGCAGGTCTTCTCGTAATTTATGAACCTGTGTGCGCAAGTGGTCGTTTTCCTCTTGCAGTTCTTTGCCGTCCTTGCCTAACTGAGCGGCCTTTGTTTGCAATTTATCAAGTTGGTCCTTTGCTTTGTAAACATCATCTGCCAAATTTATGCTAAGCAGAAGGGTAAGCAAACGTTCATCTGCTGCGGCTCTTATGTTTTTGGATTTTACCTCTTCTATTTTCTTGTCAACATATGAGGCAACTTTTTGCATATGCTCAGCACTTTCGGCCGAGCGAATAGCTATTATTTTGCCGCCAATAACAACATCTACCTTGTTCGTCATAATTACCTCCTGGTCAAGTAAATTTTCCTATAAACTTCCGCTACGTATGTCATCTACCAAAAGCGGTACTAGCTGTGTGCGGTCAGGCAATTTGCCTGTTTTGCGCAATTGCGAAAGGATTAGGGCAAGATCTTCGTTTAACAAGGCTAGCTCGCCCTTCTCTTTAGGTAGCAAACTGCTTGTACCTGCCAACATAAGCTCGTAATCTTCTTTTGTGTATCGCCAAGGAATAAACTGCTTGCCGTACTTTTGATATAATTTGTCGGCTCTTGCAAGCCCACTGTAGTCCATGTTCCCAGCGTAATATAGCTTGTTGTTGGCACTTGCAAGTAACGCCACTAGCCTATTAAATGCAGGGTTTCTGTCCATACCATTATCATGGGGGCATATAATTGTTTGTGCGGTACTGCCAAGCTCCTCACACACAGCAGCAAATACAGTCGCATTTTCGATAATATACACCATGCCAAACTCACTTGTTTTCATAAATTGTACTATATTTTCTAACGTAAGTACATGAATTTGACCGTTATTACTATAAATTTCGCAAATTTTGCATTTTTCGCTGTTTTTCTTCGACGTTTTCCTGTATGCAGTCAGGTTTTTTACCAATACTTGGTACATCGAGCCCCCAGTAACAAGTCCTGCCATAAGATACAGTTCAGTTGCCGTAGCCACGCTTGGCAAAGGCACGTTAAACCTGTGTGCAATCGCACGCATAAAAAGAGGCCCAAGTCTGCCGCGAGGCGTTAGGTCACTTGGGTTTTGTAAATATTTTGCCCCAAAGGACAAGAGAGGCACCGGCTCACACTCATCTGGTAGATTCAGTAAAATTTCTGCGACACTAAAAATATCCTCAATAGTCTGCTGTGGACGATAAAAAAATGCCTCTACCCAGTATTTGTATGTGCGTCGCATGGCGCAAACTTCCTCTATCCATGGCCAGGCAGCGGTATTTTTATACTTTGCACATTGCTCTAAAACGGATTCCGCAAATGTATTTTTAGTACTCTGGGGTGGGGACGCTACACCATGCGGGGGAAGATAACCTTCCAAAACTGCTGCAAAATTAAGCTGTGGGTATTTGTTGGCTAATTGGCGAGAAAAATCCCCCAAGCTAATACGAATAAGGGCTTGGTTGTAATAATCTCTGTCAAAAAAAGCAGAAATGGCCTCTTCCTCTTCTACCGTGGGGTTGGCTAGCCTAACCGCACCGTATATTCTGCCGTGCCTGGCATAAATGGTGGCCATTTCATAAAGAAGCCTGGCGAAGCCATCGTTGTTAGCAAATATTTCTGCATTTAGCACCTGCCGCACTCCTTTTTATATATGTATACTTGGTTATTATACAAATTTAGTCATAAATTTAGGAAAATGTCAAGTTTTGTGTCTGCTTTTTACACATCACGAAAAATAAAAAATAATTTTCAATTATAATCAATTTTCCTATTGCAATCTTGGATAATTGCAGTATACTGCTATCATGTGAAATTATGCACAGCTATTGACAGTGGCGAAATTAAAAGTCCACAGGAGGTAAGTTTTGTTAAAAGTACCTGACTACATGCGCACGGCATTTGAGGCAAACGGGATATCGTTTAACGACCTAATTTATGCCATGCACACAGATATGACCCTAGACGGCGGTTTTTCCGACGCATATGTGGCCATAGACAAAACCAACCTGTACATATTGTACGGTGTCGAAGAAGTTGTTAAAACCGAGGGCGCAAGGCGAATTGTGCCCCAGTACACCACCCACGAAGTTGTAACCCACAGCCTTAAAGACTTGGGCGAACTCAAAACAGAAACACTCCTCTCTACCTGCCGTCTGGTATCCCTCAAGGGAGAAGGCGAAGACGACAGCAAAAAAGAGAAGGAGCTTATTTTGCTGTTCTCGCTAGGTTTGCAAACCTTTGCGGATCGTATGATTAAGGTTATCAAAAACATCGAAGAAGGCAACGCCGCAGACCATGACATGAAGGAAGACAAAGAACTGTTCTGCCAAAAATGCGGCCTTCGCTTTCCAGAGCCAGAACGTGGCCTGTGCCCAAAATGTACCGACAAAATGGGCATATTCTTCCGCCTGCTTAGTTTCTTTAAGTACTACAAGGGCAAGGTAGCGGCCTGTATGGCTGTAATGGCTGTTATAATCGTATCTGGTATTTTAACGCCATATATCAGTACGCGTATGTTCTTTGATGATGTACTTGCCGAAGACGGGCGTTATTATGGTATGATTATAGCAATTATACTGGTAATTGTTGGTGTGCGTATGCTTAATACCCTAATGGGAATGGCCTACAGCTTTGTGCTCTCCAAAACCATGCCATGGATTATTTACGACCTGCAGTTGCGTATTTTCGAAGCTATGCAGCGGCTGTCGGTGTCATTCTACACATCCAAACGCACTGGGCAGCTTATGAACCGTGTAGGGCGTGACGCACGCAATATTTATTGGTTCTTTGTAGACGGTCTTCCATTTATAGTAATCCAATTGCTAACGTTTGTTGGTATTACAATTATGATGTTTAGAATGGAATGGCGATTGGCGTTAATTATTTTGATAATTGTACCAGTTGCGGGCGGTATGTTCCGTGTGTTAAGGCTAACTTTTAGGCGGCTATGGCACAAGTCCTGGGTTATTAACTCTCAACTTAACAACATGGTTTCCGACGCGGTAAACGGCCAGCGTGTTATTAAAGCCTTCGCGCGGGAAGATGAAGAGACGGGTCGCTTTAGACACACAGGCGACCGCCAAGCGTCTATAGACATTTCTAACGCAAACCTTGGCGCAACCGCATTCCCAATGGTATGGTTGATGCTTGGCATAAGCCACACCGCAATTTTTGCGGTAGGCGGTATGATGATAATCCGCGAAGAAATTACTCTGGGCGTGTTGCTTGCATTTTTGGCATATTTGAATATGCTTCTAGGGCCGTTGCAGTTTTTGTCAACGGTTAGCACATGGTGGGCTCGCTGTGTAGATGCGGCCCAACGGGTATTTGAAGTAATTGACGCGGATAGCGAAGTACAAGAGCCGGAAAACCCAGTGATTATCGAAGATTTTAAGGGCGAAATAAAGGTAACAGATGTATGGTTCCAATACGAGCCTGCAAAGCCCATTCTAAAGGGAATGAACCTGCATGTACCTGCCGGTCAAACACTTGGCCTGGTTGGTAAAACAGGGGCAGGAAAGTCCACACTGGCAAATCTTATCGCCCGCCTGTACGATCCTTCCGAGGGTGTGGTAGAGGTAGACGGCGTAAATGTAAAAGATATGAGCCTGGAGCAGTTGCGCACTAACATTGGCATAGTTTCCCAAGATATTTACCTGTTTATAGGAAGCATTGCAGACAATATCCGCTACGCACGGCCAGACGCGTCTATAGAAGAAGTAATGTGGGCAGCAAAAATGGCCAGTGCCCACGACTTTATTGCCAAACTGCCTGACGGGTACGAAACCCGCGTAGGCGCAGGCGGACAAGACCTTTCTGGCGGCGAAAAGCAGCGTTTATCTATCGCGCGTACCATTATCCAAAACCCGACCATTCTAATCCTGGACGAAGCAACAGCCGCCATGGACACAGAAACGGAAGGTAAAATCCAAGACGCGCTAAATAAACTACAACAAAACCGTACAACCATCGCCATTGCCCACAGGCTTTCTACCCTAAAAGACGCCCAGCGTCTAGCGGTAATAAACGAGGGCAAGGTAGTTGAAAGCGGCACACATGAAGAACTTATGCGCCTAAAAGGCGAATACCACAAGCTATACACCATACAAATGGAAGGCTTGAAAGTTATAAGCATGGACTAGGAGGTCATAAGCATGGAAGCATCACTTCAAATGGATTTAGGAATTATCGACCTAAGCAAAGCGGAGTTCTACGCAACAGAAGGCGGGTTTGTTGGCCTAAAGTATAATGACGAAGACCACAAGCACGTAATTCTGCGCAGGGTAATGCCACTACAAATGCCGATGGAATACATTTCTGTTGCCGATACAGAGCATAAGGAAATTGGCATACTAAAGGCCATTGCGGACTTACCGCAAGACCAGCAAAAAATAGTAATCACCGAGCTTGACAGCCGCTATTACGCGCCAGAAGTTTTGGACGTAGTATCTGTGCAAGACAAACTCGGCTACGTATATATGGGGCTGCGCCTAAAAAACAAACAGGGCAAGGAGTACAACAAAAACTGTGCCGTGCGTGACGTAAGCCGCAACATCCGTACCATAGACAACACTACAGTGCTAATATTCGATGTAGACGGCAACCGCTACGTAATTTCAGACGTATCTAACATGAACCGACAAAGTATGCGCAAGCTGGATGCTTATTTGTTCTAAAAGATAAACCGTGGGACTCCGTCCCCAAGGTCTTAAAGGAGACTATATGAAACAGTTTATTTTTGAATATGACCTGGGGTTGGATATGACCCCGCTGTCGGGACAGTTGATCTTTTCGGAAGACGGCTCGATTGCTTGTTTTGAGAATGGTGCGGAGATGTATAAGTTCCATTCCAAGGATGTTAAAGAGGCGTTTGTTAAACCAGGCGTGGGCTGCGGCTTGGTTTATGCGTCGTTTGAAGACGCGCCTGACAAAGTACTGTGCCGCTTTACAATGGGCGGTTTGAAACTGGCCGGCGAGTTATGTAAACTCGTTAACTTCTATAACCTGACTGGGGTCGCGCATATACCAGACGAAATCCCAAAGGTTATTTGCGAAACCTGTAACCGTCCAATTATGGCAGAGCTTGGTATTTGTGTGTTCTGCTACAGTAAGTTGACGGTTATTAAGCGTGCGTTCGGGTTTTTCAAGCCTCGGGCAAAGGCTATTATCGGGTCGCAATTATTTGCGCTGGTGTCATTTGTAATATTCCTCTCGTTCCCATTCTTTGTTGGGTACATGGTTGATAACTACCTGTATACGGGAACAGGAACATGGCGCAACCTCTTAACCATTGCCGGGATAATGATTGGCTTGCGTATTTTAGGTGAAGGTATAGCCATATTTTGTGCCCGCATATTTAACAGGGCAACAATAGCCATCGGTAACGATATCCGTTCTACAGCATATGAAAAAGTGCAGAGTCATTCCATGACATTGTTTGCAAAGCGCACACCAGGCGACTTGATACGCCGCGTTATGGAAGACACCATGGTTGTAAACGATTTTATCCAGTCTATGGGTCGTTGGATGATTGAAATGGTGGCAATGTTTGTTATCGCGCTGGTTGTGTTATTTATTATCAACTGGCAGTTGGCGTTGTGGGTTCTAATACCTGTGCCTGTTTCACTGTTTATGCTAAACAGGTTCCAGAAGTTTATTCATGCCCGTTTCGAACGCGAATGGCGCAGGAGTACCCGAGTAAACTCGATTTTGCACGATATTATCAAGGGTATACGCACGGTAAAATCCTTCGGTAACGAGAAGCGTGAAATTGAGAAGTATTCTAAGGCCACCCATGACCTGGCTACCATATCCAGCAAAAACGAGGCATTATGGGGTCTGTTGTTCCCGCCTGTTTCGTTCCTAATTAGTGCTGGTGAATTTATCGTGCTACTGGTTGGCGGTAGCATGGTGCTAAATGGCACGCTTTCCATAGGCCAGTTGATACAATTTAATATGTACCTTTGGGCTATTTTCGGGCCTTTGCGCTGGATAACAGGTTTGCCACGCTGGTTTGGTGCTGCCACAGTTAGTATGGTAAAGGTATTTGAGCTATTTGACGAGGAAAGCGAAATTCAATCACCTCCCGCACCGCAGAATGTACCGATTGCTGGCGGCGTGGAGTTTGAGAGGGTATACTTCGGTTACAAATCTTACGAGCCTGTACTAAAAGGCGTTAGCCTGGAAATTAAACCTGGCGAAATGATTGGCCTTGTTGGTAAGTCTGGCGTTGGTAAATCTACGCTAATTAACCTAGCCATGCGCCTGTATGACCCTAACACTGGCAAAATTACCATAAATGAAACCGACCTGCGCGCCATGGACACGACCCACTTGCATGAGAACATGGGCGTTGTATTCCAGGACAGCTTCCTGTTTGCGGGCACTTATCTTGAAAATATTGCCTACGGCAAACAGGGCGCTACGGTGGATGAGGTTATTGCCGCCGCCAAAGCCGCTGAAGCCCACGACTTTATTATCAAGAGCCCCGACGGGTACAATACGATGATTGGCGAAGGCGGACAAAGCCTGTCTGGCGGCGAACGCCAGCGTTTATCAATCGCCCGCGCGATTATTAAGAACCCGGAAATTTTGATATTGGACGAAGCTACCAGCTCCCTTGACGTGGAAACAGAGTCCCTAATCCAAGAGAGCTTGAACCGTATCACCAAAGGCCGTACTACAATTGCTATTGCGCACCGCCTATCTACACTGCGCAATGCTGACCGTTTGGTTGTGTTAAAAGACGGCGGCGTGGCTGAAGTTGGCACCCACTCCGAATTGCTCAAGCAACGCGGTATTTACTACGATTTGGTAATGGCGCAGCGGCAGAATAGCCGTAAGCCTGAAGCGGAAGTTGTGGCAGAAGCGTAGAACTTGCAGGGCTGTCTCATTAAGCATCTAATGCATAATGGGACAGCCCTATTTGATAGTAACTATAATAGAGAAGGAGTCGTTATGATTGTACCACCAGACATGGAGAAAATAAGGCAAATTGCAATGAACCTTGAAAGTGAAATAAAATTACTCGAAAATAAATTGGAAAATGAAACGTGCGAAAATAAAATAAATGAGTTACGAGCTGAAATCAGAGCTACTGGGTTAATCTTATTTGAGTATCAACGTACACTTAGCTCCAGGAAATATAGTTAAGGATGTTAAAGCAAAATGGAGGGTTTTGTGTGGATGCACTTATAAACAAAATATTATCAACTGCAAGCGTAATAATACTTGCGATAATACTTACTTCCTGCGGCCGCTCTACTGCTGAACCGCCGCAGGAGCTACAGATACAAGCACAGATTGATTCACCTCCTCCACAAGAATTACTTCCACCCCCAGAACCGGCACCATCATACGAACTATTACCACCACCCCAGGAGTTGCCATACATTCCGTTACCATATATTCTGCAGCCCTACGAACCTGTGACCCTACCTCCACTTATCGAGCCGCTACCCCATTGGGCAAACCCACTGGTGGAATATCTATCACAGTTCCCGCCGCTATTTCGCAATATAGGATTTAGAGAAGAAACATGGGGAAGCTGGTGGCAATCCGACTGGCAGGATTTTGTTGAAGTGCTTGTAGAGCATGGTAGCGACGAATGGCGTGAAATGGAAAATCACGGATATGGCTATACCTTCATCTTTAGCGACCCGCTGACGGGCGAACGCATAGCCATTGACGATGCAACCTATCTTGATCGCATAGCAGGAGGTAGCGGGGCAAAGATAGCATACGGTTTCGGTCTGTTTGACCTAGAAGATAGCGGGATGCCTACCCTCGTTATATACTGGACACGTTCTCCCGACTCATTATATCCTGGTGTTATTATCACCATGCACCGCTACAATAATGGCACTTTTGAGTTTGCTACGCAATTATCGTGGTGGGAAGGTATAGAATTTTACCGCTGCGACAATGGCCGCTTGTTTATCGAATATATAAGCACGGTTGCCCATATGATTGACCTGCGCCTGCTTCATATAGATGAAATTATAACAACCGAAGCCGTGTTGCGTACATGTGGCTACAGCGGGCCAACCGGCAATGTGTACAACTTGCTTACCGACGAATATTTTGCACGAGATGTGTCACTGTGGGCGTATTTCGATGTCGATTCACATGCGGAATTACTTGGTGCGTTGCTGGGTACACCACTAACCAAAATTGAGCGAATGGATGACATACAAGAGCAAATAACAAATCTCATACCAAGGCCAGTAACCCCATACGGCCGTCAAGCTGCGGAAGATTTCATCAGCACAATGACCACAATTTTCACTGGAATGATACAGGCAGAGCTGTATAGGAACGAGGAGCGGACAGAAATATTAGGGAAAACCGGGCGTTTTATTTTAGGCTGGGATTTTGAAACCAACCAAATGCTATACACATATGACGTGCCAGAAATATATTACTCTTCATTTTGGCCAGACTATTTTGGATTTTTTGACAGCAATGGAAATCACATAGAGGAAGCTCCTTGGCTGTATATTGCTCGAGGGGTAGACTGGCAAACCTTAATGTATGCTGCTGATTTTAAGCTACTGGATGATGGCAGTGGTATTCCAATTATTTTTGTCCATTTTAACCAAACCTTTGATGGCGGATATGCGGGAGCGTATCATATTTTTATGTATGAGGACGGCGCATATCGTAGAATCCCACTGCGTAGCTTTATTGATGGAGTCGAGTATAACCGTCCATGGGTCAGCCGCATTCACAGTTTTTTTATGGACGATTACGGGCGTATGATTGCATTCGCAAATTCTATGTATCATGGGATTTTGAGATATGACCATATTGCAATTACCCGAGAAGGGGTAAAAATGCACCAAGTCGCTGCCATGAGTGATGATGACTGGTATTACCAAGGAAGCTGGTACACCCACCATTGGTACATTTGGTCAGATGATTGGATAACAATTGAAGATAACTGGCTACACAACAATCCCACAATTTACGAGACAAATATTGGCATAACGCCACTAGAGTTCATTGATGACTTGCGGGATGAGATTATGGCAACGCTACGAGAACAACGGAGTTAGAGGAGGACGTATGTACACATTAGAATCGGACAGCTTGATTGTTACCGCTAGTGACCAGGGCGCGGAACTTACCAGTATAAAATGCAAAATCACAGGTAAGGAATACCTATGGCAGCCGCAACCTGGCTTTTGGCAGGGGCAAGCACCCGTGCTATTCCCAACGGTTGGGCGGCTGCTTGATGGAAAGTACAGCTATAAGGGCCAAACGTATGAAATGCCGATACATGGCTTTGTTTCCCAACAGGAACTTTGTATTGCGCAAAGCAGAAACAGGATAACATTTTCGATATGGGCAGACCCTGACACACGAAAGACGTATCCTTTCTCGTTTGCAATGGCAGTGGAGTATAAGCTAATTGGTCGAAGGTTGAAGACAACGCTAAAAGTGCTAAACACTGGTGTGGAGGATGTATATTTCGGCATTGGCGGACACCCCGGCTTTATATGTGATGGCGATGCGTGCTTGGAAATTGGACGTGCAAAGTATATAACCGGGACGGTGGTATCGCCCGCAGGTTTTTTACAGGACGAAACATATAAACTGCCATCTGTGCTTCCCATAACAGACGAGCTCTTTGAAAAATATCGAACTATTGTCCTGGTGGACACGCGAGTACGCAAAGTTACGCTAAAGAGTGCTCATTCCACTTTGCAGATGAGGTTTAACACACCACATTTCGCGGTTTGGAAGCAACCAGGCGCATCATTCGTTTGCTTAGAGCCATGGGCTGGATTGCCGGACTATGAAGGCGGCGGCGACTTCACCGAAAAACGCGGTAATATTTGCTTGCGGATAGGTGAAAAGCGTGAGTTTACCTATACCCTGGAAGTGCTAAATTGAAACTGTAATGGAGGATGCTGTGTTGCGAAATCTTTATGCCTATGCAACTTTTCTTATGCGTGGGGACGGATACTTGCCGGGTGCGTTAGTGTTGGCCTATGCCTTGAAGCAACATACCGAGCACGACCTGATATGTCTTGTAACAGATGACGTGTCGAAAAGAGCCCAGCACGCCCTTGGCCTTGTGTATGACAAAGTTATTTTGATAAACGAGTTGCGCATTAAAAGCAAAGTTGGCACGGGAAGAAGCGACCGCAACTTGCTAATGACAAGGCTTGAGGCATTGCGCCTTGGGCCCGATGGTGGCCTTGGTGAAAACTACGACAAGATTATACTGCTGGACGCGGATGTGTTGCCGATAGGTAGCTACGATGAGCTATTCAACTTGCCAGCACCTGCGGGAATTATCATGGAAGGCAGGAGCGAAAGCTATAACGATGCGTCCGAAAATTCCGACAAGTGGAGCTGGCACAGCCACTATGAACCAATTTGCCCCCACGGAGCACCTATCCCAAAAGAAATAACAGACCGGGTTGCAGACGACCCATCAAACATGGGCGTTAACGCGGGGCTGTGGGTGCTTGAACCATCGAAACAAACATACGACGATTTTGTTTCCGCGCTGCACACGCAGGATATCATGGATTTGGTGAAAAATTTCCCATGGCCGGAAATGCAGCTAGCTACGCTGCTATGGTCGGGGCAGTGGACAAATATTGATATCCGTTATTGCTCTATTGGCGGGTATCCGCGGCTTGATGTGCTACATGGTATGCATTTTGCAGGGCTAAAGCCATGGCAAACAAAGAGCCGTTCTGCCAAACATTATAGGAAATACCCGGATTTTGAACTGTGGCGGCAGTATTTTACGGCGGTGTATTGGAGCAACCCGGAGTTGCATGAATATCCAATGTTGAAGCGACTGTGTGAATTTTGTAGAGCTCGCAGCTAAGCGATTGGTATGTAACTAGGACATGGGAAGAGGGGAAATCATATGAGTTCACAAAAGAAACTAACGATTGCAGATTTTCTTGGGGAAGTGCCGCAGGAATATATCAATTTTGTATCTCAAGCCCATGAGCTTTTGACCAAAAACGGATACAAATCGAAATTTCAATTAAGGCGGCACGGGTTGTCTGCTCAATATAATTCGCCAAACCAAAAGGGGTTTAATGCACTACAATTTATCGTTCGTGATAATGAGCTGCTTATGTATTTGTACAACATATTTTTCTATGATTTTAATGGATTTCTGGAAAATTTGCCACAAGCCATTATTGAAGATTATGATGGGTACAGAAATTGTACTGACACCTGTGACCCAGTTTGTGAAGAAGGCAAGAGGAATTATTACGCAATCAACGGCAAGCAATATCGCAAATGCGCATGTGGGCGACGGCTTTTTACAGTCGATGAGGAAATTGCCAACGGGGTTTTAGCTGTTTTGCAAAAAGTTACCGATTAAAATATGTAAGAAAAAAGAGTTTGCTCCTAATTTTAGCGAAGGAGCAAACTCTTTTTTGATGTGTCAGGATATATTTTAGCTAATAGTTAGCTGAGAATTTGAAGTTTCGGCCGCAATTTTTACCCGCTTGGCGGCGGCATCATACGACACGCTACGTGCTTCCACAAGGGATGGTTCGTTTATCATAAACTGCATTCCCGTTAGGCCAAGGCGGATTTCGCCCATGGCTGCGTGGGCTTTTATATGGTAGCCCAGGGTTGGTAATGTCGGTAGGTTCATACTAAGTTTTGCGTTGGCTGTTTCTACACTCCATAGATATTCCGCATGGCGGTTGAAGCCGGACATTATAATAGAAATAGGGCTGTTGTAGGTGGTTAGTTTTAAGTTTGCAATGTCCAGTTCCGTGCATTCGAGTTGGCCGTTCATGTTTTCGACTGTGGCGGTGTCGGCCACGATGTTGGATAGTGCAAAGCGGCCACTGCTAGTTTCGGCTGTAAGTGTGGTGGCGGAAAGGCCGGAAAGTGACAGGTTGCCGTTGGCGTTTTCTACACGAATATCGCCAGCGGATAGGGATGAACAGTCTACCACGCAGTTAATGCCATCTACTTTTATCACGCCGAAGGCGCGTTCCGGCACATATGCATCTATAGAAACCACGGTAAAATCATCGGACTCGTAATTTAAGAAATATTTATTGCCTAGCTGCATTAGCTCGATTGACGCGCCAGCGCGTTTGGCTTTGTATGAAAGGCGGGCGGTGATTTTGTCGCCGTTGTAGCCTTTTATGCGTATTTCGCCGCCTAAGCCTGATAGGCTAAGTTCGTTGTAGGCGTCTGATTGCACAAGTTTTTCAATGTTTACAACGGTTATGCCGCCTGGGGCTGTAGCTGGCGCAGGGGAAGAGGACGGGCGGTGAGTTTGCCCACCATGGCTGGGGGCGGGGCTGTGCCCTGTTCGTGGCGCAGAATGACCGCTGCCGCTGAAAGCGTCAGACACCTTGTCTGTAACGCCAACAATTGCGCCTACGGCAGACTCTGCAAATTTTTGTACCTTTGGAGCCATGTCGCGGGCGAAGGACTCGAATTTGCGGCCTAGGTCGTCTATAGTTGAATGGCCGCCAGTGCCGTGCCCTGTGCCCGGGTTTGGGCCGTTGTTTGTATGGCCTTCGTATCGTGTGCTGTGTGAAGATGGTGGCGGCGGCGGGATAGATGATGACGGCGCAGGTAGCGGGGCGGAAGGTGCAGGGGATGGTGCAACAGGTGGTGCGTCTGCCGCCGCTAAGCGTCGGGCGGCCTCTTCGGCTGAAATTTGTCCGTTTTCCAGCATTTTTAGTATGGCTAGTTTTTCGTTTGGCATGGTTGTTCTCCTTTTATATGGGGCGTTAAACTATATTCCAATTTTTCCCCAGTCGATATCCTCTTCGTTGACAAAGCCACTTTCTTCGGCCTTTTTGATACGCTCCGCTTCTTGGTATGTTACTTTTGTAAAATCTGGATCCCAGGCGCGTACAAGTTTCTTTACAAACTCATATGCAAATTCCTGCTCGACTTGCGGCAAAATTTCCACCATTTTGGCTACGTCCATTGCTATGCTCGTCATAACACACAACTCCTTTACTTATAAATATCTCCACGGTTTCCAATTTCAATCACAAGCAAAACTTCTATTTGGTTCTCCACGGTGTTGCGGTAAATTATACGGAAATTGCCAACTCGCAGCCGTTTTCTGCCGTCAGTATAGCCTTTCATAATTGCGATATCTCCTTGTTGTGGAGTTGCTTTCAGTTTATCAATAGCAGTTCGTATACGATATACAACGCCCTTGGGTTGCTTCTCCAAAAATTTTATCGCATCTTTTGTATATTTTATTCGCACACTCGCACGTCCTTTACATTACATACGTAACCCGCCGTACTTTTTCTTCTCTCTAATGTCTTCGCCGAAAAATTTAATCAATTTGTAATTTCCCCAGAAGCGGGAGACTATGCGTTCGGAGTACTGCTGCTCTAGTGCGGCGGGGTGCAAGTTGGTAGAAATTACTGTGTGTTTGCGGGTTAGTAGGCGTTGGTTAATTATATCGAAGAGTGCCGACGAGGTTACGACGGTAGGGAACTCTGCGCCCAGGTCGTCTAAGATAAGCAGGTCTACCTCGTCGATTTGGGTCAGTAGCTCTTCTGGGTCGGCCATGTTTTCACGGTTAAAGCGGTAGTTTTCCAGCACTTTGCATAGGCGTGGCGCGGTTAGGTACAGCACAGTTTTGCCAGAGTCCAGCAGGTCTTTTGCTATGCAGTGGCACACGAAGGTTTTACCAAGTCCAGGCTCGCCGTATAATAGCAGGTTTGCAAACTCTGTATCGAAATTTGTAGCAAAGTTCATGGCATGGCGGTACACACTTTGCATATTTGCGTGGGGCGAAAGCCCCTCGGTTGGTATAAGCTCGGTGCTAAAGAGCCGAAAATCGTATGTGTCAAAATTTTCTTCCGCCAAAGCGGTTTTTATGTTGGATAGGGAATAAAATTCATTTACCAGCCGCTGGGTAAGGCAAGCGCAACGGCGGTTGGGCTTGCCGCCAGTGGAAGGTTCATAACCCGTGTCTTGGCAAGATTTACAGCGGTATTGCAGCGTAAGATAATCCGCACCAAATGTGGTGGTTATAAGCTGTTCGCGCCTCTCCTTTAATGTGTCGGTCTGTTGCCGTACTTCGCCCATTGTCGTGGTGTCGCCTGCAATAGCAAGGCGCGCAAGGGAAAGGCCCAGCTTTGCCAGGCTGCGGTCGATTTCCTGTAACTCCGGCAGCAGGCGGTAGGCCTCTGCTTTACGGGCGGCAAGGGCGTCTTCCGCGCTATCGCGGGCTTGTTGATAATCCCGCATTACATCGCGGAAAATAGTTTTATAGTTCATATGCTCACCCTTATTTTGCATTTACTAGACTTTGTTCAAGATACGCGCGCTCCAACTGCTCGCGGCGTGTATGGTCGTTTTCCCGCTGGGGGAAATTTATAAAGCGGTTAGCGCGGGCGGCTTTAACAGGGGCAAACGCGCTTTGTTCCTTCTCTTTGCTAAAGGCCTCTTCTTCGGCCTTTATGGCCTGTATATCGCGGATGCCTTTTTTGCTCCAGTTTTGCAAAATTTTGTCGATATAATTGAATTTTGGCTTGTTTAATTCCGCAACACAGCGGTCGCAGGCTTCCATTATAATGTCCAAGGGCATTTGCCACAGTTCCAGCCATTTGTCGATATATTTACGATGGCTGGGTGTTGGATACCCACTTTGGCCCATGTAATGCAAGATTGTGCGATAATTTTTGTCAAAACTGCTTACATAATTGATGGCCGTTTCCAGGTCGAAAATTTCGTTATCAGACCAATCCAGGGCGCATTTTTCGATATAGCGCAGGTTGCGGTGTCCGTTTTCTGCGCAATAGTTTAATAAGTACTCAATTACGTCAACAGGCAGGTGCAGCCAGTCGTGGAAGCCGAACACAACGCTCAAATCGTTAAAGTTTAGCATTTTGCCCAAGGTTTGTTCGGTTACAGTGCATAGGCGTGCTATTTCGCGGCTTTCTTGCCGATATAATGCCAATTCTTCCGGTGAATATTGGGGGCGTGAGGCAGTCGGTTTTAATGGAATGGGAACAGGAACTTTTGGTTCTGCGACTTCGTTTGCATTTGCTATTTCCGGCGTACTAATAGGAAGAAACTCAACCGAAAAGTCATTCTCCAGGTTGCCGGTTAGCTTAACAAGCCCCTGTTCCTGCCAGTGTAGCCATGCGTTATACACGTCGCTTTGAGTTAGGTTAAATTGCTTTGCAAGGTCGCTAATACAAATTGCCTCGTTGCATTGCAATTTTTTTGTGCAAAATATGTATATAAGAGAGTATACTGGCGGGCAAGCTGTCATATAATGGTCGATGAACAAGCAGGAAATTTGTGCGGCTTGGGGCGCGGAAATAAGTGAAAGTTTCATATGCATGCTCCTTTGTTTAATGGACTAATATCATACAACATTTCCGCCATTTTGGGTACAAATACTTTTCAACAGATTTTACAGTGTATGTGAATAACTCTGTGGATAACTTCGGTTCGAGAAAAACCAGGAATCATGCTGGTTACAAGCACCTGGAATATTTGTCAAGCATTATTTATGCACACTTACACTTTTGCCGCAATTTTACACCATGCAAAAACCCGCATAAACACTGGGTTTGTCGAGCAAGTCCAGTGTTTATGCGGGTTGTAAGGCGGTGCAAAAAATTGGCAAATCCACCATCTTGTAGTTGTTGACAACATGGGTTTTTATTGTGGAAACTGTGGATAACTACGTGGAAAGCAGGGATTCACCAACAAGATACACGTCTCCCGCACCCATGGTTATCAACATATCACCTGGCTGAAGGAGCGTTTTCAGGTGGTTTACTGCCATGGCATGGGTGTCGAAATGGGTAACATTGCCACCACTACCGCCTATTCCCTCTTGCAAGTGTAGGGACGATATGCTCGGGTCAAAAGGCTCTCGCGCAGCGTAAATAGGCAGTAGAAAAACTTCATCTGCTTGGCCAAAAGCGGTACAAAAATCCGCTAAGTGGTTGCGCGTTCTGGTATATGTGTGGGGCTGGAAAATACAGTACAGCTTGCCTATGCACGTTCTCTGACGAGCGGCGGCCAGGCATTTCACAATTTCCGTGGGGTGGTGGGCGTAGTCGTCGATAATTGTCGCACCGTTATACTCGCCTTTATACTCGAAGCGGCGCTTTACGCCTTGTACGTTGCTTAGGGCATTTGCTGTAGTTTCGGCAGAAATGCCAAGGGCACAAGCGGCAGCAAAAACAGCCAAGGCGTTTAACATACTATACTCACCAGGCAGGGGCAGATTAACATGAGCCAGGAAAACGCCTTGGTGTAAAATATCAAAGGACGGCTGGCCATGGGCATTGTATTCAATATTAGATGCAGTGTAATCGCCTTCGGAAAGGCCGAAGGTGACAATTTCAACTGGTAAGAGACTCTTACCAGTTGGTTTTTCGATTTCAGTTGGTAGCAAAATGCTACCAACTGAAATTATATCATGGGCCACCACCAACGTACCGCCAGACTTTACATTGCCAGCAAATTTTCTAAAAGACGCCACTACATTTTCAAATGTACCATAATGGTCCAAGTGGTCGGCATCTATATTAAGGATAATCGCCACTTTGGGGAAGAAATGATGGAAGCTACCGCTATATTCACAACTCTCCAACAGAAAATACGAGGAACTACCTGCACGATAATTAGCATTATCTAAAACAGGTAAACGACCGCCTACGTTAATTGTAGGGTCTAGGTCCGCCGCCAGCATAATTTCTGCCAGCAGGGCAGAGGTAGATGTTTTGCCGTGGCTGCCCGCTACACAAACAGAATTTTCGTAATTTTCCAGTAATAGCCCCAGCATCTCCGCCCGCTCTAGCATTTTTATGCCGCGGCGTTTTGCTTCTATATATTCTGGATTATCGGCACGTATGGCGGCAGTAAAAACCACTGTATCTGTATCATCCGGAATATTCTCCGCCCTATTAGGAACAGCAACAGATATCCCAAGCCTACGCAAATGGTCGGCTGTAGCACTTTCCGCCATATCCGACCCAGTAACATTATGCCCAGCACGAAGCAAAATTTCCGCCAGCCCACTCATGCTAATGCCACAAACACCAATAAAATGATACTTCATTGATAAAACCTCCCAGGGGCGGAACAGAGTCCCGCGAAAATTCGTCATATCCCCCCAAATTTCTCACACTCACATCTTGACTATTGGTCAATTTGATGGAATAATTAAAATAAATGCAAAAGGATGTGGTAAAAATGCGCAAAGAAATGATGGCCATGCTACTTGCAGGGGGCCAGGGCAGCCGTTTGGGTGTTTTAACTAGCGCAAAAGCAAAACCGGCTGTTGTCTTCGGTGGTAAGTATCGCATAATCGACTTCCCAATGTCAAACTGTATAAACTCCGGGGTGGACACAGTTGGGGTTTTGACCCAGTATATGCCCCTGGAATTAAACCAACATATTGGCATAGGCACGCCATGGGATTTGGACCGCCGCACAGGGGGCGTAACGGTGCTTGCCCCATATATGAAAAGCGAGCGGGGCGAATGGTACATGGGCACCGCCGACGCTATTTTCCAAAACATAGACTACATCGACCAGCATAACCCCGAATATGTGCTGATATTATCTGGCGACCACATCTATAAAATGGATTATTCCCAAATGTTGGATTTTCATAAGGACAACAAATGCGATGTTTCCATTGCCGCGCTAACCGTACCGTGGGATGAAGCTAGCCGTTTCGGCCTTATGAATGTCCATGTAGACAACCGCATTCACGAATTTGAAGAAAAACCGCCAGAACCAAAAAGCAACTTTGCCAATATGGGCATCTACATCTTTAATTGGGATGTATTAAAAGACGCGCTAGAGCGGGACAACAAAATACACTCAGATTCCGACTTTGGTATGCACGTACTTCCCATGCTATTAAATGAAGGAAAGCGTATGTACGCCTACCCATTTAGCGGATATTGGAAAGACGTTGGCACAATAGACAGCTATTGGGCCGCCAATATGGATCTGATACAGACACTGCCAGAGTTTAATTTGTACGAAAATTTCCATAAAATTTACACAGATAGCGACCACCAGCCGCCTATGTATAGCGGCCCAAATTCCGAAATTAGGGGCAGTATCGTATCCGAAGGCTGCGAAATTTACGGAAAAGTATACGATTCCGTAATTGGCACAGGTGTTGTGGTGGAAGAAGGTGCGATTGTAAAAGGCTCGATAATAATGGGCGACTGCTATATTGGCAAAAATTGCGTAATAGACCACTGCATTATTGACACAGGCTGCACCGTTGGCGAAGGGGTAGAAATTGGCGTGGGCGAAAATATCGCAAATATAGACAAACCCCATATCTACAACACAGGCATAACTGTGCTAGGCGAACAGACAGACATACCCGATAACGTAAAAATTGGAAAAAACTGCGTTATTTATGGCAAAACAGAGCCGCGCAACTACCTGGATATGCAGCTAGACAGCGGCCATAGTATAAGCGAGGTGGCATTATGAACGCAGTAGGCATAATTTTAGCCGGTGGCAAAAACCAAAGGCTTGGCGTGCTAACAAAAAACCGCGCCACCAGCGCGTTACCAGTGGGTAGCTGTTACCGCGCAATCGACTTCCCCCTTAGCAATATGACAAATAGCGGCATAGGCAAGGTTGCGGTAATGACCCAGTACAACTCTCGGTCGCTACATGACCACTTGTCTTCCAGCAAATGGTGGGACTTGGGACGTAAGCAGGGTGGGTTATTTGTGCTCTCGCCATTTTTGGCAAACGACCATGCATCCAGCTTCCGCGGCACAGCCGATTCCATTTTCCAGAACCTTACATTCCTACGCCGCAGCAAGGAAAAGTACGTGGTAATTAGCAGCGGCGACTGCGTTTACAAAATGGATTACCGAGATATGCTAAAATTCCACCGTCAGCAAGAGGCGGAAATTACAATAGCCTACCGTAATGTACCCCATAACGAAGATATCCGCCGCTATGGCGTAATGGATTTGTACGAAGACGGCCGCCTAAAAGACATGGAAGAAAAGCCACTAGACCCCATATCCAACCTGGCCAGTACAGGGGTGTACATTATCGGCCGCGAACTGCTTATTTCCCTAATCGAAGAACTGGCAAGTGAAGGCCGTTCAGACCTGGTGCGCGACCTATTTTCCCGCTATCGTAAGCGTTTACGCATTTTCGGCTACCATTTTGATGGCTTTTGGCGCAATGTAAGCAGCATCGACTCGTATTTTAACTGCAATATGGACTTTTTGGACAAATCTGTGCGGGATATTTTCATGGCCGCGCCACATATCCACACAAAACCAAAGGACGAACCGCCGGCCAAGTTTAACTCCGCCGCCACAGTGTCTAACTCCCTAATTGGCAGTGGCGCAATACTGGACGGCAGTGCCTACAATAGTATTATATTCCGCAACGTGCGAATTGGGGAACATTCTGCAGTGCATAACTCACTTTTGCTGGAAAGCGCGAAAATAGGCCGCGACTGCGTTATCGAACACGCGATACTGGATAAGGAAGTAGTGGTGTGTGACGGCGCGAAGATACTTGGCAAGCCAGACAATATTGTAGTTGTGGAAAAAGGCGCGGTGATTGAGTAAACTCACACTCACACCTCCTTCCGTACTAAAATTCACAAATCGTACACACTTTATTCAAAGGTATGGGGTACAATTAGCCTATCGACAACATTCGGAGGTGTTTTATGGATTACAACCCAATCTCAATTCCCCCACCGCCCATTCAGGCCGAACCCGTACCAACCCCACCAACACGCAATGGGCGAAAATTCCTGTTGGCCCTTCTACTTATTGTAATAGGTGCTGGGTCGCTGGGCATAGGCTTTGCAATTGGCCACGTAATTGGCCAATCGTTTAATAACTCGCCCCAGGAAGAAGCTGCACTAATTGATAGGGAAATTGTTACAGTACGCGTTAACCCCCTTACCATACCAATAGACCCAACGGCGCAAGACCCAAATATAGCCGATATAATTCCATTGGTAAAAGACGCGGTGGTTAGCATTTCAGTTGTGGCCAACACAGGCCGTCCCTTCGCCATGCCAGGCTCGGGTTCAGGCTTTATCTTCTATCAAGACGAAGATTCTGTGTTTATCGCTACCAACTACCACGTAATAGAAAACGCCACCTCCATTTCCGTTTCATTAGATGATAACGAAAATGTGGCGGCGCAAGTAGTGGGCACACACCCACAGTCAGACATTGCCGTAATATCTGTCCCGTTAACTGAATTGATGGAAAAAGGCGTGCCCTTTTCCGTGGCACAGCTTGGTGACTCGGATGTAATGCGCATGGGCGATACGGTTTTGGCAATTGGTAACGCCATGGGCGAAGGTCAAACCGTGACCAAAGGCATAGTAAGTGCCACTGGCCTAACCATTACCGTGGGCGACCCAAACACTCGCACCCGCCTTACCCTTGACGTTATGCAAACAGATGCAGCCGTAAACCGCGGCAACAGCGGCGGCCCGTTACTTAACCACCATGGCGAAGTTATTGGCATTGTAACCGCAAAAATGATGGGCACGGACATAGAGGGCATGGGTTACGCCCTACCAATTAACGAAGCTGGCGCAATTTTGTGGGAACTAAAAGAGCGCGGCAATATCCGCCAGCCATTTATAGGAATCGGCCACGACGAATTTTCGGAGTTTATGCGCAGTTTGTTTAATATGCCGTATACTGGCAACTTAATACGCTCGGTTTCCCCCGGCAGCCCAGCAGAAGCCGCAGGCATTTTGGTAAACGATTTGATGGTGTATTTTAATGGCGTGCGCACCTATGGCAGGTACGAATTTTTGTCGGAACTGGCCACCCTGCGCCCAGGGGATCAGGTTGTAATAGTTATGTACCGCGAAGGAGAACTGGTTGAGCTAACTGTCACCCTTGGTGCTGTTCAGCACTAGTTCGATTGCCTCAAATTCTGAATGCAGCAATAATTCCTTTGCCTTGCTAATTTTGTTCTTTTCTTCACATGGCCATGCAAATGCCGCCAAAACCGCTAACGCGGTTTTGGCGGCATTTTTATCATATGTACGGCAGGCGTATGCCAGCTTTTTGCTTTGTATTTGCCATATTGCAGGCGCGCCTTTTGGTGCGTCTGCTTCAATTGTTGTGGTGGCATGGTTTTGGCCCGCAATAACGTTAAGTTCGCATATAAAACGCGGCATTTTTTGCAGTATAGTATCAATGTCCTGGCGCTTACCCAGTTCTTCAAGTTCGCCTGCCATAGCAGCACTAGCACTAAGACCTATATTTGCCAAGACGCTTTTCATGCCATGGGTGTAAATTATGTAATTGTGATAATCTGAATCGGACCAGTTTTGGTTTGATAAAAGTGGCTGCAGCACCAAGAGGGCGCGATTTATATCTTGCGTTGCAAGTTTTTGTAGATACGGGTCAACTGCCACGGCTGTTGCCTCCTTATACTATATCTGCAGTCTTATACGTTGCTGTAGTATGGACGCGGAAAATGGTTTGTGAATAAAATCCGCCGCCCCAAGTGCATATCCTAGATTTTCGGTGGCTTCATCCCCTGTGCCTGTAAGGAAAATAACCGGTATACTCTTGTATTTCGGGCTAGATTTCAGCCGCTTTATCACCTCAAATCCGTCCATTTCAGGCATTACAATATCCAGCAGAATTAGACTGGGCATAAGTTTTTCAAGCATTTCAAAAAGTCGCTTACCAGACGGCAGTGTAACAACGTTATACTCTTTCTCCAGTCCATCCTCGGCCACGGCAAGATTTATGTCGTTGTCATCGACAACAAAAATTGTTTCTGTCAAAAAATCACTTCCCTATGTAGTTTCACAACATAAGTGTAACATATGTTTGGCTGCTTGTGCAACAAAACCAGTTTACAGACACGGTAAAATGGCAAAACTTTGTGCATCGGAGGTTTGTTTTCATGACAATTGGCATACCAAAGGCATTTTTATATTACGAACATGGCGTTTTGTGGCAGCGTTTTTTTAAGGAACTGGGTTGCCAAGTCCTAACCAGCCCCAACACTAACGAGGCCGTTTTTTTGGCAGGCGCAAAGGCCACAAACAGCGAATGCTGCTTGCCGGCGCGAGTGTACATGGGTCATATTAAGGCACTGCTAGACAAATGCGACTATATTCTCGCACCCTACGCCTCCCGCGAAAAAGGCGGCCACGCGCTATGCACGCGCTTTTGGGGCATTGGCGATGTATTGCGCCATACTTTTGAAAAAGGCGACAAATTTTTGCATTACCCATTACACCCGAAAAGCGAACGCGCCGGGTTTTACGCCATGGCAAAGAAAATTGGGTACAACACGCATACTGCGCGACGCGCATATCTTGCCGCCAAGCAAGACCAAGACGCACACGCAAAAAGCCAAAATCAAAAGCAGGAAACAGCATTGGAAAGCAGTGGCCACAGGGTTATGCTGGCAGGGCGGCCATATGTAATGCACGACCCGTACATTGGCGGAACAGTATCGCGGATTTTAACAGAGCTTGGTTGCACGGTGCTGTATTCGGACAGATGCGGCAGCGGTGTAGAAAGCCACGCCAGTACAGTATCCCCCGGGCTATACTGGGCACATGGCCGAGAAGCCATTGGCGCAACCGTAGCCAACAAAGATAAAATTTGCGGCGCGGTGCTTCTTACCGTTTTCCCCTGCGCCACCGACGCCTTGCAATGGGAAATGGCCACCCGCAATATCCGTAACCTTCCCATAACCACAATTTCGCTAGACGGCCTCCATGGCGATGCAGGGCTTGAAACCAGGCTGGAAAGTTTTGTGGATATGCTATGACGGAGCTTGTTATTACATTCCCACGTATGGGGAATTATCATATTGTGCTAGAGAAATCAATTGGCATATTATTCCCCCACGCTAAAGTGCTTGCCCCGCCACCCATTACCGCAAAAACATTAGAACTCGGCACTCGCCATAGCCCGGAAAATGTATGCGCACCATTTAAGTACAATATTGGCAATTTTATTGAAGCACTGGACGCAGGCGCAAACACACTACTGCAAACAGGCACAGGCTGCATTTTTGGCTACTATGGCCAGGTACAAGAGAAAATATTGCGGGACATGGGTTACAGCTTTAATTTTTTATGCTTTGGGCGGGGAAGTGGGCGTAGCGCGTATGAAAACTATCGGAAAATAGGCGGCCGCCTGTCTCTTGCAAAAGTTACCAAGGCTATTTTTTTAGCGTACACGGCCATGCACGCCATAGACAGCTTTGAATACGCTATGCGTGAGAATATGGCTTTTGAAAAAATCCCCGGCAGCCACGATGCTTTACACGCCAGGTTTTTGCTTGAGTTAGCCCACGCACCTCTTACAACCATGCCATTTTTATGGCCCAAATATAAGCAACTGCTGAAAGCAATACCACTGCAACGCCCAGCAACACCTCTGCGCGTTGGCCTGGTTGGCGAACTGTACACACTAATGGAGCCCACCGCTAGTTTTGATCTGGAACGAGAGCTTTCCCAGGCCGGTTGTAGTGTGTCCAGACGAATGTGCGCTTCTTTTCTTGCGCGGCCTCATACAAAGAAAGCCATGACTGCGGCAGGCGGGTACTTAACCCATGCACCAGGAGCAAACGGGGCGGACTCTGTAGCCCAAAGCCTGCAATACGCAAACGCGGGATATGACGGGGTAATTCATCTAAAATCCTTTGGCTGCACGCCGGAAATAAATGTAACCCCTGCCCTGGACAGGCTAAGCCGCGATACAGGAATGCCAATCTTACACCTTAGTTTTGATACCCATACAGCCCAGGCTGGCTTACAAACCCGGGTGGAAGCCTTTGTAGATATGCTTGTTGCGAAGCAGCAGGCATAAGCGGCTGAAATAGAAATGAGGAGATAACGTGAACACACTTGGCGTTGACATAGGCTCGATATCCACAAAGGGCGTGGTACTAGACGAAAGCGGCCGCATTGTAGCAAGCGACTACCTATGGACAGAGGGCAACCCAATTTCTGCTGTGCAAGAACTGCTTAACTCCCTGGGAAATTTAGATCGCGTAACAGCCGTTGGCACAACTGGCTCTGCGCGCAAGCTGATAGGCGCAATGCTAAACGCCACAATTGTCAAAAACGAGATAACTGCACACGCGGTAGGCACATTGGCCAAATTCCCAAATGCTCAAACAATTTTGGAAATTGGCGGCCAAGACTCGAAAATTATCTTGCTGCGGGGCGGCATAGTATGTGACTACGCAATGAACACCCTCTGCGCTGCAGGAACGGGCGCGTTTTTGGTCGCCCAGTGCAAACGCCTTGGAATAACTATGGAGGACATGGGGGGCATAGCCCTATCTTCAAAAAACCCGACAAAAATTGCGGCACGTTGCGCTGTTTTTGCCGAGTCGGACATGATACACAAAGCCCAAACAGGCCACACAAAACAAGACCTTGTGGCAGGGCTTTGCCACGCGGTTGTGGCCAATTACCTTAGCAATGTAGCCCAGGGCAAAGAAATATTGGGCCCGATAATTTTCCAAGGCGGGGTAAGTAAAAACGCCGGCGTAGTGGCCGCCTTTCGCCAGCAACTTGGCCTAGACGTGTATGTAGATGAAGAATCCCATCTTACAGGCGCGGTAGGCGTGGCAATTTTGGCACAAAAAAAAGCGGCGGGGCAAAATACCCGTCGCCACTTTTCATTTGAAAATATAAACTTTCGTACACATGCCCATGAATGCGCAAAATGCCCCAATAACTGCGAAATTATTGCCGCCTACCACAACGAAACACTGGTAGATAGCTGGGGCAGCCGATGCGACAACTACAGCGCGACCACCACGCCACCTTTGTTGGCGTAAGTTGTGGTAATGCCACGGCTGTCAGAAATAAGGATATCGCGCGGTTTGAAATGCTTGAGCATCTCATCTTTCATGGCCTGGGCTTTTTCCAACGCCTTTACATGAGTGATAGAAATAATTCGGCTCTCGATATCAGGCGTGTTCTCCTTGATAATGCGTATCAGGCGCGTTAATGCCTTCTCAAATCCGCGGGTTTTGTCCAGCATTTTAATTTCGCCGTCTTCCTCGCCGCAAATAGGCTTGATGTTTAGCAGGCTTGCTACCTTGGCAATATACGGCTTAACACGCCCGGTTTTTACCAAATTATCGAACTTATCTAGGATAAAATAAGTGTTCATGCCTTTGATAAACTGGTTAACCTCGCGCACAACATCGCTGGCACTTAGGCCATTTTTAAGGAATTCTGCAATTTTTAGTGCAATTACACCTTCCCCAACAGAGGCGGATAAACTGTCAAACACATGGATGAATTTTTCTTCAAACTCATCCAAATACATATCCCGTGCGGTTATCGCGCTTTGGTAAGTGGCACTTAGCTTGCTTGATAATGTAACACCAAAAATATTGTCACCCTTTTTAAACGCTTCAAAAAACAAATTAGGGGAAGGAGCCGACGTTTTTACCGCCACGCTACTTGCCTCCATATGGGCAATGTACGCGTCCTGGTCAAATTTTTCGTCGTCCAAAAACACCTTGTCCTCTATCTGCATATTTAACGGAATGTGGGTGATGGTACAATTTTCGCTTTCGATGGTACTTTTGTCTACATCGCAGCCGCTGTCTACAACAATATGATTCTGCATTATACAAACTTTACAGCTGTGCCATAAGCCGCAACCTCAATTGTGCCGTCCATTACGTCGGCTGTAAAGTAGCGGTAACACACAACTGCGTCTGCACCTTTTGCCTTGGCCGCTTCTTCCATACGAGCCAATGCGGTTAGCTTTGTTTCGGTCAAAAGCTCGGTAAACTGGGTAACTTCACCACCCACTAGTGTTTTTAGGCCAGCCATAATCTGCTTGCCAACGTGCTTTGCACGTACCTCGCTGCCTACTACTGGACCCAGGATTTCATAATTTTTACCCGGTACTTGATCTGTTGTTGTTAGAATCATTTTGATTCATCCTCTCATTTAAGTAGGGGCGTTGCCCCAATTCCATGGTTTTACAATTTATCGCCACCTCTTGTACGCTCTGCCGGCAATTATCAACAGTAGTGAACCTACTGCAAATAAAACAGACACCACTTGGCTTATTGGCCAGCCGGTGTTGAACATCATTAGCTGGTCGGTTCGTAATCCTTCTACGAAGAAGCGGATGATGCCGTAGCCTAGCAGGTACAAGAGAATAACTTCACCTTCAAAATACTTGCGGGGCCGGTATAGCATTAGCAATACCATTAGCACCGCGTTAAAAAATGCTTCGTATAAAAATGTTGGGTGGACTTGGATATATTGCGTGCCTTGTGCATATACGATGTTATCTAGTAGCTCTTGGGGTAGTGCGCCCCGAGCCTGGTCTATTTGGATACGCATAGCGAAAAGGCTTTCTGTGTAGCCACCGAATGCTTCGCGGTTGAAAAAGTTACCAAACCGCCCGATAACCTGCCCCAGTAAAAGAGACGGCGCGCAGGTATCCGCAAAACGGGTGAAGGGTATCTTCTTTTTAATGGACATAATAACGCCCGCAAGTAGCGCGCCGATTATTCCGCCATAAATCGCCAAGCCACCGCCGCGCAGGTCAAAAATAGCGCGCCACAGTGGCATACCGCGGTATATATCCCAGTTGAAAATTAGGTAGTACGCACGCAAGCCAACAAAGGCCATTGGTACACCCAGCATAAGCAGGTCGAAATAATCATCTGTTTTTTGGCCAGTGCGCTTTGCATATGAGGCCGCTAAAAAATACGCCGCAGTAATAGCTATGACAATAAGCACCGCATAAATGTAGATATCTATGCCGAATATGCTGAATATATGCTGTGGCAAATTATCGAAATAAATGCGCAAGCGCGGAAACCAAACGTCTGGTGCTACATAATCAGGTGGCATTTTTTCACTGTTCTTTCTTCATATATTTGAGATGGTCAAGTCCACTGCCGCGCGGGGCTTTAGTTCGCATAAATTCTACAAAGCCCAACTTTTCATATAGGCGGATAGCGGGGGTGTTTATGCCCACAACTTCCAGCACATATCCGCTATATGGCTCGGATTGCATTACATATTGCATAAGCTGAAATGCCGCGCCCTTGCCCCTATGCTGGGGTGCGGTGGCTACAAATTCTATACTGCCATAGTCTTGTGGCTGGTCGAAAGGGTATGGTTTTTCCAGCACTTGCTTGCGCAGGAAAAAATGCACGAAACTACCGTGAATGTAGCCCATGTGCTTGCGCATTTCAGCGCGGTCAAGTTTTATTGGTGGCGGGCGTTTTGCAACACAAGCCACAAAGGCGGCAATTTCGCCATCTTCTACGGCTACATAAAAATGCTCTAGTATAAAAGCGTGTTCCATTGCGCGCGCTATCTCGCCCTTGTCGCGGCAGAGGAGTTTTAAGCCGTGGTCGTAAAAGCCTTCGGCAAAAATTTCAGCCATTTGGGGGCGCGGGTCGAATGGTAAGTCAGTTGCGCGTAGAAATTCCATTATTCTTGCGCTACTTTTGCTATGCCAAGTTCGGTTAGCTGTGCGGGGTCAACCTCATTTGGTGCGCTTGTCATTGGGCAGGATGCGTCTTTTACTTTAGGGAAAGCGATAACCTCGCGGATGCTGTCTGCTCCTGCAAGTAGCATAATCAAACGGTCGAAACCCCATGCGATACCGCCATGTGGTGGCACGCCGTATTTGAGTGCCTCGAGGAAATAACCGAAGCCTTCCGCGGCGGTTTCTGGCGTGAAACCAAGCGCGGCAAACATACGGTCTTGCAATTCGCGCTGGTGTATACGAATGCTACCGCCTGCGATTTCATTTCCGTTAAGCACCAGGTCGTATGCGCGGGCGCGCACTGCACCTGGGTTGGTTTCCATCATATGCAAATCGTCTTCTTGCGGGTGGGTGAATGGGTGATGCGCCGCAAAGTAGCGGTCGTCTTCTTCGGAATATTCAAGTAGTGGGAAGTGCGTAACCCATAGGAAGTTAAACGTCCCTTCTGATATCGCGCCCTTCCATTTGGCAACGGCCAGGCGCACTGTACCTAGCGCGTCAAAAACAATGGCGTTTTTGTCTGCACATAGGAAAATTACATCACCAGGCTGGGCGTTAAAATGCGCGGCAATTTCACGCAACTGCTCATCCGTGAAAAATTTGCTAATTGTGGATTTTATTGTGCCGTCTTCTGGCAGGGTTATCCATGCAAGGCCTTTTGCTTTGTGGGTTTTTGCCAATTCTACAAAGGCGTCGATTTGCTTGCGTGGTAGGCTTGCGCAACCTGTTGCACAAATGCCGCGTACACTGCCGCCGCTTTCCAGCGCGCTTGAAAATACTTGGAAATCCACACCTTTTACCAGGTGGGAAATGTCAGACAGCTCCATGCCGAAGCGGGTGTCTGGCTTGTCTGAACCGTAGCGTTCCATGGCCTCATGCCAGGTTATACGCGGGAAGTTTTTTGGAAGTTCTATGTCCATAACTTCGCTCATTATGCGGGCGGCAAGGCCTTCTGTCATGGCCATAACGTCTCCTTCGTCTGCGAAGGATAGTTCTATGTCTAGCTGGGTAAATTCTGGCTGGCGGTCTGCGCGAAGGTCTTCGTCACGGAAGCATTTAGCTATTTGGAAATATTTATCGAAACCTGAGAACATGAGAACTTGTTTCATTTGCTGCGGTGATTGGGGCAGTGCGTAGAATTGCCCTGGGTGGGTGCGAGACGGCACAAGGTAGTCCCTTGCACCTTCTGGTGAAGAATTTATTAGTATTGGTGTTTCCACCTCTGTAAAACCGTCGTCGGAAAGGTATTCGCGCATTATGCGAGCTACATTGTGGCGCAGACGCAGGATTTTTTGCATTTCTGGGCGGCGCAAGTCGATATAGCGGTATTTTAGGCGCATATCCATTGCCACATCTTCATCTGATACTTGGAATGGTGGCACTTCCGCCTCTGATAGCACGCGCAGGTCAGATATTTCTATTTCAATCGCGCCTGTTGCCATATCTGGGTTAACGTTTTGCGGGGTGCGCGCAATTACTGTGCCCACGGCGGCAATTACAAATTCGCCACGGATTGTTTCTTTTGCCAACTGATAATGCTCTGGGGATACGCGGCGTTCGTCTACAACAACTTGCACCAGGCCTGTCCTGTCGCGCATTACCAAAAAAATTAGACCGCTTAGGTAGCGGCGTTTATTTACCCAGCCCATTACTGTTACTTGTTGGCCTATTAGGGTTTCTGTTACCTCGCCACAGTAGTGGCTGCGTTTCATGCCTTTCATGCTTTCGCCCATTTGGTTCACCTCTTGAAATTTTTATTTGATTTAATTTTGTCCCGTATCAAGTTATGCAATTTTTGACTTCAAGAAACCTTCGAAATCATCTCTAAAATCATGGTACGATGTGTATTGTTTATCTGTGGCGTTTGTAATAGCATTGCGGTCTACCGAGGCAAGATTGTCGAAATTTTCATGAACGGCAACTGAGAAATATTGAAACGTTGACTGTCGAAGTTGAGAATATACAGCAGCAGTTCTAACGGCTTGAAGAGTTGAATTTATTGTGGATAAGTATACAGGGGGTCTATCTAGTTTTTTTATAACATAACTGATTTTGTATGGCAATGATTTAGTTGGTATAACATCGTGTTCTACTTGATATGAACTCTGCACATGCTCCGATATATAGTCACGAACCTGCTCAATAAACAAGCTATAAATGTTTTCACGTTTCAGAATATTCATATTAACTATTTTTGACATCGCCAATGAAAAACTGAGTAAATTTTGCAAAAAGTCACCTTCTGTTGTTGCAACGTATAAATTTCCATCGTTATTTTCAATGCAGTTAGATTGCAGTATATTTCTTAATATTTCTATACGCGTATCTGTGTTAAGCTCAAAAGAATAGGATAACCTCATTAGCGTTGCTCCCATATCGCAAAGCTCTAGGCCGCCATTATTATTTATTCTAAGAAACACATCATACATATCTCCATCTTCATGATAGCAAGGGTAACTTACTTTGAAAATATTACTTTCAACTTTTCTAAAGGAAAGTTTATCCTTGTTATTGTCAATTAGCCTGTTAATTATCACGATTATCACTCTCCATTAAAGTTTGTTGGAGCATATCAATTCTTGAGAAAAATTTCCCATAGTTTGATATACCGCATGAAACAAGAAAATAGTGTAATGCTTTATTAAAGTTATTGTAATCATTTGTCAATTCTGCATCAATTCGGTCATCTAGCCCTTTGATAAATTGGTGATCTTCAAGAGTGTGTATGTGAAATCCATCGAATTTATTCTTATTCGTTACGCTATTTGTATGCTCGTGCGCCCCGTTACAGCGCAGGATTGTTAATCCAATATGCTCTTTACTCCCATTTGGGAAGGATTTAGCTTCGACCCGTAATCCTATTGAAAATAAATTTTCAATAGCCGTAGATTTTCGCATGAACACAGAAAACTCATACTCCCCATCTTCCGATTTGCATTCAAAGTCGTTACGTAGGATTATTGGCGACTGTTTGTCGGGATACATTTCTCTATGTGGCTTCTTTGTTATTATTTTATTGCAACTAATCAATGACGTTACAATGTTTTCCATTCTCACTCCACCTCCCGCGTCAAATTGATAATCCACTTAAACCGATTTGTTTTAATAAACGCAATTATCCACTTATAAAACTGGTCGCTAAATATACATAAAAACACAACCCACGGCGGTGCGTTAAACACAAAGGCCGCCAAAGCCGCCAGTGGCAACACAAAGCACCAGCTAACAATCGTGTCCACAATAAATACAAACTTGGTATCGCCGCCAGCGCGTATTATGCCTGTAAAGCAAGGCGCGTGGTAGCTTGTAAAAATTACCGATACACTTAGTATGGTCATAAATTGCCTTGCGTAAATCTGTGTTTGCTCATAAAAATTATACCAGGAAATTACAATATCTCGCAGGCTAAAAAGCGTTAAGCCTGCAAGTAAACCCAAGCACACAAACAAAACTTGCATGGTGCGGGCGTATTGCTTAACGCGGTCGTAGTCCTGCGCGCCCACGGTTTTTCCTATTATAACACCGCTGGCACCAGATGTGCTCCATACCATAACGGTTATAACCGAGTAAAGTACAACACTAACATTGTTGGCGGCCATTACAGACTCGCCCAAGCGGCCTAGTATCGACACTTTAATTACGCCAATCATGCCCCAGGAAATATCGCCGAACATTACTGGCAGGCCGTGGCGGAAGAAGTCTTTTAGTAACTGCTTGTTGGTGCGCAGTAGTTCCGTTACGCGGAGTTTAAGGCGTTTGTCTATAAAGCGGACATATACTACCATTATTACAGCTTCCATTACGCGGGCGGTAAGGGTGGCTATTGCCGCGCCCTGTATGCCCAGTTCTGGAAAACCCCAGTTGCCGAAAATCAGCAGATAGTTCCCCGTAACGGAGACGATAAGCGTAGATAACGAAACCGCAATTCCGATTTTTACAACTTCCACACAGCGCATTGCGCCCATTAGTATTTGTGTAAGGCAGAAAAATACATATGAAAAGGCGATAATGCGTATGTAGCGCACACCTTCCGCTATCGGGCCTGGGTCGTTGGTGAAAATACGCAGCACTTGTGCGGGGAAAAGTAACACAATTAAACTAACCGCCAGGCTAATTCCCAGGGCTATTTTTAGCCCTATGGCTACTAAGTCTTTAACACTGTTTGTGTCGCCTTTGCCCCAATATTGGGCGGCGATTATAACCAGCGCGGCAGATATCCCCATTACTAAAAAGGTTAAAATATGCTGCACCTGGTTGGCTACCATAACGCCAGCCATGGCGCGCTCGTCTATCTGGCCTACCATAATGCTGTCGGCAAGGCCAACGCTTACGGAAAGCAGGCTTTGAAGTGCCATTGGCACGGCAAGCATAAGTAGCGTTTTGTAGAAAGCGGGTTCTCTAACCAGCCATTGTGTTGTCGTCTTCGCCATTTTGCACTAGCCTCGCTATAAGAATATACCTGTTTTCGCCACCAAACACGCCGCAGGTAGATAGTATTACAATCTGGTCGTATGGGGTCAGCACCACATCGGTGGCGTGGTGGGAACTGCGTTGCAGGAAGGTTATAAATTCATAAAAACTTTCACGGCCCGGGAACTGGGTCGTAAGATAGCAAAAAGCCGTTGTCGTATGGAAAAACGAGAAAATTTCCCAAACTGTTTCCCGATACGGGGTAGTTATATATATGAAGGGACGCCCGTGAAAATATTCTGCTCGATTGAAATAGCGTATATTATGGAACTTGTTGCCTGCCCGCATATTGTGCCCATAAATAATAAAGTTGTCGCAGGATAGTGCGCTAAAATCATTCAAATAATCCAGGAAAACAGAACCTGTAGAAGTACGGTTAGAACGCAGGTCGTGATATAGGTAGAAGACATTATTACTTGCCTGGGCTATGGGGTAGTTTATGTTTGTATCTGGTATGCGGATATGGCCTACTATATCGGGGTTATCGTAATATTCCCGTAGTTGAATTATGCTTTGCAGAAGCTCTGGTGGTTCGGGTTCTGGTACGGGCTCAGGCTCTGAGTCCGGCACTGGTACGTAGGGTAGTTCGGGCTCTGGCTTCGGTTCTGGGACTGGAACAGGCTCGGGAATAGGTATTGGCTCGGGTTCGGGTTCAGGTGGTGGTTCGTACACAACATAGTATGTCGTATCTTCTGTTTGGCGGGATTCCCAATAGCGATAGATAGAAAAACCCAACGCCGCAAGGAAGAACAAAACGCACAGTATTCGAAATATTTTCATGCCTTAGCCTGCCATGCCTTCGATATTTTGTTGTAATCTTGCCACCAGGATGTATCTATCCGCGCCGCCATTTACACCGCAGGTGGACAGGATAACAATTTGGCAATAAGGTGTAAGCACCACATCGGTAGAGTGGAGGGAGCTGCGCTGTATGAAAGTAATAAAATCGTAAAAACTTTCACGGGTTGGGAATTGGGGGATTACATAGTCAAATGCTGTAGTTGTGCGGAAGAACGAAAAAATTTCCCAAACTGTATCTTCATACGGGGTGGTTATATATATGAAGGGGCGGTCGCGAAAATAGTCTGCCCTAGCAAAATAGCGCACATTATGAAATTTAGTGCCGGCGCGCATATTGTGGCCAAATACTATAAAGTTGTCACAGGTAAGGTCATAAAAATCGTTCCAATAATCTAGGAAAACAGCCCCCGCGCGATCCCTTTCAAAATGGAGGTTGTGATATAAATAATATACATTGTTGCCGGTTTGGGCAATTGGATAGGATATATTTGTGTTTGGGATATGGATATAGCCTATAATGTCGGGATTATTGTAGCGGTCTCGCAGTTCAATTATGTTTGGTAGAAGTACGCGCGGTTCAGGCTCTGGCTCTGGCTCTTCTGGGTGCTCTGTGTCCTGCTCGGGAGCAGGCACAGGAACAGGCTGGGGTGCAGGAACCGGCCTAGGTTCGCGCACGGCATAATATGGCGCAGGCTCTAGCCGACGCGATTCCAAAAAACTATGGATTGTAAAACCCAGTGCCGCCAAAAACAATATAAAACATATAACACGAAAAGCCTTCATTATCATCACCATCACTGCTTTGTTTTGTAAATGTAATATTATAATTGTAGCACTTATGGGGTTTGGTGGCAAATATTTTAAATCCGCATTTCGTGCCGTCCAAATTTCAACTGGTAACCAGATCCAACCAGTTGAAATTTTCTTGCCCCTTTTCAACTGCCAAATTTATGTTATACTGCATATATTCTGTAGATTAAAGGTGGAAAAAATGCTATCCGATATAAACCTTAACCAAACAATGGACAAAAAAGAATACCGAGAAACACTGCCGCTATTGGAAGACCAGCTTGCCCTGCTGCAACAGAAGGTGCGGGAGGCCAACCTACCCGTTATCTTGGTGTTTGAAGGGTGGAGCGCGTCGGGCAAGGGCACGAGTATTTCCCGTGTAACCAACCCGCTAGATCCCCGCTATTTCGACGTGCGTACTTCTGGCAAAGTAACGGAAGACAAACGAATGCGCCCATTTCTGTGGAGTTTTTGGACATATCTGCCTGCCCGTGGGCAAATTGCTATTATGGACAAAAGCTGGCACAGGATAATTCTGCCTGGAGTAAGGGAAGACTGGCAAATAAATAATATGGAGGCCCATGGCTTTTATTACGATGTAAATGCCTTCGAGCGGCAACTTACCGAGGACGGCTATCTTATAATTAAGTTTTTCCTGCACATTGGCAAGGACGAACAGCGCAAGCGTTTCAAAAAATTGGAGAAAGACCCCAACGCAAGCTGGCGGCTGCGCCCCCATGACTGGGCGCAAAACGACAACTACGAGCATCACCTGCGCCTGTTTGAAAAAACCCTGAAAATGACATCTACCGAGGAAAGCCCATGGCATGTTATACCTGCGGAGGACAAGCGTTTTGCCACATGCAAGGTGCTTAGCACAATAATTGACGGCCTAAACACCGCGCTTGAGAAGAAAAACGCGCCACAGCCAGAGGTGGCAGTGCCGCCCATGCCCCATATCACCCGCACACTACAAAATATCCAACCCGATGAGTTTATAGATGATGCCGAATACCGCGAAAAATTAGAGCACTATCAACAAAAAATGCGAAAACTGTGCAATAAACTGTACATGACGCGCCGCAGCTGCATTGTGGCATATGAAGGATGGGATGCCGCCGGCAAAGGCGGTAATATCAAGCGTTTAACGTCGGAAATAGACCCCCGATGCTATTCTGTAGTACCTGTTGGGCCCCCTAGCCCACATGAACTGGCGCGGCATTATCTATGGCGGTTTATGGTAAAAATGCCCAAGGACGGGCATATGACCATATTCGACCGCTCTTGGTACGGGCGTGTACTAATAGAGCGGGTGGACAAGCTAACCCCCGAGCCGATTTGGCGGCGCGCATATCAGGAAATTAACGAGATGGAGCAACACCTGGCAAGCCACGGCATGATAATGCTAAAATTTTGGCTGCATATAGACAAGGACGAACAACTTGCTCGATTTGAAGCACGGGAAAACGACCCGCTAAAGCACCATAAAATAACCGACGCAGACTGGAACAACCGCAGCAAATGGGACGATTACGTCCTGGCTGTGGATGAAATGCTATCCCGCACCCACACCCCCCACGCCCCCTGGATAATTGTAGAAAGCAACAGCAAAAAACACGCCCGTATTAAAGTTTTGCAAACTGTAACCGACGCATTGGAAGACGCAATGGGATGAGCGAAAACATTCACGCCAACCATAGACAGCGTATGCGCTTACGCTACCGCCAAAGCGGCCTGGACACCTTTCACGACCATGAGGTGTTAGAACTGCTTTTGTACTACTGCTACCCGCGCCAGGATACAAACCCCATAGCCCACAAAATTCTAAACGAGTTCACTTCCCTGCAAAACCTGTTCGACGCCAATGTAGAAACAATTATGGCGCGGCTTGATTGCACGGAAAATATTGCGGTGCTGCTTAGCCTAATGTCCGCTGTTGCCAAACGATATATGCAAAGCAAATGGCGCGACAAGCCCAATTTGCATGACCCACTTATTGCAGGGGAATACGCCACCAGCCTTTTTGTGGACGAACATGTTGAGACATTCTACGCCCTATGTCTGGACAAACAATACAGACTAAATCAACCAGCGCAAATAGCCCAAGGCACAATAGATGAAGTGCCAGTTTTCGTACGGGAACTTGTGAAAAAAGCCCTGGAATTTCATGCTGTTTATGTAATTTTGGTGCACAACCACCCTGGTGGAAGTACCGTTCCTTCCCACAGCGATAATGCCCTAACCAGCCGTGTGCGGGACGCACTAGCCTTGGTGGATATTCCCGTAACAGACCATATTATTGTTGCAGGGGATAAGTTTTACAGCTATGCCCAGCGTAGCCGCCGCCATGTAGAAGGATATGGATGAAACTTTTCTAACGCAAACTACGTATATTGTTTTGAGAAAAATACATGGAGGAAATTAGCGTGAAAGAAAAGGTTCGAACGCCGTCGTGAGCGCATACAAAGAAAACCGTAAAAAACGGTTTCAAAAAAGAGTGTCAGTTAAGCAGGAATTTGCGAATCATCAAGCAACCCTTCACGTT
>Ga0123355_10000441_pt1 | contig 54815 bp, 46 predicted proteins | sample TergutEmb28metaG_3_FD_89872 | JGI IMG/M metagenome (GOLD analysis project Ga0123355, IMG submission 89872) | Embiratermes neotenicus P1 segment gut microbial communities from Petit-Saut dam, French Guiana - Emb289 P1 | ecosystem: Host-associated > Arthropoda: Insects > Digestive system > Gut ... | reverse complement strand
CACCGCCACCGCCACCGCCGCCAACAACAATATCTACAACCATCGTAAGAAGTCCTTTTGGGCATACTCTTATTCCAATTGACAGCATTGATGACAATTATCGCATTAGTCACACCTTTGATGTGATATTAACGGGATTTACAAGCGTAGAAGCGGCTGTATCTTCTGCTTTGAGTATAACAGCTATACCAGGTCTTACATTTACAGGGTCAGGTGCGCTTTATCCAGATGATACTATTACTTTCACTATTGTTGTAACATATGATGGACTTACTAGCTTCCCTACTGGGATAGCAGAAATCGAAATCGGTCTAACAGGAATTCCATATAAATATGATTATGATGATTCTGGATTATCTTTTGACATTGATATCCTTGATGGGCAAGCTATGTCACGAGCTGTCCCCATCACACAAGGTAATATTTCCGCATTCAATATTTTTGACTTCCCCACTTCAAATGCCTGTTATTTTAGTCTGGTTGAAGATGTTTCATTGGCAGACATCAACTGGATTCCTATTCATTCTTTTAACGGCATATTCAATGGTCAAGAAAACACAATAAGCAACCTAACTATAACCACAGGTGACTACTTTGGTATGTTTCACTCTATTGGGAGCAATGGCAGAGTGGAAAATCTTAGGCTTGAAAATGTAAATATTAATGCTGGCGTTACAAGTAATGTTGGTGGTATTGCCGCCAATAATGAAGGACATATATCAAATGTTTCTGTAAGCGGTAATATTAGCGGAGGAAATAATATTGGTGGTTTGGTTGGAGTAAACGGCAGTGTCTATGGTAGTACTGCACTGATAACAAATAGCTATATGGAAGGTACTATACACGGTTTAAGTAATATTGGTGGTATAGTGGGAAGCAACAGTGGCAATATCACAAATAACTTTGCAACTGCTGGCATAATAGGCACCTCTTCCATTGGTGGGATTGTGGGAATCAATTCTGCTTCCGTTACGGGTAATGTTGCATTAAATCCATCCTTAACAGCCACAATCCATTTTCCAGGGCGTATACAGGGCAATGTTCATGGAGGCAGTGTTTATAGTAATTTTGCTTGTAATGATATGCTTATTCTTTGGAATTCAAATATAGCGTTAATAGTTGGTGAAGTGCAGCATGGTTTAACTATTGATTTAAGTAATATTGATTTTGTGCAATCGCACCTTAATAATCTGTTTGGGTCACGCGCCCCTAGTTTAAGTGCCGATTTAGGTATCACGGGTGCATCAATTAGGATATTTGAAGATGACCTGTACCTGTATGATGAATCAGATGATGATATTGAAGACGATATCTACGATGAATTAGACGACGATGATATTGAAAACGATATCTACGATGAATTAGACGACGATGATATTGAAGACGATACCTATGATGAATCAGACGACGATGATATTGAAGACGATACCCATGATGAGTCAGACGACAATATTGAGGACGATATCTACGATGAATCAGACGATGATGATATTGGAAACGATACCTACGATGAATCAGACGACAATATTGAGGACGATACCTATGATGAATCAGACGACGATGATATTGAAGACGATACCTATGATGAATCAGACGACGATGATATTGAAGACGATACCTACGATGAATTAGACAATGATGATATTGCAGGCGATACCTATGATGAATCAGACGACGATGATATTGGAGATGACATACACGATAATTCTAACGATGGGGAACTTGTGAATGACTTGGATAAAAAAGAGTCCACGGATTATGATGAACATGATGAAGACACTTTTGATAATGAAGAACCAGAATACGATTCAGATACCAATGTTGGTGAAACAATAGAATACAACAACGACATCAAAGAGCCAGAGTCAAATGAAGACTAAAAAACCCCCTCCATCATTATGGGAATGATGGAGGGGGTTTTTGCATTGCCATTAGTTAAACGCTCTAATCTATTCTTGGATTTTGAGGTTGATATAAATTTCCTATGCCCCTTTGGTTATAATTTAAATCCATATCAGGTAATGTATAAGAGCCAGAATTTGCGGCTATGCCTTGCTGGTAAAGCAAAATTTATCAATTCGTACAGCAGGAACAAGCAACGATATAAACCCAAAATTCACTAATTGCCGCGTATTGGAAATCGCGCTAATATTGTTAAATGCATCCAAAAGACTTTCTGTAAAACGAACAGTGGATATCGGAGAAGACAGTTTTCCATCTTCAATTAGGAATGTGCCATTACGTGTAAGCCCTGTAATTTGCAATTGGCGTATATTTACAGGGTTGTTGTAATGAAATTCATTAATAAAAACGCCATTGTTGGTATCTTTGATAATCCCCTCTATGCTTTGGTTACCTTGATTTACAATAACATTAGCGGGAATTGCCCCACCCATAAAGCGTGTTGAAATAGCATGGCCAGTGCTTTTTATATTTTTTTTAGTGGCTGTTTTATTATCATAAGCAAAAGCGGAAATAACACCATTGTTTATGAGATTGAGTTTTTGGCGTGGACTACCCTGGATATCAAAATATAGTGGACGTAAGCCCTCAAAAGAGCAATCATCACTCATTGTAAGGTTTTTGCCAAAAATCTTTTGACCTAACTTATCTGTTGCGAAACTTATACCATCTTCTACACTTTTTGCATTAAGTGACATAGCCACGTAATATATTAAATCTGCAAATGCAATAGGTGATAAAACTACTGTATGCGTTCCCAATTCTGGAGTAATGGGATTACGTGCAAGTTTAGCTGTGGTCTGTGCCTTTTTAAATTGCTCTAAAATATCAGGGGGATTGGTATATGAACAACATTCGCCTGCCCCCGCCGCACCATCTATATGGGTGACAACTGTGTTAAATGTTACCTCGTCATATGAACTGTAGCGGAAACCACCTTCACTATCACCTACAGTTAATATATTTTTGTTTAGGTTTAATGCCCCTGCACAGGCAAAGCCCGCTTCGATTTGGGCAACCCCCTCTTTTATATAGTTTGCGCGCTCTGTTACCTCAAAGGCTTTTGAAAGGGAGTCATTTTTACCCGTTTCCGTTACGTCTTCCTTGGAGAAAGGAAATACATCAAATTCGCCTTCTGGTACATATTTAAGCATTTCCTCTGCGTTTTGTACTACGAGTTTTAAACCCTCATCCGTTAAAATATTGGTCGTGCAAGAAACTTCTTTTTTGCCATCGTATAAATTAACAGTCAAATTAGCATCAGTAATTGCGATGTTTTGGCTTATTTCTGAATTTGCAAAGCGGGTAGTATTTTGTTCATTTGCAGTAATAACTACTGTTGCATAGTGCTTTGTGTGGGATGTGGCTTTTTTAATTAATGCCTTAGCTAATTCATTATTTAACATCTGCAACACCAACTTTCACGTTTTTAATGGGGCGCTGCCCCAAACCCCGCCGTTCCGTTGAGCAAAGCCCAACTACACTTCCTTCGGGAAGCAATATAGTTGCTTTATTTAACATCTGCAACACCAACTTTCACTTTTCTAAAACGAGTGGGTGAAGAACCATGAGAAACACGCATAACTTGCCCTGGCTGCCCTTTTCCACAATTAGGCACACCTACCAATTCCCAGAAATCCTCATTTGCAACACCATCACAATTTCCCCAAAATTCAGTGGTTTTTCCTGCATAGATGGGATTTTTGAAAATTCGCCCTGTAAGTTTGCCATTCTTAATTTCCCATGCTAATTCACAAGCAAACTGGAAATTGATTCGCAAGTCGTCAATGCTCCAAGATTTATTTTCATCTAGCATAAAACCATATTCAATACCAGAAATTAATTCATCCAAGGTAAACTTTCCAGGTAATAAATTTATATTTGTCATGCGTACTATCGGTAGGTTTTTCCATCCGTCAGCAAGCCCACCCCCACTGGAGTTTTGACTAATTTTGAGGGCATTATCACGAGATGTTTGGAATCCTGTAAATTTGCCCTTGTCCACAAGGGTGATGTTTTGTGCAATAACACCTTCGTCATCGTAGGCAAATGTACCCAAACCATACTTACAAGTTGCGTCTGCAACTAATGTTACATGTTCCGAACCATAGGTTAGTGGCTTTTCTGAAAGATTAGCCGTTTCTACAAAACTACGCCCTGCGTATGCTGCTTCACTGCCTAAAACTCTGTCAAGTTCTGTAGGATGCCCAACAGATTCATGAATCTGCAAGAACATTTGCCGCGGTGTTAGAATTATATCAAATTCACCACTTGGGCATTCGGGTGCGCTAAGTAGCTCTGTGGCTTCTTTACCAATTGTTAATGCACGCTCTGGCAATTTCCAATCTAAAATGCTTTCATATCCAGCACGAATTACATTAATGTAACTACGTCGTTGCATATCTTCTTGAGAAAATGCAATCGCACCCAATGAAGCTGTACATTGGCAAAAGTTCTGGTCTATAAGTGAATCATCAGTATCTGCAAAAATAACATTATCTTTGCGGAACGCTAGATTTACATATGTTCGGCTCACTCCTTCGGCTTTTTTCATATTGTTGTCACATTCCATCATTAATGCAAGTTTTTGAGACAAAGATACTGTAAATGGGTCTGTTTCCATTGGTGTTGAATATGTTTTATTTGCTACTGTCTTATTGTCTAGTTGTACTTTTTCTGCTTGCACCATCAGGCTGGCGCGAGCTATTTCATAAGCCTGTTTTACTGCCACATCCATTTGACCTATATCATGTGAAGCCACAAAACCCATTGCCCCGTTCACATAAACACGAATTCCAAAACCTTTACTTTGTTCTGTTGAGGCAGTTACAACTTTTCCATTCTCAACACGGATATTCTCCATCTGGATATCCTTAAATCTTATATCTGCATAGTCTACGCCCAATGTTTTTGCATAAGCCATTGCATTTTTTAATTCATTCACAAAATTCATACTCCTTTTTATAAACAAGTTGGCTCTTCCATCGTACAGGTAATTTCATCACCATGTTCTTTGGCATAATTACTTCCCCAGTGATACATAGCCGCGAGGATTGGTTTTATGGTTTTTCCCAAGTCTGAAAGTGAATACTCTACTTTGGGCGGAACTATTGGGTACACAGTTCGCACAACGAGATTATTTTCTTCCAATTCCCGCAATTGTTGAGTTATCATTTTTGGCGTAGCTTGTGGGATAAGTTTACGCAATTCACCAAAGCGCAAAATCTTATCCAACAAATGCCATAGTATTAGTGCTTTATACTTGCCCCCAATCATATCCAATGTTAGGACAACAGGGCAATTGGTTTCGTTACAATTACTCATTATATCACCACCGTTTACTATAGTATCATATTGGGTAGTATAACACAAAAAAGTGCATACTTGCAAGGAAGAAAATATGATGTTAGCATATTCACACAAGACCTTAGTTAAACGAAAGGAGTATGCTGATATGGAAGAAAAGAAAACTTGCGTGAATCCACATTGTAGATTCCCCGAAAAATGTACATGTGTCCCTTGCCAATGCACAGCAGAAAAGCCCTGCGACTGTTGTTGTAACGTAGAGTAAGTAGAAATTGAGTAGATAGGGTGTACATAATAATACACCCTATCTATATTGAAGAATATACGGGAGAAGTTGAATAATGAATTTTTACAACGTAAGAACTTCATGGGATTCAAAATATCAACATGAAGTATCAAAATACGGTAAAAAAGATGGGATGATAGCATTATGCGTATTTCTGTTTAATGCAGTTTTGGTGACAGTATATGGCATAATCTTAAACTCAGCTGAAAATGTGGCGTTTCAAGGACAGTTAATGACAAATTTGCAAGGGCAAGTAATGGTAATGTTATTTCAAATAATTTGTTTTGCAATTACCATTATTGTTGTTTTAGCAAGGAAACAAGGGCTGACTTCTATAGGCATACATAGAGAAAATCTGTTGCCTGCATTACGTCTTGGTTTGATGTTTTCGATAATTCCGTTGAGTGCAAGTCTACTGCCAGGGCTAGTCATTGGTTGGGAGTCTTTTGCTTTTAGTCAAATAATGTTTAATCTCCTGCTCTCCTTTATTTCAGCAACTTATCAAGATACAACATTTATTGGGTTTGTGCAAACGAGAATATATGGACTTTTTAAGAGTGATAGAATTGCCATTAGCATAGTGGCGGTTTTATTTGCACTTATACATCTTCCCTTTCAAATAATTACCCAAGGAGCAGATTTTTGGGGGCTACATGTCATTATGATGATTGTGCTTCTAGCTTTAGGGCATTGGGTGTTTTTAGCAGTCTTCAGAAAATATTTTTCTGTGATTTCAGCTATATTGGTGCATACCATGCTTAACTTTTCTCAAGGATTTATTTGGAAAGAGGGTATAGGTGTTTGGGCTGGTCTTGCCATATATGGGTTATTTATTAGCGTAGGCATTTGGGTTTGGATTTCTTCACAGCGAGTAGAAGAATAACAGTGAAACATAAGCTAATAAAAAGAGATAATTCTCGGCTATACGTAGAGTTGACACATATTCACCCCCTATGTTAAACTGTTGGTGTGTCATAATATCAAATTTTGCATATAAATAATTAACAGGTGAGCTAACACCTTAATAATCCGAAATTCATGTCAGGCTTTGTGTACTGGCGAGTTGGCGGGCAACAATAAAATCCCAAAAGGCATGTCAAACTTTGTGTGTTGGCGAGTTGGCGGACAACAATAAAATTAGCCACTAGAGGAGGAACTCATCGCTACGGCGTTGGATTCCTCCTTTTAAATTTTACGGTGATTACATCTTGAAGGCTCTCACTAATGATTGCAAGTACAACACTTTTAATATAAAATGGCTCTGGCGTAGCTCACACGAGTGAAACAAACCCAGAAAGGAAATAAACATGAAGCCCATATACTCTGTAATAATTCCAGCATATAACGAGGAAGAGACTATCACAGAAACATATCACCGAGTAACAACGGTGATGCAAAACATGGGCGAGCCCTATGAGTTACTTTTTGTTAATGATGGGAGCCGTGACAAAACAGCATATATGATTGCAGATTTTTGTGCAAAAGATACATCCGTAAAATTGATAAATTTTAGCCGTAACTTTGGGCATATGCCTGCCATATCTGCTGGGATGGTAGAATCTCGCGGGGATGCAATTTATATTATTGATGCAGACCTACAAGACCCGCCTGAGGTATTTCCAGAAATGGCAGAGAAATGGCGTGAAGGCTATCATGTGGTTTATGGTAAACGCCGAACAAGAGCGGGTGAAACATGGTTCAAAAAATGGTCGTCAAAGATGTTTTATCGCACAATAAATAGTATGGCTAATATTGAACTGCCACTGGATACAGGCGAATTCCGCCTGATAGACCGCAAAGTTTGTGACGCTGTAAATAAATTACCTGAAAAAAGACGTTATATTCGTGGTTTAGTTAGCTGGGTAGGTTTTAAACAAATTGCTGTGGAGTATGACAGGCAAGAGCGTTTTGCAGGGGAAACTAAATATCCTTTGCGAAAAATGATTGCATTTGCCATGGATGCGATTATTTCATTTTCGTACAAGCCTCTAAAATTGGCTACTTCTTTGGGTTTTTTTATATCATTTTTTAGTTTTGCATATCTGCTGGTTATCCTGTTTCAGAGGTTCTTTACCGAAAGAACTATCACGGGTTGGGCTTCAACAATGGGTATAATACTGCTTACTCAAGGGATTTTGCTAATGATTATGGGATTATTGGGGGAATATATAGGGCGTATATATGATGAAATAAAGAGTCGTCCTGTATATATCATTCAAGAAATTATTGGGGGCGAAATTGATGACAATGACAATAATGAACAAACTTTTGAATAATAAATTTTTAAGCAAATTTTTAAATAGAGAAACCATTAGTTATCTGATTTTTGGCGTACTCACTACTATAGTATCCATTGCTACATTTGTTTTAGCGCGTTATATTGGGCTTGAAGTAATTCCTGCCAATCTTATATCTCATTTTTTGGCGATTACTTTTGCATTTTTCACCAATAAGATTTTTGTATTTGAATCAACTAGCTGGAAACCTTTATTTGTGTTGGGTGAAATTCTAAAATTCTTCAGTACACGATTTATTGCTGTCTTTTTGGAAACTCCATTTTTGGCTTTACTTGTAAATGTACTTGGGTTTGATGATACTCTTATGAAGGTATTTACGTCTGTGCTTTTAATCATAGCAAATTATATTTTATCCAAATGGTTTATATTTAGAAAGAAGGCACAAAGTGTTTAAATTGCACATTTGTATGCTTGTGGGCAGAATTATGTTGTTGCTCATGGCAATTATTTTATATATACAAGGGCAACTAAATTTTGCAAAATTAGAACGTCCCCTGACTATATCAGGGGCGTTTTTGATTGTCGTTTGGACAACTTTGATTATTGGAATGTTAGGGCGGATCATTCCAAATAAATTTGTAACTACAGGGGCAGGGAAGCACTTCCTTCCAGCCGCGCCCAACAAAGAACGAAAAGTATCACTATCACATAAAGGAATATTAACCATTGTTGTAATATGGTTTACTTTAAATATCTCACTAATGTTAGTGCTACAGCATTTTGATTTATTTAATGCGGGTATTGCCTTAATTATTGCTTTGATTTATTCTATATGTGACATATCATTTATCTTGTTCTTCTGCCCGTTTCAAAAATTATTCATGCACAACAAATGTTGCGCCACTTGCCGAATCTACAATTGGGACTTCTTTATGACTTGCACTCCACTTATTCCATTCCTTCATATGTATTCCATAACATTGGTATTACTTTCTGTTGCTGTACTTATTCGTTGGGAAGTTGCTGTCTATAAAAAGTCTTTTTTCCCTGTTATTGATTGTGTGGATTGCAAGGATAAAATGTGTCATGCCAAAAGGAAATTTTCTAAATTCCCAAAACATCCTGAATAATCAAGATTTACAGAATAGTCGTAACATTGGTTGAAATTAAGAGGTTTTATTAATGCATAGAGGGTGTTATTATAAAGAGCATGTTTCCACGATTGAATGCAATTGAAAATAAATACTATTAGGAGTGATGTATATGCAAGCAATATTTAAGCGTAATGAGGAAAAATATCTTATGACTCAAACCCAAGCGAATCAGCTAATCAATGCGATGTCCAACCATATGAAACCTGATGACTTTGGTACATACTGGGTGCAAAATCTATATTTTGACACTGAAAACTGGGATATAATCAATAACTCTATGGAAAAGCCTTTTTACAAGGAAAAAGTACGTCTGCGCTGTTATGGAATGCCTGAAGCAGCAGACTTCTTTTTTCTGGAAATTAAGAAGAAGTATTCAGGGGTAGTATATAAACGGAGGCTTTCCATTACCCCAGCCGATATTATGAATCATAGTTTGGAAGAAGTTCTATCAAAAGATAATTCTCAAATTGCTAAAGAATTAAAATATCACATTCAAAAAATGGGAGTTAAGGAAAAGTTTTTCCTTGCCTATTATAGGCAAGCATTTGTGAGTGCAGGAATGGAAGATGATGGTTTGCGTCTAACCATAGATTCTAATATTTCATATAGGTTAGATATGTTGCACTTTACCCAGCCCCAACTGGGTTGCGCGGCACTTGATTCAAATACTTTCTTGCTTGAAATAAAAACCCCATTAAGCATTCCATTATGGTTGGTTCGTATCCTTGATGAGCTTGAAATTTTTCCCTCCTCATTCTCCAAGTATGCTACGTGTTTTACAGACTGGATTGGGCAATCTAAAAAAGTGGCACTTTCTCAAGGGAGGGCATCTGAAACTTCCTCAGTAGAGCGAAGGGACTTGAGATACCTTATTGGTGATGGAAATTGCGAAGGCAATTTCCTATCAAATGAATTAATTGACAGAAAGGTGATTGAAGTTGCTTGATGTAATGGGCAGTAGTGTACTTGACGGAATGCATCCATTGATTGCAGTAATGATTTCTACTATCGTATCATTAATGATGGGTTTTGCTGTAGCCAGCGCATATCGTTTTAGAAGTGAGTATAGTCAAAATTTAGCTAACACATTAGTGCTTTTGCCTGCCATGGTGCAGATTATCATATTTTTCGCAAGTGGAAACATAGGTGTGGGTATTGCCGTAGCTGGTGCGTTTAGTTTAATTAGATTCCGCTCTATAGCAGGTAATGCAAGGGATATATCACACTTGTTTTTTGCTATGGCACTAGGCTTTGTAACAGGAATGGGATATTTATTTTATGCCCTAATTTTTTTAATTTGTGTAGGTTGCACAAGTGTATTTCTAACGACTTATCAATATGGAATGATTAAAGAAAATATGTATACTTTGCGTATAAAGATACCTGAAAGCCTAAATTTTTATGGTGTGTTTGATGATATTTTTTCTAAATATACTGAAAGTATAGAGATGGAAACTGTCAAAACTACGCAAATGGGCAGCCTATATGAACTTACCTTCTTGGTAAAATTAAAAGAATCAGCAGAAATAAAAGAGTTTTTAGATGAATTAAGGGTGCGTAATGGGAATTTAGGAATTATCTTTAATCGTGGCAAATTGGATAAATATGAGTTGTAATATAATTTTAAGGGTGCAACTTAAATTCAATTCTTCCGTATATATGTTATGATAGGCTTATGAATGAATTAGGAGGAATTAATATGTCACAAGACAATGGGCAAAGACCACCAAATTATCCCCCACCGCAACCAATTAATACACACACACCAGCAAATACTATGTTTTGCAAGCATTGTGGTATGGTGATTGATAAAGATTGTATAATCTGTACATCTTGTGGAAAGCAAGTCGGAACTTTAACGCAGACTAAATTTTGTAAGTTTTGTGGCTCTTCGATTGACACTGAGTGTGTAGTATGCCCCAAATGTGGAAAACAAATTGAAGAACTACGCATGGCTTCGCCGCAACAGCAAGCAACAGGGCAACCCAATATCGTAATCAATAATGCCGCTTATGGTGGATATGGCGGAATGATGCTACTAGGCAGACAAAAAGATAAATGGGTAGCTTTTCTATTATGTTTGTTTGCAGGATATGTTGGCGCACACAAGTTTTATGAAGGAAAAATCGGAATGGGAATCCTTTATATTTTCACCATAGGGTTATTTGGTGTGGGAATTTTTATTGATTTAATCTTAATATTATTAAAACCCAATCCATACTATGTTTAGACAAAATGGGCGTATCTACACGCCCATTTTGTATTTGCTAGGAAATTGCTCTTGCAATTCCCGTCGCTCAATGGGGGTGCTACCCCCAAACCCCCGCCACTACAGCGCGAATGAATCGCGCTTTCGTTTCCTTCGGAAAGCGACAGAGCCGCTTTTTTGGTGCAATGTGATGAACATAGTATAATACAAATAAAAAAATCCCTAGACTAGGAGAATAGTCTAGGGTAACAAGGAGTATTTTCTGCATAGATGAGTAGCTATTATGCGATTGATAGAATTTAACAAATTTAAACAGCACGATTTACTTTTTTGGGACCATTCTTCACACGCAAGCAACGAGTACATACTTTTGCCGTACGTACAGTTCCGTTTTTATCCACAATCTGAACTTTTTTAATGTTAGAACGCCACATACGATTGGCGCGACGAGATACTTGGCTACGGGTGATGCTTATTCTATGTCCCGTTTGAATACCTTTATCACAAACTTCACATTTTGCCATTTATACACAACCTCCGAATCCGAAAAATAAATTTTGCCTAATATAGGATGTAGCAAAATTTTAACCTATAATATCCAGCTTTGGAGCAGAACAATCGTTCGGCACGAAATGCCACATTCAAGACTAAATCATCCAGCGATGTTTCAACGATGACGCTCTTCATAAGGACAATAACACACTTTTTGATAAAATGCAAGTATGAATAATCTCAACAATTCAATTCACTTGCATCTTATCTATTCCCAACCCTTCACAATGACAGGAGCAGTAGGATTTGAACCCACGACATCCGGTTTTGGAGACCGACGTTCTACCAGACTGAACTATACTCCTAAACATGGAGCAGGGGGGTGCTCCATTGAAGAATTATAATAACGTATTACAATACTGTCAAGCATATTTTTCAAATACTATACTACTTGTAGATAATGCCAAAAATTATCCTTGTAAATCCTCATTGTTTACAGCGATTTTTTTGTATATAATAAATTAATACCTACACACCAGCCAAAGTATAGGCGATGAGAGGCATGTCAAAAATTAATTTTTGTGTAAATCGTATAAATTCTTTATAAATCACATGCATTTTAAATTTAATCTATGTTCGATTTGCCAAAAATGAATATTATATTAATCAAAAAACTAACGCAATATACAAAACTACCTTGCTTATTGTGTATATTTATGATAGAATTCAATATCAGCACAGCAGTTGTGGTTATAATTGCTAAATATAGTTTTACAACAAAACAATGGGGGCTTGGGGCAGAGTCTCAGTAAAAAAGGAAAAAGGGGTTGGTATTATGAAGAATACTCTTATGCAACATAGGGGCAAGTTTGTCGCTGGATTTATATGCCTAGTGGCTATTGTGGCATTTTTTGTGTTTGGTAGGCGCGACGAGTTAAATATTAGTCGCAATATTGACGTACACAATGTACACAGGACACCCACTTTGTTGGAAGGCAGTTATGCGGAATTTTTGCACAACCATTCCAACACACCATGGGGTTCACAAGAAATTGAAATTAACCTTTCAAGTGCAACAGGGTTTGGTTTTTCAATGGAAACTCTTAATGGCTATCCTGTATTGCGCACAGAAGAAAATTCGGAAGTAACTTTTGTGGTTAATGTTCCTATGGGGGGATTATTTAATTTGCACATGGAATATCATCCTGTGCCAGCCCGTGGTATTTATATTGCTCGTGGTGTACTTATCAATGGTGAAGTGCCTTTTATAGGTGCAGAGCTGATGAACTTTAGTCGTGTGTGGGGTTCAGGTGGTCCAGTTATGCAAGACAACCGTGGCAACCAAATCCGCCCAACACAAGTAGAATTGCCCCGTTGGGAAAGCGCGTATTTTAAAGATAGATTAGGTTTTTTTGCGGAGCCTTATATGTTTTATTTGCAAGCAGGGCAAAACACAATCACATTGGTTGGAGTAAGTGAGCCTCTTGTAAAACGAGCATTCACAGTTACACCTGTTTCTGCTCTTCCAACATTTGCGGAATTTAGGCAAACAACACATCTTTCACCCATAACAAGCGATTTTTATGCAATTGTGCAAGGTCAAGAGTCAACAGTTCGTTCTTCGCCTTCATTATTTCCGCTATTCGACAATTCGTCAGGTATAACAAACCCTCCAAGTGCAAGTGTTATCACATTAAATATGATAGGTGGAGTTCCTTGGCGTATTCCAGGGCAATGGATTGAGTGGGAAGTTGAAGTTCCACAGGATGGGCTTTATCGTCTTTCTTTTTCGGCACGACAGAGTTATAACCGTGGTTTTGTGTCTAGTCGTTCGTTGACGATTAATGGGGAAACTCCTTTTGCAGAAGTGGCAGTTATACCATTTGAATTCAACAATAACTGGCAATTGATCACTTTGCAAGATGAACAAGGTAACGATTTACTATTCCCATTAAACGCAGGAGTGAACACTATTCGCATGGAGGTAACTCTTGGCGAGCTTGGTGGAATGGTAGACAGACTTTTGGCAAGCATAAACCGCCTAAATGCAATTTACCGTGAAATTTTGGTTTTAACAGGTCCAAACCCAGACACATCAAGGGATTATCAAATTCATATACGTCTTCCTCATGTTATGGAGATGATTGATGAAGAAATTGACACTCTTTATATACTTTTGCATGACATGATAGAATTCCTTGGCGAACGTAATGAGTATACAGCAATTCTTGGTGCAATAGTCCATCAATTGTATACATTTTACACCCGTCCCAATCGCATACCTGTTATGTTAGTAAACTTCCAACAAAATATTTCTGCACTTAGTAATTCTGCACGTCAAATTAGAGAAACACCACTTGACATTGATTTCTTTGTAGTATCTGGTACAGGCTCAAATCTACCACGCGTTCGTGAAAACTTTTTCACCCGCTCTATTCATGAATTACGTGGATTTGCTGCTAGCTTTACAATGGACTTTGACAGTATTGGTATGGTTCACGAGGGTGACAATGTAATAGAAGTGTGGATTCCTACAGGGCGCGACCAAGCTACAATAATGAAATCAATGATAGATGATAGTTTTACGCCCGCATATGGCACAGGTGTAAACTTGCGCCTAATTGCACATGCGGCATTACTCCCCGCTGTGGTGGCAGGGGTAGGACCAGATATAGCACTTTCATTATTTTTAAACAATCCAGCAGATTATGCTTTCCGTAATGCAGTTGTTGACCTTTCGCAATTCCCAGATTTTGAAGAAGTAATGACGCGATTTTCACCTGTAGCAAGAGTTCCATTTGAATTTCAAGGTGGATATTTTGCAATACCTGAAACACAAAACTTTAGTTTAATGTTTTACCGCCAAGATATTTTAAATGATTTAGGGCTTGATGTCCCGCGAACATGGCAAGAAGTTTTGGGAATGATGCCAACATTACAGCGTAACAATATGGCTGTGGGTATTCCTCCTGTGGGTGATCCAATGGCACCAGATATTTCTGGATTTCTGACCCAATTACTTCAACGTGGCGGAGCATTGTACAATGAAGACAATTCACGCACAATTTTAGATAATGAAGAAGCTGTTGCCGCTTTTGATGCATTTACAAGATTCTTTACACATTTTGGCTCTCCTCAATTTTACAATTTCCCTAACCGTTTCCGCAGTGGTGAAATGCCAATCGGTTTTGCAGACTTTACAATGTTTAATCTATTTTCGGTGTTTGCGCCTGAAATTGACGGCATGTGGAACTTTGCATTAATGCCTGGTTATATGCACCCAGATGGAACAATTAATCACTCTGTGCCTGCATGGGGTACGGGTGCTGTAATATTTTCGGCAAGTGAGATGCAACAAGAGTCTTGGGAATTCCTTCGTTGGTGGACTTCGCACGAAACTCAAATACGTTATGCACGTGAGCTTGAATCTATTATGGGTGCCGCCGCGCGTTTCCCAACAGCTAACTTAGAAGCATTTGCAAGCCTACCATGGACTACAGACCAGCTTGCCGTAATCACAGAACAACGTGAATGGGCAGTGGCTATTCCAGAAGTGCCAGGTGGTTATTATGTATCACGTCACCTTCTTAATGCACTTCGTCGCGTAATTAATGAAAATGTAGATACACGTGAAACATTACTTGACTTTGCAGTAGTAATAAATCGCGAGCTTATTAATAAGCGTATTGAGTTTGGTTTGGAGGAGAGATAATTTATGGCGGCTTTAACTTCTGGTGATAGAAAAGGCGGTGGCGGGCAATTTGCCCGTTACCGTGCAAAAAAGCGTAGGGAATGGGAAAATACATGGTATGAAATGAAAAAACATAAATGGATGTATGCCTTCCTTGCGCCATATGCATTATTGTTTTTTGTATTTATTGTTGCACCTGTTGCTATATCAATATTCTTTAGTTTCACATATTTTAACGTGCTTGAACCCGCCCGTTTTATAGGATTTCAAAATTATTTGAATCTGTTTTTGGCAGACGATGTTTTCTTAATCGCATTACAAAACACACTAATTTTTGCTCTTATCACGGGCCCAATTGGGTATATTATGGCATTCCTGTTTGCATGGTTTATTAATGAATTACCCCGCTATGCTAGGGCGTTCGTGACTTTAATATTCTATGCTCCCACTATTGCGGGTGCTGCATTTGTGGTTTGGTCACTCATTTTCTCTGGTGATGCTTTTGGATATTTAAATGCGAACCTAATACGTCATGGATTAATCTCCGAACCTGTACAGTGGTTGACAGACCCCAATTATATGATGCCCGTTGTTATGATTGTTGTAATGTGGATGTCTTTGGGTGCTGGATTCTTGGCATTTAGTGCAGGGTTGTCAACTATAGATGAAGCGCAATATGAAGCAGGGTTAATGGATGGCATTAAAAACCGTTGGCAAGAATTATGGTTTATCACTCTTCCAAATATGCAAGGCATGTTGATGTTTGGTGCGATTATGGCAATAACAGCCAGTTTTGCAGTTGGTGATGTTACTGCTGGTCTTGCTGGTTTCCCATCAACGGAATATCGAGTACACACCGTTATAAACCACCTTGTTGACTATGGTGGAATGAGATTTGAATTGGGTTACGCTTCTGCAATTGCTACAATCCTCTTTTTGACTATGATTTACACAAAAATGTTAGTACAAAAATTCATCAACAGGGTAGGAAATTAACAGGAGGGATTCTTAAATGGTTAAAGCCATAAGACAAAGTAACCGCGCAGGGAAAAAGGTCAAAATCTCTACTGGAAATGTTCGTCGTCCTAACCGTTCCCGTGCTGGTGATATATTTATCATTTGTATACTTGCACTTTTTGGGGCATTCTTTGCCTTTCCTTTGGTATTTGTTATAAACAACGCGTTTAAGCCACTTAATGAGTTATTCTTGTTCCCACCACGCCTTTTCGTTATAAATCCAACTATGAATAACTTGCAAGATTTGTTTATTCTAATGTCTCGCTCTTGGGTACCATTTAGCAGATATTTATTTAACACTGTATTTATTACAGCCGCTGGAACAATTGGGCATCTCTTGATTGCTTCCATGGGTGCATATGCTTTAAGTAAATATGTATTTCCAGGGAGTAAAGCATTTTTTGGATTGGTTATTACAACTCTTATGTTCTCTGGGCATGTTTTGGCTATTCCCAACTTTTTGGTTTTGGCACAACTGGGCTGGATTGACACCTATCGTGCTGTAATTATTCCTGCTTTTGCATTTCCAATGGGGTTCTTCTTGTTAAAGCAGTTTATTGACACCGTACCAATGACCCTAATTGAAGCCGCAAAAATTGATGGTGCTACAGAATGGTATATTTACTCAAGGATTGTTATGCCACTGGTTAAGCCTGCATTATTAACAGGGATGATTTTCTCTGTACAGGCATTGTGGAATAACCCACAACACACATTAATTCACACAGAACAATTAAAACCCTTACCTTTTGCTTTGCAACAAATTATGGGAGCAACTCCAGGTGCGGCAAATATTGCTCATGCGGGTGTTGCTGCTGCTGTAACCCTTGTAATGATAATCGTTCCGATTTTGCTGTTTGTGGTTGCTCAAAGTAATATACTTAACACAATGGCAAGCTCAGGCATTAAAGAATAGGGGGTATTGGTATGAAAAATAAAAAAGTGGCTATGCCACTTTCCGAAGGAAGTATAGCTGGGGTTTCCCCAGCGGAACGGCGGGGCTTGGGGCAGAGTCCCATTAAAAAAGTAGCTGTGCTGGTAATGGTAGTTGTTATGCTTGTAAGTTATGCAACACCTGTTTATGCGCGTCAATTTACCTACACCTATAACAGGTGGGGCGTTGAAATGCCCTCACCAGACGCATATCGTGTTAGTGCGTGGATTCTTGGTGAACATTTGGGAATAGGGCATTTTCTAAACCCTCAAGATCTTATTGTTGTGGGAAATAGAGTTTATGTTGCAGATACAGGCAATCACAGAATCGTTGTTATAGAGGCATTAGAGGACGGTTCACATGAAGCCGTTGAAGTTATAGACAATATTAATGGTTCAAGATTTAGTTCTCCATATGGTATTTTTGCAAATGATAGGGGGCATAGGTGGATTGCCGACACTGGTAATCAAAGAATTTTGCATGTTGATGAAAACTGGAATCTTATTACTGAAATAACACGCCCACCAAGTCCACCCAGCTTGTTAGGTCCAGAAGATTCATTTTTGCCAGAAAAATTGGCTGTTGACTTTACAGGGCGTTTGTTTGTGCAAGTTCGTCATGTAAACCGTGGATTAATGGAATTTGATTCTAATGGTGTTTTTGCTGGATATATGGGAGCTGCGCCAGTAGACATCTCACCAGCTGACGTATTTTGGCGATTAATCTCAACTCAAGCACAAAACGAACGTCGTATGTTGTTTGTACCCACAGAATACAACAATGTTACTGTGGATGATGAAGGTTTCTTATTTGTTACAAATACAGTAGCTACTACTAGTGATGTAGACCCAATACGCCGACTTAATGCAATGGGTGATGATGTTTTAATCAGAAATGGTTTGTGGGATATTGAGGGTGACTTGTGGGTTGGTACAGCTGGGCATGTTTCAGGACCATCCAATTTTATAGATGTTGCGCCAATGCCAAATGAAACATTCATTGCATTTGACCGTACACGTGGTAGATTGTTTGTATATGACTTCCAAGGTAATTTGTTATTTGTTTTTGGTGGTTATGGTAATAGGGAAGGTAATTTCCGCCGTCCCTCAGCAGTGTCAAATATGGGATATACTCTTTTTGCATTGGATTCAACAACAGCTGCAATAACCCGATTTGACTTAACCGATTATGGAATAGCATTAAATCGTGCTTTAGAATTATATCGTCGTGGGCTATACGAAGATTCGGTTTATTATTGGCAAGAAGTTTTAAGGATGAATGGTAACTTTGGATTGGCATATATTGGCATTGCTAGGGCATTATTACGCCAAGGTTACTATCGCGAGGCAATGAACTACTTTAGGCAAGAGGGCGATAGAGAAGGGTATGGTCGTGCATTTGGTTTTTATCGTCGTCAATGGATGGAAGACAACTTCTGGATATTTGTACTTGTTATTGGCGTTTTAATTGTAGTTCCTCCAGTGGTAAAAGGTGTATTGAAGATACGAAAGGAGATTAGAGAAGCATGACAAAAAGTAAAAATGTTACCCGCCGTGGCTTCTTTCGTAATTTTGATTTTGACCACTATCGCAAGAGTTTACGATTTTCATTATACACTATGCGTCGCCCATTGGATGGCTTTTGGGATTTAATTCACGAAGGACGCGGAAGTATGGCAGCCGCACATACAATTGTTTTTCTAACAATTATTGTAGAGGTGTTGCGCCTGACAGTGTCAAACTTTATAGCTGTTGAGTTGTTTATGGAAACTTTCAACATACTAATTGTCTTTCTAAATATTCTTGTGCCATTACTCTTGTGGGTGGTTGCTAACTGGAGCTTAACCACCTTGATGGATGGCAAAGGACGACTTGGCGATATCTATATGGGTATGGCATATGCTATGACTCCGATGACAATTATTAATGCTATTTTAATTCCTGTAAGCCATATTGTGACCTTCGATGAAATTGCTTTATATTGGATGTTTTACAGTATTGGTATGGGTTGGTTTGTGCTATTAGTATTGTGTGCAATGAAAGAAATTCATGATTACAGTTTTGGTAAAGCAATATTCAGCTCTTTAATTACAATTGTTGCGATTGGTGTAATCATCTTTATCTTTATTATGTTCTTTGCAGTAGTTAGTGATGCAATAATGTACTTCGTGTCTCTGTTCCAAGAGATGAGATTTAGGACTATGTGACATATATGAACAGCCCCACATCGACCAAAGCGCAAACGGCGGGAGGTGGGGGCAGGTTGCAAAGCAATCTGATATATGTGAAAGGAGTAGATTCAAATATGAAACTGACAAAATTGTTATTGTTGACAATAGGATTACTTCTGTCTTTATCTGTTTTATCCGCTTGCGCCACTATGGAGCGAGACGGCGGAACAATCGTTACACACAGGCCTGATGAAGATAATCCACCACCACCAGTTGTAAGTATTCAAAATGATTATTTACGACTTGATTTTTTAACCGAAACTCTTGAAATTATTGTAACAGAACTTGCTACAGGGCAAGAATGGCGTTCATCTCCAGAGGGTGCCGCAAATATGCCTGGCGCTACTGCTGTAGCACGATTCCATATGCAAAGCCTGTTTTTACTGGAATTTGAAAATGAAATTGCACGTACAGAGGTTTTTGACGCTTATCGTTCCACAAGACGTACAGGAAATTTCACACATGCAATCACAGATGATGGCGCATTGGAGTTGTATTTTACGGTAGGTGAAATGCCTACGATTTTCCATATTCCTGATGCGATTTATGCAGACAGACTTTATGAGTTTATTGATAATTTAGACGATATTGAACAACAAAGATGGGTAACAACTGCTTATAGATTGCTTCGTTATGACCGCCTTCGTGCAGGTGATGAACGTAATGACGCATTAGCACAGTTTCCACAATTAGTTCCATCGGATGAATGGCCTAATGGGAGATGGATTTATGTATTAAGGGATAATATAAATGACTATGTGCAAATGCGTGCACAACAATATTTGCAAATGGTAGGTTATGATGAAGATGAATGGCGTTATGATCAGGCCTATTTTGGCATAGTTGTTGAAGCAACTCGCCCCGCATTTAACATGACTTTCCGTTACGAACTTCAAGACAATGCAATGGTACTAACTATTCCTTTTGAAGACATAAATTATAGAGTGACAGATTTACCAACTCGTTTGACCGTAATGCCATTCTTTGGTGCGGGAAGCCCTGAAGATGAAGGTTATCTATTTGTTCCTGATGGTTCAGGTGCAATCATTAACTTTAATAATGGGCGACATAATCAAGAATTGTATTTTAACCCCGTGTTTGGGCGTGATTCTGCTATTGTACCTCAAGTGCTTTTCCATGATAATCAAGCGGCTTATCCTGTCTTTGGTATTCATAATAGTGGTGGTACATTTGTTGCGATTATTGAAGAAGGCGCGTCCTATGCTACAATTCGTGCAGGCGCAGGCGGTACAATGATTTTAGGTCCTTATACCACTGTGCATCCTCAATTTCGTTTATTCCATGGTACACCCATGGATATAGCTGCACTTGCAAATCAGCCCTTGATGATTCATGAAAGGCAACTTGCAGAAGGTGAAAATATAGTAATTCGTTATATATTTACAGAACAACCTGGATATGTGGGTATGGCTGTTGCGTATAGAGAATTTTTGCAGGAGCGTTATCCATGGCTTAATGAGCGTGTTTCACAGCCTATTCATGCAATGGTGGAAATTTTGGGTGCGGCAGAAACTCGCCAGCATATTTTGGGATTCCCTGTAGATAGACCTTTCCCGCTTACAACTTATGATCAAGCTACGACTATGATGAATCATTTCGCAGTTAATAACTGGAGTAATGTGCATGTTAAGATGAGAGGCGCGCATAATGATTCTATAGACCATTCTGTTCCAAATGGGGTAAATTTGATTTCTCAATTAGGAAACAGGCGTTCGTTTAATAATATGGTTAGCACTGCAGAATCTCATGGTTTTCAATTCTTTTTAGAAGCAGATTTTGTTCACATGCGTCATATTTCTTTATTTGATGGATTTAGTCGTAACAGAAATGCGGCAAGGCAAGTAAATCGCCAACGTGTTGAACACAATGGTTTTTGTACTGTGATGTTTGCGGCATTTGATTTCGTTACAGTTTTGGAAGCCCCAATTGTATTGGCAAATCCAAGTTTTACCATAAGCACTGCAACTAATTTTGTTAATGAAGCACGGGATATGGGTGTAAATAACATCGCATTCCGCGCTATGGCATCATCATTGGGTGGAGATTTCCACCATAACCGTCATGTTAGCCGTGAGGCTAGTATGCATATGCGTAGAGATTTTCTTGCTGAATTACGGGGGCAAGATACGAACATTTGGTTAAATGTTGGTTTCTCATATGCTGCTCCTTTTGCAAATCTTATAACTGGAATGCCTATTTCTGACCAAGGTATTAACGTGACCTGTGCTTCTGTGCCATTTTATCAAATCGTTTTCCATGGATTAATTCCTTTTGCGGGTAATCCTTTAAATCTTGCGGAAGACTTTTCATATCAATATCTTAGGACTATGGAATCTGGTGCATCATTATTCTTTAGCTTTATGAATGTGACCACGGCAGATTTAGAAGTAAGCAGATATGGTAGATATTTTGCAAATGAATTTGACCGTTGGTTTTCTAGGGCAAATGACTTGTATCACAACTACACTCATCTTGTTGGGCATTTGTATAATCAATTAATTGTAGATCATCAAATTCTTGCAGATGGTGTTAGTGTTACTGTGTTTGAAGATGGTACTAGAATTTATGTAAATACTTCTCTTGTAGACTTCGGTGATGGATTTGTTCCACCACGAAGATATACAGTAGTAAGGTAGGGGTGATTCTGTGGTAAAAAAAGCTGGAAGACAGCCTAAACGGCTGACTATGGCTCAAAAAAATGCGATTACTGGATATTTGTTTATATTGCCATTTGCCATAGGATTTTTACTTTTTATGGCGTATCCGCTGTACCAGTCATTACGTATGGTATTTTCATCTGTAAGTGTTGACTTTGACAACAATCGGTTTGCTATGGCATGGACTGGGTTGGCTAATCTTAGGCGTGCATTTGTAGTTGATGCTAACTTTACACGACTGGTGACAGAGGAACTGGGGCGTTTGGCATTTATGTTGCCAGCTGTGTTAATTTTCAGTTTCTTTATAGCAGTGATGCTAAATGGTAAGTTTTTTGGCAGAACCTTTGTACGCGCAATCTTTTTCTTGCCCGTAATCCTTGCTAGTGGTGTTTTGGTTGGTTTGGAAACAAACAATGCGTTGCTTGATAGTATTTCTGCTCAAATTCAAGACCAAAATGCAATGCGCGCCAGTATTACAGGAATGCTGGAACGTATTCTTATAAGTACAGCAGGTGGTGGTATTGTAGATGGATTTATGTTCTATATCTTTGATATCATAAACCAGTTGTATCATATTGCAATGGCAAGTGGCATTCAAATTCTAATATTCTTAGCTGGATTACAAACAATAAGCCCAAGTATTTTTGAAGCCTCTAGTATTGAAGGTGCAACATCTTGGGAAAATTTTTGGAAAATTACTTTCCCAATGATGTCTCCTATGATTTTGGTAGTTGTGGTTTATACGATTGTTGACTTTTTGGTTCGTACAGACAGCGAAGTCATGGAAATGATTAACATTGAAATAACACGTCACTTTGCCTATGGTTTTGGTGCAGCATTAGCATGGTCGCACTTTGCAATTATGGCGGCGATTTTAGCTGTGGTATCAGCGATTATATCAAGGGCGGTGTATTATTATGACTAGAGTTGAACGCCCAGTAAAAGAAAAAGAAGGGCGCGTATCGCGCTACATGGCAAGAAATCGTGCAAGTGGTGGATATCTCTTAAAAAGGGATGTCGGGCGTGTTTTGGGAAGCCTATTTAGGGTAATTTTGCTGTTTGGTTTGTGCTTCCTAATCTTGCAACCGTTATTCCATCAATTCTCTGCAAGTATCATGAGTCGTAACGATTTATTTGACCCTACTGTTCTTTCAATTCCAACTCGTGTTACTTGGGATAATTATAGAACTGCAATAGAATTGATGAATTATTGGACATCATTGTTTAGATCTTTGCTTATTACTTTTGGTGTTGTTGTTTTGCAAATATTCGCTTGCACCCTTGCGGGTTATGGTTTTGCAAGATATGATTTTCCGCTTAAAAAATTATGGTTTGCGTTTGTGTTGTTGACAGTTATTGTTCCTCCACAGGTAATTTTCGCGCCTATGTTCCTGAATTTTAGGTTTTTTGATGTTTTAGGAATCATAACTCTTATTAGAGGGGAACCACTTAATCTGCAACAATCTGTGGGCGGGATAATGATGTTAGCTGCCACAGGCATGGGGCTTAGAAGTGGGTTATATATATTTATGTTGCGCCAGTATTTCCGTAATATGCCACGCGATTTAGAAGAATCTGCTTATGTAGATGGTTGTAGCCGATTTAGAACTTTTATACAAATCATGTTGCCTGATGCTATGCCAATGATAGTTTCTTGCTTTCTATTTGCCTTTGTTTGGCAGTGGACAGATGGATTTTATACTGCTATGTTTTTACGTGACCAAGGTGTTATGGCAATGCAAATGAACTCTCTTGGGGAAGTTTTTGGAAACTGGTATCGTGATATGATAGTTGCCCAACATGGTGGACATGGATGGTTTCCAGATGTAATGCTTATACAGGCAATGATATCTACAGGTCTTTTGTTGGGAATTGCACCACTTATGGTAATTTACGTTATTGCCCAAAGACGATTTGTAGAGAGTATTGGACAATCAGGATTAAAGATGTAACAATTTTAATGGTTGTAAACCTGCTGGAAAAAGCCATGAGGAGGCATTTAAATTTCTGGTGGGGTTATGATAAAAAGCGACTGAGTCGCTTCCCGTAGGAAGTAGGGATTTATTCTCTACAAAACGGCGGGGGATTGGGGGCAGAGTCCCCAATGTAAGAAAAATAATTTAATTTCCGAAAGGAGAACTAAAAAATGAGAAATTTAAAATTTCTAGCTATGGCATTGTTGCTTGTTGCAGCACTTGCCATTGGTACGGCTTGTAGTTCAGATGATCCTGTTGAGGTTGTAGCACCACAAACTACTCCAACACCTGCACCTCCAGCAGATGAGGTTGCTGCAACTCCAGAACCAGCAACTCCAGAGCCTGTTGCGGCTTTCACTTACAGATTTGACGAATTTATACAAGGTAACTGGTGGTCTAACTGGGATACTGCCACAAATGTCCCCACAAACCCAATGGATGAAGACCGCTTGTGGGACAGAGTAGAACTTGAACAAGAATTTGGTTTTACTGGTCGTGCAATTAATGTTGGTGGTTGGGATACCGCTCGTGACATGATTCCTATGGAAATCATGGGTGGTTCAAGAGATTTTCAACTTTGGCATATTGATAATGGATGGTTTGCGGGATTAAACCGCCAAGGTATGTTTGCTCCTCTTGACATGGATTGGTTTATCACGGATTACGGTACAAATTGGCATTTAGGCACAGCTGAGGCTTCTATGATTAATGGCGTACCTTTTGCATTTAACCAAGGTCCTATTAATGGTGGTGGTGTTTACTTTAACCAACGCTTGTTTGAAGAAGCAGGTCTTGACCCAGAACTTCCATTTGAATTGCAATTAAGAGGCGAATGGACTTGGGATACTTTCCGTGAATTATCACAACAATTAACTCGTGACCTTACTGGTGATGGTACTCCTGATGTATTTGGTCTTGCTACGTTTCCACAGGACTTTTTGGGTAGAGCTTTAGCTTCTAATGGCACAAATCCTGTTGGTTTTGACCCTGCAACACAACGTTTTACAAATGTTACAAATACTCCAGAATTTATTGAAGCATTTAACTGGATGCAACAAGTCTTTGATGATGGTTCTGTAATGACACAACCTGAAGGCGGAGAGTGGAACTGGTTTATCTCTGCATTTAACAATGGTCAAGCGGCTATGCGTGCTGGTGGTGACTATATTGCTGGTGGTCAAATTAATCCAAACCTAGATGACCCTTGGGGTTTTGTATCTTTCCCAATGGGACCACGTGCAGACACTTATATGTTTAGAGGTAATCATAACTTTATCGCTGTTCCTAATACATTTAACCGTGAAGAAGCACAAGAAATTGTTCATATGTTTGCTCTTTGGTATCGCGCGCTTCCAGGTTGGGACCCTCAAACTGCTTGGGTTGCGGGCGCACATGCAAACCACTATAACCCACGTAGCGTAAATGAGACTATGATGCTTTTTGCTCGTAATTCTGAACACATGAGTCCTTGCTTCCGTGGTATGGCTGGTATTCCAGACGGACCAAACGGTTTTGGTGAAACATTTGCTTGGAGTATGTGGCAAGAAGGCACTGATGTAGCTGCTGTTATTGAAGCTGGGCAATTAGTATGGAATGACATGCTTGCACGTGCTAATGGTGACATCGACTAATACTCAATGAAATTGACAAATTGAATGTAAAAGCCTCACAGTCCTAGTAATAATACAAGGGCTGTGAGGCTTTTTACAATTTGCTGTATTACATCTAGTATAATCTTCTTATAATAATTAGAAAGGAGGAACATTTGTAATGATTATTGCTGGTTGCCCCAACTTTATTTGTTGACAAAGCTAATTCTTTTGACTACAATGCAGTATAGACAAAAAAATGTGGTAAGCACGTGATGATTTTGGTGCTTTTTCACAGACACGCAGGGAGGGTAGGCTACAATGAACAAATTTTTTGCAAAACACAGCAAAACTATAGCAATTACGCTAATGATGTTGCCTGGGACAATATGGTTGCTAGTGTTGAGATATTTACCCATGGGGGGGCTGGTTATTGCATTTCAAAACTATCGCCCTTGGCCAGATAATCCAACTCTAATCAACAATATTAGGCATAGTGCATTTATAGGATTGGAGAACTTTCGATTTATATTCGCCACTGACCGCGCTTGGAATATGATTCGTAACACTCTTGTTTATAATGCAGTGTTTATTGTGCTTACAACTGTGTTTGCAATCGCCCTTGCGGTTGCTCTTAACGAGATTACCAACAAGTTTATGTCAAAAATATATCAGACTCTTATGTTTTTCCCGTTTTTTATCAGTTGGGTTGTTGCAAGTTACTTTGTTTGGGCATTCCTTGCTCCACATTTCGGGATATTCTCTGAGGCACGAAATTGGTATCATGACCCTTCTCCATGGCCTTATATTTTAACTTCTGCACATTTGTGGCGGAATCTTGGGTTTACTTGCATAATCTATCTTGCTGCAATTACTGGAATTGACCAAGAACAATATGAGGCGGCTTCTATGGATGGTGCTTCTAAACTAAGGCAAGTTTGGGCGATTACAATTCCAGGAATCAAGCCAATGATTATTATTTTGTTTATTATGGCAGTAGGGCGAATTTTTAATGCAGATTTTGGGCTATTTTGGAATGTGCCTAATAACTCAGGCTCACTTATGCGTGTAACAGAAGTATTTGACACATATGTATTCCGCGCATTACAAACGATGACTTTGGGCATGGCAACTGCCGCTGGATTATTCCAAAATGTAATTGGCTTTATATGTATCATGGCGGCTAATGGAGTCGTTCGTAAACTTGACGAGGAAAACTCACTGTTTTAATGGGGGGGTGATATTATTATGGAAAATAGCAATAAAAAAAGTAAAAAACACAGCAGATTTCGTGGCAATCAAGTAAATAGAGTTGCCGAAGTTTTTATTCACTTGGTTGTTGGGGGTTTTGCATTTCTATGTATATTGCCGTTTATATTTATAATAATAATTTCATTCACCAGTGGTTATAGTTTGCGGACAGTTGGTTATTCTTTCTTCCCTGTGGAATTGTCACTTGACTCCTATCGTGCGGCATTTGCAATGGGTGATGTGTTATGGCGTAGTTATCTTGTTAGTTTTTTTGTAACAATCGTGGGAACTTTTATATCTATGGTGCTTACTGTACTGTATTCTTATGGGTTGTTCCGTAAAGATTATCCATTTAGAAAGTTATTTGCATTTCTTGTTTTTTTTACTATGATCTTTGGTGGTGGACTCGCACCTACAGTTGTTGTTATTCGAAATTTGCTTAACTTGGGTGATACCATTTGGGCATTAATTATTCCGTCGTTGATGGTTCCATTTCATGTAATTATAATGCGTACATTTTTTACAACGTCCATTCCTGACACATTAATTGAATGCGCTAGTTTGGATGGTAGTGGCGAATTTCGCACTTTGCTTACAATAGTTGTTCCCTTGGCAAAACCAGGGATTGCTACAGTTTCATTGCTTACTGCTATTGGATATTGGAATGATTGGTGGCTCGCACTTCTCTTTATAAGGGATAGGACATTGTTCCCTCTTCAATATGTTTTAATGGAATTCCAGCAAAACATTGCGTTTGTTCGTGCTAATTTAGACCGAATTGGTTCGGCAAATGTTGATTTTGCAACTCTTCCCAGTGAGGGATTGCAAATGGCTTTGGCTGTACTTATTGTGTTTCCAATTGCTTGTGCTTACCCATTCTTCCAACGGTATATTATTTCTGGTCTTACTGTTGGGGCAATTAAGGGATAAGCATTAGCATATATATATAGATCAGGAGGAAAGTCATGAAAAAATTTTTACTGATAACAGTAATGATGATTGCCACTCTTGTATTGATTGCAGGATGTGGAAGAAACAATGATGATGGGCAGCCTCATGGCGGCACAGCAAATCAACCCCCAACAGAGATTTCTATATGGTTTATGGGTGGAAATGCTACGGATGATTCTGATGTAATAGTCGCGGCAAATGCCCGCTTGCTAGAGTTGGGTGTAAATGTGGCAATTAACCCAATCTGGACAGGTGGTTGGGCAATGGGCGAACCCGCACAAATGGCTTTGGACACAGGTGACACAAGTGTAGACATAGTGTGGGCAGGCTCTTGGGGTTTGAATTTCTGGACAAATGCCCGTAGAGGTAATTTCCGTCGTTTAGATGACCCAAACAACAATTTACTTGCACGTTATGGTCAGGACATGATGCGCATTGTTCCTGACACATTGTGGGGCGGGTTTACGATGGATGGACCTCAAGGTTTTGGTGTTTACGGAATCCCAGGTTATAAGGATTATGCCCAAATGTATGTATGGGATGTAAATAATACATTGCTTTCACAATTAGGCTTTAACTTTGATGACATGTTTGACATGGACGGTTTAAACTATGATGTTATATTTGACCCTATGTTTGTGGATGCTATGCAAGCGGCAAAAGATTTAATGGGTCCAACATTCTTCCCTCTTGCACATGAAGGCGGAAACTGGGCGCGTTTCTTTTCCCACATGGACATGGATATAACTGGTGTCGATGTTTTCCATTTTGCATTTGACCCATACAATCCAGCAGAACCACGTGGTCACTTCCCTACAATTACTGTAGAAACTCCTGAATATGTGCGTATTCTTGAGAGACTTCATTATTTCTATCAACGAGGGTTTATTGACCCAAGAACATCTATTCCAGGGCAAGCGGTTGATGCGTTTATCGCACAAACAAATGCGGCTGAGTATTTGTTCTCCATTAGAGTTTATGCTTATGGGCATACTTCTGAGGCTTCAAGCACTAGAGGTATTGATGCACGTTTCCCACGTATAAGTAATCCAATTGTATCTTCAATTTCATCTGCTGGTTCTGGCTTTGGGGTTTCCATTTATTCCAGAAACCCAGCGGCGGCTGTTCAGTTTATGAATGCTTGGTATTCTGATACAATTTTAGCGGATATTCTTGCAGAGGGTGTAGAAGGTACACATTTCACACGTAACGCAGACGGCACAATTACAAGACTTCTAGGCGGTAGAGATAGATATGCCACATGGCGTTTTGGAATGGGTAACTTGTTTGCTCTCACTCCACTTGATACCGAAGGTATAGGTTATCTAGAGCGTTTTAGAGCTTACAATGCGGCTGGTATTGGTACAAATTTCCTTGGGTTTACATTTAATGATGAAAATGTACTCATTGAAAGAGCGGCGATTGCAAGTGTTACCAATGAATTTATGCAAGTACTTCAATCTGGTGTAGCTGACCCAGCTATTACAATCCCTATTTATCTAAATGCTTTAAGGGCTAATGGTTTAGATAGGATTCAGGCAGAGCTTAATAGGCAATTGCAAGAGTTCTATGCCGCAAGGTAATCAAATATTGTAAAACACAGCCCGTAGGCGTGCATATTGCTTACGGGCTTTTTTTAAGAAAAATAGATTAAGGACGTGTTTGTATGCTTCTTAATATTCGTCGTACTCAAAATAGCGAAATAATGCAAGGATTAAAGCAATTAGAAAATGAGGGCATACTCATTATCACTGATGATGGAGTGCCAATTAATGCTATTAAACAAGAACGCGGATTATCTGTTCATGGTGATAAAGAAGGTGTTACAATAAAGTATAGCCGTTTGGCAGAGTTTTATCGTGGAATTGGTCATTTATTACAATGGGTTCTTCCTATAGAAGAGGAAGCGAACTTTTCCAATAATGGTTATATGCTTGATTGTTCACGTAATGCAGTTGCCTCTGTTGATTTTGTAAAAAAATTAATTCGTTATATGGCATTAATGGGACTCACAACTTTACAACTTTATACTGAAGATACTTTTGAAATTCCAGAGTGGCAATATTTTGGCTATCAACGCGGACGTTATACGGTGGAAGAAATACGTGAAATGGATAAGTATGCTTCTAATTTTGGTATTGAGTTGATTCCCTGTGTACAGACATTAGCACATCTTAACTGTGCTCTGCGTTGGCATGAATTTCATGATATAATTGATGTTGATGACATTCTACTGGTGGGTGAAGAAAAAACAGAACGATTCATTGATGATATGATTCGTCAACTTTCATCTTGTTATACAACACGTAGAATTCATATAGGTATGGATGAAGCGCACATGTTGGGGCTGGGTAAATATCTTGACAAACATGGATATCAAAATCGCACAGAAATTATGTGCAATCATTTAAACCGTGTTGTAGAAATTTGCAAGAAATATGGGCTTGAGCCGATGATGTGGAGTGACATGTTCTTCCGCTTAGCATACAAGGATGAGAGTTTTAATACAGAAAGTTCGGAGGCAAACAGCGACGTATATTACAGTTCTACCAACAAAACTTTACCTCCAGAGCTGGTAAATCTTTTGCACCCAGATGTAAAATTAATTTACTGGGATTATTACCACAAGGAAAAAGAGCATTATATTAATATGTTGGGTAGACATAATTGCTTCCCAAATGAGTTGATTTTCGCGGGGGGTGCATGGAAATGGAGTGGGCTTTTTCCAGAGTTAAAATTTAGTGAAGATACCACGCGCACTGCCCTTGCAGTTTGTAAAGAGATTGGAGTAAAGGAAGTATTTGCAACTGGATGGGGTGACGATGGTGCAGAATGTTCCATGGCTTCTACCTTGCCAATTTTACAATTATATGCAGAATTAGGTTATTGCAAAGATTTTGACAAGGTTGATAAAGGCTTTTTGTCTGCAAGGTTTAAGGCTTGCACAGGTGGAGTTTGGGATGATTTCTTTTTATTAGATAATCCCAATAACACTACGGCAACCCGTGGTGATTTTGTAAACACAACAAAACCGCTATTGTATCAAGATGTTATGTTTGGGCTTTTGGATGCACATGTTAATCCCGCAACCTTTCCTATTCATTTCGAAAAATGCGCGGACGAACTTATGGCGGCGGCGGAACGTAATTGGGATTTTGATTATGTTTTCCTAAATTCGGCAGCACTTTGCCGTTTGTTGGCGCGTAAATGTGTTATTGGTTTAGAAATTACAGCCGCGTATAAAAACGGCAATAAAGATGAATTAAAACAGCTGGTTGAAACGGAAATTCTTAAATTGCAAAAATTAGCAGATGAATTGATTCTTACCTATGAAAAACAATGGCACGCCGAAAACAAGCCTCATGGATTTGAAGTAATAAACATAAGGCTTGGTGCGATTCGTGTAAGGCTGGAAGCTGTGGCGCGGCGTATTGGTTATTATCTAGCGGGCAATATAAACAGATTGGAAGAATTGGAGTCTGAAAGGTTGGGCTTTAATGGTTCAATTGCCGATGGGGGCGACATTAATACGCACTGCAATTTATGGAAAGATATTGTAACAGCATCAAGACTTAGTTGGTAGGGGAAACCGAACCTGACTGACAACAGCAAAAAGAGGGCGGTTACTGGAGGCAAAACATGAAATTAACAAACAAAGCCGCTGAAATTTTTATTCCAAGCGCACTTGATGAGTTGTCATCACTTACACAAACAACAGAAATGTGCATAGCGGCACATTATGATGATATTGAGATTATGGCATATGGTGCGATTTCAAATTGCTTTGATAAAGCAGATAGGCATTTTACAGGGGTTGTAGCAACCGATGGCGGGGGTTCGCCAAGAAGTGGCGCGTATGCCCTTTATTCCGACGATGGTATGAAGGAAATTCGAGTCACAGAGCAAAAAAAAGCCGCTGAATTAGGCAAGTATTCCGCACAAATTTTTTTGGTATATCCTAGTAGTGAGGTTAAAGACCCCGCAAATCGTGATGTTATTTCCGATATCAAAGAAATTATTTTAAATTGTAATCCTGAAATATTGTATACTCACAACCTAGCAGATAAACACGACACTCATGTCGCGACAGCAATGCATGTAATTCGCGCTTTACGTGAGTTGCCCCTAGAGTCGCGCCCCAAAAAAGTCCTATCTATGGAAGTGTGGCGTTCGCTAGATTGGCTTTGTGATGAAGATAAAGTTGTCTTTGATACTTCTGCATATCCCCAACTTGCCTCTGAATTGCTGGGCGTGTTTGATAGCCAAATTGCAGGGGGCAAACGATATGATTTGGCAACTATTGGGCGTAGATTGGCAAATGCAACCTTTTTTGCTAGTCATTTCGTTGATGATTACGAAAGTGCAAGTTTTGGGCTGGACATAACAGATTTGGTCAATAGCAACGCAAAACCTATCGAATTTATCAATCGTTATATTGATAAATTCAAAAATGAAGTGGAAAAACGCCTACTGGCGTTCTCATAGGAGGCATAGTATGAATTTTCTCAATATTGAAATAAATCCAAAAAACATCCCATCAATTGATCCTGAATTTATACCTATGGCGTTATTTAATCGAGCGTTTTTGAACACTGCAAAAAAGCCTATTTCCATATGTATTGAACGTGACGGGGGGAAAACGGCTATTTATGACACATTCATCACAGGCACAAACACCGAGGCAGACAGATACTATACAGAAAGACTTGTAAAATTCCTGTTATGGTCAAGGGGTGGTTTTAAAGTTCAAATCTGTGGTGATGATGATTTGGCTTTGTATATTAAAGACGCGTATTCAGATTCAGGAAAATACGCTTTTGATGCTGAGTTTATGGCGCGTGTATATGAACAACCATTTGGAGTAGGAGCATTGCCATTAAGTGATAAACCAGAAGAAAACGAAAACTCTCAACCTGTGGGCGGAAATTTTACAGGTTGTCGAATTGGCTTTGATGCAGGCGGAAGTGACCGCAAAGTATCAGCTGTTATAGACGGGGAAGCCGTTTTTAGTGAAGAAGTCGTTTGGCATCCAAAAATCACTTCTGACCCTGATTATCATTTTAACGAAATAGTTGAAGCAATGAAAACAGCGGCTAGTAAAATGCCACAAGTTGATTCAATTGGTGTGAGTTCTGCTGGAATTTACATCAACAATCGCACAATGGCGGCCTCGCTGTTTTTAAAAGTATCACCCGAAGACTTTGATAAAAAGGTGAAGGATATATACATTCGTGCCGCGAAAGAAATTGGTGATGTGCCACTTACAGTAGTAAATGATGGTGATGTTACCGCATTGGCTGGGGCAATGGAATTTGGTGAAAACAATGTTTTGGGCATAGCCATGGGAACAAGTGAAGCGGGTGGATATATAGACCAAAATGGCAATATCAAGGGCTGGTTAAATGAACTTGCATTTTGTCCCGTTGACGCTTCCCCAAAGGCCATGAAAGATGAATGGTCTGGTGATATTGGTTGTGGTGTGAAATACTTCTCTCAGGATGGTGTAATCAAGCTGGCAACAATGGCTGGTATTGAATTTGATGAAAACAAAAGCCCTGGAGAAAAGTTAAAGCAAGTTCAAGACATGCTTAAAAACGGAGAAAATGCGGAGCTTATTCGTGATATTTTCCGTTCAATAGGTTGTTACCTTGGGCATACCCTGCCATATTATTATGATTATTATGGCTTTAAACATGTACTCCTCTTAGGTCGGGTAATGTCTGGAGAAGGCGGCAATATCTTATTAAAAACTGCGAAAAAAGTTGTAAAAGATGAATACATTGGTTACAAATTCACTATTCACACTCCAGACGAAAAAAATCGTCGTGTAGGGCAAAGTGTAGCCGCGGCAAGTTTATAGAATTAACTTAACAAAAAAATCCTGTAAACAAACTGTCTACAGGATTTTTTGTTTTATAGAGTGTTATAGATAAATTAATAAGTTTATGCTATCCGCAACAATCTTCAAGCGGAGCATATAGAGGTCTTACAAAAGAAATTGTACCAGAATAACGCACCCAGAACCCATCAGGGACGACTGTAATAGTAGTTCCGACTCTATGAAGAGAACCCATATACATACCTTGGGTACCACAAAACGGGCAAGTGGCAAGCACGTCTACATGCCAAACATTATGAATTTGCTCTCCAGGAAAATGGAAACGATATTGCTCAAATTGTAAGCTCCATGGCCAGCCACCCACGTTAACGCAACGGGAAACAATTCTACTTCCCATAAAAAATCCAAATGGCATAGAAGCAAGCTCTGCAAGAATGTAATCATCCATAGGTCGATCCCACTCCATACGTACAAAAGTCCCGTCTGGCATTTGGGCGTATGCAGTGATTATAGTGAGCATGACGACTGGCGGAAATTCCTCTCCTGTATCATATTCAATCGCATTAACTATATTAAGTTGTAAATATGTTTGAAACCCATCACATTGGCTATCTGTTGTTGCTAACACATTCATCGGGATAACAACCAACAAGAGAACAAATGTTGCTAAAGCAATAAATTTTCTAATCATACTAAATGATCCCCTTTAATTTTTAATTTACATCATTTTAAAATTTTATCACTTTCGTCTTCCACCAATGTCTGCCGATGGTATGGATGTTACACCCATCAGCGTTTGTTCAATCCAATCCATAAGGATATTCCCCCTTGAGTAATATATAGATTATTATTTCTTGAAACATGCTAATTTTACCATTGACATCATGCACTGTCAATATATTTAAACAAACGGATTAAAGAACCTTCCGCCATTTACTATATTCATAACAATAGAAAGCACGATTAACAACGCACAAAAAATAATCGCTGTATAATCCAGTGCTTTAAAAGGTTTTGCGCGATACCAAGTTCGTTTATTATTTTTGCCAAAACTACGCAACTCCATGGCACTTGCAATTTTATCAATTTTATCAATGCTGGTGACAATCAGTGGGAATAATATGGAAATCATGCCCTTGACTCTTTTAGGTAAACTTACATTTTTTGAGATATCAATGCCCCGCGCTTGTTGCGCTTGGCTAATCTCGTTATATTCGCGCATAACTGTGGGAATATAACGTAAAGCTAAAGACACTGAATATGCAATTTTATAATTTACCCCAATAGTGTTTAACGAAGAGGCAAATTCGCTTGGCTCAGTTGTAACAAAAAATACTAATGCCAATGGCAAAATTGCAAAATATTTTATTGTAACATTAAACTGATAAAATATCTGTTCACGTATAATATAATATCGCCCAAATAGATGCGCATACACTACACGTGTGCCATAAATTCGAACACCTTCTTCTGGTGAAAACAAATATGTGATGATTACATTCATAGTCATAACAAAAAGCAACACAGTAAAAATTAACTTCATATCTTTAATGGGCATACGTGCTATTACAAACAATAGAACCGCAAATAACGCATATGCCACAAGCAATCTTGTATCAAAGGTTATCATTGCCGCCAAACTCATAAACAAGAGTGAAAGCAACTTAGCCCCACCAGTCATCCTGTGCAGTGGGGTGTCTTTATTAATATAACTTAATGCAAACGCACTTTTAGCCATGCCTTAAATAACCTCCTTTTGTCGTTCGTAATCTATAAATCGCCGTGTGAAGGAGGCGGCATCTGATATATAACATTCGTTAGCCAAGTGAAACAGGCTTGTTTCTTTTAGGCTTGCTTGCGCAGATAATTCTGGGTTACATAACAACTCTGCCGAAGGCATATCTGCTAAAAGTTCACCTTGTGAAAAAACTAACGCCCTATTAGTGTATTCCAACATCAAATGCATATCATGGGTAATTAATAAAATTGTGACCCCATTTGATTGTAAGTTCACCAAAAATTCCATAATTTCGGTGTAATGCTTATAATCTTGCCCCGCAGTGGGTTCATCAAGTATTATAATTTCTGGTTCAAGGACTAACACACTTGCAATTGTTACACGTTTTTTTTGACCATAACTTAAAGCTGATATTGGCCAGTTTCGAAATGGAAATAACCCGCAAATTTCCAGTGTTTTTTCCACTCGTTCCCTTATTTCTGCTTCAGGTTTGTTTTGATTCACTAGACCCAATGCTACTTCATCAAATATCATGGATTTACATATCATTTGATTAGGGTTTTGCATAACATAACCAATGTGTTTCGCACGTGTGGCAATAGATTCATTTGTAATATCTTCGCCATGCAACAATATTTTTCCTGAACGTGGCGTTTCAAAGCCACATATTAATTTTGCTAATGTAGATTTCCCCGCGCCATTTGTACCAACTATTGCTGTCATTTCGCCCTTAGATATGCTTATGTTTATATTGGTTAAAACCTGTTTTTTTTCGTCATATGAAAAGTTTATATTTTGCAACAAAAGCAGTTCCTTGTCTTTATGGGGAATAGGAGATGTATTTGCATTGTTATACCATGTTTGCACCAATTGTTTATCAGATTCGGAGAGGTTAAGGTTAGTCAAAGATGGTGATATATTTGCACCTGCATATCTTAATGCAGAAATATATAGGGGTTCGCGTAAGCCTGTATCTTTTAGTAAATTTTTGCCTAATATTTCATCGGGGTGCATGTCCGCAATAATTCGCCCATCTGCCATTAATATAATGCGGTCTACAGGGCGATGAAGTACATCTTCTATACGATGCTCAATAATAAGAACCGTTGATGATTTACCAATTTCATCAATCAGTTCAATTGTTTGCTTACCAGTAGCGGGGTCTAATGCTGCCAAAGGTTCATCAAATAAGAGGACTTGAACATCGTCTACTAAAATCCCAGACATACTAACCCGCTGTTTTTGCCCTCCAGACAGGTCAAAAGGGGATGCATTTAAAAGAGCATCCCCTTTTAGTCCTGTCAAGTCAGCCGCTTCCCTAACGCGGGGAAACATTTCATCTTGCGGAACACAATTATTTTCCAACGAAAAAGATATATCTTCTGCCGCGGTTAAGCCAACAAACTGTCCATCAGTGTCTTGTAAAACAGTACCCACAATTTTAGATAACTCAAAAACACCCAATTGGGAAGTTTTAATACCACCAACTTTACATGTACCTGACACTGTACCCTTATGGTTAAATGGGATTAATCCATTTATACAATTGGCAAGTGTGCTTTTTCCACTTCCCGATGGTCCAGCAATTAGCACTTTTTCACCTGCATAAATGGCTAAATTAATATCTCTTATGGTTGGTTCTGATTGCGCTCTATATTGGAACGTAAAATCTTCAAAAAGAATGAGTGGTTCACCCACTAGAAACGGCCCCTTTTTTCTTTATTTAAATGGGGACGCTGCCCCCAAACCCCCGCCGTTCCGTTGGGCAAAGCCCAACTACACTTCCTACGGGAAGCGGCGTAGCCGCTTTTTATTATTTAAATGGGGACGCTGCCCCCAAACCCCCGCCGCTCCGTTGGGCAAAACCCAACTACACTTCCTACGGGAAGCGGCGTAGCCGCTTTTTATTATTTAAATGGGGACACTGCCCCCAAACCCCCGCCGTTCCGTTGAGCAAAGCCCAACTACACTTCCTACGGGAAGCGGCGTAGCCGCTTTTTATTATTTAAATGGGGATACTGCCCCACACCCCACGGTTTAAATCAAAGTTAATGTATAATTAATCTCTACTCAGGCTACCTGTTTTTGGTCTAGCCTTACTATAAGCAAATAATAGAAATGTACCAACAATTGCAGTTGTAACAGAATTTGAAATAGCCGCAATTATACCCTGCGTAAATACTCTGTTCGCTGGTTCTGCATACATAATAATATCAAGGACAGGTGCGACTAAAGCCCATGCGATTAGATGAACAATTGTTGTACCCACAATAAAGCGGATTATGTTTTTGCCCGCAAATTCACCTTCATCAATGCGAATTCCACGTAAAATAATCCCAAAACCGAACCCAATAACACCAGATACAATAATCCAGCTCCACCATAAGCCCCATGGAAATGATAGGTCAATTAAAAAATGGCCGATAAAACCAATTAAAAGACCCGCAATTGGTCCAAACAGTACGGCGAAAAATGACAGCAAAGCGTACTGGAAAGTTAGATTTGTGTTTGCAAAAATGGGAATAATAGCAAACCTACCTAACAGGAAAAATAGCGCGGCACCAATACCAATTGCCACTACAGTCCTAACTGCAAGTTTCATCCAAAAAACTCCTTTAGAATTATAAAATAGTTTCGTCAATAAGATAACATTTACTGATTTATTGTCAAGTGTTTATGTGACTTATAGGCTTCTTTTTATCTCCTTAAAAAATCCATGTGACAAGGGAAAATGAGCCACTTTTCAATAATCATCTAAAAAACTATATTCTTTCCCATTAAGTTTATATCCAATTACAGTATCAAGGTTGACCATGTGAATACTCTGAAAAATACTTTTTTCAACATCTTTATTTTCCTGTTTTAATTCGCGAAGCAGAGATTTTACTTTTTGCCGTGCGGATACGCCTCCACTTACATCATAAATATTACAATTATCAGAGAGTGGGCAAGCACATTGAATAAATGAAAGATTATTATATCTTTTCCATGCAATAATCTCATTTTCATGAATGCAGTACATAGGACGAATTAACTCCATGTTAGGGAAATTTTTGCTGTGAAGTTTTGGCATCATTGTTTGCACTTGCGCCCCGAACAACATACCCATTAATGTTGTTTCCACGACATCAGAAAAGTGATGCCCTAAAGCAATTTTATTACATCCTAATTTTTGTGCATGTGAGTATAAATACCCCCTTCGCATTCTTGCACACAAATAACATGGAGAACGGTCTGTTTTAGACACAACATCAAAAATATCCGAGTCAAAAATATCAATCGGAATATCCAGTGTGGCGGCATTGGCTATAACTTTTTGCAAGTTAATTTCATTGTATCCAGGATTCATTACAATAAATTTTACATCAAAATGAATATCACTGTAGCGGTGTAAAATTTGCATTAGTTTTGCAAGAAGCATGGAATCTTTTCCACCAGACACGCAAACGGCTATACTATCACCTTCTTGAATAAGCTGATAACGCCTTATACCACCTATAAATGGTCGCCATATGGATTTTCTATATTTTTTATTGATACTACGTTCAATTTTTTGAACAGTGGAAAGTTCTTTCATTTTAGAATCTCCTTGAATGCTTTCAAAAACTCATCAAGCTCTTGTAAAGTAGTTAAATGGCTTAAACTAATACGCCATGAATTAAGAGCGTTTTTTCTGTCATTACTAACAGCCATTACAGCGCGTGATGGTGAGCTATCCGTAGAACATGCTGATTTTACGGAAACGCAAATTTTTCTCTCGTTTAGTTTGGATTGGAATTCTACTCCCTTAAACCCCGCTACACTCAAATTAAGAATAAACGGCACACCATCATTAGGTGAATTAATTCGCACAAATGGATATTTGTTTAAAGTCTCCACAAGGTATTTATGCAAATTTTTTACATGTTCCAAACGTTCATCAAAATGAATCATCGCCAACTCTAAGGCTTTAAATGATGAAGCGATTAACCCTAATGCAGGAGTTCCAGCACGATATATATTTCCACCCCCATGAAAAAGAGGAGCAAGTACAACATCTTTACGTTTTAATAAAAGCCCACAACCTCTCAAGCCATAAAATTTATGTGGTGAAATTGAAATTGTGTCGGCATACTGTGAAGCAGAATATTGATTAATCGGAATTTTCCCTATAGCTTGTGCGGCATCTAAATGTAACTTACACTCCGTATTTTCTAGTATTTTAGCTATTTCCTCAAGGGGTTGAATTACCCCTAATTCACTATCTACCAAACTAATACACATTAGAATAGTATCTGGACGAATTGCTGATTTGAAATGTTTTAAATCAATTTTTCCATTAGGTTGGATTTTTAGCAATTCAATTTCAAAACCTTCTTCATGCAAATATGACAATGTTCCGCTAACTGATGGATGTTCCAAACAGGTTGATAAAATGTGTTTTCCCTTGTATTTATAGGTTTGTGTAATCCCCTTTATTGCCAAATTATTGCTTTCGCTTGCACCAGAAGTATAAATTATTGTGATATCTGGGCTTGTTTGAAGAAGAGCGCGAATTTTTGAAGATATATTTTCTGCTTCTGAACATGCTTCACGCCCTACAGGATGATTTGAAAAAGCACTTCCAATAAAATATTTTTCTGTGTAATATAACACATCCAAGACCTCTTTATCTACAGGTGTACTAGAGGCATAGTCCAAATATATCATAAAATCAATCCTTACTTAATGTGGCAAACATCAACACAGAAACTATAACACATGTAGGGCAATATATATTTTTTTTATTCAAAAAAACACCTCCACATAGATTGTAATAAAGAGGTGTATTTTAGTCAATTTACATTTGACAAATATATAGCTCGTCATTTACAATGGCGTTTTACTTTGCTAGTTTAGGTTAGATTGTTGTTACTATAGACAAAGCAATTTTGTATAAAGCATGACTTTCCTGCGGTCATGCCATTATTGGAGGATGATATAAATGATTAACACAGATAGACTGATATTAAGGAAATTTACAGAGCAAGATGAACAATCATACGCCGACATCATGGTAAACCCAAATGTATATCGCTATTTAGGAACAGGGCAAGCTATCCCAAGAGAACATATTGGACGGTCTATTATGTCATGGAATAGCACTTTTGGACATGGTCTTGGTGTATATGCTGTGGTGGAGTTATCAAGTGGCAAATTGATGGGGCATTGTGGAGTACGTGGCTTACCTTGTGGACGCAGAGAAATACTATACGCTTTTGGCGAAGATTTTTGGGGTAAGGGTTATGCCACCGAAGCCGTCAAAGCCGTTTTACAAGCGCATGATATGCGCCCTCTCATTGCTATATCTTATCCTGAAAATTCTGCTTCTGTTGGTGTGATAAAAAAATTAGGTTTTCGTCATGTAGGGCAGGAAGTAATGTTTGGCAAAATTCTTGAATCTTTTATATTGGATTAGGGTATATATTCCTATTCCAAGCATGGTTATAAACGATTGTAATATTGCATACTCGTTGCCCGTTCACATGAAGTGGTTCTCCTACAATTATTCTGTCAATAAGCAACAGTAGGATTTCTATATCAATGTTATTTATTTGGGTATGCTGATTTATAAGATCAATCCATACATCATTGTTATTCGTAACAGTTCTTATACTTTTAATTCTCTTTTCAAGTGCCTTTATAGTTTTGGCGCGTTCAATCCTTTCTTTTTCGTATTTTTGTATCTGGCGTTTGAATAGACTATCAGGAATCAGACCTGAAATCTTATCTATATAAAGATTTTCGATAAACACATCTATTTTTTCGATGTTAGCCTGATGGGATTCTAATTCACTCATATAAGAGCCCTGATAAGATGTTATATCAACCTTTTTTGCTGATAAAACAGCATCAATGATGCGTTTAATGCGTTCTTCATCATACGAAATCAAACGAGAAAATTTGAGAATATGGTTTATTATCAATTCAGAAAGTGGTTTTTCGCCAATTGCATGAGCTGTACAACCCCCATTTTTTCCAATGGAAGTATAGGTGCTACATATGTATATCGTGTATCTATGTTCACTACCATCTTTGCGAGTGTGTCGTCCTGCTTGACCACGAAGCCGAAAACCACAGTCTGCACAATAGAGCAATCCTGTAAAAAGGTTTATGTTTCCATCATTTCGCCGCTTTGGATTATATTTTCTGCTGGCAAGAGACCGCACTCTATCCCATAACTTGATGTTGATGATAGGTTCGTGGGTATTTTCTACACGAATCCAATCATTTTCATCCTTTTTAATCTGTAGCTGGTTTTTATAAGATACAGTCCCAGATTTGCCAGAAACAAGATTGCCAATATAGACTTCGTTTTTTAAGATATCTTGAATAGTATTGCCACGCCATATTTTTTGAGTTCTCTTAGGATTTTTACTACCTTTACATTGATAGTAATACTCTCTTGGGCAAATGATATTGTCTGCGTTAAGTTGCATTGCAATTGTTTTAAACCCCATACCTTTTGCTCTCATGTCAAAAATTTTACGAATAATTGGTGCTGTATTTTCATCTATAACCAACCTACTACGATTTTGTGGGTCTTTTATATAACCATACGGCGCATATGTGCCATGAAATTTGCCACTTTCGGCAGATGCTCTTTTCCCATCTCGAATCTTCAAGCTGGTAGATTTTGAATGTTGCTCATTAAACCAATTACGAAAAACCATCATATCATCTAATTTTTCGTTAAGAGATATCAACTCACAACCATACTCTGGTAATATTATTTCCGTCAGATTACCAATTTCTAAATAATTGCGCCCTAGCCTTGAAAGGTCTTTTATTAGTATGGTATTAATAAAACCAGACTTGACATCGGCTATCATTCTCTGGAAAGCTGGGCGGTTTTGGTTTGTTCCTGAAAAACCATCATCTTGGTATATCTCTGTTAATTCCCAGTTCATTTCGCCAACATGTTTCGTTAGCATAAGTTTCTGGTTTTCTATTGAGACTGATTCACCAGAACGCGAGTCCTCTTTACTCAATCGGGCATAAATTCCAACCTTGTACACCTTTTTTTGTTTTGTCATAACATTACCTCCATTGTTAATGCTCTTCTTCGATAGGAGTAAGGTTTTCGTTTTCGTATTGTACGATTTTCCGCACAATCAAATCTTCTAAGACTTTGGTAATATCAACTTCGCCCTTGTGTACACTTGTAACACGATACAAGGTTTTGCCGATTTTTTCTTCATGATATGTTATAATAGGTTCAACTGTTTTTTTTTCTATTGAATCCATATGGCTTCCCCTTAGGGTGTGTTGCCACTAAATCGAGTGCAACAACTATAATACTAAAATTAATATGAGATTGCTGTTTGTTGTATTCCTTTGGGAGTGTGCTCAGTAAATCCATGATGTGTGACGAGACATTCTGTGAAAGGATATCTTAGATGGGGGACTAATCCAAGAATTCAATAACCACCTGCTTTAGCAGGTGGTTATTGGGGAATCTATTCGTTGCCATCTATCATTGATAAGTTCAAAATAATTAATCATTATTGCTTGCGAGGATAGAGGCTAAATCATTTAATGTAAGTGTCAAATTATTTTGCATACTAAGGCTTTCAAGCGCGTCATCAATGTTTCGATTTCTAGCATCCTCATTTGATATAGTAAAACGATAGGCACTTTGATCAGGATTTAACAAACTAGCAGGCACATCATCAAATGATTGTAAAAATAATACTAAATCATCTCCAGCCCCAAATGAAATTTTGTCGTCGTTTATTACAGTTAAACCATCTAGTTGACCACCAATCTGTTTAACTTCCAAAATATCTCCAACATTTACATCACCTTTGAAAACCTCTAAAATTCTAAGCTGATGTATAGTGTATATAAAGTAGGCTTCACGCAAAACTTCACCTGTATCTTCAAATTCATTCTGTGGAGGTAGCCATATATTTATAGCTTCGACTCTTTCACTAAGAACTTCCACCCTTACAACTTCAGAAGCATTAGAAGCCAGATGTTCAATGTTGGTATAATGCGGGAAATCACCTGAAACAATCATAATTTCTGCTTCAACCATAGTCTCATTTTCGTTTGTTGTTCGGGATGAGCAAGCAACAAGGAATATAAGGCCTATCATAATTAGTGATATTTTCAAAACTTTTTGCATTGCGAATTCCTCCTAATTATTACTATATAAAATATTCACACTCGCCACATCAAAAGCGGATGGTACAGTAATAGTATTTCTATTTCTAGCGTGACTCATAATACTTCCTGTTCCACCTTGTGCTGGGTTATCTGCTAATCCAATAGCATGTCCCAATTCATGGGCGAACACACTCGTGATAAAATTTGACAAATTAGTTGCACTATTGGTAATGGTTCTTGAGTTCATAACAATCTCAAATCGAGTAACATTAGAGCCATTAGATGTTCTTGTTATTAGACCATACCAAGTATCTGCACGTGAAGCAGAAGTTACAGTATTGTTAGATGTTGAATTGGTTGTAAAACTGATAGGAGTATTTCTACTATTCCAATTGGCTATAGCATTGTTCATAGGTGTCTGCCAAGTCGCATCGAAATTAAATGACCTTAATGGCACATTCGTTGTATTTGCATTAGCAGATGGCCACCAAGAAGCAAGATGGCGACTTGGGTCATTCCATCGTGCCCACAATGTTACTGAACTTGGAACTATTGTGGTACTAGTTATTCGTGTCCCTCCTGATGTAGCAGACGTGTCAAACCACCCGATAAATACTCGACCAGTTCGGGTTGGAGTTGGCAACGCTCCAAAACTGCTTCCAATAGATCTATTAATGCTAGTTGGGCTAACACTACCGCCATTTGGATTAAGGGTTATGGATACTATAGATGCCCCTTCTATTTCCAAATAATAGTCAATGAAAACATCAAGCTCATAACTCTCAAAATCATTCTCAATTATGTTTATATTAGCAAACACTTGTGTTGTAAAAACTACTAGAAGTACAGCAACAATAAATAATGATTTTACTCTATTTACCATTTTAAATATCATTCCCTTCTTAGATACTTGCTTTTTGAATTTTACTAGAAAATCATAAATAGACATCTAAACTTATTTTAGCAGATAAGCAACAGCATCCATGCCTATCTGCCAACATTAAATCCATCCCATAGGAATTTTCCCTCCGTTCTGCTTGCTAAACTGGCTGCTTGTTTTTACAGCTATAATATATCAATTTATCCTTTTTTTTGTAAATATATTTTTTATTACAATTTCATTACAATTTTTAGAGTTGTTGGGTTTTTCTGATAACATATGAATTCATCCTTTTTGGGGGGGAGATTCTGACAGCATAAAGGAGCATTTTAATGCCATTGCAATTTATCTTGGGAGGTCCTGGAACAGGCAAAACCACATATTGTTTGAATGAAATTTATTCACAACTGGATAGTGTAGCAGGGGTTTCCCCAGCGGAACAGCGAGAGTTTGGGGGCAGCACCCCCATTGAAAATGATGTACCACTATACTATATCGTTCCTGAACAGTTTTCGTTACAATCTGAAAAACTATTACTCACTCACCGTATGGCAACTACCCGTGTGCAGGTATTGAGCTTTAATAGGCTTGCATTTCGTCTATTTGCGGAAATTGGAAGCCCTCCTGGCAAGTTGGCGGATGATTTGGGCAAGCAAATGTTATTAAGAAAAGTGCTTTTTGATGTGGAATTATCATATTATAAATCAGCAGTTGATAAACATGGTTTTGTAGATTCCTTGGCGCGGACAATCACAGAATTAAATCAATACCGTGTAAGCACAACAGACTTACGAGTACGCGCCACAGATTCCCCACCTGCAATGGAAGCAAAATTAAATGACCTCGCCATAATATTAGAAAAATATCGCGAAACGGTGACAGGGCGTTACTTACTCACCGATGATATGCAAGAATTGTTATATCAAAAACTAATTGAAATACAAAAAGAACCTCTACCACTTTTGGATGGAGGCTATTTTTGGGTTGATGGATTCGTAGGATTTACACCTCAAGAGCGTCAAATACTTTTGCAACTGATGAAGCGGGCGGCATCTATGAAGATTACATTAACCACTCGTGATAAAAAAGCAACTGTAGACCCATTATGTTTAGCTCCGCGTGAAACAATGCAAAAGATACTGGATAAAGCCTTCTCTAACAATATATCCTTTGACCCGCCGATATACTTAGAAAAAAATCACCGTCATGCTAATGCAGAGGGACTTTCCTGTTTCGTGCGGAATTTCTCTATATATTCTACAGATATCCCACTTCCCCCTGAAAATGACAATATAAAAGTCATTGCAGCCACAGATAGATATTCTGCCGTATATTCAGCCGCAGAGCATATTTTGGAGTGGGTAAACTCTAAACAATGCCAATTTCGTGATATTGCTATTCTTTGTGGTGATCGTTCACACTATGAAAAAATTCTACAAACAGCTTTTGACCGCGTGGGGATCCCGTTATTTGTTGACACAGAAATTGATATGCTCTCCCACCCACTAACAGAAATGATACGGGCTACTTTGGAAATTATCGTCCGTAATTGGAGTTATGAATCTGTTTTCCGCTTCCTTAAAACTCATCTAACGAGAATAGATATTTCCACAGTGGATATATTAGAAAACTATGTACTTGAGCATGGAATTAACAGTTTTAAATGGCAATATCCTTTTAAAGACCCTCTTGCAGAAGAAGGGCGGCAACAATTATTTTCCACATTGGAGATTTTCACAAAATCCAGAGGTACAAGCCGTGCCGATTCCAAGGATACAATATACAATCATAGTAAGCGGATTTTTGACATGTTATATGCATTAAAAGTGCCTGAAACTTTGCAAAAATGGTTTGACCATCATATGACTATTGGTGACCCCGCTACAGCACGGCTTCATAAGCAAATATGGCCAGCATTGTGTGAAGTCTTTGATAAACTAGTAGAAATACTTGGCGACGAAAAAGTTACTGTTAGAACGTTTTCCGCAACCTTGGAGGCAGGGCTTGCCCAAGTAGGTCTTGGTTGTATTCCCCCCACTGTAGACCAAGTTATACTTGGTGACATGGGGCGTTCTAGGTATCCAAAAATTAAAATGATGATAGTGCTTGGGGCAAATGAAGGAATTTTACCACCACGCTTACCCCAAACATCTTTATTTACTGAATACGAGAGAACTACCTTAATGAATTCAGGGCTTGAACTTGCGCCAGAGAATCATTTTCGTGTAACGGAAGGTTATTACAATTTATATTGTGCGGTATCCCAACCTAGCGATAAATTAATTTTTATTTACTCACAAGGGGATTCCAAGGGTAAACACTTGCGTCCTTCTCTTATTGTAAATCGTGTTCTGGAAATGTTTCCGAAATTAAAAGTTGAACAAGCCTCCTCAGTAATGGAATATGGCAAAAAGGACTGGACACCTTTAATTGAACCACTGTCAAAAACAAGCATAGACAAGCTATATGGAAAAGTTATAATAACAGCCGCTTCAAGGCTAGAATCATTTGCCTCTTGCCCATTTGCATATTTTATGACTTACCTACTCAAAGCCCGCGAACGCAAGCACTTTGATGTATTATTCTCTGATTTAGGGAGTCTATTTCATGATATATTAGCCCAATTTTCAAAACGTATTTGGGTTGGTGGAAATGTACCTGATTTCTCACGTGCAGAAATATCACAAATCGTTGGCGAACTTGTAAGCCAAATTACTATTGATTCTGCTATATTCAACAGCACCGCACGCAACCGCCACATTTTGGACAAGGTTCGTAGTGTGGTAACTGCTTCTATATGGGCATTAAGTGAACATTTAAAGCAAGGGAAGTTTAAACCATCATTTACAGAGCATGAAATTTTCCTAAATCCAGGTATTATACTTGAAGACGGGCGGCAACTACGGCTGACAGGTCAAGTTGACCGCATAGATTTATTGCATTCTTCTGATGGCAACGATTATATTAAAGTTATTGACTACAAATCAGGGCAAACAAAATTTGACATTGATGAAGTTAAACAAGGCACACAGTTACAGTTAATGTTGTATATGAATACCCTGCTCAAAACCTTGGAGCCAGGTATCTCCCCCCCCCTACCAGGAGGCATATTTTACTTTCCTATAGACGACCCAATAATAAATGCAGATGATTTACTTGACGACCCCGTCAGAGAAGCGAATATTTTAAAGTGCTTCCGTATGTCAGGCTTAACCGTAGAAAATGCACTTACAGGAATGGATACATCACTTGCGGCTGGAACATCTTCTTCAATAGTTCCTGTTGCCCTAAATAAAAACGGAACATATAATAAAACGTCACAATCAGCAATCCTTGACCTTGATGAATTTTATCAACTTGGTGATGAAGTTAATGATATAATAAAAGGCATTGGCGACCGTATGATGCAAGGGGATATTATTGCATCGCCTTGTACCATGGGCAAACGTAACCCATGCCAATATTGCAACTATAGTGCAATATGTGGGCGCAAAAAATAGCTGTTTTGGGGCAAAAGGAGATTTTTCAGTGAGTAAGGATTATATAGGGATTGCTGGCAAAATTCTGGGTGTGTTGATGTTCATTAGGTTGTTAATGATACCACGCACCTCCAGTATGAATATTGGAATTATTTTGCAAGCTGTTGCATTTATTACAGTTGGCGTTTTTGCTGTGTTCTTTAATAAATTTTCAAGAAAATTGCAGATATTCATATGTACTATGTTCTTAATTCCTTTGGTTTTTGTTAGTTTTATAGCAATCTACGGAAACAGAGTCACGGCAACATTTGATGAAGATGTTATTATCGTTTTAGGGGCTGGAATTAATGGCGAACGTGTATCCAGTCCCCTCGCTAGAAGATTGGATATGGCAATTTACTATTTTGGACGAAACCCAAATGCCTATGTGATAGTATGTGGTGGTCTAGGGGACAGGGCTACAATTACAGAAGCGGAGGCAATGGCAAGATATCTTCATGCGCGGGGTATCCCTCTTGAAAGGATTTTTCTTGAAGAGTTATCCACATCAACTATTGAAAACCTCACCTTTGCCCAAGAGATTCTAAATGAACACTTTCCAGAAGGGTTTAGGGCTGTAGTGGTGTCTAATGATTTTCATATGTTTAGAGCCGTAAGTATAGGAAGACGCATTGGCATGAATGTTAATCATTTAGGCGCACCCACCCCTACCCACCTATTAGCTGAAAATTATTTACGTGAGATGTTGGCAATTGTGAATTTTTGGGTTTTTGGATGAGCAAAGAAAAAGAACCATGGAATCCCAAGGTCCTTTTTCTTTCTTATCTGCTAGGAAATTGCTCTCGCAATTTCCGCCGCCAATGGGGCGCTGCCCCAAGCCCCGCCACTACAGTGCGAATGAATCGCACTTTCGTTTCCTTCGGAAAGTGGCGTAGCCACTTTTTTAATTAATTAGTTACTTTTGTCTTCTTTTTCTTCATCGCAGCAGCATTCTTCATCTGCACAGCAATTTCCTTCGATAGATTCACCAACATTATGAGCTAGATTATCAAGGGCAGCGGCACATTTTTCCAAAGCGTTTTGGCTTGCTTTTTTCACTTTAGGTTCAACCTCTTTGTAAAGGTCTTGTACTTTGCAACCCACTTCTTTGGCAAACTTTGTAACTTCCTTAGTGAAGCTATGAAGTTTCTCTTCAACATTGTCACGGGCATCTCTACTCATAAAGCTGTAAGATGCACCAATTGACTCAATTAACTTTGCTGCTTCATCAGCAGTGATTTTGCCAGCATCCAAAAGGTCCAGCACGCGCATTTTTTCGTTAGACATATAAAATTCCTCCTAGTAAAATATATTATCGCCACTACATACGAAACCATACGCCATTTGTTTGCGATGGTTTACTATAATGATTTTAGAATCTGTAAATACAGACTCTTATGGCAAATCAAACGTATGAATTACATCAGGGTTACGATGGTCTATACCATAAACAATAGCATCATTCACCCAAACATAGCTTACCCAATCTCTGCTAGACAATGTATGCATTGTCCCCATATCCATATGATAAGCACGAGGAATGTGTTGATTTTTCTCCACAAAAATTAGCCAATGGAAAAACACATCAAAACTACTAACATTAGTTGGCGCGAATGTTGCAACAGGTCTGCCACTAGTGTCAATACTTTGTACTTGCCCAAAACTATCAACATAGTATAAGAGCGTAATCACATTACCTACCATACCAGTTGTGGTAACAATTTGCAAGCCATGACTTGCACCAGATTCAACAATCCCTATAACATTAGCATCAGTTGGGTCAAGAGCAAAAATACCAAGACTGCCAGGTTCCCCAGACATAAAATATAAACGGCTACCATCTGTTACAGTGTGAAATGCAGGCATTGGCAAATACATTTCTACACGCAAACTATCCAAATGAATACGATATAAAAAATTATTGTTGTCAGGGTTTGTAAAGTAAAGAATACCATCCAAAAGAACCAAATTAAGCGCGGGTGAATCTGTAACACGCATGAGATTATTTCCATTTACAGCAGAACGGTAAATAGCCCCGCTACTTGCAGAATCAACAAAATAAATCCATGAGTCATGCCCCACAAAAAATGATGGGCGAACACCCTGTAAAATAATATTATCTTCTGCCGCATCCAAAATACCAGCTGCACCAGGAATAACAATCATACCCTCTACACGACGACGCATTACACCCGATGGATGACGTGTAAACATAAAACCATCAAAAATCCCAAAACTTCCCGTAAGCACATCACTTCTATCACGTGGATGTGTTAGTGCAACAGCAGAAAAATCACGTTCTGGGGCAAGGCGTGGTTCGGAAGAGGCAAATACCATTGGGTCAGCCCAAGGCGCGCCACTGCGATAGGCAGTTAAAGCAGCATATGCTAAACCTACCAACGAGAATAAAAACACTACTATTAAAACAGCCGCAAACCCACGCATTAAAGCAAGCGATTTTTCACTAGCATCTGAATTTACTTCTTCAGTACCCTCAACTAAAGATTTGAATTTCTTATAGAAGTCATCCAATGAGCCATATAATATATCACCTTTTAAGATTTCCATAAGCACTGATTCTAACCTTGGTGGAATATCTACACCATAAACACTAAATGATGGTGCATCTTCTTTTGGAGGATTAACTCCTGTAACTAGGCGGTAGTACAAACCAACTATTTGTATTAATACTGGGTGAAAATCGGAATCCCATGAAAGTAAGCCGTTGAGTACAACTTGCTTAAATGAGTTTACTCTAAAATCCTGTGGTTCTATGGCAAACATAACACCCTTTTCGGCGGCTAAGGCTAAGGCAGTAAGTAGTGGACGCACAAAGACATATGCCTCTTTATACTCCATATGCTGACCACCCATAAATTGGTCAATAGTGGTTAGCCCACATGCGCGACGCGCCATGTATACTGTGTTATTTCTCTCAAACACATCTGCCACAGGATGAATGGAATTATCTTTAATTTCTTGAAATGCTTCCATGCGTTGATAAAATACTTCTCTATCTCGTGTAAACTCCTTGGTAAACCGCTCCATTATTTCAAGTTTACCATCGTCGGCGCGTTGAGTCATGTAGGTGGGGTTGAATTCTGTAATGATATGGGCATCACCTTTTGCGTCAACCGCTTTATAGTGTGTTAAGGTTCTGTCCCCTGTAATTACACCATTCAAAGAGAACGGCTTTACATCAATAGCTAATGGCATCTCTACTCCCCTCTCAAACTTTTAATATGCAATGGGGTACTGCCCCAAGCATTGCCACTACAACGCGAATAAATCGCGCTTCCATGTCCCTTTGGAAAGTGGCACAGCCACTTTTTTAACAAGCGTCATTATATCATTGGATAGCTTAAATCGCAAGTAGAGTTGTTTAAGATTTTACAGTTGACAATTGCATAAAAGAATCTTAAAATCAGTCGAGATACATACAGAAAAGGAGAAAAATTAATGATAAACAAACAAGATACAGCATATACAACAGATGCTGTTCTCAAGTTTCAATGTAGAATGAGTGAGTGTCCAGACAACTGTTGCAGAAACACTACATGGCAGATTTTTGTTGATCCTGACTCAATTGAAAAATATAAAAAAATGGACAATAATCTTGGAAGACATATCTTGGATTGTATTGAAGAAGTCCCAGAATTGGGTTTTCGCTTTAGAGAGTTTGACCATGGGCATTGCCCACTTTTAACGGATAAAGGTCTGTGTTTAATCCATCGCGACTTAGGTGAAGGCTATCTCTGTACTACCTGTAAAACGTATCCTCGTATTTGGGAATCCCTCAATGATAAATTTGAACATTGGTTATCTCTGTCTTGCCCTAATGTTGTAAGAACTGTGTTATATGGTCAGCGAAAACTCACTTATTTGGAATCGTCTATTATTTCAACAACTCAAAAAACATTACCACCCCCCAAACACTTTGATGATGCAAGACGGCGAATTCGTGATGAACTTATAGAAATTGCACAATATCGCAAGTTTTCAATAAAAGAAAAGTTACTTTTTATGGGCTTGTTTATGCGTAGTTTAAGTAGGTTTGAGTTGAATGATAGTTTTAACAACTCGGTGGAAGAAGTAATTACTAACTATCGTAGTTATATGAAAAAAACAGACTTTTTTGAAAGTTTATTCTCTGATATGGCAAATGTAAATGCAGACAGTCAAAAAGAATTTTTCAAGATGTTATCAGCAGTGGTTTCTATTTCTCTGTCTGTTCCCAAAAAAATACCCGATGGTATTAAAAATGCCCAATATTATGAGCGTATGAGAAACCTCCACAAAGATATTTCTGATAAAGTTGCAGATGAATATCTTACAAAGGCATTTAATAAGTTAATTGTACCTTACGTAAACGAAAATAAACATGTTTTTGATAATTATTTGGCATATTCATTAGTATCTTCTAAGTTTTTGATTGGAGCAGAGGACTTTGCTCTTGCCTATACAGGATTTGTTGGAGAATTTCTTTCCGTGTTAGTTTTTACGGCAGGTTTATTTAAAGATAATGAAGTTTTGTCGAATGATGACATGATAACTGGTATATATCTGTTTCACCGCAAAATCAGTCATACCCAAACACTACGAAAAAGTCTCGCAAATCTATTTGCCGATAATTTGTTAGCATGGTTACTTAATGCCTTGGGTGATATCAGATAACATTAGTGTTAATATTTCACTGTTGTTAATCGTTGGGTCTTGCATTACCTTATCCAAAAGATACTCTAATGTCTCTCCTATAGCTTTGCCTTGTGGAATGCCCATTTTTAAAAGATCATTGCCGCTTATGGCTAAGTCACGGATGGTAAAACATTCGCCTTTTTGGAATATATCATCGGCTTCTCGTTTGAAATTTATTAACTGTGATTTTTGGGAAGTGGAGACAATAGATTTTAAAATTATTAAATTTTCCAAACATTCTTGCGGCATATATTGCAGGAATGTTTTTTTTATTTCATAACGTGTTGTTGCTATAGGAATATGCATAAATTGCATGTATAACGATACTTCTTGTATAGTCTTGTTATCAAAACGTAAATGTTTTAAAAGTTTTTCACTACTAACCGAACAATTGGAAGCTGTAGGCATAATACCCATTAAAAACAAAACCCAACGCAAAGGTTCATTTTTGGGGCATTCTTTTAACCATAAAATTACATACTCACCTTGATAGTTGCAATTTGGTAATATATACTGCATTAGCCCTGTAGATTCTAGCATCTCTATTGCATTTGGATAAGAACCCATTAAAAATTTGCGCAACTCTTGTTGAATACGCTCTACACTAATATTGTTTATCGTTGCTTTGTGTCTTGAAATGGCAACTAGTATATCCTCATGCACCTTAAACCCTAACACTCCTGCAAAACGTATTGCGCGAAGCATTCGTAAAGCATCTTCACTAAACCTATGGCAAGGTAATCCTACACAACGAATTAACTTATTAGAAATATCTTCTATTCCATCAAATGGGTCTACAAAACCACGCTTTGGATTATATGCAATCGCATTCATTGTAAAATCTCGACGGCTTAAATCTTCCTCTATAGAACGGGTAAAAATGACTGTGTCTGGACGGCGACTATCATTGTATTCACCATCTACACGGTATGTTGTAACCTCATAGCCTCTACCCTCTATTAGAACTGTGACAGTACCGTGTTTAATTCCTGTATCAACTGTACGTGTCAAAGTCCCCATTGAAAACAAAGCCTTTATTTGTGTAGGGGTTGCAGATGTTGCAATATCCCAATCTTTTGGAGGCGTATTATTTAAAATATCTCTAACACAGCCACCAACTATATAGGCTTCATAGTTGGCGGATTCTATGGTTTCGATTATGCGTTTTACATCACTAGGTATTGTTATATTTTTCATCCCCACTTCATTACTTACAAAATATACTTCTTCAGTATGTTTATCATTTTTTTGTTGAATTTCTCATGTTTAATTTCCCCTCGTTAATATAAAATATATCACGCTATTTGAACATTTGCAAAAATTATGATATTCTCATATAAAAATGTCCCAAGGAGTGGCGCGGAATGGATTCAACTGAGGCTTTAACCCCCGAACAAATAGAGAAGGAGCTACTATCTTATCTATATACAAAGCAATTTCGCTGTATTGTGTGTGACAAGGATTTTATGGATTTTATGGTACGTTCCTCCAAGTTGCGGGTTTCCCATATAGACACTGATTTTAGGAAAACTTACAAAGGAATCGACCCTACCCATTATGAAGTGTTATTTTGTTGTCATTGTGGTTATGCAACTTTGCACCCTTATTTTGATAAAATTACAGAACGTCAACAAAAGATGATTGCCGAAAGCATTTCACCTAGTTTTAAACCAATACAATTTCCAATGCCGTTATCAATGGAGCATGTGCTATATCGTTATAATCAGGCGATATTATGCAGTGATGTAATAAATGCAAAGGCTAGTCAAAAGGCATTTATTTGCTTGAAATTGGCATGGATTTGGCGTGGCGAAGGTAATACACAAGAAGAATTGAAATACCTGGAAATTGCTTTTAATGGGCTAAAAGAAGCCTTTAGCACAGAACGTTTTCCCCTTGGTTCTATGGATGAACCCACTGCAAAATATATAATTGCCGACTTAGCGCGCCGTTTGGGCGAACCAGGTGAAGCAATGCGTTGGGTGGGTGATGTTGTTGTTGGCAAAGGAATACCAGGTGCATTAAAAGAACGTGCAATAAACTTAAAAGATT
>Ga0123355_10000440_pt1 | contig 54865 bp, 44 predicted proteins | sample TergutEmb28metaG_3_FD_89872 | JGI IMG/M metagenome (GOLD analysis project Ga0123355, IMG submission 89872) | Embiratermes neotenicus P1 segment gut microbial communities from Petit-Saut dam, French Guiana - Emb289 P1 | ecosystem: Host-associated > Arthropoda: Insects > Digestive system > Gut ... | reverse complement strand
TGCACCACCTTTTCGGTAAAAATTGCACTATGCGTCGTCGCATAAAGCCTTATGTACCTTTGGGTACATGCGGCTTTACGCTCCTAGCCTAGCACAATTTTTACTCGAAAATTCGGCACAAGCGAATTATCGAACACACCCAATTTAATTCAAAAAAAACATCAATAGAAGAATTATGAGTATTTAAAAAATCCAGTTGGTGACTCACAGTCACCAACTGCCCAAATATCCAACCTCTGTACTATATTGCAGGGGAGGATGTCCACATCGCCCCGCCTTATATACACCAAGCACATGAAAAGAAATCAAACCACGAAAAACACAAAAACCACGAAAAAAGACCCCAAGAAACCAATTATGTGGGGCGAGCAACAATAGTCACTTAAGCTGCTTTCGTGTCTTTTGTGCTTTTCGTGGTTCAAAAACAAGCTTTGCAGTCACTCATGCGCTTGGTATGCCGCCTTATAATTCGCCACTTAACAAACCCCGGCACATATGGTAACATATAGCAAGCGCACTCCACATCCACAAACGATAACTTGCAATTTTTCCACACTGCTGCGTTCTTGCTTACGGTTCTGAAGTACGCTAGCTATACAAGCAAGAAAGACCGGAACAAAGATATTAAGGACGATTAAACATGGCAGTTAAAAACATCCTTATAATAGGAAAAAACAGCTACATCGGCACAAGTTTTGCCCGGTACGCCGGTGCTAAATTCCACATCCATACCATATGCGCCAAGGATAACAATTGGCGCGATTTTGATTTTTCTTCCTACGATACTGTGTTGCACTGCGCGGGTATTGCCCATATAGCCCAAAAAGACAAAAATTTATACTACAGTGTAAACTGCAACCTTGCCGTAGAAGTTGCCAAAAAAGCAAAAGCCGCAGGGGTCGGGCAGTTTGTGTTTTTAAGCAGTATGTCCGTTTACGGCAACGTAGCCTGTGAAATTACCCCAACAACAAAACCAAACCCAAGTGATTATTACGGCGGCAGTAAGCTTGCGGCAGAAGAAAAACTGTCCACCCTTGCGTCGTCATCTTTTAGCGTGTGCATTTTGCGACCGCCAATGGTGTACGGATACGGTTGCAAGGGCAATTTTCCAAGGCTGGTTAAGCTTGCAGAACGCTTGCCCGTTTTCCCAAATATTCAAAACCAACGCAGCATGATTTACATCGACAATTTGTGCGAATTCATTTGCCAAGTTGTTTTGCAAAATAAAAGTGGCATTCACACTCCGCAAAATACAGAATATGTGAATACCACGGAACTTGTGCGGCTTATTAACGGGAATATACGCTTCACAAAAATATTTAACCCATTTGTGCGGTTATTTAAATTTGGCGCGGTTAATAAATTATTTGGTAATTTAATTTACACAAAAACCGGTAACGAGGCGAACTATAATATTGTCGGGTTTGAAAACAGCATAAAAGCGTCCCTGGAGGTGGGTCATGGCAACTAAGGGCCTAACTTTGCTGGAGCTTGTGATAGCCCTGGCTATTTGGGGCATCATATCCATGGGTGTCTTTTTTCTGTGGCACCACACATCCGGCACCGCGGTCGTTATGCTAGAACGGCAGTCCGCATTCGAGCGGGCTCGCGGCTCTATGGACGCACTTATTATGAATATCCAAATGGCAAGTCATATTACGTTGGCCACCGACACAAACGACCGTATGCAAAGCATGGTTATTCGCGCCCGCAACCCCCTAGGGCAGTTGCATGATTATGCATTTACCCATGTTGGCAATACCCTGCGTATTGGCGGGAACGAGTTTGCGTCTAATATTGAAAGGATTTATATTGTATATGTACCCGGTAGACGTGTAGATATTACTATTGTTACCGGATGCGAAGAGCCTATTATGTTGTTTAGCAGTGTTTGCGTTAGGTACAAGATAGTAATATAACTACCGTTTCCCAATCCTAACAAGCGCGACTGCCGCTGCTTTTTGTTCTGCTTCTTTTTTGCTTGCGCCATTGCCTTCGCCTAAAACTTTACCCCTATGCGACACCTCAGCAGTAAAAATCCTTTTGTGTGCCGGTCCTTCTTCCAAAATTATTTTGTAAACAGCCGTTTCGCGGCTATTTTTTTGCAACATTTCTTGTAAAGTGGTTTTGTGATCCTTGCCAAGCTTTTTTGCATCATCTGCAATAAAAGAGAACAACCGAACAACAATGTCGCGTACTGCGTCAAGCCCACCGTCCAAATATATCGCGCCAAATACGGATTCCAGCGCGTCCGACAAAATGGATTCTTTTTCACGCCCTTTTTCCCGAGCTTCGCCTTGGCCAAGCAAAAGATAATCCCCAAGTTGCAATGCCCGGGCAACCGACGCAAGTGTTGCTTCGCAAACCAGCCGTGCCCTACGCTGTGTTAATTCCCCTTCAGAAAGGTCGGGAAACCTATGATACAAAAAGTCGCTTATGCACAGTTCCAAAACTGCGTCTCCTAAAAATTCTAATCGCTCGTTAGATTCATCTTGTTTTAAACCTTGCTCATGCACAAAAGATGTATGTGTTACCGCCTGGCGTAATAATGCCGTGCGTTTAAAATCGTAACCTAATTTTGTTTGTAATGCGTCGCTCATATACTATTATGCACCCAAAGCTTTCTTTATATATTCTGCGGCATCGCCAACGGTTGCGATGTTTGCTGCATCATCGTTGTCAAACTCCATGCCAAAAATGTCCTCCAATTCGGATATTATCTGAAAAACATCCAAAGAGTCGGCATTTAAATCCTGCTGAAATTTTGTGCCGAGGGTAATAGTTTCCTTTTCAATCCCCATTTGTTCTGCAATTACATCTCTGATTTTTTCGAATTCCATTTGAATCTCTCCTATTCTGTTTTAATAAGGCTTTGCCATTCTTCTATAGTCACAGGAATGTAAAACGGTCCAATTATTGCGCAGCAATTTTTGTGCAATACAAGTAAACCGTGGCGCGGTGCACCAGGAGCAGTTACCGCAGTAGTGTGCACAAATTGTAAGCAAGAATGGACGGCTTTGCGGTCCTGTGACTATAACTCCGCTCTGCTGCCTTTCGCATAACGCCTTGCCTGTACAACCAAAGATTTGTTCCGCTTCTTTCGGGGAGCAAGTCATTTTAATTTTCACACAAACCATGGGACTCCATCCCACACTCTGCAACTTTTTGAAAAAAGTTGACAAACGCACGATTTACGGTTTAGTAATAATGTTTTTGCCCCGATTTTTCCAAAGAATGACGTGTTCGGGAAGTGACGCAGCCACTCGTTTTCCCCATTATACCAAATATGCGCGACTAATTTCAATCTTCCAGCCTAATAATCAATAACCTACAATCACCCGACCAATTGTGGTACCCAAAAGCGGCAAAATACATGTTCCCGTGGGAATCTCGAATGCCGTTACCCGTGTAAACTCTAGCCGGCAACTGAAGTTTACGCGTAGAGTCCCTGGTTTCCAAGCAAAACTGGAACAAACCTGTGATATACCCCGCGTAAGTGGGTATCGAGTACAGCCTGGTTTCGCATGGGGAAAATGTTATGACATATAGAGAGTTTAGCCTATGAATACGCTGAAACTCTCCAGGAAGCAAGTTACCGATTAACCTCACCCGGTCGGTAACAAAATCAACTTCTACTAAAAAGCCACCCACCGTGCTTACATAAGCCCTTAAGCCGTCAGAGGTAACAAGAGACGTGCCCCACATTCCACCGGATATAGATGACCCCGTACGCTGTGCGGCAGTATCTGTATTTATATCAATTACATAAACGGGAAACTCTCGCAGCGCGTCAAAACGTGTGTATATCGAACCGGGTATTCTGTAGACATTTTCCACGCCGCGGTATAAGAAAATACGTTGGTTTATATCGTCCACAACAAAGTCACGGCTTACAGTGGTACCTGGCTCCCAAGGTATACCCTTTATAATCCTAGACACCTGATAGTTTTCCAAGTCAATAAGTACAATATTGCTGTGGGGGTGGGTTAAGCCAACCAAATACCCAGCACTTGGCATGTGGCTTAATGCGATAATACCCTCGTGAGGGATAACCACGCCGCCAGGCAAATGGGCGGTTACATTTGTAAATAACCCTGTAGCAATTTCGTATCTGAAAATGTGTGCCCCCCGATAATCTTCCAGATGGTCGATCGAGGTCTTAAAATCGTGAAAACTCTGAGACGCCATGTACACCATACCGTTCACATACACAAGCCGCGTATGCCCTTTGGGCATTTCTTCGCCATAATGTAGATTGTTCGCATCTGCAGCAGCTTGCATAAATGAACCCAAAAAACGGCGGTCACCTGTTTGGTGGTTGTAGCTAAACAGCAAAAAATCCTCAAGCCCGTCTGGACGAAAGGCAGTGAAGCCTATATAAACATTGTCGTCTGGGTCTATCCCTGTAGCATCCCAAGATTGGATAAGGATGTACCCTTCCGGAGCTAAGTCGCAAAAGGATATGTAGGTGATGGTATGGTTGTTTGGGTCTTGACTGCAAGCGGATAGCAGCACGAGGGCAAATATTAAAACAACTGCGTATTTCATGGTAGATGTCCTTTCTTTTCTGCTTTAACCTGACAGAAAAAAATCAGTTGACACGATTTTGTGTCAACTGATTTTGTAATTACATAACAAAAACTATCTTAACATCGCATTTAGTTCATCAATTACAGGTTGAATCATAGGACGTCTTTGGTTAAGCCATGCGTTTAATTGTGGCTCTACTTGATCAGGTGATACCAACAATAATGCTGCAACTTGGTCATTAAACTCAACGCTCATTGAACCAATGTTCAAGAACTCTGGACCTGTATGATATTCCAAGGCAAAGTCAAACGGTATGCGTGTTGCGCGTGGACCGTGTAGCACATCTAACAATGCCTCGTATTGTGCTAAAAGTACTTGGTTAACGGTTTCAGGCATCCAAATTTGATGTCTGCCATCCAAGTTACCTGCTAGGCGGCCAAAGCCCCAAACATTGTAATCCCAGTGTGGGTCTATGCGATGGCCTTCGTCCGGACATGTATCCCACATAAGAACGAAATCGCCGTTTGCATCAAAATCCCAGTCGGTACCGCGCATACCAAATGAACGCATTAGGTAACCTTCAGTTGTAACAAGATATTCCATAATAGCTTCCCAGCGTTCTGCCGCTGCATCGCTAATATTAGCGTTCATAACGGTTTGACCCCAGATGCCGCCCATTTCAGGAGCAACAATTGTGCCGTTTGGATTTTCTACTAAACCAAAACGGATAACATTTTCAGCATGATAGTTCATGTTTTCAAGAGTGGCTTCGCCGCCATTGTTTTCAATAAACTGTTGAACTTTGTAACTCAAAGTGTTAAACAAAATGTTTTGTTGAATTTGTGCAAATGCACGGTTTTGCATGAAAAGGTCGGTAGCCATATCGCCTGCGGCCATAAATTGATCTTCCCACATAATGCCTTCTTGGTAAAGTTGGTTCATTAGCTGTACAGTTTGTAATGCTTCAGGGGTAAGTGGTCCCCATGTATAGCTTCCGTCAGGTAATTGCACATAACGGTTAACACCGTAAAGTAACATACCTGCCGGCCAGTCACGTGGCATCATCCAGTCTACAGAAGCAATACCAATTACACCACCAGGTACATTGCCTGGGTTTGCTGCTTGTACTGCTGCAATCATATCTTTCCATTGTTGGTAGGTATAAATACTGTCAGGTTGTGCATGGCCTACTGCCTCTGCCCAGTCTCTGCGGTAGCTAAACCCTGTCATACGATATGGTGTAATAAACAACGAACCATCTGAAGGTCCTGCCCATGCGTATAGGTTCCCATTAATTTTAAACGCTTGAAGTGCTGTTGGTCCTTCTTCAAGTGCACGACGCATGTTTGGCATGTTGTCCAAGTTGTATGGACGGAACAGTCTGTCTTGTGTAGCGTTAATATAGAAGCCACCAAAACGTCCTGGAGAAATATCCATAAACATAATGTCAGGTGCAATGCCTGTTTGTAGCCACATATTGGTTACGTCAATAAAGTCGCCCCAAGAGAGATTGTACAGGTCAAAGCTTACGTTAAATTTATCCATAACGTGTTGTACCCATGGCACCCAACGGCCGCCATCTTCTAGGTAATTGTCACGCCCTGCGTTGTGGGCATCCATAATACTCATGGAAATTACAATGTGTTCGTCAAACGCGCCGGCTGGCGCAGCAGGGGTGCCAGTGTCGTTGGTACCGGTACCTGTTGCCGGCTGATTGCCGCCATCATTGTCATCGCCGTTTCTGTTACAGGCTGTTAGCATACCAATTGCTAATACCAAAACCAGCAACATCATCATTGTTACGATTCTTTTTTTCATTTTTTACATCTCCTTTTTTTTGTTTAGGGACATTGTCCCTTTTATCACCCTTTAACCCCACCCAACGTTATACCTTTTACAAAATATTTTTGTAAAAACGGATATACGCAGATAATAGGTATCATGGTCAAAATTACGGCTGCAGACTGCAATCCTTCGCCAAATGTAGTCAACCTTATTTCAAGGGGAAGCCCTTCAGTTGCCAGGGCTACGTTGTCAAGTAAGTTACGCAACACAAGCTGCAAAGGCCAACCGCCTGGGCGTTGCATAAACATCAAACCTTCAAACCAGCGGTTCCAACCAGCAACTGCCGCGAAAAGTGAAAGTGTCGCAAGCATCGGCTTACATAAAGGAAGTACGATGCTCCATAAAAGTCGCATATCTCCAGCACCATCAAGTTTTGCAGACTCCTCATATTCCGGAGAAAGTGTACGAATGTAACTTTGCATAAGTATTACCGTCATTATAGCAACACCATGAGGTAGTACCATTACCAGCCTATTGTTTACTAAACCCAAATTTACAATAAGCATAAACCAAGGTACTAATCCACCACCAAAAAACATTGTAAACATCAAGTAAATCCAGAAAAATTTACGCCCTGGTATTGGCTTTAGCATGGCATAGGCAAATGTAACATTTAGGAACATTACATAAGCTGTACTTGTAAGGGTTACAAACAAAGTGGTCGCTAAACCGGATCGCATAAGTTGAAAATTTAATATGCGTGTGTGATGAGCAAATGTTAGCTCTGAAGGATAGAGCAGTAACCTTGTTTGGAAGAAAACATGTTGCGGCACCAAAGAAATAGTAAACACATGCCATATCGGAATTATTATTATTATGGCCAGAAGGATAAGGAAGGCGGGGATCAAGTAATCGCCTATGGTAAGCCTTTTCAATCTTTTAATTTTAAACATCTGTCATACCCCTTCCTATTTACTACTGCCAATGTTAAACAATGCCTGACCCGTTGTACGCTTTATAATAAAGTTGGTACCAAGTAACAGCACAGCATTAATAAGCCCGTTAAACAAACCAATTGCAGTAAGGAAACCGTGATTCACAAGTGGAGCCGACATGGCGCGCACCACAAATGTACTGATAATTTCACTGTGGGGGCGTACTGCAACGTTTTCTGTATTGTATATTTGGTCAAAGTTACCGCCCATGATACCGCCCACTGCCAAAATAAGTAACATTGCAGCAGTCATGCTCATACCAGGCCACGTTATATAACGTATTCGATGCCAGCGATTAGCACCGTCCATAGTGGCAGATTCGTACAGGCTTGGATCAATACCCGCAATGGTTGCAAGATAGATGATACTGCTCCACCCTGCCGTTTGCCACATCCCAGAGAATACTAGGAACCAGCGGAATTGCTGACCGTCACGAAGCACCATGTTTCTCCACTCCGGAAAAAATGTTTGCACACCGGAGTTTAACAATCCATCACTTGCAAAAACCCTCATTACTATACCAGACAAAACTATCCATGACAGAAAGTTTGGGAATGTAAAAATTGTTTGCAGTGTACGGGACAACTTCCTGCTTCGCACCTCGTTAATAAGAATTGCCAAAATAATTGGCGCAGGAAAACCCACAAGAAGGTGCATGAAGGAAATTGTAACTGTATTGCGTACCGCTTGAAAAAATAGCGGGTGGTCAAACATAAAACGGAAATTAGCAAGCCCTACCCAGTCACTCCCCCAAATACCTTGGGCAAAAGTAAACCTTCGAAAGGCCAGTTGTATGCCGTACATTGGACCATAAGCGAATATTCCTATCTGGATAATACCAGGCAAAAGGAGTAGGTATATCCACTTGTAATACCAAATCCGCTTTAATAGAGGTCTGTTCTCTGACATGGGGTTTCACCTGTTTCTAATATATTTATGTGAGGTTTCACATCTACAGCACCTTTATTTCATTTTTGTCCACACTACCAACCGCACCATAAGCCGTAACAGTTCGTATTTCCCCCGGTAGCAGATCAAAATATTCGTCGCTAAGTTTCATATACGGCTCAAAACGTACCGCATGGCAATAGCCGCTACTTTTGATGGTTATATTGTAGTCATTGCCTTCCACATCTATCTTTAGAAGCTTTACGGCACATCTGCGCTCTTTGTAATCTTTATAATCAACTGTACGCAAGATAGCCATTGGTACACCGCGAGCCCTGGAGTACACCACGCCATGGGATAAGTCATAGCGCGGCATGTCAAAAGAAGATACTATGTTTTTGGAAAGAGGCAAGAGGGTAACAAGTATTTCATTTTTAAAATATTTGCCTTTAAAACTAACGTAACCATATTCCACATTAAGCTTGACAGTCTCTGTCGTATCGTTTACACCAAGCATAAGTACTTTCTTACCGCATTCGGATGGACGCAGGATTAACCTTATAGGGGCAAAGGCACGCTTTACATAATAATAGGAAGGTTTACGATCTAAATAGTAGTCAATTATGCTCCAGCCTACTTCTCCCCAGGTGTCATTATACATCCAAAACAGGCTACCACCGCTGTGCTCGTAAAACCGGATAGACTCCAAAGAATAGGAGTACATAAGCCCCTGTACCAACCGTGCGTATTTCAGATATTCGTCAAGAGATAATTCGTCCGGGTTGGCGTAATGCTTTTTGATGCCGGCCGCCACGGTTTCTTTTTCAAAAGTGTTGTTATGCAAATTCCAAATAGCGTCGTTTCGTTTTATTTCCTGCCCTCCGTAGTATTTTTTAATTGTTTCCTGAGAGCAGGGACCGATGTAACCGTATTCCGACATAAACGCAGACTCTACTTTGTCGTATTCTTCCGGGGTTATGCGTTTTTCCATATCTGCATTCATTGTGCAATCGCTCCAATGGTGACGGGTGCCTACTTCGTTGGAATTCGGATCGGACCCACCAAATGGGGACGAACGCCAGTACGGCATTTCACCACAATTGTTACGAACAATTTGCGGTATAATTTTATGGTAAATATCCATATTGCCAAAGTTTAGGGTATCAGTTAAAACTTCTTTTTCAAAAATATATTGAATTTCGTTGTTGCCACACCACATTGCTATACATGGGTGACTGCGAAGGCGTTTTGTTTGATAGTCTACTTCTTTTTCTACCCTGCGCAAGAAGTCGTCGTCTGTTGGGTACATGGCGCAGGCAAACATAAAATCTTGCCAAACCAAAATGCCGTATTTATTGCATAGTTCATAGAATAAATCCGGCTCGTAAAGACCGCCGCCCCATACACGAAGCATGTTAAAATTTGCTTCCTTTGCTTCCTTTATGAGAGTCTCGTATTTGCCCGGGCTTACACGGGCATAGATAGAGTCCGCAGGAATCCAGTTTGCACCTTTGCAAAAAATATCAAAACCATTTAGCCGTATCTTAAAATTGCGACGGTTTTGGTCTATGGCATCTATATTTAAGTCTATTGTGCGTATTCCCATTGTAAGGGGTTGGCCTTTGTATGTTTCACCATCCATAGTAATGTCAGTTTGTATGGTATACAAAGGTTGCTCGCCCATACCATTTGGCCACCATATTTTGGGGTTATCCAACACAGTACAAAGGTTTACGAAGTTTGTACCGGGCTGTGCCAGCACCTCTTTGCATAAAACCGTTACCGGCGTACCTTCATACATTAGGTTTACCCAAACTTTTACATCTTTTGTGGCAAGAGTGTAAAAGCTTTCAAACTCCACTCTAAAACTTACCGATGCTCTGTTTTCATGCATATCTGTGGTTATTGCATGGACATGCGTAATAGCAAAATCACGATTTGTTTGAACAAAGGCATTTTTCATAATGCCGATGGTGGCAATACGCGGAGCCCAATCCCAACCATATACATATTGGGGTTTACGCAAATACACACGCCTAGCTTCGCCCCTATTATCGTGACGTCCGTCACGTTTTTCAGTACATACGAAGGGGATAAGCCCTTCTTCTTGTTCCTTAGGTATTTTTTCAAGACCGGCGGTTAGACAAATAGTAAGCTTGTTTTCGCCAACTTTAACGAAAGCTGAAATCTCTGCCTGAAAAGGATAGTGACAACTATTATGTATACCTATATGCTGCCCATTTATATATATGTTTGCGTAAAGATCTAAATGTTCCAACACAATACATATACCGTGGGCGTTGGTATCATCTTCTGATAAGGTAAATGTATTAGTAAACCACCACGATTTGTCCTCTACCCATTCGCTGTCAAAGCAGTAATCGGCAACAACAGGGTCTTTTATAATACCATGATTAATAAGAGGCATTCTAACATCACAAGGTAGGTTTCCCGCATCCATAAAATCTGTGGCTGCTTCTATTTCGGCTACATCGTTTGCGTTAACTGGGCGATAAAGCAACCTCCAGTTTTGATTAAGAGATATTCTCACGGTTTGCGACTACCTCCTTCTTGCGGATTACAAACAAGATTATTATATGAACAGATTCGCCTTGCATCTCTCGTTTGTGTAATGTTACAAAATTATAACGTCATCGCTTTATTTTGTCAACATTTTTTTTAAATTATTTGCCGAATGGTTTTTTGTGTGCACTTTCTCCTAAGTCGGCTCCGTGCATCCAATTTTTTTGGCAAATATGACATTACAAATTAAATCGTGCAAAATTAAATGATGCGATATAAAAATACAACATTACAGCTTGACAATTACACAAATATTTTGTAATGTAAAGATAATTAATTACGATCTGAGGTGTTCTATGAAAAAAGTAACGTTGGAAATGATAGCCTTGGAGGCGAACACTACAAAAAACACGGTTTCTCGTGCTTTGCGTGGCAAAACCGGCGTAAGCGACGAACTTCGGAAACATATAAACCAGATTGCTGACAATCTTGGCTATATGCGAAAGCCCGAACAAGAGGACATCCTAGAGCCCACCAAAGTAACAATGGTGTATAACAGTTCTTTGCATAAAGACATCTATTTTTGGCCAACCGTTATGGGTGGCATATTCGAGCATTCGGCAAAGCATCATATTAGTATGCATTCTGTAATTGTTGATATGATTCAAGATGACATTAAATATCTGTTACCTTTACAGGAAAAACATTGCGACGGTATTTTGATACTTGGCACATTGCCAGAAGCCCAATTTGCCCGTATCGAAAAGCTTGGCATTCCCATGATAGCAATCGACCATTTTAGCAATCACATATCTTGCGACTATGTAAATGTTGCAAATGCAAATGGCATGATTAAAGCCGTGGACTTTCTTGCAGCAAACGGTCACCGCAAAATTGGCTTTGTTAATAATGATACTGCGCCACACATCTATAGTCTTACCCGCCGTTTTCGCGGTTACGAAAAAAGAATGGAACAACTTGGTCTTACAATCGACCCACGTTTTATATGGAATGAGGCCAGTTACAACGATAATAACTATCTACGCAAACAGTTCGAAAAATATGGAAAACTTCTTGAGGCACCAACAGCCTGGGTTTGCAGTAATGATGTTATGGCCTACAATTTTTGCAATGTTTTAAAAGAATATGGCCTGCGTGTACCTGAAGATGTTAGCGTAATTGGCTTTGACAATATCCCGGGTATGAACGGACTACCCCTTACCACTTTAAGCATACCTCAGGCAGACATGGGGCGCCGCGCATTGCGCCGTCTTATGCGTCGCATGCGTTTTCCCAACGAACCATTCGAGAACATTGAAATATTCACCAGCTTAGTCGATAAAGGTTCCGTTAAGAAAATATAATCGCGTGAATTGTTAAGGAGCGGCCTAAAGCATGGAGAAAATAAAAAAAAACAAATTACATGTAATCAGCCACACCCACTGGGATAGAGAGTGGTACACAGAGTTTCAGGATTTTAGGCAACGATTGGTATTTAACATAGACCGTCTGCTAGAACTTTTACAATTACAGCCAAGCTTTAAATGTTTTCACCTAGATGGGCATACCGCTTGGCTGTTGGATTATTTAGAGATACGTCCGCAAAACAAAGAAATTATAAGAAAACACATCCAACAAGGTCGCATACTTATGGGTGACTGGTTTGTTATGCCCGATGAATTTTTACTTAGCGGTGAGAGTATTGTGCGCAATTTGCTTCTTGGGCATAATATTTGCCAGGAATTTGGCGGCGAGTCCATGATAGCCGGGGATGTTATCGACGTTTTTGGCCATATATCCCAGCTACCGCAAATTTTTAAGAGCTTTGGAATGGAAGCAGCTTTGTTGCACCGTGGTCTTTCCGGCGAGAATGAAAAATCCGAAATGCTATGGGAAGGTGCCGACGGCAGTCAAATTTTAATTATTAAAGTATATCCCCACCTTGGCTATGGGGATTTTTTGGCGTTTTCGGAAGTTGAAAAAAGCAAACTGCCGACATTTTTGAAAGATTACGAAAAACGCAAACGAGAATTTGGCACCACCGATATTCTGTTTGCATTGGACGGCAACGACCATACATCTGCCCGCTGGGATTTGCCCGAGGCTTTTGCGGAGTATAAGGATTTATTTGAAGATACGGAGATTATACATTCCAATTTTAACGATTATTTTGCCGACCTGACAGCAGTATTGGATGTGAGCGTGTTGCCAAAACATAAAGGTGAATTGCGTACCCCTGCAAAAGTTGGACTGTACAGCGAAACCATTACAGGCACAGGGGCTAGCCGTGTAGACTTAAAGCAGCAAAATGACTACACCGAAGTTTTGCTGTCACGCTATGCAGAGCCACTACATGTGTGGTCTAGGCTTGCGAGTGGGTCATGCCAAAAGGCGTTTCTTGACCTTGCGTGGAAGTTCTTGCTGTTGAACCATCCGCATGATTCTATTGTGGGTTGCTCTATAGACGAAGTGCATAGGGATATGGTTTATAATTCCCACCAAGCTAATTTGCTGGGTATGAACTCTATTAGGGAAAGTATTCAGCAAATTTGCAGCCATATAGACAGTTCTATTTTTGTTGATTGCGACAAGATTGTTACCGCGTTTAATTTGTCTAATGTCGATAAGCCCGTTAGTGAAATTGCCTTCGAGATACCTTCCGAAGAAGTGTATAAATTAGAAGAAAAGGGACTGACGCCCGTTTTGACAAATGAAAATGGCGAAGAGTTAGCCCAACAATTTCTGCATGTTGTAAAAAGGACCAGAACGGAATATTTGACAGGAATTAGATATATCCCAAGCCCAAGTTATACCCGCCACCCGCCCGAGAATATGCGGGTGCATAGGTACCATTGCTTGGTGATGGATGAGATTGCTCCGCTTAGTTACAAAACGTATGGGGTTAAGTACGTGCCTGCTACTTATCGTCCCGCGCTTGACATAGGATCTCCCGCATCCAACACCATGTCGAATGGCCTGCTGGCAGTGCAAATAAACTCCGCCGGCCGGGTAAACATAACCGACCTTGAAACCGGGACGGAATACAAAAACCTAATCCACTACACAAATGTTGCTGACGGCGGCAATGGCTGGTACCACTGGGCACCGCAGAGCGATACCACTATATCCAGTCTTTCACCCGAAAACTGGACAAATGTAACTATAGAATTAGCATCTCACGGCTCTTTACAAACCACATACAAAGTCACCGGCGACTTCATCATCCCTAAAGAACTGGACGAACACAAAACCTGTCGCATTGGCCAAGTCCCGCTAAAAATCACAAACTACCTAACCCTAACCGCAGGTGAAAAACGTCTAGATTGCAAAACGGTCATATGCAACAATGCTAAACAACACATGTTGCAGGTTAAATTCCCCGTGTCCAAAACTTTGACAGCGCAAGATCAATACTTTGCCGACACTGCATTCGACTGCCTAAACCGCGACATAAAACCCATAGACACCACTGGCTGGGTAGAACAATATCGTGCAGAAGCTCCTATAAAAACCTTTGTTGGCGTAAAAGGCGAAACAGAAAACGGCCTTGCCATAATCACAAAGGGCATATGCGAAGGTTGTGTCTGGGACGACGAAGACAGAACAATTGTCCTAACCTTGTTGCGCAGTTTCTCACAAAATATAGAAGCTCTTGACAGTGTAGACAGCTTACTTCAAGGTGAACTTACATTTGAATACGCAATTGTTCCAGTAAACGCTACCGACAGTGTTGGAACAAAAATGTTTGCTGAGGTAGAAAAATATAAATATCCGACTATGTATAGAACCATGCCCGTTAAAACTCGGGAAGCTTTAGCAGCGGCACAGGATGCGGAGTTTAAATATGGCATACGACCAAGACTTACGCCTGCAATTAAATCACCAACATTTGCGCAAATAGGCGACAACGTTGTTATTTCCACCATCAAGGCCGCAGAAAAAAGTCAAGGGGCAATTCTGCGAATATTCAACCCAACGGACGATAATATCACAGCAACAATCAAGCCTAAATTTGACTACTGCTTTGTCTACGAAACCGATATGCGGGAAAATCGTATAGCTAAATTACCAAAATGCGAAAATATTGAAATTACATTACGAGGCAAACAAATATTAACCCTAGAGTTTGACGCTTAGCCATAAAACTAAAGTCGGTGATTCCCTCGGACAGCTCTAGCAATCCCGAGACGCGCTTATGTTTTAGTCAAATATGGAAAAACAATTTGCGAATATAATTGTAGGAGTGAGCTATGAACAATATCGAAAAGCGTATTGATGAATTAATGTCTCGCATGACATTGACGGACAAAATCGGCCAATTAAACGGCATTGCTATGAACAAAACCACCGACGAGTTAAAAGAACACGCCAAAAAAGGCGAACTCGGCAGCCTGGTTGCGGCATTTTCTGCCTTTGCCGGCCATGAAGGCAAGGAAGCAGAATACGAACTTTGTGTAGAACTACAGCGCATAGCCATGGAGGAATCCCCGATGGGGATCCCAATAATCATGGGGCGTGACGTTATCCACGGGCACAAAACCGTGTTTCCTATTCCACTTGCACAGGCCGCAACTTGGAATTTGGATGTGGTAAAAAAAGCCTGCAAGGAAGCAGCAAAAGAAGCCGTTTCCGACTGTCTGCACTGGACATACACCCCCATGCTTGACATTGCCCGCGATCCCCGCTGGGGTCGCATTATCGAAGGCTTTGGCGAAGACCCATATCTTTGCGGGCAAATGGCAAAAGCAAGCGTCGAAGGCTATCAAAGCCAAAACCTTGCGGCTTGTGCAAAGCATTATATCGGCTATGGCGCATCCGAAGGCGGACGCGACTATGACAATACCGAAATTACAGAATACACCCTGCGCAATATTTACTTGCCGTCGTTTAAAGCAGCGGTAGAGGCCGGTGTGCAAACAGTTATGTCATCTTTCAACGATATCGGCGGCGAACCTGTAAGTGCCAGCTATCGTTTACTTACGGAAATTTTAAAAGACGAACTGGGTTTTGACGGCTTTGTTGTAGGCGACTGGGATGTTGTGGGGCAATTAATAATCCAAGGTGTGGCGGCAAATGCCAAGGAAGCAACAATGCTTGCCATAAACGCTGGGCTTGATATGGACAATGTAAGCGAAATGTATATCCGCTACCTGCCTGAACTTGTGGAGGAAGGCTTGGTGCCTATCTCTCGCATAGACGACGCAGTGCGGCGGGTGTTGCGCGTCAAATTCCGTCTTAGACTGTTTGAGAACCCCGGTGCAATTACAGAAACGCCGCCACAAAACCGTGAATTGGCGCGTGACCTTGCAACCCAGTCCATGGTTCTGCTTAAAAACGAAAACGACATACTGCCACTTCCCAAAGAAAACGTAACAATAGCCGTGGTTGGTCCGTTTGCGGAGGAACGTCGCGCTCACCTTGGCGCATGGACATTGGATGGACAACCGAAAGATGTTGTTACTGTGCTTGAGGGTATCAGGAGTGCCGCACCGGGCGCAAATATAATTGTGCCCGACAGCAGACTTCTTGACGATATGTACACAACCATACGCAAGGCGGACTGCGTTGTTGCCGTACTTGGCGAAAGCCATGACCGCACAGGCGAAGCCCGCAGCGTCACAGATATATCCTTATCCCACGACCAAGTGCATTTGCTTAACGAAATACAAAAACTTAATACAAACATCGTAACGGTAATATGCGCAGGGCGGCCTGTGGCATTAGAAAATATAAATTCGCAGGCGATCTTATTCGCGTGGCATAGCGGAATTGAAGCGGGCAACGCCGTGGGGGATATTCTTTTTGGAAATGTGAACCCCAGCGGCAAGCTGCCCGTAACCTTCCCGCGTTGTACGGGACAAATCCCCCTTTATTACAACCGACGCGCTGCCGCACGTTATATTCACGAATACTATGACGCGCCTGATGAGTTTGCTAATTATCAAGACAGCCCAGGCAGTCCGCTATACCCGTTTGGGCATGGCCTGCAGTACACCTCATATTTATATGAAGGAATAGCAGTGGACAAATCGGAAATTTCCCTTTCAGAATCGGTTACGGTTAGCATAAATGTGAGCAATACCGGCACGCGTGCCGGAACGGAAGCCGTACAATGTTATTTAAGAGCCCATAGAGGAAGCATGGTGCGACCATTGCGTGAGCTTTGCGCATTCCGCAAGATAATGCTAAACCCGGGACAATCTGAGAAAATAACATTTGAGATAACCCCGCGGGATATGTCGTTCTACAATGGCGTGGGCGAATTTGTTCATGAGCCGGGGACGTTCACCCTTTGGGTTGGCGGTAGCTGCCTTGCGACTGAAAACATCACGTTTACAGTAAAAGTGTGAAGATTACGAAGCAATTTTTGCACCAACCGCCTGTGCCGCCGCCGAAGGCGGCATGAGTTAAGGCGTAACCCATGAAAATAAACATGTTATGCAACGCACATCTTGACCCGGTGTGGCAGTGGAGCTGGGAAGAAGGAGCGGCACAAGCGGTTTCACCTTCCGTACCGCCGCCGATTTGTGCGAAGAATTTGACGGTTTCATCTTCAACCACAACGAATCCATTTTGTACGAATGGGTGGAGGAGCACGAGCCTGAACTTTTCGCACGTATTCAAAATGTTCTATCGTCCCTGCGTGTAGTGGAAGGCGGTTCGCTTAAGGCGCGCCTGTATAACTCCACCGGCGAGTTTCAAGAGGCTACGTTGCATCTACCAGACAGAGCGAAAAAGGTAATAACCCTTAACCCGTGGAAGATAACTACTATTCACATATAAAAAGGACTGATTTAAAATGAACGAGACCTTAACCAAGCGCGAACGCGTACTGCGCGCGATCGAACACAGACCCGTAGACCGCACCCCCATAGATTTGGGCGTACATTATTCCACCGGGATTTCTGCTTTTGCGTATCAAAATTTACGTGAGTATTTAGGGCTACCAACAAAAAAAATTGACGTACCTGACACCTTCCAATTTTTAGCCCGTGTAGATGAAGATGTACTTGAACGCTTTCATTGTGACTGTATTTTATCCCATCCGGGTTGGCCGAAAACACGAACGTGGAACCCCCGCGACAACTACTCCTTTGAAATTTCGGCAGAAATTATTCCCGAACAAGAGCCGGACGGAGCATGGTTGTTTAAAAACAAAAACGGGGGCTGTATAAAATCCCCTGCTGGTGGTTTCTTTTTTGACGGTCCTTGGTTTGACCCTTGGCCAGACACCCATAATTACTGTATTGAAGCCGCACGACATGCCGAGTACCTCTACAAGGAAACAGATTTTTTCACACTGCATATGGGGCCATTATCTGCGTTTTTTGGTGACAGCCCTGATTTTTTGATGGAAATTATGCTGGAGCCGGAAAAAGTTACCGAAGGCTGCGAAGCTGCGTACAAGTGGAATATTGAACAAATTGACGAAATGGTAAAACATTGCAAACACTACGTACAAGGGATTTGCTTCGCTTCTGACCTAGGAACTCAGCGGGCACCATTTATAAACCCGGCAACATATGCCGATTTGTTTGCCCCATGGCTTAAAAAAACCATAACTCATATTAAAAATGTAAGCGACTACAAAGTATTCTTTCATACCTGTGGAGCAATGGAACCGTTTATTCCAATATTGATTGACTGCGGCGTGGATATCCTAAACCCTGTGCAAGTAAGCTGCGAAAATATGGAGCCCTTCGCACTAAAGCAAAAATACGGCGACAAAATTTGTTTCTGGGGTGGCGGCTGCGACACCCATGGTGCTTTCGGCACGGGCACACCGCAGGAAGTGACCGAAAATGTAAAGCATCTAATGTCTGCACTTGCGCCAAACAGCGGTTTTGTATTTAACCAAGTACACAACATAATGGGTAATGTCAAGCCTGAAAATATTGTGGCAATGTTTGATACCGCATACGAAGAAAGTTTTAAATACGGCAATTTATATTTGTAAAAATTGCGAAGCAATTTTTGCGTCAACCGCTTGTGCCGCCGAAGGTGGCATGAATTTAGGAGTTGATATAAATGTCACACCTATCTTTGTGCAATAGCTGGAAGCTTATAGACCGTCCGTTTAGTGATGGTCTGTTTGCATTGCCCGAAATTTTACGTCAGAAAGAAGGCTGGCTATCCTGTGACCTGCCCTGTGATGTACGTATGCCTTTGATAGACGCAGGCAAAGTTAAAGACCCGGTTCTTGCAGATTATTGCTTCGACAGCGAATGGGTAGAGTATCGCTCGTGGTGGTTTGTTCGCGAGTTCAACAGCAGCGATTTGGATTTGGACGCAAATGTTATCGAACTTGTATTAGAAAGTATAGACGCTTACGGCGATATTTTCATAAATGGTTCACATATCGGGCACATAGAAAATGCATATCATCCATTCGCGGCAGATATCAAGCCCTATATAATAGAAGGAACAAATATTTTGGCAGTGCGCGTCACCACGGGGCTTGAGCAAGTTAACGAGAACGACCTTTCCGAAATACAGATGGCAATGGGCAAACGCGGCGACCGCGAAGATTACAGGCGTTGCGTTTTGCGCAAACCCGCATACACAGTAGGCTGGGACTGGGCACCGCGAATTGTCACATGCGGCATAACAAAGTCCGCATACATTAATTGTTATCGCGGCGTTGTTGTGCGTGACGTTAAGCTGGAAACAATGGCGGATCATTCAACTGTAAAAATTGAAATAGAATCAGAATCCTTTGATTTTGCCGGTACCTGCGATGCAGACTATTTTATCACCATCAAAAAAGACGGCGAAGTTAAGGTGCACCGCCATATTCAAGATGTGCTTACCACTTCTGGCATCAATTTTATAGATGCGGAAGTAACAATTCCGGATGCCGAACTGTGGTGGCCCAACGGGTACGGCACGCAACCCCTGTACGATATCGAAATATCTGTAACAAGCAAAAGCACCACAAATGCATATCCATCTTTTAAATATGGGCTTAGGACAATATCCCTCGATAAGTCGCGCATTGATGAAAGCAGCCGCATGTTCGCCCTGGTTATTAATGGCGTACGGATATTTTGCAAAGGCGCGAACTGGATACCTGCCGATTCCATTTACGCAAGGGTTACGGACGAAAAATACCGTCACCTAGTAGGTGAAAGTAAAAACGCAAATTTTAACATGCTGCGCGTCTGGGGTGGCGGGCTTTATGAAAGCGACAGCTTCTACAATGCCTGCGATGAACTTGGAATACTCGTGTGGCAGGATTTTACATTTGCCTGCGCACCCTTACCTGACCATTTAGAGAAATATCAAAACAGCGTGGCACGAGAAATGGATTATCAAACCAAAAGGCTTCGCAACCATGCGTCACTTGCGCTGTGGTGCGGCAATAATGAAAACCACTGGGGTTACGGCGATATCCTGTCCCATATATACCAAATGACACGTGACAAACAATACGGTTTGTATACAGGCAATGTGCTTGCCGTCCAAGCTGTAAGAAAGAATTGCCCCCACATCCCGTACTGGAACAGTTCCCCGTATGGCGGTAAAGTTCCCAACGACAAAAATGTGGGCAATGTACATCATTGGCACGAATGTATGATGAACGCCGACATGGAAAAGCGAATCGAGCCCTTCGAATTTGACAAAGTAGAAGCTAAGTTTGTTTCGGAATACGGCTTCCCGGGCCCGTGTCCGCTTGAGTCTATCAAGGAATACCACGACGGCCAAACGCCTGTGCGGGGTGGCGATGTTTGGAATTTGCATAATAACACATTCGAAAAACATACCGTTGCGGCAGGAATCAAGAAGCATTACACTGACAGTGACCTGTCTATTGACGATTATATTTTGTACGCAGGTATGGTTCAGTCTGAAATGCTTTGTTATTCCCTTGAAAGTTTCAGGTTTAAGTCGCACTGTAGCGGCGGTTTGTTTTGGATGTATAACGATGCATGGGGAGAAGTTGGTTGGTCGATTATTGACTACTACTTACGGCGCAAAATTTCGTTTTACGGAGCTAAGCGAGCCTTCGAGCCTGTAAAAGTAATTATTCGTGAAACAGATGGGCTTGCTACTGCGGTTGGTTGCAACGATACGCCGTACGACATAACTTTTGCCGCAAAAGCCGGATACATCAGTTTTGATGGGGTAATGGATAAAACCAGCCTTGTTGATATCGTTATCCCCAAGCACAGTAGGGTTACACTGTATAATACCCTACTTCCGGATGAAGATTACAAAAACGGCGTATTTGCAATCATGCCTGTCAATGATGTTTCTCCCGCATATTTACGTGTTTGCGATAGACGAGAACTGAACCTGCCTGCACCGGATGTGCGTGTTATCTCCTCCCGCAAAGAAGGTAATGATACTGTTGTTGAATTAACATCACCCGTGTTTGTCCATGGTGTGCACATTAAAGCCGCAAACTGTTCTGATAATTATTTTGATTTATTGCCTGGGCAGGTTAAGAAAATATATGTGTATAATATCATCCCGGATAATATTGAATTTTTCACAGTCTTATAAGGATGTGTTCGGTAATTCGCTTGATGTGGAAAAAATTAAAGTGGAGATGAAAACGTCATGAAAACTCACATACGCGAGAAATTAAAGCGGGTGCACGACCTGTACCCACCTGAAAGGCTGGAAAAAAGCAAAGCTCGCTACCGGGCCATGTGGCATGGCCAAAAACCTGCTGACCGCTATCCCTTCGTATTTACCCCCGTAGGGTTTTGTTATTACAACGATGTCTTCAGCAAAGAAGATGCCCTTGACGCTTATTTGGACGAATTTATCCGACGCGGCTTTATCTGGGACGATTTTATTCCCGCATTTTTCCCGGGGTGCAAGCAGAGCACTATCCCAAGTATGTTTGGCGCGCCTGAATTTCGTATAAATAACGAATTTGCGAATGAAAAAATCCTGTATAAGCCAGAGGATATCGACAATCTGCCCGATCCTGCGATAAGACCCGGTACATCTGCATACGAATGGCTGGAGATGCAAAAATATTTTTTGCATGAATGCGAAGGCGAAATTCCCGTGCATGTTTGCGATATGCAAGGGCCTGTGGATGTTTGCGGGCAGTTGTTTGGTTACGATAATTTGTTTTTGTGCGCTTATGAAGACGAGGAACGGTTTAACAAATTAATGAAGGCCGCCGCCGACGGGTTTTGCCTGCTTTGGAATGCCCAAAAAGAATTGCTCGGCGATTTGTTTGTGGGCACGCATTTGTTTGGCTGGAGCTGGGTTCCCGAAAACAGTGGTGCGTCCATGTCTGTAGACTCGATGGTTATGATGTCTGGCGATTTTTTTGACAAACATATAAAGCATCATGTAAGAGATTTGGCAGACAAATACCAAGGGCTTGCGGTGCATTCCTGCGGAAATTTTGGCGCAGTGGTTGGCAAATTAAGCGAAATTGAAAATGTAGCCGCTGTGAATGCAAGCCAGATGTCTGTAGGGCAGCTTTTGGAATACCACTGGAATCCGCGAAAGATGATGATTCTTATGGAAAGTACAAACCATGCAGAGGCTGTGTTTGACCAAGCACGAGAGCATAATTTATTTGTGGATGTGAGCTTTACCGACTTTTGGCAGGACATAACTGATGAAAAACAGCGTGCCCAAATGACAGCAAGGGCTGATGAAATCATCCGTCATTCCGCGCTTGTGGCATTCTAAATTCCGTCAGATTAGCCCATACAACGGCTATCATTGTTCAAAGGAGAATAAATCATGGCACAAAAATACGACGTAGCCGCCTATATATGGCCGGCATACACAGGCACAGAACCACGAAACCACATATTTTGGCCAGAGAAAAACGGCGAATGGCAGACGGTTCGCAATGCGAATGCAAAATTTGACGGGCACCAATGGCCACGTAAGCCCCTTTGGGGCTATGTAGACGAAGCCGACCCCTATGTTATGGAAATGGAAATTGCCGCCGCCGCCGACCATGGGGTAAATGTGTTCATCTACGACTGGTACTGGTACGATTGCCGTCCGTTTTTGGAAAACTGCCTAAACGACGGCTATCTAAAAGCCAAAAACAACGACAGGGTAAAATTTTATCTAATGTGGGCAAACCACAACGCCACCACTTTGTGGGATTTTCGCACTTCCGACTACGGCGAAACCGTCATATGGGACGGCAAGGTAAATCGCAAGGAATTTGCGCGCCTGTCGGACAGGTTAATCGAAAAATATTTCAAATTGCCAAACTACTACCGCATAGACGACAAGCCTGTTTTCCAAATTTACGATATCGCCAATTTTATTAACGGCTTAGGCGGAATGGATGCCGCCCGCGAAGCCCTTGACGATTTTAGAAATCGTGCGGTTGCGGCAGGCTTGCCTGGTTTGTGGTTGCAGCTCACCCTTTGGAGCGACGGAATTATTAACATCAGCGGCGTTGACGGCAGCGAAAAACCATCTGTAAACAAAGTTGTGGATGCCCTGGGTTTTGACGGCATGACCCATTACCAATATGTACATTTTGTAGATATTAAGCGGGATTATGCAAACGTAATGCCCGACGTCCTAAAAGAGTGGGAAAAAATTGACAGTACGTATAAAATCCCTTACTTCCCACATGTATCGCTGGGCTGGGACAACAACCCGAGGCACAAAAATCTTGTGCCATATATAATGACAAATTGTACGCCAGATGAAATAAAAAAAGCCTTTCAGCACGCAAAGGAATATGCGGACTCTCATCCAAACCAGCCGCCGCTCATTACCGTAAATAGCTGGAACGAATGGACAGAAACAAGTTACCTGCACCCGGACGATTTATATGGCTATGGTTATCTGGAAGCTATAAAGAAGGTCTTTATGTAGGAAGGAGATATTATATGCCACATGAAAAATTTGATTTAAGCAAGCTTAAACTTTTACCACTTAGTGAAAGGATACACGATGTACAGCTTGCAGACGTACTTTTTGAAACTCCGCCAACCTTCACTCATCCCGATTTGAATGCGGTGTGCGACGCAATAATAACTGCACGTAAAAAAAATGCGGCGGTAATTATGATGTATGGCGCACATGTTATACGCAAGGGTTGTGCGCGCCTTATGATTCGTCTTATGGAAGAAGGGTTTATTACTCATTTTGCTACAAACGGCGCAGGTGCAATCCATGATTTTGAGCTTGCAATGATAGGCCAAACCTGCGAAAGTGTAGAAAAATATATTTCCGAGGGGCAATTTGGCTTATGGCATGAAACCGGACAAATTAACGACGCGGTAAACAAGGGAGCAGGACTTGGCTTTGGGGAAGCCGTAGGGCGTTATATTTGCGAAAATAATTTCCCATATGCCGATACCAGCGTGCTTGCGGCTGGGTATCGCCTAAATGTGCCCGTAACCGTGCATGTGGGAATTGGCAATGATATAATACACGAACACCCGAATTGCGACGGTGCAGCAACAGGCCAAGCCACTTTGACGGATTTTCTTGTGTATGCAAAAAGTGTGGAAAATTTGGAGGGCGGCGTCTTTATAAATGTAGGGTCTGCAGTAACGGGACCCGAGGTTTACTTAAAATGCCTGGCTATGGCAAGGAATGTTGCCAAACAAGAAGGTAGAAAGATTGCGGACTTTACAACAGCTGTATTCGACAAGCAACCTATGGCCGGCGATTTTACCAAAGCACCGGACAAGGCAAACCCCCATTATTTTTTCAGACCGTGGAAAACGATTCTGGCTCGCACCGTGGCTGATGGTGGCAGAAGTTATTACATCCAAGGCGACCACCAGGAGACGGTTGGAAATTTAGCGACTAAATTATTGGAGGCATGATGTGAAAAAATTATTTGACAATTACAAGAATCTCTCCATTGCAGTGCTTGGGGACTACTACCTGGACGAATACTTTCGCATAGACGCGGCGTTGAACGAGCCATCCCTTGAAACTGGGCTTGTGGCGTATCAATGCGTAAAATGCGAAACCTTCCCGGGTGCATCGGGTAATATTACTAAAAATTTAGCCAACTTTGGTGTTGGGTGCGTGTACGCAGTGGGCTTTACAGGCGACGACGGCAGGGGTATGGAAATGCGCCGCAACTTGAAAGCTTTGGGCATAAACATGGACAATCTAATCACCTACCCCGGCAGAATCACGCCAACCCACACAAAACCTTGGCTTACAGAAAACGGCGAAACCCGCGAACTCAACCGCATAGATATTAAAAATTGGACAATAACTCCAACTGACTTAGAAGATGCAATTCTTGACAGAGTTAGGGCTCTGATAAAAAACATCGACGCGCTAATTGTACTTGACCACGCGGCGGAAGCGAACCTTGGCATAATAACTGACAGAGTGCGCGACGAGCTAGCGAAAATTGCACAAGACAACCCAAAATGCGTAATGTTTGCAGATTCCCGTGGGCGCATTGGCAAATTCAACAATATGATAATCAAGGGCAATCAGTTCGAGTTATGCCACGCCGTATATGGGCAAGCGAAAAGTACCGCCCAAACCGGCAGTGTCGCCCTTGCGGCAGATCCGTTTGTTACCCGCACAGATGACGAAATTGTTAAAGCTTGCACTACCCTGTACGAAAAAACAGGTTGCCCCGTGGTGTGCACCTTGGGCGAAAACGGCGCGAAAATTTACACCAACACAATAACAAACGTCCCGGGGGTGCATGTGTCTGGGGCAATGGATGTTTGCGGCGCAGGTGATATGTTTACGTCGGCCTTTGTTAGCGCGCTTGCCGCCGGAGCGAATATGGAGGAAGCAGGCAGACTTGGTAATATCGCCGCCGCAATGTGTGTGCGTCAGCTTGGTACAACCGGGCACGTAACGCCTCAGGATATATCGGATGCCTGGGATATTGAGGTTGTAAACTTACCTGACAGCGGCGGGTTTAAATTCGCACTATTCGATTTTGACGGCACTGTAAGCCTTTTGCGCGAAGGCTGGCGCGAGATTATGATTCCATACTTCGCAGAAGAAATACTAAAAACAGACCCCGCTGCAGATGTGGACGAAACCGAATCTCTCGTCGCCGATTTTGTAGACGAGCTTACGGGGAAACAGACCATTTTCCAATGTATTCGTCTAGCAGAGGAAGTGGGAAAACGCAGCGGCACGGCTCTTCCTGCCGGCGAATACAAAGCGGAATACCTGAGACGACTCATGGAGCGCATAAAATCCCGTCACGAGGCTTTGAAAAACGGCACCGAAAAACCAAAAGACCATCTTGTGCCCGGCAGCGTAGAGTTTTTGTCTTTGCTAAGGGACAGCGGCGTAAATGTATACCTTGCCAGTGGTACAGACGAGGACGACGTTATTGCCGAAGCCAAGCTACTTGGGGTCGATAAATTTTTCAACGGCGGCATTTATGGCGCGCGGGACGATATGAAGGATTGCTCTAAGGAGCTTGTAATTCGCCAAATTATAGAGGAAAACAAAATTCAAGGTAAGGATATTATTTCCTTTGGCGATGGATATGTCGAGGTTCAGCTAGTGCACGAAATTGGGGGTTACACAGTGGCAGTTGCCACAAACGAGGAAAAGCGCAAAGGGGTCAACCCCTGGAAACGCGAGCGTTTGCTAAGGGCGGGAGCCGACGCAGTTGTGGCCGATTTTTCAGACACACAGAAACTATTTGAGTTTATTAATAACTAGGAGGTCTTAAAAATGACACAGGAACTTAAAAATTATGTAACGGACTGCGCGACAAAAGTGCAGCAAACAGATTTTGATATTCTTGCCAAAATCGCAGAGGCGATTATAAGTTGCAAGGGTAAAAAGCGCATCTTTACAGCGGGTAACGGTGGCAGTAGTGCAACAGCGTCCCATATGGTAAACGACTTGGTAAAAGGTTGCCGCGTAAACAACCGCACCGGCTTTGATGCAATCTGCCTTTCGGATTCGTCTACGCTAGTGACGTGCCTTGCAAACGATTTTTGCTACGACGACATCTATAAAATTATGCTGGAAACATACGCCACCCCGGGCGATGTTCTAATTGTCTTTAGCGGAAGCGGGAATTCGCCCAATATTATAAATGCCTGCAAATATGCGAAAGAAGCGGGCTTGTTTGTAATTGGCTTTGGCGGTCGTGACGGCGGAAAAATGAAGGGCCTTTGCGATATTTGCCTTATCGCGCCAACTGACTCGATGGAGGCATTGGAGGACATGCACTTGATATACGAACACGCACTTGTATCTGTCATGCGCAAACAATTGGAGGCTGCTGTATGAGCATCCTAGCCATAGACATTGGCGGGTCAAAGTTATTGGCAGGCTGTGTAGACGCAGCAGGGCACGTGCACAATAAAGTAAGAATCCCCTTACCTACCGGTATCACACAGCAAGGGCTTTTAGATGTTATACGTCAAGCCGCAACCGAACTGGGTTCGATAAAATTTACCGCTGTTGGTGTAACAATACCCGGCCTGGCAGATGCAAAAAATGGCATATGGGTTCATGCGCCGTTTTCGGGCATTGGCAATTTTCCCATTGCTGATGAGCTAAATAAAATGTTTGGTATACCCGTTTATATCGAAAATGATGTTAACGCTTGCGCTCTTGCAGAAAAGCATTTTGGTATATGCAAAAACATTGACGATTATATTTGGGTGACAATAAGCAACGGCATTGGCGGCAGCATTGTATCAAACAACCGCCTGTTTACCGGTTATGCCGGAAACGCGGGGGAAATAGGTCATTTTAATGTAGAAGAAACAAGTGGCAATTTATGCGGCTGCGGTAATACAGGCTGCTTAGAGGTACATGCCGGGGGGCCCGCAATTGCAAAGCTGTATACAAGCCTGTCTGGCAAGGCTGCAACTCAGTCAAAGGAAGTTGGAGAGCTAGCAAGAGCAGGTGACATTAATGCAATAAAGACATTTGAAAAAGTTGGAGCCTATATTGGCAGGGCATTATCGTATGCCGTTAACTTTGTTAACCCGGAAGCCGTCATACTTGGCGGTGGTGTTATGATGGACGGTGACTTGTTGCTGCCCACAATTGAACAAATATTTAACAACTCCATATTTGCCAAAGCAAATAAAGATGTGAAAATATATAAAACAGCTTTGGGATATGACGCGGCATTACTTGGTGCAGCCACGCTTGGCTTACTAGGGGGTACCACAAAATGAACATTAGCAGTTCAGCAAAAAAAATCTTAAACGACGGGCGACTTATAAACCACCGCAATATGTGGATGAACCGCTTGCAAAACCTATTCGATAACAAACCCGATGAATTTAACGAGCGTAATATTATAGGTATTTACGGCCCGGGAATTTGGGCATCCTCCCAGACGTTACAAAACCCGGAGCTTTGGATAAAAGAGTCCCTGGAAAGCCTTGCAGAAACAGCCGAAAATTCTTATGACGAAAATAATTTTCGCCCGCTATGTGTTGAATGTAGTATTTTAGGTGTGCATTTTATCGATAAAATTTTTGGCGCAAACGTTTTTTACCAAGACGACCAATGGTACAACCATTATCTGCCAACCGAAGTTGGTGAATTGCAAAAGCCCAACCTTGATAAATGCGAAGTGTGGCAAATTGCCAAGCGCGCCGCAGTAGAATTTGTAAGGCAGGATGTGAAATTGCCCCTTTTTGGGCTGCCAACTATTGCGAGCGCGCTTGTTACCGCCGTTAACTTGTACGGCGACCAAATTCTAATGGCAATGCTTGCCGAACCGGAAGCTGCCTCCCGCGATTTAAATATTATTAATGAAACTTTGGTTGAAATTCATAATTGGTACAAAGGTGTTTTACCCACTGACCAATTGCATCCAGTTGTTGCATTCGAGCGTACACAGCCGCCTGGGTACGGGCAAATTTGCGGCTGCACATGCCAGATGATTTCTGCCGAAACATATGAAAAACTTATTGCCCCGCTGGATGATGCATTGCTTGGTTGTTATCCCAAGGGCGGTATGATGCATTTGTGCGGCGCGCACGCACAACATATCCCCGCTTTGCGAAATATGAAAAATTTGAAATCTATACAAATTAACGACCGCGCCTGCATGGATTTAGAGCAGTATTATAACGGCTTGCGACCCGACCAAATTATTTATTTTATGCCGTATGAAGATATGAGCATAGAGCAGGCTCTTGCAATTACCGGCGGGAATAGGCTAGTTATTCAAAAGCCACCCCAGCATACGATAAGAAAGGACTACAAAAATGTTCAATAATAATCCTCGTCCAATAACAACAACCCCAAACAACCCGCAACCCGCCTATCTATGCAATCCGGATCCGTATTGCATCTTCCATGATGGCATGTATTACTGCTACTCAACCGGTTACCTGGGCGTAAACGTACTACGTTCAAAAGACCTTAAAACTTTTGAACACATGGGTTTTGCTCTGCACGACCCAACAAAGGTCGCATACTGGGCCCCGGCGGTTTTCTTTTACGAAGGGCTGTTTTATATGTACTACTCCAACATACCGCTTGGCGAAACCGACCCACACCAGGAATTTCTACAAGTCGCAGTCTCTGACAACCCCCTTGGACCCTTTGAATACAAAAAAACTTTCTTCGACGAATTCACCATCGACCCACATGTTATTCAAAAAAATGGTGAGTTGTATCTTTTTTATTCCAAAAACATAATCGAAGGCGAAAAAATAGGCACAATTATAATGCTGGACAAAATGCTTGACCCATTCACAGTTGCCGGAAAGCCGCGTCTAATTTTGGAACCGTCTATTCCGCAAGAGGTGTCGTCAAAAAACCGCCTTGGCGACGGCCGAGACTGGTATACAATCGAGGGCGCGTTCTACTTCGAAGATGGTGATACCGGCTTTCTTATGTACAGTGCGAATGCCTTTGGTCACGAAGATTATTTTGTTGGTTACGCAACTTGCGACCCAAATGTCCCGCTGGAGGAAGCCATTTTCACCAAATACCCAAGCGACCACGAATACAGTCCCCTACTTGGCAAAGACGAATTTACAAATGGCTGCGGACATAATTCCATGATTCATGGCCCGGATGGGGAACTGCTTGTTGTATACCATGGCCGCCGCAATAGCGAAACGCCTACCGAGTCGGGCGACGATGGCAGGCGTTTATGTGTAAGCGAGATTAAAGTGGAAGGGAAAAAACTTCTATTATCACGTTGGGGGGTATAATACTTACTCCTTAGCTACAAGCTGGCTGCTGATATAACCCTTCGTACCATGTGGGGACAGCACATGAAGCCAGTATAAACCCCGGACATCCGCATCCGGATAATAAGAATGAAGAAACTGTATACGATCGTCGTTCCACAGGATTTCTATTACAGTGTGACCAAGTATGCCCGGGCCGTCGCGAAGGCGTGCGCCGGGTTGACCCAAGTCGTTTAGGTATAAAAAAATAGTGTCGGCGGCATCCCAAAGAGATGGATCAAGCCAAGGGGGTGGTTCGGCAGGACGCGCCACCGGTATCGGAATTTCCGGGATGTCGTCGGTTGGTTGGTATCCTAGTGTTTGTGAAGTATTGGCTTCCAGGGCTTGGGCGATTGCGGGCACAGCGTATTCATGATGAAGCCCAAAAGCCCCCACCCATAATGTGGCGACAACCGCGCATACTATAATAAGACGCAGGGTGATTTTTTTTGAGCGGCGTGTAAGTATGCGATATTTCATGTTAGAAAGTATTTTGCGGTTACGTTTTACCTTGTCGCACAGGCGCAGGTAACGCTCACGGAACTTGGGCTTGTCCTGGGAGAAGTAGCGTACATATATCCATTCTTGTGGGGTTTCCACCGCAAAGTAGTTCCACATACGAAAAATTGTGTTATAAAAAATGAACAGCAAAATTGGCGCGATTACATATTGAAAAATTTGTGCCGCAATGTAAATTATCAGCCACAGAACCAAAAGCAGTAAAACTGTGCGTATAATAAAGTGAATGTGGAGCCAATCGCTAAATAAGCGGCTGTATAAATCGCCTGCGCGGTCGAATGTTGTACGTACAATTGTCATAAGTACCTCCTACTGGAATGAGGCAGTGCCCTATAGCTAACTATACCATTAGTATAGCATAACCTTTTCCATACATTCTACGCTACCAGCAAATTTCTCCAGATATTTTTTCAAGCCATTGGTGTCTAGGCGACCTACCCCACGGGCACGGAATAGGAAGGATATATTTAGGTAATTTTCGGAGCTTATGTGATTTTGGTATAAGCGGCGCAGGTTTTGAATAATACGAAAATAGCTTTGTGGACATAGGGCGTAACTACCCAAAAAGTAGCGCAAGTCGAAAGATGTGCCCGCAGAAATCGCATTTGCGCATATTTTCAAAATACCAAGAATTATAAACAAATCCGGTACCGAGCTGGATTTGCCACGCAATATAAAAGAATCAGGGACTGCGGTAAATTGTTGCAGGGTTAATGTGTCCAAGTTTACAGCTAACCATTCGCAGGATTTATAGTGTAGTTTCTTATGATGCGTCAGACGGGTATGCAAAAATTCTGTCTGCTGAAAAAAACGGCGAGGGTCTAACATTGGAGGGGTTTGTGGTAGTGGAATTTTTTCGCCCGTAACTTGGTCAAAATTTACAACAAAATCCTTTGCGAATTTGGCCCGGTTAGACAAATATGCTTGTTCCGGAATGAACATCAAGTGCAAACCTTTTTTGCTAGCAGGTTCGGTAGCGTATGTACAAAAACCAAGTTGGTGTGTTGTTTCTTCTGGTAGATGTGGGTAGATTATAGATAGTATATCTATTGCAGAGATTGTACCAGAGGCAGGAAGGATTATATATGTTTTTTTGGTGCCATAGACCGAGGATTGAATGTATTGGGATAGGTTTTCTAGCTTCGCAACTACTTGAGGGGTCGTCCTTGGTCGGGGGGAAATTTCACTTTGCATAGGTAAGCTATCCAATTCGCAAAGGTCACCTTTTGGCTCTGCCAAAAATTTAACGTTTTGCAATTTTTCAATGTCATTCAAAATTTCGCCGGCCATTTGTGGCGGCAATATGTAATTATGGGCGAAAAACGTCGCCCGTTGTCCTGTAAAATCTTTTAGTACATACACAGCACGGCCAATAAGCATTCGCCCACAGGGGAAGTGGGCAACGGTTATAACGTCGGCTCGCCCGCCCATCGGATACACACAATATGGGTGGATATTCTCCTTAATGAAAGCCTCTGTTAGGGCATTTGTTTTCGCAACAGTCCCATATCCTTCCGCTTGCTGAAACAATGTACGCTTTGCGCGAGTGTATACATGTTGCTGAATCTTGCTAACCATTCCCATGCCCTTCGATGTACCCTAGGCGATACAAAATCCACAAAAGTGGTTCGTCTACCCGCATGGGCGCAAAAGAAGCTACCCGCTGGCCGTCTGGCTTAGACCCCAGCGCAGACACCGCAAAAAAGCCCAAATTGTAAAAACGTCGCTTAAGTGCGTTTCTAAAATTAGGGTCAATGGAAGCTATAAATTCATCCGTTTCCCCGTCGATATTGTAAAACTCCAAAACATCGAAATAATCTTTGTGGGTGTAGTTCATAAACATATGGCTGTCGTAACGAATATACTCGCCATCTGCCTGTAGGGCTTCAAGCAAGTCTGTTTTTGTAAGAATTACGGCGGTTGGTATGTCTGAAACGCCGCCGCCTTGCTTGTAAATATAATCTTCAACCAGGCCGCTTAAAACCTCGGCAGGTTCGTCGGTAAACTGAGTATCGTAGTCCATTCCATTTTTTATCATTATCTTGCGCCCGATAGACTTAAACTGCAAAGGGTCTACCAAAAACAAAATGCCTGACGAATTACGAATATGTGCCGCGTAAATATCCATATAATCTGTATCTACAATACCTTCGCCTGCCACATCAAAAAAAGCGATATTAATTTCCGGTTTACTACCGTCAGAAAAAGAAAATGTAAATATCAGCGGCTCTTGCTGTTTTTCTTTTTGGGTGGGCTCTAACAATAAACCCTCGTTTATAAGGGGGTCCTCGTATTCCAATTTAAATTTGCGACCCATCTCATTATTAATTGGGGTACAAAAAATAGGAAAGTTGTGGGGCGTAACAGTTTTTAATGTATGGATAAGCGACGTCAAAAACACAGACTTACCGGACTGTGTTGCCCCAACAACAGAAATTATCGTACTTGGCGCAAAACCCGCAGATAGGGGGATATCGTTGTGACAATATGGGCAAATGCGCTTGTTTGTTATGTTATTGTAATCGTCTTTTAGGGACGATAATACACCACGATAATATCCCTTTGCAATTTCGTCAAAATGGTCGGGGTCAAGCGCGGCGTTTAATGGCCCTGCGCTGTCCATATGAAATTTGGCGCGGTACTCGTCTAAAACGTCGTCGTATTGTAGGCGGTATCCCTCTGTTTCCATGGCTTCTAATGCGCGAAACATTACCCTGTCGTGGTTAAAATTTTTGAAGCAGTAAAGGCACACAATTTCATAAGTTGCGTCCATTTTTGCCCGCTCTATTGCGGTTTTTTTTCGTTTAAACAGTCCCATTTGTCACCTCAAATAATTCTCAATTAGGAAGTTATATTTTGCTACTGCTCATAACGTTCACGGCTTACAGATTGCGCTGCGCGCAATTACTGTCGCCGCTCACATTCGCAGCGTGACGCAAAATCTAACAAATTATTTGAGAATAGTATCAAATAATTCGTCGCAAATTGCAAACACGCTTATATGCTCATTTATATCGGTTCTTATTATACGTTTTAGGGGTTGGCTAATTTCCTCTTCCAAATAATACAATGTGCCGTCGTTTATGTCTACAGGCGGGGAGTTTTTCTTTTTTACATAGCAGATAATATCTGGCGGAACAGGATGGGGCGATGAAACCGTTAGTGTATACTTTTTGTAACCGGCAGAAAATTTTTCGGCTAGCGTATAGTATATTTTTATTTTATTGATTATGGTGAATTTTGCGAAATCGGTAAAGTCTGCGGACAAGTCTGCGGACGTTTGAATTTTTCCTGGATCATATGGGTATATGTAATAATCGGTTTTGCCATAGATTTTTTCCGTAATATATCCGCCATGTTTTTTATATTCTTGCAACGTAAATAACTTTAGTTTACAGGCCGATTCTCGTACCGCCTGAAATTTAACTTGCTGCACACCCACGGGCCAATCGAAGGTAATTCGTATTTTATTGCCTTCGTTGTAGTATTTTATATTTTTAATTTCCTTGTTGCTTTTATAAGAATCCATAGCAAAGCCCTCCTATATACAGTGTATCAGCAGGAGGGCTTAGGTAGAACTTTTATTTTAGAATGTTTTGCTCCAATTCAGGCACTTGGCCTGTGTTTAAAAAATAACTTACTGCGGTATTAGCTGCACGCAAGCGTTCTTCTATGCAACTGCCCGCCAACAAAGCCGACAAATAACCACCGTTAAATGTGTCCCCTGCCCCGGTAGTTCTTACAGGTTTTTCGCAAAAATTTTGCGACACAATAGCTGCTTTTTCTGTGGCAGATGCCGCTGCTGCATAATGTGGAGTGTGAATAACCAGCTCTGTCAAACCAAGTTTACTGCGCACATCCTCGGTTTTTTCGGGGATACTACGACCGGTATCGTCCAAGGTTTCGTTACATAGGACAAAAATATCTGCTCCTTCGTGCTCGTTTACGCTTAATATTGTTGGAATTTTTATAGCCTTCAAACATTCGAAAGTCTGCCTTAGCGACTCGACATCGCGCTTGCGTACATCCGCAAAGTCGAAAAAGAGACGCCGCTGCTTGCCGTCTTGCGGCATGTTTGCACAAATTTGTGTAACAATATTGTCAAAATCCGCAAGAATGGACCAGTAGCCGATGCCAATGATATCCGCCTCGGTTATAAGTTCCACAATTTTAGCAGTACCAAGTTCATTTACCAGGCGAGTCCAGTCAATTTCCATTGCCGCACTCATGTGGGTCATCATAATTTTGCCGTCGTCAAATTCTAAAATGTGGGTAACAGCAGCGTCGCCAATGGTTATCATACGGGCAACTTTTTCAACAGGCGCGAAAACAGGGTCTATTTGGCCATTACCAAAAAGACCTACCATGGTTGTTTTTATACCAAGTTTTGCAGTGGCGCAACCAATATTTGCACAAAAACCACCGTAGTTGCGGCGTTTTTTCACAAGTTCTATGCCCATGCCGCCACTGCCAACATCCATTATACGTTGGCCGAATTGGGTCATTTTTCCCACAGTTTTATATTCGGTTAGGGATGCACGAGAGTCTACAGGTTCCCATACTTCGTCTATAAACCCGTCGGAAAACATAATGATATTACCCATTTTAATCTCCCAGCGGTCAAGCAGTGACGCTTGCGTTCCCATTTGACCATTAAATTTAAGTGGTTTTCTTCACACTACCTTCCGCGTTCCGCCATTATTAACTCTATCTCTTGCTCGTTAATACCAACCATCGCTTCGCCAATATCTTCCGACAATTCCGCAATAATTTTGGGGTTGTTGTAATTTTTCACAGCCTCTACAATAGCTTTCGCGCGCTTAGCCGGGTCGCCAGATTTAAAAATGCCGCTGCCCACAAAAACACCTTCTGCGCCAAGTTGCATTAGCAAAGCTGCGTCTGCTGGGGTGGCAATTCCGCCCGCTGAAAACATCGGAACAGGGAGTCTGCCATTTTCAGCTACATATTTAACCAGCTTGTATGAAACCGCGAGCTGTTTTGCCGCGTCGTAAAGCTCGTCCTTAGACTTGGTGGTAAGGGCGCGGATTTCGCCCATCATTTGGCGCATGTGGCGCACAGCTTGTACAACATCGCCCGTACCTGGCTCGCCCTTGGTGCGTATCATGCTTGCGCCTTCTTGTATACGGCGCAAGGCTTCGCCTAGGTTTTTTGCACCGCAAACAAAGGGCGTTGTAAACAGTGTTTTGTCAATTTGATAGGCATCGTCGGCAGGTGATAAAACTTCGCTTTCGTCGATATAGTCTATGCCTATGGCCTCAAGTACCTGCGCTTCCACAAAATGGCCAATGCGACATTTTGCCATTACGGGAATTTTTGCAATTGCTTGTATTTCCTTTATCATTTTAGGGTCGCTTGCGCGAGAAACGCCGCCCGCCGCGCGAATGTCTGCGGGAATACGCTCAAGTGCCATGATGGCGGATGCACCTGCTTCTTGGGCAATAATTGTTTGCGCGGGTGTGGATACGTCCATTATCACGCCGCCTTTTAATTGTTCGTGCAGTTTGTTTTCCATAGTAAACTCTCCTACTTATTTGTGTATTTTATTATTGAATGTTTCAGGGGCTAATCAAGCATTTTAAGTTCCATTGATGTAAATCCTTTTAGGTACGGGCAACCTGTTTGATAAAGAGCGGAATTTTGAGCAAGGCGAGTTCGCCATATTTCTTCTCGATCTCCATGCCAATCTTTATATATTACTTCATAGCCATCTTCGATAAACCTATAAGCCCGATAATGGTCAATAATTGTGTCCTGGTTGTTAATGGATCTGCCAAAGCTCCAGCTATATCCCGCACCCCGTCTGGTATGAGTGCGCCACCAATAAAAACCAAGCTGAAAATTACCGTTGAAGAAGTCGCCAGTTCTTTCGCAAAAATAGCGGCCTATTCCCAAAAACCTGTACGGGTCTGTATGAAGTGGATTGTCTTGTAATGCTTGAGACTCTGCCTTGGCATCATCTAAATATCTGAATGCAATAGTCCTGGTCCAGTCTGGAGCAAGTAGACCGTTCTGGGCCTGGTAAAACAAATTAGTGGCAAGTGGAACTGAAACTCTGAAAGGCATTAAGCCCTGCTGTGATATTATACCGGGTCTATACAATCTGCCATAAAACCCGCGCGCCAGATAATTACTACCTGTTCCCGCCCTGTGCGTATGTGTAAAAAGTGAAAGATATGGGCGGTTAACATAGTCATATGCAAAACGCCTGTTGCCCGCAGAAAGATATGGACAAAACACAACTGTAATCCCTTCTTCGGCTATTTGGCTTATAACGGTTTCGCCAATCATTCTTTCAACGTCTCTTAACATTTCGTCTGTCATGCGTACCCAGCCATACTCTGGTATAAATTGCGCAGGCAAAATTTGTGATAAGCCTCCGGTTTGCGAATTTGTTGTGATGTTAATTGTTCTATCATACATATCAAAAACTATATCAATATTCAGCAACTCGGCCAGTATATGCTGGCGCAAATCATTGGGACGGTTTGGGAATGAAACACCGTCAAAAATTCGAGGGGGATTTCCAGCGGATAGTGCATACTCGCCATCACTGTTTGGGATAAATTGAACATAATTTTCAGGTAGATTTAACGCATCCAGCAAAGGTGCAATCGAAAGATATAACCGCGATGTGTTTGACCGAAAGGGGATACTTGTAATTGCTCCATCAACACGAACAATCACATAGCGTCCAGACCAATTTGGGTCATTGCTCCATGGCGTGGGCGTTACAATAACCGTGCGCGTACCTTCTTCCCATATTACAAAAAGCCCAATACTTTCAAGCGGAAAACGCAACGGAACCATTGTTCTGCCGCCAATGTTTTGTGCTGGTACATCTAGCTCAAAAGCAACTCCGTTTGTATAAAAAACTGACTGTCCAATTGTTATACGTATTTCGTAGCCGTCGTTAGTTAAAGTCGCCGTGCCTGTTGCTGGCTCCCATTCTACTTCAAAGCCCAGCGACTCAAAAACTCCGCGGACAGGCACAAGGGTTCTGCCGCCAACTATTACGGGCTCTTGGTCTTGAAACCCCACTCGTTGCTCGTTTACAACTACGCTAATATCACTGCTTGCGTATATCACACAGCTTAACGCAAGCGAAAGCACTACAATTGTTGCAACCGACGTTAAAATCTTCTTCATACTTAACCTCCTTGTATGGTTAAATTATATATTTTGCATCTTTTGCCGGTGCGGCATCAAGCTCTGCCTTTTTTGCCTCGTAACCCGGGCGGCCAAACATTGCATAGGTAGCGTCTTTGCCGCCCTCTACGCCGGGCTGGTCAAAAGCGTTGATATTTAGCAATTCCCCTGCATATGCCGTTGCAACTTCAAAGAAATACAAAAGCTGGCCAATGGTTTCCGCCGTTACTTTTGGCAGGGTAATAGTCATATTCATGCGGCCGGCTTTTGTAAGGGCGTAGGCCGTGGCATCCTGCTGGGTTTGTAGCAAGCGGTTGTGTGTTACGCCGCCCAAAAAGCCAAGGCTTGGCATGTCGCCATAGGTTTTGGGAATGGTGATAGTCTCCCGATATTCGTCCACACCAAGAAACACGATAATTTTGTCAAAAGGCCCTTCGGCATAAAGTTGTACCTGGGAATGCTGATCTGTTGCACCTAGGGCTTTTACGGGGGTCTGCCCTACGTTAACCACGTTGCCGTCCAGGTCGAATTGCTTGCCAAGAGATTCTGCCCAAAGCTGGGCGTACCAGTCGGAAATAAATTTTAGAGAATCCGCATACGGCATCATCACAGAAATATTTTTGCCCGTTGTCATGCCTATATAATGAAGGAACGCAAACATGTATGCCGGATTTTTTAATATATCGTCCTGCTTACACATTTCGTCCATTTGCGCCGCGCCCTTTAGCAATCCGGCAATATCTATGCCGCAAAAAGCAGCAGGAAGAAAGCCTACCGGCGTTAATTCCGAAAAACGACCGCCAACGGCAGATGGCAGAACAAAATATTTATATCCTTCTGCTTTTGCAATGGTTATTAAATTGCCGGATGTCGCATCCGTTGTGCAAACGATTAGCTTGCGTGCAGCTTCTTTGCCGATTTTATCTTCCAGCAATTTTTGGATAATCATAAATTGGCTCATAGTTTCGCTAGTGCTGCCAGATTTTGAAATTACATTAAACAGACAGCGGGTAGGGTCAATTGTTTGGAAAAGGTAAACGAGCCTTTCCGGGTCTATGTTGTCTACAACGTACAGTTTTGGGAAGCCGCCGCGCTTTTCGCGAGGGAGCTCGTTGTAGTATGGATGGTTTAGTGCTTGCTGAACCGCAATTGGACCAAGAGCACTACCACCTATGCCAAGCACCACGAAAGCGTCAATTTGGTCTTTCATTTCGGCCACGTAGGTATTTATTTCGGTTATGACGCTATCTTGGTTGTATGGCAGGTCGCGCCATGCCATTTGGGGGCGTTTTTCTACCATGGCTTTGCTGGCTTTTTGTATTTGTGGTGCGTGTTGCGAAAATATTTCCGGTTTCATTCCTTTTTCGCCAAGCATGTGGCTAAGCATGTTGTTATAGTCTAGTTTCATGTTATTTCCTCCGTTGTATATATCTCACTATCTAAAAATTTCTCTTCTTGGAACTCGGTTACTTCTACTATAAGCGTACAATGCGTAGTGTAATCTGCCTGCAAAATGGGTACGCCTTGTTTCTCTAAATTATATTTTGTCTGGTCGAAGCGGTTGTATGCGCATGTGAGCCGGTATAGCTTTTTGATAATCAGCTCTTCCGGGGCGGCATCTTCCATCGCGCCTTTAGCGGTTTTAGAATACGCGCGCACCAAACCACCCGCACCAAGCATCGTGCCGCCAAAGTAGCGGGTAACCACGCATACATAATCTATTATGCCAGTTTTTTGAAACACGTTTAGCACAGGCATACCCGCCGTGCCGCTGGGTTCGCCGTCATCGCTCATGCGAATGATATTGTCCTCCACCGTGGAGTACGCGAACACGTTATGGTTAGCTTTTTGGTGCTGTACGCGGATTTCGGCTATTACAATCTTGGCTTCGCCTTCGTTTTTAACGGTTGTGCAGTATCCCAAAAACTTCGACCGCTTTTCTTCAAATTCAAAATATCCGGGCTTGGGAAGAATCAGTGGCATTACTCTTTCCAACCATCCAGCACATTGTGGGCGGTTTGCAGTTCCTTAATAACATCAATTTCCTGCGGGCATTTTTTCAAACAAGCTTTACAGCCTGTACACTTTGAAAAGTCGCCCCCCGCATTTTTGGCAAACCAATACGCACGGCGTGGCTGAATAAAATGCTCGAAGCGGTGCGCGTCGTTGTACTGTGTGAAGATATTAGGAATTTGCACACCCGCCGGGCATGGAATGCAATAATTACATGTCGTGCACGGTATTGTCACGATAGATTCGTACGCCTTACGCGCAGCGGTTATGGTTCCTTTTTCGCCATCTGTTAGGGTGCAAGGTAGCATGTCCGCCTGGCTAAACATTGCGATATTTTCCTTCAGCTGTTCCATTGTTGTCATGCCGCTAACAATTGTTGTAATTTCTGGCATGTCTACTAAGTGGCGGAACGCCCATTCTGCCGGGGTGCGTTTTGGGCTTGCGTTATCGTACACAGCTTTAACAGGTGTGGGCGCATACGCTAAACCACCGCCGCGTAAAGGCTCCATAATTGCTATTCCCATACCATGCTTGCCGGCAAACTCTATACCTTCGGGGGTAACTTCCCGGGTCATGTCCAGCATATTATGCTGCACTTTTACTAGATCCCACGGATATTTTTCGACAACGTTTTTAAATGTGTCCAGTTCCCCATGATACGAGCATCCTATATGTCTGATTAATCCTTCCCTTTTAAAATTTTCGTACTCGGCAAATATTTCCCGCTCTTGAATGCCTGCCCAGTTTATTGGCATTACACGATGCACTAAGTAAAAATCGATATAATCTGTGCGCAGTTTTGTTAATGTGTTTTCCAGGTTGCGGCGGATTGTTGCTTTGTCATGCATTTCCCAAAAGGGCTGCTTGGTTACATATATTACATTCTTGCGCCTAGCTTCAAGGGCTTCGCCCAAAATAGCTTCGCTCTGTTTGCCATGGTAACCAAAGGCCGTATCAAAATAATTAATGCCGTTATCTGCCGCATATTGCAAAAGTTCAATGGCGGTATCAAGGTCTACACCTTGGCTGCCGTCGTTGTTAATAAACGGCAAACGCATACAGCCCATACCCAAAAGACTTGCCTTAAGGTTAGTGTTGCCAAGCTTCCTATATTGCATTTTTACCTCCCATGGGGTCAAGCAGGAACGCTTGCGTCCACATTTGGCCCTCGAAATAAGTGTGAAGCGGTTTTTTTCACACTTCATCACCACTGTCTAATACTACTTTCAATCTAAGAACCTGTGTTCAATAATGGGATGTGCAGAGAGCGTGCAAATGGCGTAATATACAAGGAACCGCCGACGACGCATACTGGAAGTAGTCTGCTATAGCTAGCGTACTCCAAAACCGTGAGCGAAAACGCAGCAATTTGACACAATGCAAAGAAACGACAACGCGGCGTGCCTAAAGGCACGTAAGGAGACGTTGATGCAGCAGTGTGGAAAAATTGCAAGTTATCGTTCATGGTTTTGGAGTGCGCTTGCTATAGGAGGCGGTGACGCAGTAGATTGCGTCATTTGCGCGCTATCTGCGCATCAGCTTATTGAACACAGTTTCTAAGATTTTGTCCTTAATATAATAGATCAAAACTGCATATTGCGCAAGATATAGGGGATGGTAAATTAGAAAAGGAGATGCAAATATGACAAAAAAAACACTAGCAATTTTAACCCTTGCAATACTTCTATGCCTGCCAGTTTTCTTATTCGCCCAAGAAACAGACGAGGTTTTCTTTTTTAGCGAAAAAGAAGTGCAAGTCCCAATTATTATGTACCATTTGATAACCGAAAAACCAAAATACATCGGAAAATATGGCGTAACCCCGTCGGAAGTCGAAAAAGATTTGCAATACCTAAAAGAAAACGACTACACAACGGTAGTCATGCAGGATTTAATTGACTTTGTAGAGCGCGGCAAAAGTCTACCCAAAAAGCCGATAGTGTTAACCTTTGACGACGGCAACGCAAGCGATTTTTATCACCTGTACCCACTATTGCAAAAATACGACATGAAAGCCGTCCTTGCCATAATTGGCAAAGCTGCCGACCGCTATACCAATGAAGCGGCCGACAACCCAAAGGGCAAATATCCGAACATGACTTGGCAACAGGTTAAAGAAATTCACGATTCAAAAGTGTGCGAAATCCAAAGCCATGGCTATAACGTGCACGGCAACGGCGGCAGCGGAAATAAAAAAGGCGAAAGTGCAGAAGCCTACCACTCTCGCCTTACGGCAGATTTAACACAATTGCAGGAAGCCTGCGAGCTTCACCTTGGATATATGCCCAATACTTTTGTGTATCCACTGGGTGTTATAGGAAAGGACTCCCGCAAGATATTGGAGGACATGGGCTTTAAGGCAAGTCTGGGCTGCGAAGAAGGAGTTAATATCCTGCGCAAAGGTGAAAATGATGGATTGTTTAAAATGCGCCGCTACAACCGCCCAAATAAGGAAACTGTTGAACAGATTTTAAAGAGGGCGTTTAAATAGGGGGTGTTCGGTAATTCGCTTGTGCCGAATTTTCGAGTAACAATTGTGCTAGGCTAGAAGCGGAAAGGCGGTGCAATGGAATTATCGACTAATCCACGGGAAATAATTCCGCGGGTTAATCGGTGCATTATTCCGCCTAATTGAAAAATGCAAATGATTGCCCGTAGATTGTCCCGTTGTGCCAACATCCGCAATATGCTGTCCTTGTGTTACACGTTGACCCACCGTTACCCTGTTGCGCGAGTTATGGGCATACAGCGTACTGTAACCGTTGCCATGGTCAATTATAACTGTAAGACCAAACCCGCCATGCCAACCGGCAAGGCGTACATAACCATCTGCGGCGGCATTTATGCGGGTACCGGCCGGTGCGGGCACGTCTACACCACAGTGAAATTCGGTGCCGCTGCCAAATACACGTGGGCGATTACCAAAATAGCTTGATATACGATGGTGCGTAGGTACCGGCCATATGAACTGGCCGGTGAAATTAGCATTTATGGCCACCCTTTGGGCTTCGGCTTCTCGCGCAAGCCTGTCCCGCTCTTGCCGTTGGAGTTCAAGCTGTATGCGTCTTTCTTCTTCCAAGGCCGCTTGGTACAGTCCCATGTAATGATCCATTTCCGCGTTTACAGAACGTAATGTCGCCTCGTATAATGCAACGAATTGGGCGGCAGTATCCGCATCTTCTGCAAGGGCTGTTAATGTTACGCGCTGTTCTTCGGCAATTTGCTCAAGCATCGCAATTGTTTCGTCATATTGCACTTCCAAGTTTACCAGGGATCTATGTAACCCTTCTAAATCCGCAACGGTGCTTTCGAAACGTTCCTCGGCGGCTTGGCGGTTTGCAAGAATTTCCCTGTCGGCTCGCGCGATACTTTGCATATGCTCGAAACCAATTAGCATGTCAATAAAACTAGACGACCGTAACAGAACGTCTAAATACCCAATGGGCCCCATCTCGTGCATACCACGAACGCGAGCGCGGAAAAGATAGTCCTGGGCATCGCGATCTATACGGGCTTGTTCAAGTTCAACTTCTGTATAATATAGGCGCAATTCCACATGCAACATTGCATATTGGATCTCGTCCTTATCTTCTAAGGTGCGCTGCATACGCTCTGCATAGTATTGCATTACGTCCATAAGGTCGCCAATTTCCGTTTCCAGCCCCGCAAGTAAATTCTGCGATTCTTGAACATTTGCCCTGGCGGCGGCGCGCCTTTGCTCTATCTCGGCAATTTGCCTGCGCAATGCTGCAGAACTACCAAGGGCATCCACCACCGGCAGGAAAATTATTATTAACAGCAGAACAAAAGACGCAATGATATTTCTCTTACGCATGAAAACCTCCTATCGCCCATGATGGGCGTTCTCGTCACCAACTAAGCGTAGAAAATCAGTTGGTGACTCACAGTCACCAACTGGTGTTTTTGTATACTACACCTTTAAATGACGCCTTACCGACACACCGGATCCAATAAGCCCTATCAGCGTACCAAGCCCAAGGGCAAATGGGAATAGCTGTGCAAATATTACATACCTTGGCACAAACATAATAAAACCAAGCTCTTGTATCCCGCCAAAAACACCAATTACATGGTCGTGCAGCAGCCAGGAAACTAGTGCCGGTATCAGTCCGCCGATAAAGCCTATCAACACACCTTCTATTATAAAGGGCCACCGTATAAACCAGTCTGTGGCACCTACATATTTCATAATATTAATTTCTGTGCGCCTGGCATTTACGGTAATGTTAATTGTATTGGTGATAATTACAATTGCCACAATACCCAGCACCAGAATAAGCAAAATAGAAATTATCTGAACCACGTCGGAAACCGTGGTTAAAATCCGCGCCAGATCCGAATCGTTACGAACGCTGGCAATGCCGTATGGCGCCAGTGTATTAAGCGTGCGCTCTACTTGATCGTGATAGGATACGTCCAGCGTTTCAATTGCAAAAGAACGCCTAAGATCTTCCGGATTTATGCCGTCAAGCACTGCGGCGTCCGGCCCAAAACGGTTGCGCAAATCTTCCAATGCTTCTTCTGAAGAAATAAATCTTACATCTGTAACATTTGGGATATTGGCAATGCGGTTTTGCAATAGCTGGGCATCATTGTAAGAAACGTCGTCTTCTACAAAAACGACAATACCTAGCGCATCTCCCAATCCACGTACAAAATACGACACATGAGAACTCAAAATAAAGAAGACTGACACAATAAAGATACAAGATGTGACAGTAAAAATCGACGCTACAGACATTAGGCGGTTCATGATAATGCTGCCAAATGCCTCGCGAATATAATATTTAATAGTCCTAAGCTTCATTTATAACCTCTGAATCTTCTGGGATTTCGGTCGAGTCTGCCGGCAACCGAATATGATCGCCCGTATAATCCGAAGTGGTTCCCTCGTCCGGTTGCTCGCCGCGGGGTTCGTCTTCAGTTGTTCGGGTATTATTTATTTGTGCAGCTTCTGCATGTTCCTGTTCGTATTCATCTGGCTCGTAGGAATAACCGCCCGTTTCATCATGAACAATAAGGCCATTTTTTAATGCAACAACACGTTTTTGCATATCATCAACAATATCATGGGCATGAGTTGCCACAACCACAGTTGTACCACGGTTGTTTATAGCTTCAAGCAGAGTCATAATTTCCCAAGCGGTGTCAGGATCCAGATTGCCCGTAGGCTCGTCCGCAATTAAAATTGGCGGTCTGTTAACAATTGCCCTAGCAAGTGCCGTACGTTGCTGCTCGCCCCCGGAAAGTTGATTAGGATACGCCTTTGCCTTTTTATGCAACCCAACAAGGGATAAAACCTGAGGGACGGTGCGCCTAATCTCCCTATTAGAGGCCTCTACAATTTGCATTGCATATGCAACATTTTCGAAAACAGTTTTATTTTTTAAAAGGCGAAAATCTTGGAAAACCACACCCATTTTGCGCCGGTAGTACGGCAACTCGCGACGTGAAATTTTTGAAATATCCTCGCCGCCCACAATAATTTTACCGCTTGTTAGCTCTGTCTCTTTTTGCAACAGCCTAATAAGGCTAGATTTTCCGCTACCGCTGCTACCCACAACAAAGACAAATTCGCCTTTTTTAATAGACAGCGTAACGCCTTCAAGCCCTTTTGCACCATTTTCATATATTTTTACGGCTTTTCTTATCTCTATCATATCTGTTAAAACTGCTGCCTTTCACGATACTGCAAAAATCTGTTAACCATTAGCGCGATTTTAAAAGTAATAGCATCAGAAAATTTGCGTAGGTCAAGTTTAGTCATTTTTTGCAATTTGTCCAGCCTGTATACCAATGTATTGCGGTGAATAAACAACTCACGAGACGTCTCCGAAACGTTAAGATCATTCTCGAAGAATTTTGTAACCGTTATAAACATTTCTTCGTCAATTTCGTCTATGCTAAAACCTTGCAACATTTCAAGGATAAACATGCGGCATAACGGAAGCGGCAATTGATAAATAAGACGGCCAATACCCAAACTCTTATAGCTTACAATTTGCTTTTCGCTTTCAAAAATTTTACCAACTTCTTGCGCTAGGCGCGCCTCCTTATAGGATGAAGAGACATCTTTTAAGTCGTAAACAATGCCGCCTATAGCCACATAAACAGGATTCATGGTTTCGGCTGTAAGGGTATCCAACACGGAACTTGCTATAGAATCTATAATTTTATCATTTTCGGCTTCGCTGTCTGTTAACTCTTTTACTAAAATAATGCTGTTTTCATCTACCGCCGTAACAAAATCCATTTGCCTTTCCGGAAACAGGTTGCGCAAAACTTCTATTTCGCTCATATCTGCATCCATGGTAGTTTCTATCAAAAATACTACACGGGGCGTACTATTTTCTATACGCAATTTATTTGCGCGGCTGTATATGTCAACCAGCAAAAGATTGTCAAGTAATAAATTTTTAATGAAATTGTCGCGGTCATAACGTTCTTTGTACGCCATCATCAAGGTTTGGATGTGGAAGGCTGCAATCCTTCCCAGACGGAAAGCCTCTTCGTCGTCCCCTTTAACAATTAGAACATACTCCGGGATACCATTGTCTAATACTTTAAAATATTGGTTACCTTGTATCAATTGGTTTTCAGCCGGCGACTGCAACACCCCTTCAATATATGAAGCGGGAACCTGAACTATATCCGGGTCTGTACTTGCGGCAAGTTTGCCGTCCCTATCAATAACAATAAGATCTCTGCGGACAATGCTATTTAAGCCGTCAACAGTACTTTGCAAAATTTGGTTAGATATCATGGGTGCACCTCCTACCTACATTGTATCACAGTTTTTTTCTGATTTCACTGATTTTAAGACTTTTTCTAAGACTTTTTTTAAGTATTTTTTACGAAATTGTTACTTTCCAGCAAATTTTTGCTGCTTCATAGCAACAAAAAAGGGGCTGCCGCAAAACTGTTCGCTTGTAATTGCGAAAAGTTTTGCGGCAGCCCCGTGTCTGTTTCTTACAAAACAGAAGCTCGCTTTTCTATTACATCCCAAGGTATGTTACTTATAAAGCGGTTAATATATGCAGCTTTATCTGTGCCATAGTCCATATAGTATGCATGTTCGTACATATCCAGCACTACCAGCGGATATGCCATGGCTATGTTCCCATCTTCGTGGCTGTCCAAAATTATATTGCGGCAAGTACGGGTTCGTTGTTCGTACACCATAATGCACCACCCGCGTGCTGCATTTGCTCCCGCAATTAAATTCTCCTTCCATTTGTCTGTGCCGCCAAAATAACGGTTTACTAAATTTTGAACCTTTGGCCCCATTGGCCCTGCTTCGTTGCCTAGGTTTTGAAAATAGAGCTCATGCAAAATTGTTCCGTTTATTGCGTAGGTCTCACCCTTTTTCCAACCACGATAGTGGCTTGCGGTAGCGTTTGCACTCGAATACTCCGGATCTGTGTCAAGAACGTGGGTTACTTCATTTGTTTTATTTACATATCCTTTGTACAGCGTAATGTGGTCGTCAAATGCTTTACGACTTACAACGCCTGTGTTGTAAGGGAAATCCTTTGCAGTAATTTCCATTAGATCATTCCTTTCGCGGGGCATGATATTACTTTTATTTATATGCGTCAAAAATAACCTTGTGCGTGTACAATTGAGCCTTTTATTCCATGTTAGGCAAATAAATTGTGTGGGCATATAGTTTCTTGCGTCATATTTCACGCAAATTCTAGGCAAGTAATGTTACATTTATGTTACAGAGGGCGCACCACACCACGAAAACGCCCATTTTATCGGGTTTTTCCGCCTTTTTGTGGCTTCCGTATTTTTGCCTATATTTTGCCTCAAAACCCTTGACAGCTCGTCCAATCTGCGTTAAACTCTAGGCATAAATGACGCAGAAATGAGTGGAACACATATGAAGAAACTATTGACAGCAGTAATCATCAGCATTATCCTAGTTCAGAACCTTGGCATAATTCACGCAAACGCTAGTCGCAACACAACAAGCCAAGTTACTTCCAACCCTCATTTCCCACAATGGGTACCAGCCGATGTTGACGAAGTTATACTTTTTTGCACTGGCGGATGGCTTAGAGCATGTGGCGTAAATTCACTTCCACTAAACTGGAACAGAGAATGGGTACATATGAGCCGCGACAATTCTCAACCAGAATGGAACTCTCCACAATTTACATCCGGCAGACAACATCAAGGCATTCTACATCCAAACCGCAGCTACTTATCACTTGTTGCAGTTAGACCAAATGGAACATGGGGCCTGGCACAACCTTCAACAGCATTTATAGCCGATGGCTACGATATATTTTGGGCAAACGTTTCTTCTGCAACCACAAGCGCAACACCAAGTAAAGTTGAAGAACATTTTATTAACCGCGTTGTACAACCGGTTGCGCCACTATGGTACAACTCACGTCTTTCTAACAACAGCAGCCGCAACCAAACAAGCAACCAAGCAGTTAAAAACAGCATTTACCAATTTTACAACAACAACCTTACAGCAATAACCGAAGTTTACCAAGGCTGGAACTCGCAAACAGGTTACGCAGTTGACAGACAACTAACCGTTGCATTCCGCGACGCGCTAATGGAAGGCTTCAGACAAGACAGCATTATGCAAGCAAAACCTTTTTCACTAGCATTTGTAGACGAAGTTATAAGCAATGTATATTTTTACTTTGCAGACCGCCAAAGCGGCCAACAATGCATAGGCCGCTACAACCCTAACCTGGGTCGCGAATCACACATTTGGGTAGCAACAGGCCGCACCGCATCTTACTTTACACGTACAGCTTTACACGAATTAGGTCATGCATTTGGCCTTGGCGAAACTTTAGCGGACTTACAAAAAGAAATGCTTATGGGCTTTACAGCATCTAACCGCGCACAGCATAACCTAGCCTACAACTCTACATTCGACCGTATGCTACTCGAAAGAGTTGGCGCATCTGCATTCTGGGCTGCCGCTTATCACTCTAACAAGGCATATGCAACCCTTTGGGACGATAATTTTGGCAACATAATCACCCACGCAGAACTTGAAGTAGTAAGGGGCGTTGCACTTTCCGGAATGAGCAATGCAAACACAAGAAACTCTTTTGCATCTGGCACCGGCACAGCATTAACGGCCGTATCTTACAGACTGTCTACGTACATGCAAACTCTTTTAAGCCAAAATGGTGCAACATGCCAAAACACTTTAGAACAATTTAGAACTTTGGTTGATACTTATGTAACATTTGCAAACAACAATAATTTATCCGCATCTCATTCTGTTCTTGATGGAGTAATTGAGAGACATAATGAACGCTTTGCAGGATAATTATTAATAACGCTTTTGGAGCCTGTGTTTAGCTAGAAACTGCGACAGGAACGACCGACGACCAGTTTCCAAAAAGTATATTATAGAGGAGGGATTGCGTATGATTGTGCTATGAAATTACAAAATGAAGCTTTTACAACAAATCTCTTAGGTTTTTGTTTGACAATTGAAAATTTACTAGATATACCACACAAAAAAGAAAGGATGTGACGTTTCATGACATGTTTATACCAAATTTTGCTTTGTTGTTTGATTAAGGTAAAACCATCGCCATCTGGTGGTGGCGTTGGCGTCGGTGGTTGTCCTCCTCCTATAAAAGACTAACTTTAACAAAAGGTGCCATATGAAAAGCCTGCACTACAAATCTTTTAGGTTTTTGCTTGACAATTGGAAATTTACTAGATATACTACACATAAAAGGAAGGATGTGACGTTTTATGTCATGTTTGTACCAAATTTTGCTTTATTGCTTGATTAAGGTAAAACCCGCGCCTTCTGCCGGAGGCATTGGTTGTGGTGGTGGATGTTGCCCTCCTGTAAAAAATTAATTTTAACAAAAGGTGCCATATGAAAAAACCTACGAGAGAAAATTTACTAAATACATTTTGTAATTTGAAAGACTTTTTCCCCACAACAGCTCTGAATTCTTTTATTAAAGATTTGGAGAATTATCTGAAAGATAATGACGATGCAGAGATAATCTCTGTTTTGCTTGTAGTAAAAACTTTTCAGTACAATCTCAAAACAAATAATCTTCAGGAGTCATACAATGCTGTGGCTCCTGTTTTTGAGTATTATAAATGCAAAACAAACTGGAGTTTTACAGACTTGATTATTTTAACTTCTACTATAACTTTTACCGCTACATATGAGCAAGCTAAAAACCTTGCACAAGAAATACTTGATGTTTTAGACGATTACGAACATGAAAAAGCCTACGGAAATGTAATGTACGCCGTTAGGTTTAATTTGACTCCGCGCCTATTATGGGCAAGGTATGTAGACATTAACGATCCTGCACAAAACGTAGATATAAAAGAGCTTGAAGAATTATTTATGCACCATTACACAAGGGCTGTAAAAGTATGTGAACTTGCCAACCGCCCTGTACAAAAAACCGTTCTACAAATACGCAAAAACACCCTTTTTGGCAATTGCGAAGCAATAGACGCCGGTTTTAAATGGCTGTACAAAAACAAAGCCCACAATTGGTACAACGCGACCCAGCACGAAATTGCGGACTTTTTTTGCGAGATGGGTGCCAATTTAACCAAATGGCAACTGGACGTTATTATAGGCAGCCGAATAAGAAAACGGCGTGAAGAGCTGGGCTTAAGCCTGCCGGATGTAGCGGACCACTTGGGTATAACTGAAACTGCCTTCGCCAGCGCAGAACGTGGAATGAAAGGCCTAATGAACATAAAGTTGTTTAGGTTAGCGGCGCATTTGGGTGTAGATGTAGGATATTTTTACCCTACAGTAGAGGATAAAGTAGCCGCCACCATAGATTCCGACCCTTATTTGCGTCAGGTAAATTCGCTTTTTCAAAACGAACTGAAGGATTCTAAAGGACAGGCTATCAAAGTTTTAAAGGCATTATTGCCTTAGGGCGTATTCACACACCATAGTTTATAGCCACAGGAATGTAAAACTGTCCGATTATTGCGCAGCAATTTTTGTGCAATACAAGGAAACCGTGACGCGGCGCACCCGACGGTGCGCAAGGAGCGGTTGACGCAGTAGTGTGCACAAATTGCAAGCAAGAATGGACGGTTTTGCGTTCCTGTGACTATAAAACAAAAAACGAGAGCTTGCGCATTTTTGCGCGCTTGCTCTCGTTTTTTTAAAGGGCTTTACGAAACCGCCCGTTTAAGTCACATAAACCATCAAGTTGTGCTAAGCCTAAATCCAAATCCCCAAACTGTGTTAACAGAAACCGTGCTGTTGCAATCGGATAATTTTTTACGTAAACGCTTTACGGTATCATCGGTGGCACGTAGGCTAACGCCGCTGTCTTCACCCCATAACTGACTTAACAATTCTTCCCTGGAGATGGCACGGTCCTGGTTTTCTATCATATAAACTAAAAGATTAAATTCGCTACTTGTAAGTAATAGGTCACTTTTATTACAATACGTCGTAAGCTGGTCGGGATAGATGGTAATATCTGCAAACACAATTACATTACCACCCTTGGAGGCAGTTTGGGTAGCGGGCTGTGCAGCTTGTACAGCTACTGTAGACCTGTTTAAAAGCGAATTTACATTAACAATAAGCCTTGTTTCACTAAAGGGTTTAGAAAGATACGCACTGCCACCACGGGAAATGCCAGAGGCATAATCTTCGTCTGAGTCTAAAGCTGACAACATTATAATAGGAATATCCGAAATTTCTCGTATCATTTCACAAACAAGGATACCATTGTTGCCCGGCATAACAACGTCAAGAATTGCCAGGTCGCAAGGTTGACGTTGGAATGCGATAAACAATTGATCTCCTGTTTCAAAAGCCTCTACATTGTAGCCTTCTTTTTCGACAATAGCCTTAATATATGTCCGTGCTACAGAATCGTCGTCTGCTATATAAACAAGTTTGCTCACTACAAACACCTCCTAACCGATTATATCATGGTTTTAAAAATCTAGCAATTGTATTTACACGTTTTTTGCCACGCTTTTGCCACGGAAATATACAGGCATTATAGGGAACAATGAATGCGTATACCGCAAAGCTTGCATGGACTTACACTATACAAAAATAGCATTATATTACATTAAAACTACATTTTGCTGCTGTAATTTTAATGCTGAAATGCTCTTCCATACATTTTAATCATAGGTTATACTTTTTCTACCATTTTGGGAAACGAGGCCTACTTATGAAACCGACAGTGTTCGACTTTATAAAGGATCATCTGTATATAATTTTGGGTGTGGTATGCATTGTTATCATTGGTTTGGTTTATATATTGGTAAGATTGCAACCAGACCGCAGTATTTTACCCCAAGATATTATTTATGCCACGTCCGAAAATGACAGTTTGTATGTTCCTGCGCACACTCCTATTGAAATAATTGAAGAAGAAGCAGAAGAACCAACCTTAATAATGGTACATATTATTGGTGAAGTTAATAACCCGGGCGTAATTGAACTGCCATATGGTTCGCGGGTTTACCATGCATTGCAATTGGCTGGCGGCGGAACAATTTATGCAAACTTGGCGGGGATAAACTTAGTGGCTGTCTTGCGTGACGCAATGCAAATAAGAATCCCTGCTTTTGGCGAAGAAGGTGAATATTTTGAAGAGTTGTTTGTATATGAAGGAACCCAAACTACAACACAGGCGACAACACAAAATGCAAGCGGCCTAGTTAATATAAACACCGCAAATATAATTGAATTGCAAACCCTGCCAAATATTGGCCCGGTATTGGCACAGCGCATTATAGATTTTAGAGAAAGTAATGGGATGTTTGCATCAACAAATGACCTGATACGTGTAACGGGCATTGGCGACCGTATACTGGATGGGCTACTCCCATTGGTGATAGTATAGTCATATAAGCTGAAAACCGTCCACTGTAACTTGTAATTTTTCCGCACTACTTCGTTACATTGAACGGTTTTCAATTTATGTGACTATAGACTAAAACCCTAAAATTGGCTTGGATGCTTCACAAAAAAGTCGACCTTAGGCTCTAGAAATTTAAATTCGTGGTAAGCTTGTAGCGGCTGGTGAATATTTGCCCAATCCCATAGCTCGTCCCCTATGGCAAGGTATTCTTGCAAGCGTTCGGTACCTTCCGGCGCAAAGGGGTGTAGCAAAATGGCCGCGGTTTTTACCATGTGTAACCCGTCAACTAAACTTTGGGCACGCAAAGCATCTGCCATATTAGTGGGGCTTTGCTCCACGCTCTGCCGCTCCGCTGAGCAAAGCTCGTTTTCGCTTCCTTCGGAAATGGGCGCAGCCGGTTCTAAAGCCTTTGCTTCCTTCATTTTTGCGTCAAATATTTTGTTTGCGTCGCGCAAAAACTTGTCCAAAGCGTCCACGGCTTTTGAAAATTCGAAGCGATACATAGCAAATTCGTAGTCTGCAATTAAACTGTCGCAGGCTTCTTTTATTTCCGGGGAGATTTCGTTAGCAGGCAGTTTTCCTTCATAGAACTGCTGCAACGTGTAAAAACAGGTACGGGCAAGGCGGTTGAATACATTGGTCAAGAGATTACCCTCGGCAAGTGTAATGTCAAAACCTTCGATGTCGCCAACTTCCGGCGGCGGCACTTGCCCATCAAACATTTTTTTGAACACGGCCTTGGGCAGGAACTTTACGCTGTTATTTTGCAATGCCATGTGCCCGAAGTGCATACGCAACTGCTCTGCGGTGTAGTATTCCAGCAGTTCGTTTGCGCCAGGTGGGCGTAATTTCCCGCTGCTTGCGGCTTTGCTGTTGCCAAAAAACAAATGGCGGCTGGGGATAACCACGGGTAAGTTGGCTTGTTTGTCCCGCCCGGCATGTTCGTTTAAAGCCATAAACAACCCCATACCTGCAATGTCGTAAAAATAAATATTGTCTTCACCAATAAACTGATACACTTGCGAATCGTCGTTTAGCCACCAGTCTTCCCAAGTTTCGCCGGGGCGACTTAGTTCAAGATAGGTTTGCACAAAGGACATTGGTGCCCACAACGACTCTGGCCATACCCAAAATGTTTGGTCGACGATACCGTCTTTTTCAGGCACGGGGATGCCCCATTTTACATTTCCGGTGAGGCGGAATGGCGTAAGCGTTGTGCCTGTGCGGAAGCGAATGCCGTGCTCTCTTAAAATTTCGCAGGCGGCTTCGCGATTTTTTAGCACTTTAAATGTTAGGGTCGCCGATTGCTTTTCTTCCTTAACATCCGCAATATGGGACGGCATTTTTGCACATGCCGCCAGCAAATTCTCCATTGTATCAAATTTGCTGATTAATATGGCAGGGTCTTTTAAAAAATCTTCCAGGTATGATAGGTGAAAGCGGCGGCTTATGCCACGCTCTTTCAGTAAGGCGTGTCGCTTTTTTAAATCATCAGCAAAACGCTCCAGGTCAAAATACCAATTTTTGTTGGGGCGAAGAGTGGGCGTTTTGCCCGTGGTAACGGCCTTGGGGTTGATAAGTTCCTTCGGGTCGTATTGGTGGCCAAGGGCGCATTCGTCGGCATAGCCTTTTTCGGATTGGCAGCCGCTAACGGGGCATTGACCCTCTACCTGGCGGCCGTTTAGGAATGTTTGGCTTTCGTCATCATAGAAAAGCATAATTTCTTCCAGCCGCAAATAGCCCTGTTTGTACCAAGTTTCAAAAACCCATTCACTCATAGCTTTATGACGGCTGCCCGCAGGCTCCAGCGAAGACGCAGCATATATATTCATGCTGCTGCCATAGGCCTCGAAACTTGCTTTTTGTGCCAGATGGTTTCCGTTCACAAAGTCCTGGATTGTACCTGTAAAACCATCCGATACCGTATTTTGATATTTAACTTCTATGCCCGCGCCATAGCAGTCCGTGCCGCTTACATAAATTACATTGTCTTTCCCAATGCGGTCACGCAAAAAACGCGCGTAAATATCCGCCGGAATAAACGGCCCGCCAAGGTGACCAAAGTGCAGGCCCTTGTCGCCATAGGGCATACCGCCGGTTATTACCGCACGTTTTGGGAATTTGGGGGTTGGGCGTGAGGGACGTTCGTGGTTTTGTTTTTTCATAAACAATATCTCGCTTTCCAAATGACTGATTTTTATATATTATAGCCACTTTTGGCGAAAACAGTCCAGTACAAATTTTCAAGTGATGACTTAGAAGCTATACGCATGGTTTGCAATATGGTATTGGCGAGGCGTTTTTTCGATAGTTTTCGTTACTGATGACGCCGCGTGCCCAAAGGCACGCAAGGAAGAAGTAACGGGAAATAGCGGAAAAACGACCGTCAAGACGATGTTGCAAATCCATGCGTATG
>Ga0123355_10000439_pt1 | contig 54872 bp, 42 predicted proteins | sample TergutEmb28metaG_3_FD_89872 | JGI IMG/M metagenome (GOLD analysis project Ga0123355, IMG submission 89872) | Embiratermes neotenicus P1 segment gut microbial communities from Petit-Saut dam, French Guiana - Emb289 P1 | ecosystem: Host-associated > Arthropoda: Insects > Digestive system > Gut ... | reverse complement strand
CGTCTTCACTCTCAAGGCACTGTAAAGTGGAATATTTATAACTTTTTCGTTTTCTTTGTACGGCAAAGCAGAAACTTTTATGCCGAGTTGAGAACTATTGTCTTGCATAAATTTAGCAAAAGAAGCAGCAGTCAGATTTGTACCTGATTTAACTTCAATCGGCACAACTCCTTGTTCATTTTCGGTTATAAAATCAATTTCTTGTTTGGAATCTTCTCGCGACCAATAAAATAATGTTTCTAATTCACTGGCGATAAGTTCTTGACAAATATATTGCTCGCCCATAGCACCGTTGTATTCGGTGTAAATACTGTCGTGTTCTACGATTTGACGAGGCAACGTATTGGTTATTGCTCCCAAAAGCCCGACATCACTGATAAAAAGCTTGAACGCATCGAAATCTTCGTGAAATTTCAACGGCGACTTCGGTGTTGAAACACGATTTATTTTATGTATCATCGAAGAATCCAAAAGCCATTGAATGGTCGTTTCAAAATCCCTTGCCCTTGCACCGTGCTTTACTGCGCCGTAAACAAACTTTTTGTTTTCTTTGGCTATTTGTTGCGGTATGGAATTCCAAAGCATACGGATTTTTGTTGCTAAAAGTGGCGTTGCATATTTTGCAAAATCAGCATCGTAGTCTTTCAAAATTTTCTTTTGAAGTTTGCGAACCTTATCGAAATCCTTGCTTTCAGCGTAACTTGCAATTACTTCGGGCATTCCACCAACAAAAAAATACTGTTTCAAATAACGGTTAAATTTCTCGTGAAAAATATTGAGTTGTTCAGGATTGGCTGTTTTCAAAAGTTCTGCAAGGTGTTCTTCGTTCATTGCCTGTAGAAATTCAGAAAAAGTCATAGGATACAAGTGTAGTCTATCAACTTTGCCCACAGGAAACGAATAATTGCCGTGCATAGCAATACCAAGAGCCGACCCCGAAGCAATCAAATAAATTTCAGGCATTTCTTCCTGAAAAAACTTTAGCGAAGTAATAGCGTTTGGCACGGCTTGTACTTCATCGAAAATCAGTAATGTGTCGCTTGTAATCGTTTCGCCACTTTCGGCTTGTAAAAATGGCAACAAATCCTTTGGTGCGAGTGAGCCGTCAAAAAGTCGTCGCATATTTTCGTTTTTCTCAAACATAATATATGCCGTGTTTTTGAATTTTGTTCTACCAAATTCTTTAATCGCCCAAGTTTTACCAACCTGCCGTGCTCCCGTGAGAATTAACGGCTTTTTGTTGGAGTTATTTTTCCAATTTTCTAGCTTAAACAAGATGTCTCTTTTCATATTCTGCACATTTTTGCCAATTTTACAATGCAAAATTACACATTTTTTCCGAAATATAAAAATAAATTTGCACATTTTTGCAAAATATCTTTGATTTTGCAAAAACACACAAATTTAGTTAAAAAGTGTTAAAACTTAAAAAATTTTAAGGTTTGGCAGAAAAATGGGGAGCGGCTTTGCCGCTCCCCATTTTTTATTCTCCTCCATTATTCGCACCTGTCATTCCGAGTCCTTCGACTATGCTCGGGGACAAACTCCACACACGCAGTGTGCGAAGTCGAGGAATCTGTTTGCTATTGTTTAGCGACCACCAAACAAATACGTTACAGTAAATACTAAGCCGTTGTTTCTGGTTGTCTCATCATCAAAGCTAGAAATGTTGGCAATACCTAAGTTATAACCAACTCCAACTTGAAATCTGCCAAATTGTACGCCGGCACCAAAGCCAACACCGAAGTCAAAGCGATTCATTTCGCCATCACTTCCAAATTCGATACTTTCGGATTCACCATCAAATCTGTAGGCTCCACTCAAAGCAAATCCCAAATATGGACCTGCCTGCAGTAAAATTCTCGCATCTCGACTTACGGCAAATCCAAATTGAGCATTGATAGGCATCTGTAAATAGTTAACGTTGATGGTGGTTCTCCAATCGCCTTCTCCAAATCTGGCACCTTGTTGAGCAAATAAAAGCCCAGGTTGAATAGAAAGCATGTCTCCCATAACCGGAATATCTGCTACTACACCTAACTGAAATCCTGGCTTCATGTCTCCACTAATTGAAATTCCGTCTTCGCTTATCCTCATGTTTGTCAAATTAAATCCTGCACGAGGACCAAACGAAATTTGTGCTGTTAAGCTTGCTACTAAAAGCAAAGCCAATGTTGTTGTGAATAATTTTTTCATTGTGTTTGTGTTTTGATTTATAATTATTGGTTTATTAATGTTGTGTTATACGTAAAATTTGACCGCAAAGTTACATAAAAAAAATGATATTTGCAAAAATTTCGCAAAAAATCGTATCTTTGCAAAAAAGATAGTATGCAAAAAATACATTTATTATTGATTCTCAGCCTATTTTTGGTGTTGCAGGGTTGTAAAACGGCAACGCATGATCCGGATTTTCGTCCACGCATCGGAATCGCGGGTATTTCGTTAGAAAGCAGTACGTTCTCGCCGGCTGTTACGCCTTTAGAGGCTTTTCGTCAGTTTGAGGGCGATGCACTCTTGCAGCTTTTTCCTTACCTGCATCCCGATTCTGCGATGGGTCAGGGTGCCGTGTGGCTTCCAGCGATATTTTCCGCAGCTACTCCCGGTGGAATTGTTACGCGCGAAACCTACGAATATTTGGTCAACAAAAAACTGGATATCATCCGTGAGAATATGCCTTACGATGGCTTCGTTTTCCGCATTCATGGGGCGATGAGCGTTGTGGGATTGGATGATCCGGAGGGAGATTTTCTTCAGAGAATACGCGGCGTTATCGGCAATGATGCCGTCATCTCAACCTCGATGGATCTGCACGGCAATGTGTCTTTGCGGTTGGCAAAATACACGGATTTAATCACTACTTTCCGTACTGCCCCTCACGAAGATGTGGCAGAGACGCATCGCCGTGCGATTACAAACCTTTACAATCGTTTGATTTCCGGAAAGGGACGTCCGGCGTATAAGGCTTGGGTTGCCGTTCCTATATTGCTTCCGGGCGAAATGACAAGTACGCGTATCGAACCCGCAAAATCGCTTTACGCCATGCTTCCAAGCATTGAGGCTCTTCCCGGCGTGATAGATGCCGGAATATGGATTTCATATGCATGGGCTGATGAACCTCGCAACCAAGCCGTTGTTATGGTAGTCGGCGACAACAGAAGGCAAGTCAGCCACTCTGCAAGACAATTGGCAGAAAGATTTTGGTCTGTTCGTCATGAATTTGACTTCGAAGCACCCGTCATGTCGTTCGAAGAGAGTTTGGATGCTGCAATTGCGAGCAACAAAAGGCCTTTTTTCATCAGCGATATGGGCGATAATCCAACTGCGGGCGGATCGGGCGATGTAACCTGGACTTTGGCCAGACTTCTACAACGTCCGGAATTTCAAACACCGGATGGAAAATCCGTAATTTACGCTTCAATTCCGGGCCCGGAGATGATTGCTGCCGCAAGAAGAGCAGGTGTGGGCGGACAAGCCACAGCCATGGTGGGTGCCATGGAAGATGATCGTTTTGAAGGTCCTGTAAGACTATCCGGAACGGTGATGTTTACAAGTGATCGAGAAGCAGTCATCAAAGTTGGAAGCGTTTATGTGATTGTAACACAGGGCCGCGCAGCATACCATCGCGAAAACCAGATGCTCGCTATCGGCTTGAATCCGCGAGAGGCAGATATTGTCATTGTGAAGCAAGGGTATCTCGTGCCCGATTGGTTTAACATGCAGGCGGATTGGGTGATGGCTCACACGCGAGGCGGGGTGGATCAAGACATTGTGAATCTGCCGTTCAAGCGTATTGTCAGACCTATATTTCCATTTGACCCTGATATGCCCGATCCCGAACTTAATGTGATATTTGTGCCTTCGGCGAGGGAGGTTTACGGACGATGATATAATAAGGAGATTCCTCACTTCACTGCGTTTCGCTCGGAATGACGATTGAGTCTGAAAGGAGGGAATGGAAAAAGTAGCGGAGGCTTTGCCTCCGCTACTTTTTTTCTCCTCTTTTGTTTATCCACCGTCATTCCGAGCGAAGCCCACGAAGTGGACGAAGTCGAGGAGTCCCCTTACCATAAGACCTTTCTCAACCTCTCAACATCCGAAAGATAAAAATCGTATTCGTCTGCGAACGCCGGATTTTTATATTTCATCTCACTTTGTTGCAAGCTTCTGAATGTACCGTGAATTTCTGTAGCACCTGTTTTTTCAATGATTTCAGCAATGTTTTCGGGCGTGATTCCGGCTCCGGGCATAATGGAAATTCGATTATAGGCTTTTTCAATCAATTGAGCAAGAATCGGTATGCCCTCTACCGCTGTTTTTTGTCCTCCGGAAGTTAAAATTCGTTCACAACCAAGTTGGATAACATCTTCCAAACCTTGAAAGAAATCAACACAGTGGTCGAATGCCCGATGAAAAGTAACACCCATCGAATAGCGTTTGGCTATTTCGATTAACTCTCTATTTCGAGGCATATCAACTGTTCCATCGCTGTTAAGCATCCCAATAACCACACCATCGCACCCTATTTTTCCGCAATGCTCAATCTCAGATTTCATGATTTCAAACTCCAAATCATTGTACAAAAAATCCCCGCCACGAGGACGAATGAGCACATACAATTTTATAGACAACCGTTTTCGAGCTAAATTCAGCACGCCCAACGACGGCGTTGTGCCACCTTCCGGAAGATTGGTGCACAACTCCACACGATGTGCACCAGCCACTTGAGCAATAAGTGCAGACTCAACTGAGTCTGCACACACTTCGATAATAATTGGTCGCTTCATTTTTTGTGTTTAGCGACGACCGCTAAACAAATACGTTACTGTCAATGCTAAACCACTGTTTCTGGTTGTAACATTATCCGCGTTAGAAAGATTGGCAATACCTAAATTGTAGCCAATTCCAACTTGAAACCTGCCGAATTCTACACCGGCACCAAAACCAACACCGAAATCAAAGCGTCTCGTATCCATGTCTCCGCTTCCAAAATTGATGTCAGTGGTTTGCGTTCGCCCTTGAAATTCAGCCTTTATAGTTCCGCCCAAAGCAAATCCCAAATACGGACCTGCTTGTAGCAAAATTCTCGCATTTTGACCTACATCAAATCCAAACTGAGCATTGATAGGCATCTGTAAATAGTTAAGGTTGAATGTGGCGTCGGCTCCCGTTCCCAAAAAATTATTGAATTTGGCTCCCTGTTGAGCAAATAGGAGTCCGGGCTGAATAGAAAGCAGATCTCCAAGAACCGGAATATTTGCGACCACACCCAATTGAAACCCTGGTTTGAAGTCGCCATTAATCGAAATTGATCCGTGAGATTCATGCAAGTTTGTCAAGTTAAATCCTGCACGAGGACCGAACGAAATTTGAGCTGTTAAGCTTGCCGTTAAAAACAATGTTAAAGTTGTTGCTAGTAATTTTTTCATGGTGTTTGTTTTTTGGTTTATAACAAGCCACAAAGTTATGCAAAAGAAATGACAATTGCAAATTTTTTCGTAACTTTGCAAAAAAATAAATCCCATGAAATCGCAGCTCCTTCGTTTTTTCGCAAAGCATCCATTTGATGCATTTAATCAAAAGCAAATCACTGCCCGCATGGGCGTTGGCGATAAAGCCGGGCGACAGCAAATTGCATCGCTGATTTTGGATTTGGCCGAACAAAACGTTCTTTTGGAACAAAAACGCGGAAAATACAAACTAAATCCGAAATATGTTGTAGAAGATGAACCCAAAAGTGTAATTTTGGGAACGGTCGACATGAAATCCACGGGGAAAGCCTATATTTTGCCGAAAGACCGGCATATAGAAGACATTTTTATCGCTCCAAACAACACAAATCTTGCTTTGAACGGAGATTTGGTCAAGGTTTCTTTGTTTCCGCAACGCAAAGGTAAACGCCCGGAAGGAAAAATCATTGAAATTGTTAAACGGCAAAAAGAAAATTTTGTAGGCATTTTGCAGATTTTCCCCAAATACGCCATGGTCGTGGTAGACAACAATGGCGTAGATATTTTTATTCCGAAAGAAGATATCGGCAAAGCAAAAAACGGTCAAAAAGTGTTGGCAAAAATCACAGAATGGAATCCGAAAATGCGTAATCCGACCGGCGAAATTGTAACAGTTTTGGGTAATCCGGGCGATAATGATGTGGAAATGCAATCTATTTTGGCAGAGCTGGATTTTCCATTGTCTTTTCCGAAAAAAGTAGAAGCGGAAGCAGAAAAAATTCCTGTGGAAATTCCTGAAACGGAAATTGCCAAACGCCGTGATTTTCGCAATGTTCCGACAATCACGATTGACCCTGCCGATGCCAAAGATTTCGATGATGCATTGTCATTTCGCACCTTGGAAAATGGAAATTTTGAAATCGGCGTGCACATTGCAGATGTAACGCACTATGTGCAACCCAATTCGATTCTCGATAAAGAGGCGTATGACCGTGCAACTTCGATTTATTTGGTGGATAGAACAATTCCGATGTTGCCCGAAAAATTGTGCAACGGTGTTTGTTCGCTACGTCCGAACGAAGATAAACTCACGTTTTCCGCCGTTTTTGAGATGAACGAAAAAGCACAGATTATCAACACGTGGTTTGGAAAAACCGTCATTCACAGCATTCGCAGATTTGCATACGAAGAGGCACAAGAAGTTATAGAAACGGGCAAAGGCGATTGTGCCGAGCAAATTCTGCCGATGCATAAATTGGCTGCAATCCTACGGAAAAAACGATTTGAGCATGGTGCAATCAATTTTCACTCTACGGAAGTGCGGTTTCAACTGGACGAAAATGCCCGTCCGATCGGCGTTTACGTGAAGGAAAGCAAAGAAGCCAATTGGATGATTGAAGAATTTATGTTGTTGGCGAATAAATGCGTTGCCGAATTTATCGGACGCAATAAAAACCAGCTTTCACAATCCGGAAAACCCACGAAAGCCAAGACATTCATCTATCGCGTGCATGCCGAGCCTCAATCGGAAAAATTAGCAACGTTTGTGCAATTTGTCGGAAAATTAGGCTACAAAATGAAGACCGGAAGCCGTTCGGAGTTGGCGTCTTCGTTCAATAACTTGTTCAAAAAGATTGCAGGAAAAGGCGAAGAAGCCATGATTGAAACCATTGCCATCCGCACGATGAGCAAAGCCTATTATTCCACCGAAAACATCGGACATTACGGCTTGGCATTTCCGTTTTATTCGCATTTTACATCGCCCATTCGGCGCTATCCCGATGTAATGACCCATCGTTTATTGGAACGTTATTTGGAAAACCAAAGTTCCGTTAATGCGAAAGAGTACGAGGAATATTGCGAACATTGTTCAAAAATGGAAAAAAAGGCCGCCGATGCTGAGCGTTTATCCATCAAATACAAACAGGCGGAATTTATGAAAGACCATATTGGCGAAGAATTTAATGGTGTTATTTCGGGTGTCAGCAAGTATGGAATTTTTGTAGAGATCGAAGGCAACAAGTGCGAAGGCATGGTTTCATTGCAAACGTTGCACGATGATATTTATTATCTCGATGAGGACAATTATCAAGTGATTGGCCGTCGCTACGGACAACAATACAAACTTGGCGGTAAGGTTAAAATCCAGGTGCACAACGTTGATTTAGCCAAAAAACGAATGGATTTTTTGTTAGTGGAAAATTAATTATACGTTTTCATTTCTTTCCGCCAACCGATAATTCCTTTTATATCAAGAAGCCAGTAAATACTACACATCAATACCATGAAATATGCTCCCGACAAGGTAAACAAAATAATACCTGCAGTATCGGACGATAAAAACACATACCAATTTTCAATTTTTTTCTGCGTGCGAAGATACATACCTGTTGTTGCCGCAATCAAAACAAACGCATCAAAATAGCCCAGCACCAGACTGTCATAAGTTTCCGTAAAAATTGTTCGCAAAAAATCCGGTTTTGCAAAAAGCATCATCGAACCCCAAGCACCCATAAAGACAAGAAGTCCGACAATAAGAAAAACCCGTTGTTTATTGGTTAAAGTTGTAACTTCTTTCTGTTGATTGGCTGTTTTTTTCTCGTCTTTTTTTGGTTTTGTCCAGCTGTAATACCCATAGATACAAAAACAAACCAAAATGACTTGTAAAATCATTGTCGAATACAATCCTTTTTGAAAAAGAAATACCGCCAAAAACGACATTCCCACCGCACCAAGCAAAAAATTAACCGCTTTACCACGCGTAGCAAGGTAAACCGAACCAATGCCTAATACCACGCCCACAAATTCCAAAAGGGGAATTCCGTAGCCTAAAAGCGTGAAAAGCGGATTTTCAATGTTAAAAATTTCCATACAAATTCATATTGGACTGCAAAGATACGAAAAATTGTGAATTATACTTATTTTCACCCAAATTTTCCTAAAAATAAGGTTACGCAGACGAAATAAATCGTCAGCGCCATAATATCCTTCAATGTTGTAATAATGGGCGCAGATCCGGCAGCTTGGTCGAGGTTCATTTTTATGAGCAAGTAAGGTACTAAGTAGCCCAGCAGAGAAGCTGTTGTCATTGAGATCATCATCGCAACACCCACGGCAAGTCCTAGAGCCGGTATATCATTCGGCATTCCTTGCCAAAGCCATGCAACAGTTCCTGCCAATAAGCCGGCCAATGCTCCAATAGCTAGTCCCACACCTATATTTTTGAGAAAAGGTTTTGCAAATTCGTTTATTTTGATGTGTCCCAACACAAATCCACGGATAAAAATAGTTGACGACTGCGTCCCGATATTTCCTCCCATTCCCATAACCATCGGAATAAAAACGGCGACACCAACAATGGCTTCCAGTGTTGATTCAAAGCTGTCGATGACAAGTCCTGATACCATTCCAAGAGCCAATGTTATAAGCAGAATCGGCAAGCGAACTTTTAAGATTTCCCAAAGACTTCCATGAATCAAAACTTCACTTCTGTCTGACTCATTGGTTGACGTTCCGGCTAAACCTGCATGGTCGAGAATGTCTTCCGTTGCTTCTTCTTCCAAAATATCAATCGCATCATCAATTGTAACAATTCCTACAAGTCGTTCTTCTCTATCTACAACCGGAATTGCCAAAAGATCTAATTCTTGCAAAATGCGAGCAACTTCCTCCTGGTCAGTATCAGTGAATACACTTATTGCATTTTTGGACATTATGTCTCCAACAAGCGTGTTCCCATCTGTTTTCCCAATAGTTTTACCTCTCGTGCCTTTTGCAATCAACAAACCTTTTAGGGTAAGCACGCCCTCAAGTTTTCTGAAGACATCTGTTACAAATAACGTATAAACGGTTTCTTTATCTTCTGCCTGCAAACTTACTTTCTCCAAGGCTTGCTCTACAGTCATTTCTTTTCTCAACGAAATATATTCCGTAGTCATGATACGACCGGCGGTTTCCGGTTCGTAACCCATCAAAATGTTTGTAACTGCACGTTCTTCGGGAGATAGCGAGGCTATAAGCTTTTTCGCTACATTAGCCGGAAGTTCGTCCAAAAGTTTTACCCTGTCGTCAGGTGCCATTTCATTGACAAATTCTATCGCACGTTCTCCGGTAAACGAACGTAGCAAGTTCTGCTGTTCCTCTGTGTCGAGTTCCTCAAATATGGATAAAGCCTTATCTTTGGTGAGCAATCTGAACGCAATTACTTGTGCTTCGTCCGATAGATCGTAAAATGCATCAAGAAATTCCAACTCTTCCACCTCTGCGAGTGTACTTTTAAGCCCAAGCATGTCCCTGTTGGAAATGTGATCAAGTATTTTCTCGTGTAGTGTCATTGGATTTCCACATTTAGTTTCAAAATCATACTGTGTACGATTTTTGGTTTGCAAAGATACGAAAAATAATTGAGAATGGAAAATGGAAAATTGAGAATTATTTCGTATATTTGCAAAAAAAATGCAGAAATTATGAAAAATCTATTTCCAAAAAAATGGTTATTTGGAGCAATTCTCCCAATGATTTTTGTTGCGTGTAATACCGCAGCAACACCCACCAATGAAGCAGAGGGTACAGTTTTAACACGCATAAGCGACAACCCTGTGACCTACATCTTGCCTTCGCCAAGACTTGATGGCACGATGAGTGTAGAGCAAGCGTTAGCCAATCGCCGTTCGCACCGACGTTTTCAAGACAAACCGTTATCTGCCGAACAAGTGTCGCAGGTTTTATGGGCGGCTTTCGGTGTCACTCTTCCAAGAGAGGACAGACCGGATGCACCTCCCAATCGTCCGTCTTTTAGAGGCGGATTCCGTACGGCTCCTTCTGCCGGTGCAACTTTTCCGCTCGAAATTTATGCTGTAATCGGAAATGTAGAAGGTATTGAACCGGGCGTGTACAGATACATTTCGGAAAAACACAAACTCGTAAAAGTTATTGATCAAGATGTGAGAGAAGAGCTTGCTCGTGCCGCACTGGGTCAAATTTTTGTCAAAGAAGCGCCTTTTTCGGTGTTTTGGAGTGCTATTTTTAGCCGTTCGGAAGTTCGTTACGGACCTCGCGGTCGCGAAAGATATGTGCCTATGGATTTAGGGCACTCGGCTCAAAATGTTTATTTGCAAGTCGAAGCCCTTGGCTTAGGAACTGTCGCTGTTGGTGCTTTTAATGATAATGAGGTTAGCCGCGTCATGCAGCTTCCGCCGGAAGAAGAGCCGTTGTATATTATGCCGGTGGGGTATATCCGCCTGCAATAGTGGGATTCCTCGACTTCGCACACTGCGTGTGCTACGCTCGGAATGACGGGGTACATGCATGGGGAGAGAAAATATGGAGGCGGCTTGGCCACTTCCATATTTTCCATTTTCAAAAAAAATCGTATCTTTGCAAAACATATATTTTACTGCTATGCAAATCCGAACCGAAAATCTTGTAAAAAAATACGGCAAACGCACCGTTGTCGATAATGTCAATATCTCTGTTGAACAAGGCGAAATCGTTGGACTCTTGGGTCCAAACGGCGCCGGAAAAACGACATCGTTTTATATGATTGTGGGTTTGATTCGTCCACTTGAAGGGAAGGTTTTTCTCAACGATTTGGACATCACCGGTATGCCGATGTACAAACGCGCGCAAAACGGCATCGGCTATCTGCCGCAAGAAGCCTCCGTTTTCCGCCATCTTTCGGTGGAAGATAACATTGCCGCAGTACTCGAATTTACAAAACTCTCCAAAGCCGAACAAAAAGATAAGTTGGAGCATCTGATTGAAGATTTCGGATTGGAAACCGTTCGAAAAAGTTTGGGTGTTCAACTTTCCGGAGGCGAGCGCCGCCGTACGGAAATTGCACGTGCATTGGCAACGGATCCGAAATTTATTTTACTTGATGAACCTTTTGCAGGCATTGACCCAATCGCCGTTGAAGATATTCAAAAAATCGTGGCGAAATTGAAAGAAAAAAATATCGGAATTTTGATAACCGATCACAATGTTCACGAAACGCTTTCGATTACAGATCGTGCCTATATGTTGTTCGATGGAAAAATTTTCGCATCGGGAACAACGAAAGAATTGTCGGAAGACCCGACAATCCGCGAAAAATATCTCGGAGCAAACTTTGAACTGCGGTAGCCTTGAAAAACGTTAGAGCCAAAAAACATCTCGGACAGCATTTTTTGAGAGATGAAACCATTGCCCAAAATATTGCAAAGGCTTTGCCGGACGATGTTTCCAATGTTTTGGAAATTGGTCCCGGGATGGGTGTTTTGACGAAGTATTTACTTCGAAATAAAGTTGGCACGGACACTTCGACAGGCTCAGTGTCCGAAACTGCGGTCGTTGAGCTTGTCGAAACGCCCGAACCTGTATTCTCGTTGAAAGTTGTTGAAATCGATACGGAATCTGTTGCGTATTTGAACGAAAAATATCCCAATTTGACCGTAATTTCGGATGACTTCTTGAAGATGAATTTGGATGATTTATTTGACGAGGAGTTTTCGATAATCGGAAATTTTCCCTACAACATTTCGTCGCAGATTTTGTTCAAAGTTTTGGAACATCGAAACGCTGTGCCTTGTGTGGTCGGCATGTTTCAGAAAGAAGTCGCAGAACGTATAGCGTCAAAACACGGCAACAAAACCTACGGAATTTTAAGCGTACTTTTGCAAGCTTTTTATGATATTGAATATCTGTTTACCGTTCACGAACATGTATTTTCGCCACCTCCAAAAGTCAAATCTGCTGTTATTCGTCTCACGCGAAACACGCGGAAAAACTTGAATTGTGACGAGAAATTATTTTTTAAAATTGTGAAAACCGCCTTCAATCAACGCCGGAAAACCTTACGCAACGCTCTTTCCGTAATGTTTGACAAAACATTGCTGACCGATTCTATTTTCGATAAACGCGCCGAACAACTCACCGTTGAAGATTTTGAAAAAATTACATCCACTTTTTCTTCCTAAAAAACCAAACTCCCACAAGGGAGATAAGCACGGATGCGGCAATAATTAGAGAAAATTCGGCAGTCCAAATATGATCTTCTCGCTGCAGGTTCATGCCAAAATAGCTTGCCACAAGCGTCGGGAACATCAAAACAATTGAGAACGCCGTAAGACGCTTCATAATTCCGTTTACGTTATTTGAGATTATAGCGGCAAAAGCGTCCATCATTCCGGCAAGAATATCACTGTAGAGTTTTGCTGTTGCCTGTGCCTGTTGCAATTCCACCTCAACATCTTCGAGCAAATCGTCATCAACCGATGTTTGTGTTTTCCTAAGAATAGTTTTGAATTTTCGCAATAAAAGTTCATTGCTTTGCAACGACGTAATAAAGTGTACCAACGTGTGTTCGATGCGCATCATCTCGAGCAGTTCTTCGTTGCGGATGGAGCGTTGTAATTGCGTTTCAATGTCGTCGATTTTGATATTCAAAAACTCCAAATATTTCATAAACGACACCGACGAAGAAAGCATGAAGTGTAAAATCAAATCGTTTGTTTTTTTTTCTTGAAAGGATTTTCGTTGTGAAAAGGCAATAAGATCGTCAATCATTTCTAAACTGCGATGGCAAATGGTAATAAACTTCTTGCCGGATGTAAGAATTCCCAACGGCACTGTGCCAAAAAAACCATTATCTTTTTTCCGTTTGACCGGCACTCGAATAATAATCATTCGCCAATCACCATCATATTCAATACGCGGACGCTCATGGTTGTCTTTAATATCGTCCATGAACGATGCGGGAACGCCGAATTCGTTTTTCAAAATCGCTATCTCTTGATGATTTGGCTTGATGACATTCACCCATACATCGTCGGTGCGTTCTTGGGTTTCTTGAAACCCTTTATTGCAAATCAAATATTGAATCATTGTTCGTTTTTTTATTGAAAAAACGTAATTATTATTCCCGTATTAAGCCTTGAAATGTTTGTCGAAAAGCGTCCCATTCCATCATTCTATATGCGTCTGAGCCGAAGAAGCGCAATATGGCTTCGAGGTGTGCCGGGGATTTGAATCCGGGCGAGATTTCAATAACACTTCCTCTTTCGTCAATGAAAACCTGTGTCGGATAGCCTACTTGTCCGGACAGCAAAGCTATTGTCAATTGATGCGGATTTCCTCGGGCTGTCGGGTTTTCGTTCACAAACATTTGGTTGTTGATGATAACCGTATCTGTGCGTTCACCATTGAGAGAAACCGGTATCCATTCCGTATTGAGAATGTCGGCAATCACAGGGTGCGAAAGTGTAATGTTGTAAAAATGTCTGCAGGGAGCACACCAGTCGGCATAAACATTCACAAAAATTTTTCTTGCGGGCAACCCATAGGCTGCACGCTCGGCATTTAATGTCAGGGCGTCTTCAAAGCTAAACCACTGAACCGGTGGAATCAGCGAACGTTGCTGAGAAAATCCGAATGTTGCAAATATTAACGCTAGTGCGAAAAAGAGTGTTTTTTTCATAATAAATACAGTTTCGACACCGCAAAGGTACGAAAAAAAAATGATATATGTAAAAACATTTCGGTAGGCATTTTTTCCATTTCAGCTGCAAAAAAATCCGTTTCGAGCAGATTTTGATATTCCACCTACTAAACAAGCGGTAATTTTGCAGTAACAAAAAAGAGCAATAAATGAAAAAATTATTTTTAACACTACTCATTTCGACGGTTTGCGTGGGCGTTTATGCCGCAGACACGTTGAGATTAAATTTGGATCAAGCGATTGAATTGGCGTTGAGCGAAAACCCAATCGTTAAAATTTCCGGAATGGAAATTCAGCGTGTAGATTACTCTAAGCGAAGTGCTTGGTACAACATCTTACCATCGTTAAGTGCTTCGGGGCAATATGCACATTTTCTCACGCCTCAAACAATGAGTTTAGCGGGAATGACTATTGATTTGCCGACCGCTTTCAATGCCACAGTGGGTGTGAATTTATCGTTGCCTTTGTTTGCTCCTGCATTGTGGCATACCATTCATATGACAAGGCTTGATATGCAAATGGCCGTTGAGAGAGCAAGTGCGTCTAAAATCACGCTTCGTAATGAAGTTACAAAGGCTTTTTACGGCGTTTTGCTCGCAAAAAATTCGTATGAAATACTATTAAACGGTTTGACACTTGCCGAAGATGTTTTGAATCAAGCCAAAAATCGTTATGCACTTGGCTTAGCCACAGAATTTGATGTTATTTCCGCACAAGTTCAAGTGCAAAATCTGCTTCCTACCATTATGGATGTGCAAAACGGTATCACACAAGCCAAAATGTTTTTGAAAGTGTTGATGGGCCTTGATATTCAACAACCCATAGATGTTGTGGGCAGTCTTGCAGATTATGAGCATATCATCAGCAACAGAAATTCGGAACGCAGATTATCGTTAGAAGGAAACACCGATCTTCGTCAATTGGATATTCAACAACAGCAACTGCAAAGAGGGTTACAAATGCAGCGTACACAACGCATGCCTACACTCGCAGCCTTTGGTTCTTTCACTTATGCCGGTATGGGTAATAACGCAGGAGTTAATTTTATTACACAACAACCTACACCTGCAACAAGCGACTGGTTTTCACAAGGCTTGATTGCCGGAGTACAATTGAATATTCCTTTGTCTGGAATTTTTACAAATGTTCCAAGAGAACGACAAATAAGAGTACAAATGAACCAACTTGCCGAGCAACGTCATTATATGGAAGACATGCTAAATGTGCAAGCACGTGTGGCTCTCAACAATATGGACAGAGCGGCGATGCAAACAGAAGCGGCAAGACAGAACAAAGATTTGGCACAAAGAGGCTACGACATTGCTCTATCACGCTACAAAGCAGGTGCCGGTATTATGCTTGAAGTGCAAAATGCTTCAAACCAATTGATGCAGGCGCAACTTTCTTTCAATCAAGCAATCGCAAGTTATTTAAATACAAAAGCCGATTTGGAAATGCTGCTCGGCACAAATTAAAAATCATAATCATGAAAAAAATCAACCTAACAATCATCTTTGTAGCAAGTTTATTTTTGGCATCTTGCAACAACAGAACAGAACAAATTCAAGCCGATATCGTAGAAAGAGTATTGGTAAACGTTCAAGTCGTACATGAACAGCCGGTAGAACAATTAACGGAACTCACCGGAAATATCGTGGCCTACCGAGTAAATCATATCACCCCGACCATTCCCGGACGAATTGACAACATTAATGTAGAAATCGGCGGCCGTGTCCGAAGCGGACAATTGCTCGTGCAAATGGACAGAACGAATCTTGTGCAGGCTCAATTACAGTTGGATAATGTTGAAAGAGAACTTCAGCGTGTTACCGAATTGCATAAAGCCGGCGGCGTAACACAACAACAAGTTGATCAACTAACCTCGCAAGCCGAAGTTTTGCGTGAAACCGTCAGAAATCTTCAAGAAAACACCAACCTAACTTCGCCAATCGACGGTATCGTAACTGCACGAAGTTTTGATGCAGGCAATATCTTTGGAGGAGGAGTGCCAATTCTTACGGTGATGCAGTTATCACCTGTAAAGGTTATCGTTGATATTTCGGAAGCACACCTCCCGAGAGTTAGACCGGGAATGGAGGTACGTGTAAGATTTGACACCTATCCCGGCAAGTATTTTACTGGAAGAGTAGGCATTATACATCCGACAGTAAATCCGATGACCCGAACATTTAGAACCGAAATAGTTATACAGAATCCTGATATGTTGATTCGTCCGGGTATGTTTGCTCGTGTAGAAATGAATTTTGGAACGCCTGAGCGTGTGATGATTCCCGATGTAGCCGTTAACAGGCAACCCGGCACAAGCGGACGATTTGTGTTTGTTGTGGAAAACGGAATTGCTCACCGTCGTGAAGTGGAATTGGGGCGTTTAATTGGAGATCAGTTTGAAGTGATTTCGGGATTGGATCATGGCGACGCTGTCGTTACTGCCGGGCAGGCACGATTGTCGGACGGAACACCGGTAAGATTTGGAAATTAGACACCCTGTAGGGGTCGAAAATTTTCGACCCCTACATCACCACATTAATCACTAAAAACCACGTAAAAAAATGAAAATATACGAAAAATCAGTTCGCAACCCTATTTCGACCTTTATGATTGCTGTCGGAATGCTTGTCTTGGGGTTGTTTTCGTTCCAAAGGTTGCCTGTCGATCTAATGCCGGATATGGATATTCCGATTTTATTAGTTATGACAGTCTATCCGGGTGCTGGTGCAGCAGAAATTGAAGCATCTGTAACGATTCCTCTTGAAAACAGTTTAACAACGGTTAGTAATTTAAGAACGCTCAGTTCAACATCAAGCGATAACATCTCGACGGTTATGTTGCAATTTGAATGGGGCACAGATATTGATGTTATCGCCAATGATGTTCGCGATCTTTTAGGGCGAGCGGAAGGAAACCTCCCCGATGGTGCAGACCGACCGTTGATGTTGAAGTTGGATATGAATATGATGCCTATCGTGCGTCTTGCCGTAACCGCAGAGGAAAGTTTTCTTGCACTTGAAAACATCTTGGAAGACCGTGTTATTCCTCGCTTAAACCGCATTGATGGTGTGGGTTCAGTCGATATTAGTGGAGCCGTAACGCGTGAAGTGCAAGTCAATCTCGACCCGATGCAGATGGAAGCACTCAACCTTACGCTTGAACAAATCGGACAAACTATTGCGATGGCAAATGTCAATATTCCGTCCGGAACAATGAATATCGGAACAGGCACGTTTACCGTCAGCACGCAAGGCGAATTTACAAGTAGTAGCCAAATTGAGAACCTTGTCGTTAGCCGTCCCGGAACAAGTGTTGTTCGCTTGTCGGAAGTGGCAACGGTTTTGGATACCATCGCTGAAACTACGCAGGAGATGCGTATGGATGGCGAGCGTGGCGTTGAACTATTGATACGTAGCCAATCGGGCGGAAACACCGTTGCTATTGCAAATGCTGTTCTTGCCGAATTGCCGTACATTCTGAGAGATTTGCCTGATGATGTAAACATCGAAGTGGCGGTCAATACGGCTGATCATATTGAACGAAGTATCAGTAGTTTGGGCAATACGATTATGTTTGCGTTTATTTTTGTTACGCTGGTTGTTCTCTTTTTCCTTGGGAATTGGAGAGCCACATTTATCGTTGTTGTAACCATTCCTATTTCGTTGGTAGCGGCATTCATTTATTTGATGGTAACCAATGAGTCGCTCAACATCATTTCTCTTAGTTCGTTGGTTATCGGATTGACATTGGTTGTTGACAACTCTATCGTCGTACTCGAAAACATTATGAAACACATCGAGCGAGGTAGTTCGCCCCGCGAGGCGGCAATTTACGGAACAAACGAAGTTTGGCTTGCCATTATTGCATCGACATTGGTACTTCTTGCGGTTTTCTTGCCACTTACGATGATTGGCGGAATGGCAGGAATTTTATTCACACAGTTGGGTTGGATTATCGCTATTGTAGTTATCGCATCTACGGTTGTTAGTGTTACACTAACACCGATGCTTGCTGCAAAAATGCTGAAATTTCAAACAGATAAAAAAGAGAATTTTCTATCCAAACGCATTGAGAAAATTTTGAATGCTACGGACAATGGTTATGCAAAGATGCTCACGTGGTCGGTTCGTAACCGTGCAAAAGTTATGATTGGAGGTTTAGCGATTTTTGTTGCGAGCATTATGCTTTTGAGATTTGTTCCTGTGGAATTTATGCCACAGTCAGACGATAGTCAAATTACAGTGAGCATCGAACTTGAACAAGGACGTGGTTTGGAATATACCACTGCCATTACAGCAAGAGTTACGGATCATATTATGGCAAATTTTCCGGAATTGGAAATGATTTCGACTACAACGGGTGCTGCTTCCGGTGCAGGGATGGGTGCATTTTTTGGTCCTTCCGGTCCGCACGCCATCGATATGACGATGCGATTTACAAGTGCTTCGCAACGCGATCGTAGCACGTTTGAAATGGCTGACCTTATCAGAGATTATTTGGAAAGTATTCCGCAGATCGTTAATTCTACGGTGAATGCCGGAAGAAGTGTAGGTTTTGGCGGCGGTGATATCGAAGTAAAGATTTTTGGACACGATTTTCACGCTACGGAAAATTTTGCACGACAATTATTGGCAGAGTTTGAGCAAATCGAAGGCACACGTGATGTGCAGTTGAGCCGTGACGATATGAAACTCGAATACAGAGTTGTTTTCGATGTGGATAAACTCGGACATTACGGCTTAAATGTGGCGACAGCAGGAACATTTATTCGTAACAGGATAAACGGAATGACGGCAAGTATCTTGCGTGAAGAAGGTAACGAAATTGACATTGTTGTACGTTACGATGAGCCGTTTCGCAATTCGATCGAAGACATTGAAAACATTCGTTTGTTTGGTTCGGGCGGACACGTTGTACGTGTGAGAGATGTTGGTGTTGTTGAAGAATTCTTTTCGCCGCCGTCTATTCAGCGTGAAGATAGACAGCGTGTGATTGCTGTGGAAATGTCGTTGCACGATGTTGCTCTCGGTGATGTTGTTCCTCAAATTTATGCGGTCATTTCGCAAGCAGGCGTTCCTGACGGAATGCACGTGATCGTTGGTGGTGCGGCGGAGGATCAGGCGGAAGCCTTTGCAGATATCGGACTACTCCTACTTTTGGTAATCCTCTTGGTTTATATTGTGATGGCAACGCAATTTGAATCGTTCCGTACGCCGTTTATCATTATGTTTACGTTGCCGTTTGCTTTCACAGGCGTGTTCCTTGCACTGTTTATCACAAACACACCGCTGAGTTTGATTGCACTTATTGGGTCGGTGATGCTCGTGGGAATCGTAGTGAAAAACGGAGTTGTACTCCTCGACTTTGCTAACCTGATGCGTGACCGTGGACTAACGATTAACCAGTCGGTAATCACAGCCGGAAAATCACGTTTACGCCCAGTATTAATGACCAGTATTACAACCATTCTTGGAATGATGCCGATGGCCATCGGACTTGGCGAAGGTGCAGAAACATGGCAGCCCATGGGTATTGCTATCATCGGAGGATTGATAGTTTCTACGATATTAACACTGATTGTTATTCCTGTATTGTATTCTCTTTTTGGCGGACGATCGATACTTGCCCAAAAGCGTGCACTTCGAATCATTCAAGCAGACGAGGAGTAATAATTAATGGTTAATGAACACAAAAATAGAAATAACACGTCATTGCGAACTGCGAAGCAGTGAAGCAATCCATAGGTCAATAGATTGCCTCGCCTACGGCTCGCAATGACGGATACCAACATTATAACAACTAACACTTCAACAAATATGAAAGCAGTATTCATAACCCACAACCAGGCCCTCACAGAAGCAATAGACACAATTCTCGCTCGTCACACCATTAGAGGATACACCAAATGGAAAGATGTGCAAGGACGAGGCACTTACAGCGGCGATCCACATTTGGGGACGCACACTTGGCCTGCAATGAACTCGGCGATCATCGCTGTTATGGGCGAAGAAAAAGTACAACCGTTACTCGAAAGTCTCAAAAAGTTAGATCTCAAAGCCGAACAGCAAGGCTTACGGGCTTTTGTCTGGAATATCGAAGGAGTTTTGTAATTCAAAAAAAAATGCGTATTTTTGCAAATCGGTGATAATTAAATGATCATAAAAACATATCATTATGAAGACAAAAATACGCAGCCTGCTTAGCGTTATCCTGCTTGCATTTATGGTTATTCCAACGTCATGCTACAGGGTTCAAAACATGAGCGATTTCAATGAGATTCGTCGGCTTGAAATAGTTTCGCATGCTCCCGAGGCAATAGAAATAAGCGGAACGCAGATAGAAGACAATGTGATTTACATTGACGTTGATTTCGGAGAATATCATTTTCCGCTTTCTTTTCGTGCACAGCCTGTTTTTGAAGGAGAAATTGATCGCATCGTAGGAATTGATTTTTCGGAAGAGTTGGTACTCGAAACACCTTTATCCGAGTTGAGTTTTTATGTGATGGCGAGAAGTGGTCTTTCACGAGCATATAGGATTAGGTCAAGGGTTACACCGCTTGATAAAAATGTTGCGCTCAGCCGTTTTTTCAAAATCAAGGAGCAAGATCCCAACGACATGTTGATCTCGGAAGAAGGTGTCACCACAAGTCTTTTGGAAAGTGGTGAAAGAAGAGATACGCTGAGAATTTTTACTGTCGCAGGAACGTTTCCCGTAACAATTACATCCGAATTTACCGTTGCGGAAACATCTGATTTCGGCGAAATAACTAGTCCGAACGGCACTATTCAACCATTCGTCAATGGAGAAACATCCTTGCGTTTCGAAAGTGAAGGGTCGGCATATAATCTGACCGTGGTTTCCGAAAGCGGACTCGCGAATACATGGACAATTGTGATATACCATGCACCTTTTGTGAGTGGTGCCGACGATGTGAGCACACCTCAACAACGTGAGGGGAGCAATATTAATCCACGCACCATATCCGCCGTATCACAAACTGCCGGCTTTACCACAAATGATGTGTTTGTAGACAATCATATAGAACAAATTTTCTTGGAAATGAAAAACAGAAAAGACGATGTCGTTTTTCCGCTGGAAATAAACCTGTCATTTGTCATTATGAGTGGTATACAAGTGTTCGGATTAAATGGAAGTACAAATTCAGCAACGTTTATTTTCGAAGACTGGGACGATGTACAAACATTCTATTTACTCGATACCGAGGCTCGCGTATCGCGTTTGTGGAACATCCGTTTGAGAGAATGGCTGTCGTCGGAAAACATGGTGTTGAAGTTTAATTATGGTTACACAGCATCAATGGTCTGCTCTCAGTTTGCCCTTATTGGTGCCTGCCCGCCAGCCCAGCATGGTCCTGCTATTGCATTAAACATCGAACAAACTATTATTCGTTCTCGTACAAATTCTATCGGAGATATTTTTCTCTATATGACCGATGTAAGAAATAATGCAAGACCACTTACGTTTTCATGGACACTAACTTTAAACGACTTGCAAATAGCCGTATCGGAAGGAGCAACGCTTGGGCAATTGCCCAACTTTGTGTGGAGCGGCAACGACAGTTGGATGTCGCCAAGGTCATTTACAGTTACAGCAGAAGATGGCTCTGTAAAAACATGGTATATCAATATCCGTGATATGCGCCACCACGTACCTTCCTCCGAAGCGGATTTGACAAGGCTGACCATATCTCGCCATGTGCCAAATTTTGCTGTTTTCGATGCATCTGACCCGGTAGCGATTGATGCGAATGAGCAAATCGTAACGCTGAAACTTTCTTATGACGATGGTGTTTACCCATTACAAGTGTGGATTTCGACCGAGGTTTCACCATTTGCGCAGGTAGTTTCTCAAAATTATGGAGCCGATCCGCTGATTTTCGAAAATGAAAATTCGGAACAATTCATTACAATTACGGCAGAAGACGGAACAGAGAGCGATTGGACTGTCAGACTACAAGTCCCGCCACGCGAAGCAGGGGCAGAAGTGTTAAATTTTCAAGTGACTTCAATGGTAGGTGCTCAATTGGCACAAATAACGAGAAATAATGAAACCGGTACAGTTCGACTTTGGTTGGGGGCGTCTGCTACTTTTCCAGTCGAAGTTACCTATGTGATGACGATTTCTCCAAGAGCAACCGCATCTGTTCCGTTACGCGGAACGTTCACATTTAATTCCTATCAAGAACTTTTATCGTTTATCGTAGCTGCTCAAGACGGCTCAACTCGCAATTGGAACGTGCGATTAGTGCACGAGCCGCAACTTCCAAATTGGAATCTTGATGCATGGACCAACTCAACAACGCCTGTTAGTTGGGCAACTGCCAATAACATTGCCACCAGTGGTACAACTCGAGTTGCCGGTAATCCGGCATCGGGATTTGCCGCCCAATTAAGAACCGGATCGGCACTTGGCCAGACTGCATCCGGGTCGCTTTTTCTCGGAAGTTTTCGTTTTGATCCTATCGCAGGAATAAACGACCCTGTTTCATTAACAAATTTCGGACAGCAACTTGCAACATCAGGTCATATTCGCGGTATTGAGCTAGATGTAATTTACTCGCCGGGGGCAATACATAATACCGATGGTAGTTACGAGTTAGGTTCTGCTACCATAAAACTTTTGAGACCCAAACCCGGTTATGAAGACAGGCCTTGGGTTTACCACGGCAACCGTGGTGACGGCACACCGCATCCGAACAATACGGCAATCTATGTAGCACATAAACAAGCGGTGTTTGGTAATTCGTCCGGAACAGCATGGAACGGCTTGCCCATTACAGTTGTATCCAATACCAATTGGACAACCGTTCAAATTCTGTTCGATTTTCCTAACGGTGTAAAGCCGGATTTTACGCATTTTCATGTTGTTTTTGCATCAAGTGCGCAAGGTGATTCGTTTAGGGGTGTAACCGGATCAACTCTCAGAGTAGATAACGTCAGAATCCTATACAGAGAAGAATAATCACCAGACAAAAAAATCACAATGAAAAAAATAATTTTGATAACAGCATTATTCGTTCCGAGCATATACGTAATGGCGGAAGGATCAAGAGAAAAAAGAACATTTTTTGATAAGTTTTCCGTAGGTGTCCACACCGGAATTGATATTGGCGGTGCAATGCCATTGTCTATCAGTGATGCACTCGGATCGGACGACAAGGTTAACGTTACCCCCCGCGTAAGACCTGCTATTGGACTTTCCCTAACAAAACATTTTAACGACCGCTGGTCGCTGTCGCTCGAATCTTTCTACAGATTTGTAGGATTGGACATTACAACAAGAGTTCAAGAACAAATTTTCGTTGACCGCGAAGAAGATGTTTGGGTTGCTTTTCGAGGAACGGCCCATATGGAAATGGCCTTCCCGATGTTTGAATTTGCCCTTTACGGACGTTATGCTTTCGAAAATTTCGGAGGACGAGTTATTTTGGGAGCCTTTTATTCTCGCAATGTCAATCCCAGATTTATTGCAGAACCAAGAAAGGGAATGTTGTTTGGTGTAATTGATGGCAGACCCAACTTCAACGATCCGGGCGGTATCATTTCACCGGATGATCCATTCACACAAGATTTCAGTGATGCAATGAGCCGCTGGGATCTCGGAATACTCGTGGGATATGAACAGCGACTCTTTTTTCCACAACTATTTATTAGCGGGCGTTTGGCGATGGGGTTTAACGATATTTTTCACCCTGATAGCAGATATCTTGCGTTCAAAATGCAACACGTGAGAGCCTCTTTGGCACTGAGTTATCATTTTCGTTAGTCACCTTTGCAAAAATAACCATTAAATGATCATCCAACGACTGTCATATCGCAACGCATTTTATATTGCTTTAGCATTTACAACGTTTTTGAATGTTATTTTCCTATTGATGTTTTTCTATATTCGAAGTGCGGCAGTAAGTTCCGGCACATTCGAATATACTCAAATTCCGATATCAACACCCTCCGAAATCGTACATCTTGTGATAAATTTCATTAGTGTTCTGGGTATATCCTTTGTGCTTTGTGCAATAAATTTCAAACTGCTCACAATGGAACATATAAAACCCAAAATACGTGTACTTTTAGTAGTTGTATCTACAATCGTTGTCGTTATATTTTCGAGTGCTTTATTTGCAAACATACAAATATATTTAGAAGATTTCGGAATTTGGATACCTTTTCGCGGCATCATTATACGTGATACATTTGTTGGTTTTTTTATTGTGTTGATTTCACTTTTGGCATACGTTTTCATGAAGCAGCAACAAACGGCTTTGGAGAATGAGATATTAGTTGCCGAAAATATGCGTACACGTTACAATGTGCTGAAAAATCAAGTTGACCCGCATTTCCTTTTTAATTCGTTGAACACACTGAATACTTTGATAAAAATAGATGCAGACAAAGCACAGCAATACGTTCAGGAATTGTCGCTGGTGTTCCGCTATACACTTCAAAACAAAGAAGTCATACCATTGGAAGAAGAGTTGAAATTCACGCAGGCCTACTGCAATTTGATGCAAATCCGTTATGGAGAAAGTTTGAAGTTTGAGTATAAAGTTAACCCAAAGTTTTATAGCCGCAATATCATTCCGTTAAGTCTGCAGGTATTAGTTGAAAACGCAATCAAGCATAATGTTATTACAACGCGGGAACCATTAACAGTCAGTATTGTTTCCGACGATAAAGGATCAATTTCCGTATCCAATCCCATTCGATTGAAAACAGAAACGGAATCAGGCGAAGGAATCGGATTGATTAATTTATCGGAACGCTACCGATTGATGTGGCACAAAGATATTGTCGTTAGTCAAAACGACGGCATATTTTGTGTGAAGATATTTTTAAGCGAATAGATATGAGAGCAATTATTATAGAAGACGAAAATTTTGCATCGCAAGCTTTGCAGGCTCTTATCCGCGAGATAGATCCATCAATAGAACTTGTGGCAACACTCCAATCCATAGAAGAAAGTGTGGAGTGGTTCAAGTTCAATCCGAATCCCGCTCCGGATTTGGTGTTTATGGATATTCATTTAGCCGATGGTCCTTCGTTTGCTATTTTTGACGAGGTGAAAATCACATGTCCGATTATTTTCACTACGGCTTATGACGAATATGCCTTAAAGGCTTTCGAGGTAAACAGCATTGACTATCTGCTAAAACCAATTAGTCGGGAAAATCTGGAAAGAGCACTTGCAAAGTATAAAAATTTGATAGCGAATCCGGACAGTCACGTTGAATTGATCAATACACTTGTTACAAGTCTCAAAAAAGGGGTGCGCAACTACAAATCGTATTTTCTCGTTCCGGAAAAAGATAAACTTATTCCACTTGCTACGGCTGATATTGCTTACATTTACATTGATGTAAAAGTAGTGAGGGCTGTTGCATTTTCAAACAAAACGTATTATCTCGACCAAACACTTGACGAGTTGGACTCACTGCTGAATCCGGATGATTTTTTTCGTGCTAACAGGCAATACATCATTTCCCGCAAAGCCGTGAAAGACCTATCCATTTGGTTTGGGGGCAAAATGATCGTAAATCTCACACTGCCTGCTCCCGAAAGAATTACGGTCAGCAAACTTAGAGCGAAGAGCGTCAAACAGTGGGTGTCGGCGTGATTCTTATCTTTTTTGTATCTTTGCAAAAAAAACTGCAATGCTGCTTGCCAAAGCCCAAAAATTTTGCGACTATCAAGAACGCTACCAACAAGAAGTTCGTGACAAACTCTACTCGTGGGGGACAAAACCCGAGGAAATAGAGCAAATAATCTGTCAATTGGTCGAACAAAATTATATCAACGAAGAACGTTTTGCACGTGCGTTTGCACGAGGGAAATTCCGAATCAAACATTGGGGGAAAAACAAAATCCGGCAAGAGTTAAAGTTTCGAAAAATTTCCGAATACTGCATCAAGAAAGGACTTTTGGAAATTCCGGATGAGGATTATTTGGAAACATTGAAAAATGTTATTGAAAAAAAATCACGGGGCGTAAAGACGCACGGCCGTGCGTCTTTACATAAAATCGCTCAATACGCTATTTCTCGGGGATTTGAGTCGGATTTGGTTTGGGGAATTTTGAATAAACTGTAATTTCTAGGTTATAATCTCATTTTTTTTCGTATCTTTGCGGAAAAAATCCGAAAAAACATGAAAAAATTATTCTTCTCGTTCTTTTGTTTGGTAGGAATGGTGCTTTTTGCACAAAATACCCCGATAACAAGAGCAAATTATGATTTGGCGGAGCGTTTTTCGCACGCAAGACTCCAAAACATGGTGTTTTCAACATCTGTAAATCCAAATTGGCTCCAAAATTCGAACCGTTTTTGGTATGAATTTCGCACATCCGAAGGCAGACGATTTTTTATCGTAGATGCCAACACCGGACGAAGAACCGACTTATTCGATCCCGTAAAAATGGCAGCAGAACTCTCAATGATCGTTAGAGATCCGTTTGATGTTCGTCATCTGCCTATTGAAAACTTAAGATTTATCGAAAACGAAACCCAAATCCGCTTTTCAATTCGAAGCAGTTTGCCAAGACCTACAGAGGATATCGGAAGCACACAGGATAACAGACGTCCGGTACGCCACAGATTACCGGCATCAGAACGAAAAGAGCTTTGGTTTACATATGATTTGCGAAGCGGACAGTTGACGCATTTGGAAGATTTTGATCCGGAAAGACGATTTCCGACTTGGGCAAATATCTCTCCCGACGGTCAAACCATCGTTTTTATGAGAAATTGGCAATTATATTGGATGGACAGAGAAAATTTCGAAAAAGCCCGAAGAGATCCAAATGATACAACCATTGTTGAACACAGAATGACCGAAGACGGTATTGAGCATTTTGCTTGGGGCAGCAGAACACGCGGCGAAACCAACGTGGAGAGGAGAAGAAATGAAAACCAGCGTTTTCGTGTGGGAGCTGTATGGTCGCCCGACTCCAGACATTTTGCTATCGTTCGTTGGGATCTTCGCGACGTTGAAGATCTTTGGGTCATCAATAGTGTTGCAGAGCCACGTCCTACACTGGAAACTTACAGGTATCACATGGCAGGAGAACCCAATGCGGCTCTCGCTTCGCTGCACCTTTTCGACATGACAACTCAAACATCCAGAGAAATAGACGCTTGGGCGTTCAGACACCAATGGCTTAGTGTTTACACCAGACCGCTTCGTCCGAGCGATCGCAACAATGAATGGAATCCGACTGTTTGGCAAGGCACGAACGATAGATTTTTCGTTCAACGCACCAGCCGCGATCACAGACGAATTGATATCTGTGAAATCAATGTGGCAACGGGAGAACTTCGTGTTTTAGTCGAAGAACGTTCGAATGTGTCTATGGAACCTATACAATTACAAGTTGTAGAAGCAACAGGTGAACTCATTCACTCGAGTACACGTACAGGATGGCAGCATTTTTATTTGTCCGATGCAAACGGAAATCTCAGAAATGCAATTACGTCGGGTGCTTGGCATGCTCACAATATTGCAGGTTTCAATCCAAGAACACGCACATTGTTTGTTAACGGGATGGGGCGTGAGCCGGGCATACATTCGTACTATCAACAACTTTACAGCGTAAACCTCAACGGTTCAAATATCCGACGTTTAACGCCGGGCGACTATTTTTACACGTCGCACATGAACGACAACGCAACGCATTTTGTAACCAATTTTTCGCGAGTAAACACCGTTCCAAGAATTGATTTGATGGACGCTAACGGACGCGTAGTTTCAAATTTGGAAACTGCTGATTTATCTCAACTTTTCGCTGCCGGATATCGATTCCCTACGCCATTTACAGTGAAGGCGGCAGACGGCATTACGGATTTGTACGGCGTCATGTACAAGCCGTTTGATTTCGATTCCACAAAGCTTTATCCATTGATATTGTACGTGTATCCGGGTCCGCAAACGGAAGCTGTTTACTACGCTTTCTCAGCACATATGGATCGCACCGATCGTTTGGCACAGTTAGGGTTTATTGTGGTAACTGTTGGTAATTTGGGCGGACATTCGTGGCGTGGGCAAAGATACCACACGTTTGGCTACGGAGACTTGCGCGACTACGGATTAAGATGTAAGGTCGTAACTGTTCAGCAATTAGCGGCACGCTACAACTTTATTGATGGCAATAACGTTGGAATTTTCGGAATGTCGGGCGGAGGGTTTATGAGTGCCGCCGCTATTTTGAAGTATCCCGATGTTTTCAATGTTGCTATTGCAAACTGTGGAAACCACGACAACAACATTTATAACCGTTGGTGGAGTGAAAAGCATCACGGTGTTTTGGAAAGAATTATTGCACGAGAAGACGGCACCAACGACACAGTTTTTGACTTTAAAATGCCGACAAACCAACAGTTAGCAGGAAATTTAAGAGGTAGGTTGTTATTGACTCACGGCGAAATCGACAACAACGTGCACCCTGCTGCAACCATGCGTTTGGCACATGCTTTGATTCATGCCAACAAACGTTTCGATATGTTTATCTTTCCAAATCTTCGCCACTCGTACAGAGTTCAACCGTACGCCGAATATTATTTTTGGATGATGGCGGATTATTTTTCTGCACATCTTATCGGAGATAGGAGTGAAAAAAATCGCATAGATATTCGACAGATGAATCGATAGCGTTAAAAAAAACGAGTAAAAAGGTGCTCAATTCAAAAAAAATTCGTATCTTTGCGGACTATTAGTGTCCTAACGGTATGAAAAAACTGATTTTTTGCTTCCTGATTTGGGCGTTTGCTGCATCATCAATGTTTGGGCAACGTTCTGAAATAGGCGTTTTTACAGGAGGTTCATTCTACTTGGGAGACTTAAATCCTTCCGGATTATTTTCTCAAACACAGTTTGCCGTGGGAGGCGTTTATCGTCTCAACTTGACTACACGTTGGGCACTTCGAGCCAATGCGCTTTGGGGAACGATTACGGCGGATGATGCCATTTCCGGTACTCCGGAGAGAAACTTGCATTTTCGTTCGAGAATTAGTGAGTTTTCGATTCAGGCGGAAATTAATTTTTTGACCTATTTTACAGGAAGCAGGCACCACCGTTTTTCGCCTTACCTTTTCGGAGGAGTCGGTATGTTTACATTTAATCCGCAAGCTCGCATACCGAATCCCGAAAATCCTTTAGATAGAAGCGGCCGTTGGGTTGATTTGGCTCCTTTGCGCACCGAAGGACAGGGGTTGATTTCCAGTGTGGAATCCTACAACACAACACAAATTGTGTTTCCTTTCGGATTAGGCTTCAAGTTTAGTTTGAGCGAAAGAATTTCCGTTGGAATGGAATGGGGTATGCGTAAAACTCTTACTGATTATTTAGATGACGTTAGCGGGTTCTACGTAAATCCCAACATACTCGAAAGCGATTTGGCGCGAAATATGGCAGATCGTTCGTTGGATGGTCCTCAACCGCCCGGATCTCAGCGCGGAAGCCGAAACCGAACAGATTGGTATTCTTTTGCAGGTATAACACTTACTGCAAGAATCGGAAGCGGTCCGGCTATGCCGTGTCCAGCTAACCAAGAGAGAACGGCAGATCGTACGAGACGCCAATTTGAAAGAACGCGTTAATTTTTGAGAATGAGTTTAAAAACTGAAATACAACCCGAACGTTTACCTAAACACATCGCCATCATCATGGATGGAAACGGTCGTTGGGCTGCCCAACGTTCGCAAGAAAGAAGCTTGGGACACGAACAAGGAGCTGTTGCTGTCCGCCAAACCGTGGAAGCAGCGGCAGAGCTCGGCATACAGTTTTTAACACTTTACGCATTTTCTACAGAAAATTGGAATCGTCCAAAAGAAGAGATAGACGCTTTGATGAAACTTCTGGTCCACAGTATTCATAACGAAACGCCGACTTTGATGGAAAACAATATCCGTTTACGTGCCATCGGCGATTTGGACAGATTGGACATAAAAACACGAGAAATTTTAAACGGATCAATTGAAAAAACTTCGCAGAACACACGGACAACCTTAGTTTTAGCATTGAGCTACAGTGCACGCTGGGAAATTACGGAAGCCGTAAAAAAAATAGCAAATGCTGTTCGGCAAGATCAAATCTCAGTAGATGAAATCTCAACAAAAACCGTGAGCGAAGCCCTGAACACAACATTCATGCCAAGTCCGGATTTATTGATCCGCACCGGCGGCGAACATCGAATCAGCAACTTTTTGCTTTGGCAATTAGCTTATACCGAACTGTATTTTACCGATGTGCTTTGGCCCGACTTCAATAAGGAAAAGCTTTACAAAGCACTAGTCAATTATCAAAAACGCGAGCGCCGATTTGGGCGGACGTCCCAACAACTTGAACCTATTCAATGACACGAACAGCCATTTTTACAGCCATTTTTTGTTTTGCCTTTCTTTCTAATGTTTTTGGACAAGATATCGTGCAAGATACCATGATACAAGTCGAAATTGAGCAAGCTTTGGAAGTCAAAGTTGAGCAAGATGGCGAGATAGAGGTTATGGAAGAGACGGAGATTATTATTCAACAAGTTGTGGAAGAAGTGCAAGAAGAAATATCGGTGCCAACTCCCGAGCCAGCCGTAACAATGATGAGTTCCATCAATCCTCGAACATTCGAAATCGGCGGAATTACCGTGATGGGTTCAACAACGTTAGATCCAAGAAGCATCATGCTGTTGGCCGGTCTGGAAATGGGTGAACACATCCAAATTCCGGGTGATAGAATTTCTTCGGCAATTGATCGTTTGTGGCGGCAAGGTTCCTTTGGGAACATCGAAATATACGCGACCCATATCATCGAGAACCGAATTTTTCTAGTTATCGCACTGGAAGAATTGCCGCGTATCAACACTTTTGAAATCACGGGTGTGAGGCGATTTGAAGCAAATCGATTGAGAGACGAACTCGAAATCAGACCCAACGAAGTTCTCTCCGAAAACAGACTCAACCGCCTCAGAACACAGGCTGTCAACCATTTCAGAGAAAGAGGTTTTTTGAATACGCGCGTGACGGCAATTCAAAGATTTGATACATTGACCGAGGGCATAAATTTGACATTCGAGGTTGATAGAGGACAGCGCGTCAAAATCAGCAGCATCGAAATTATCGGCAACGAAGCGACACGACACGACGATCCCAACGAGTCTTTCCGCCCGGTCAGACAAGCGTGGAGATGGGCATTCAGTGATGACTTGGAATTTTCAGATGCAAGAATTCGTAGAAATTTATCAAACACCAAGCAACGAAATTTTTTCCGCTTTTGGAAGCGCTCGAGGTTTGTTGAACCGGATTTCCGCGAAGATTTAAGAGAATTAATAACCGCATACAATAGTAGAGGCTTTAGAGATTTCCAAATTGTTCATGATACCCTTATCGTTGTCAACGACAGGCGTGTAAAACTGCAAATGGAAATATCCGAAGGAAACAGGTATTTTTTCGGAGATATAAGTTTTGTGGGTAATACCAAATATCCGGACGAGTTTTTGGCACATATTCTGAATATTCATAGAGGTGACGTTTTTGATAACGAAAGATTGCAAAGAAACCTTTCGTTCAATCCTCAACAAGGCGATATTTTTTCATTATATACCGATGATGGATATTTAGCATTTAATGCGTTTCCTGTTGAAGTTCGTATTGAAAACGATACGGTAGATATAGAAATTCGTATACGAGAAGGCAATCAATTTCGCATCAACCGTGTCGGGGTGGAAGGAAACACCCGAACCAACGATCATGTTATTATCAGAGAACTTCGCGTGGTTCCGGGGCAATTATTCAGTAGAGCCAATCTCATCAATTCTATGAATTCACTGCGGATGATGAGGTATTTTGACGATGCAAGCATCCATCCGGATGTACGTCCGAGTATGGTGGACGAAACAGCAGACATCATCTTTTCAGTTGAAGAAATCGGTTCCGACCAAGTGGAACTCTCCGGAGGATGGGGAGGCGGCATGATTGTAGGAACCCTCGGATTTGCGTTCAACAATTTCTCCATTCAAAACATATTCCGAAGAGATCGCTGGAGACCTCTTCCCTCCGGAGACGGACAGCGGTTAACCATTCGCGGACAGTCGAACGGACATGCATTTCATTCTGTAAGCGTCTCGTTTATGGAGCCTTGGTTGGGCGGAAGAAGACCATTTGCATTTAGTATTTCCGGATTTACAACTATGCAGTCCAACGGATTAAGACGTGGACATGAAATGAGAGGAGATGTAGTTACAACCGGAGTTTCTATTGGGCTTGGTCAGCGTCTGCGTTGGCCTGATATGTTCTTTACACTTCATCAGTCACTCAATTTTCAACATTACAACATCCACAATTTCTCGCACGTATTTCCTGTTGACGACGGACGTTACAACAATTTCAGTTATACCATCAGTTTGAACAGGCAAGATTTAGACGGTGCTATATTCCCAAGAACCGGTTCTGACATCAGTGTTTCTTTGCAAATAACACCTCCATATTCTTTGATTAGACGACCTGATTGGAACAATCCGGAAACACATTTGGACGAAAATATGTTTAGATGGCTCGAGTTTTACAAATGGAATTTCAGAGCAAACTGGTTTTTTAATCCTGTGGCAAATCTGGTCGTCAGCCCACGTATAAGATTCGGAGCTATCGGGCGCTTCAACGATAATATGCGCTATACGCCATTTGAACGATTCAAACTTGGCGGCGATGGTATGGCCATGTTTTCTTTTGCCGGAGTCGAAACAATTGGTATGAGAGGTTATACCAACGAGTCGCTTTCTACAGGCACTGGGGACTTGGCGTTTAACCGATTAACGCTTGAAGTTAGGTATCCGCTTACACTCAATCCGGCAGCAACTATTTTTGCTTTGGCATTTGTAGAAGCCGGAAATTCTTGGGAAAATCCTCGTCGGATAAATCCATTTCAAAATTACCGCTCGGCTGGAGTCGGTATACGCCTGTTTTTAGCAGCAATGGGTATGTTCGGTCTGGATTGGGCGTATGGTTTCGATGGGCACAATAGAGGATTGGGCGGAAGCCAATTCCACTTCTCAATCAATCAATCTCTCGACTAAAAGCAAATCAGAATCTGTCGACGAATCCTGTCACGAGAAAAATCACAGAACCACAAAATGAATTTGGCACAGTTTTTGCATACAAAATAGATAAAAGGGAAAGGTAAAAAAAACCGTTAACCTTCAGCCTTACCTTTTATCAACCTAAAAATTAAAAATCATGAAAAGATTATTCATTATCGCAGCTCTCGCATTCGCAACAAGTGCATTGAGTGCACAGGCACAGCGTTTAGCCTACGTAGATTCGGAGTTTATTTTAACCAGTATTCCCGAATACAATGAAGCTATCGAAGAAATTAACGAAATGGCAATTAGATGGCAAAGAGAAATCGAAGAGCAGTTTCGAGAAGTTGAGCGACTTTTTCAGCGTTTTCAGGCAGAAGCACCCTTGTTGTCGGACGATATGCGGAGACGTCGCGAACAAGAAATTGTTGATCGAGAACGCGAAATTCAAAACTTGCAACGCCGACGATTTGGAGCAGAAGGCGATTTGTTCAGAATGCGTCAAGAAAGGATTCGTCCGATTCAAGACAGAGTGTTTGCATCTATCGAAAGAATAGCAAGGAATAGAAATTTTGATTTTGTACTCGACCGTTCGGACAACGCGATCATACTATTTGCGAATCCGGCAAGAGACATCAGCAACGATGTCCTCCGCGATATGGGAATCACCCCGCCACCGGCTGACCGCCGATAAATACAAATTACACCCGAACTTCAGAGCAGATCAGAAATATCAATAAAGAATAAGATAATTAAACAACAATCAAAACAATCAACATGAAAAAAATCCTAACAATCATCCTCGTCGCACTCACATTCAGTGCATTTTCTGCCCAGTTAAAACTCGGACATATCAACTCTGCAGAACTCATGCGTATGATGCCCGAATTAGAACAAGCCGAACAACGTTTACAACAAGAAGTCAGAGAAGCCGAAGCAGCATACGGCACTATGATTACCGAATTTCAAAACCTTATGCAAGAATTTGAAGCCAATCAACATCAATGGTCGGATCTAATTAGAAACACGCGATTAGGAGCTATACAAGATCTCCAAAGACGTATTCAAGAGTTTGAACAGCAATCGCAAAGAGAGCTTCAGTTTTTGCAAGAAAGTTTGATGACGCCGATCATCGAAAGGGCAAGAACAGCTATTGAGGATGTTGCCAGAGAAAACGGATTTACCTATATTTTTGACACATCCGGCGGAATGTTGCTCTTTGCTGCGGATAGCGATGATATACTTCCACTTGTCAAGCGAAGATTGAACTTGAATTAGTCGGTTTTTTGCAAAAAATGCAAAAAGCATGAAAACGTTATTCCGTTTATTTTCTTTTGCCCCGCCGTTGGTTCCAATAGCGGTACGGTATCTTATTTTAATTGTATTCGGCGTAACATTTAGCGTAATCAATCTCACGCTATTAATACCTATTCTCGAGATTTTATTTAGTGAAACGGGAGCTGATCCTGTAACCGAAATGCCGGAATTTGCGTTAAGTGCCGGTTATCTCAGAGACGTTTTTTACTTTCATTTCTATAATCTTCAAGCCGATCGTGGGGCAATGGGAGCACTGAAATTTACGTGTGTTATTATTGTGATTTCCGTGGTTTTGGCGAATATTTTGAAGTATGCTGCACAGCGCACAATCGTTAGCACGCAGAGTTTTGTAATGCGAAATTTGAGAGAGACCCTATTCAATAAGTTGATGCAGCTGAATGTCGGATTTTTTTACAAAACAAGGAAAAGCCATTTACTTTCGGTCACATCAAACGATATGAACGAAATACAAAATGCTATCGCAAGTTCGCTGACCATTGTTTTCAGAGATCCATTGTTTCTAATTGCTTATGCCGTTGTGTTGTTTAATATGTCGCCACAACTTACGTTGTTTTCTTTGCTCGTTTTGCCGATTGCTGTTGGGATTATTTCCCTTTTGGTTCGGGCGTTGAGACGACACGCACATCGTGCACAAGTTTTGTTGAGTAATTTGATTGGAATCATTGACGAAGTGGTGAGTGGGATACGTGTGGTTAAGATTTTTCGTGCCGAAAAATACATCAACAAAAAATTTAGCGAGCAAAACAATGCTCATCGAAAAGTATTCAAACGCATTTTGAATCGTACCAACCTCAGTTCGCCGATCTCGGAAACGTTGGGAATTATCGCAGTTGTTTTTATTGTGTTGTATGGCGGAAGCTTGATTTTGTCGGAAGCTGCGGGTGCTCTTACGGGAAGCGAATTTGTTACATTTATCATCATTTATTCTCAGATTTTAACACCTGCAAAATCGTTGGCAAAAGCTGTAACAACCCTTCAGCGAGGTCTGGTGTCTGCCGACCGAGTTTTTGCGGTTTTGGATACCGAAACAGAAATCAAAGAGAAGGAAAACGCCATAGAATTGCCGGCACTTCAACAATCTATTCAATTGGAAAATGTAAGTTTTGCGTACAATATGGAGGCAGTCCTTAAAGATGTAAACCTCACCATTCCAAAAGGGAAAACGATAGCCTTAGTCGGTCAGTCCGGTGCCGGAAAAACAACGTTGGCAAACCTGATTCCTCGTTTTTACGATGTAACGAAAGGGCGTATTTTGATTGACGGTGTTGATGTCAGAGATTGCACATTAAGTTCGGTTTATGCACAAATGAGCATGGTTGCACAAGAACAAATGCTGTTCAACGATACGGTGTATAGCAACATTGTTTTCGGTTTGGAAAATGTTACGGAAGACGATGTGGTTCATGCAGCGAAAATTGCGAACGCTCACGGATTTATCACAGAAATGGAAGATGGTTACGAAACCAATATCGGCGATCAAGGCAACCGCTTGTCGGGCGGACAAAAACAACGTTTGGCAATTGCACGTGCAGTGTTGAAAAATCCTGCAATTTTGATTTTGGACGAAGCCACTTCAGCATTGGATACGGAAAGCGAAAAATTAGTCCAAGATGCCCTTACAAATTTGATGAAAAATCGAACCTGTATTGTAGTTGCACACCGTCTGTCAACCATTCAACACGCCGATCAAATCATTGTTTTGGAAAAAGGAAGCATTGTCGAACAAGGCACCCACGCCGAACTAACCGCAAAAAACGGCGTCTATAAAAAATTGTGTGATTTACAATATCTAGAGTAGTCCACGAAAAAAGGGCGGTAGCAAGCCCCGCCCTCCCAAAACAACAAACCAAATAACCAAATGTAAAGGCGAAGCTTGCTTTCGCCTTATTTTTTTTAGAATCTCCAACCAAGTGTTATCATAAACTGCTGTGCCGAAACATTGTATCTGTTCCAAGGCATAGGATCCTCTTCAAATATTCTCATTGTATTAGTAGGCACCGGCATATTTGAATAAGGTTGCATATCAAATCTTCTAAAAGAGTTGACGTATGCAATATCAATAGTTGTAGAGCCAAGTACAAATCCAAGTCCTGCCGAGAGAGTGTGTCCTGAAAAATTTCTTCCAACAAGACGACTTTCTGTATCAAAAGGCGATATTGTATAATTGTATCCAATGCGGATGTTAACAGGGTCTATCCGGAATTCTCCGCCAACCCTAAACACTCCGCCGGTGCGGTAGTTATCTCTGATAAAATCGTTGTCGAGGTCAAATTGTGGGTCATCACCTGTTAATCTCATGTTTCTAAAATTCAAATGCTCATATTCTATACCTATAAGTGCTTGTCTTCCTATCACAAAACCTAAAGAACCAACTAAGCGCATGGGTGTACGCAAATTATATTCGAACTGGTCTAATCGCTCTGTATGTCCTCTTGAATTTACAAGCGTTCCTGCTCCCGATGCTTCTATGGTTAAATTTTCTCTCAAAGCATAGCGAGTTGGTGTGTGAAAAGCCAAGCCTATACGCATAAAGTCCGTAGGTCTTACAATGGCTCCCAACTTCAAATTTACTCCAGTTCCGTTAACTTCCAAGGTTTCTCTAAGCCTCCAATAGTCGAAATATGGGCGGTGTATTCCGGCATCATCTCTTTCGTGAAGTGTTCTTGTTTGGCGGAAACTTACAACCGGCATGCCAATCGTTGCACCCAAATACAGCACATCACCATAATTTCCGCCAAAGGTCATAAACCATTCATTGATTCCACCGCGAGTTTCAGTACTTTGATGTTGAGTTAATCCTCCATAATGATACCATCCCGTGTTTTGATCGAACCCCCACAGAGCATTTGAAAATACTCCATCGCTTGTATCATGAAAAATTAAACCTGCCCTACGGGCTACATAACGAACAGTACCTCTTGGTGAACCCCAATCATTTGACCCATCGGTAAGTTCATCTAAATATGTCCAATCTACAAAACCGGTATAACTCGAACGGTTCCAAAAGTCTGCTTGTCGGTTTACGCCAAACCCGAATTGTACCATTTTCCATTCGTTTGGATTATCTGACCGGCTGATATCCCACACATTAACCATACCAAAGTTCATCACGTTGAAATTCATTCTATCGTTAAATCGCAAGGGCGAATTTATACCGTCAACTTGCCTTACTTCGGTTTGTCCAAGAGCTAATGTCGGTGTAAATGAAAACTCGCCTCTTCGGTAAAGTCCAATACCTGCGGGGTTTGTGCTAAGTGCCGAAAGATTTGCACCTAGAGCTCCAAAGGCTCCGCCCATACCCACAAAACGTGCATTACCGTGTAACGAGGGCATAGAAAATGCGAGAGCATATTGATCAGCAAATTGCAGATCTGTAAATTGTGCAAACATCGGTGTTGTGATTAGGCTGAGGATTGCTATTTTTAGGATTTTTTTCATGGTTTTTGTATTATATTTGTGTTTTTTGTTATTCGATACGGAGTCCGAGGTATGCTTTGTAGAAACTTCGTACTATTATCTACCTTGTCTGGTTGATCCGCCGCCGCCTCTTGATGAACCACCGCTTGACGAGGTTCCACTGCTTGATGAACTACTGCTTGATGATGATCTAGAAACGCTTGAACTTGTTCCGGACGAGTTATTACTTCCCGATGGTGGTCTTGAAACGTTTGCCGGACGCGTATTTCCTGATGATTGTCTCGACGCAGGGCTGCTGAACTCACCGCTTGATCTTGATGAGGGTGTAGTTGCCGGTTGGTAGCGTCTTGTAGTGGACGTTCCTGTTGATGGTCGACTTCCTTGAGCCGGCTGTTGCGGCTGAGTAGTTGGTGCCGTTGTTTCGTTGCGCGTACCCGGACGAGTGGCTGTTCCTTGTGTCGCCGGCTGAGGTTGAGTGCGGGTACTTTGAGGGAATGCTGAGGCTTCTTGTCCTCCACTTCCACGAGCAGCAGGACGAGTTGGTTGTGGTTGATTAACACCCGAAGTACCTGTTCCTCCGACTTCACCTCCACGCGCCGGACGGCCTTGTTGTGTTGTTGGTGCAGTTGCCGGAGCAACTCCTCCACCTCTCGTTGGACGACCTCCTTCGCGTTGGACTGCATTTTCGTAGTTAGTTACGAAGTCGCCACCTCTCGTTGGACGAGCGCTTGTTCCACCGACATTTTCGCTTGCAACACTTCCTCTTGTAGGACGGGTGTTGTTGGTCGGGAGTCCAGAACTTCCCGGCCTCGGACGAGGCTGAAACTCACGGAATCTTACCGTATTTCTATCATAGAAGTTATAATTCCAACGGTAGAATGCCCAGTCGCAAGGGCGATGAAATGGAGGGCGATGCCATCCCCATGGCGAGTGGTGCCAACCCCAAGGGCGGTGCCATCCCCAGGATGGACCCCATCCCCAAGAAGTGTGCCAATGCCATGAAGGGTGTACCCAAGTCGGGCGCCAGTAAAAACCCCAACGACCCCGAGGCGTCCACCAACTTGTGCCAAAATGGATACTCGTTCCGAAATACATCGGCATACCATTAAAGAAAAACATATTGGTGTAGAAATTATCGAAATAACTTGGCATAAAAAAACCGCTGTGGAATCGACGTATTCTTGCCGAAAACATAAAGTCGTGATAATCTTCCATGCTCAAGGCTCTTACAACAGGCTCCTCATAGAAATAGTGGAATTCTTGCTGCTGAGCTTGTTGTGTCTGCTGTTGCTGACGGCGTACAGCAGCTTCGGCTTCGCGTTGTCTTAAACGAGCTTCGGCTTCGGCTACAGCCTGTTCGCGAGCAATACGCTCCTGTTCTCTTTGATTGGCAGCATCTGCTCTTGTGAAGAATTGGTCATCATTGACTCCCCCTATGTTCTGCGTTGATTGGCAAGAACTAAAGGCAAATGAGACAAGTGCTGAAATTCCGATAATGTATAATAACTTTTTCATGGTGATTCCCCTTTCTTTGTTTGGGTAGTTTTGTTTTTTCTGTAATTTTTTGTATCTTTGCAGTCAATTTTAGTGTTCTTAACTTTGTACAAGCAAAAACCGTTCCAAACTCAAAAAAAGATATGGCAAAAAACTTCACTTCTCGGAAAGAAAACTATTCAGATTGGTATAATGAATTGGTTATTAGGGCTGATTTGGCAGAAAATTCTGCAGTAAGAGGTTGTATGGTTATAAAACCTTACGGATATGCAATTTGGGAAAAAATGCGCGATGCGTTGGATAAAATGTTCAAAGACACCGGGCATCAAAACGCTTATTTTCCGCTTTTCATTCCAAAATCGTTTTTCAGCAAAGAAGCTTCGCATGTGGAAGGATTTGCCAAAGAATGTGCTGTGGTTACGCATTATCGCTTGAAAAATGGTGAAGACGGAAAAATTGTGGTCGACGAATCCGCAAAATTGGAAGAAGAATTGATTGTTCGTCCGACTTCGGAAACCATTATTTGGGATACGTATCGCGGTTGGATTCAATCGTATAGAGATTTACCGATTTTGGTGAATCAGTGGGCAAATGTTGTGCGTTGGGAAATGCGTACCCGATTGTTTTTGCGCACAGCGGAATTTTTGTGGCAAGAAGGCCATACCGCTCACGAAACCGAACAAGAGGCTATGGCTGAGGCCCGTCAGATGTTAGAGGTTTACAGAGTATTTGCGGAAGAATTTATGGCTTTGCCGGTATTGACCGGAACGAAATCGCCCAATGAGCGTTTTGCCGGAGCGTTGGAAACCTTTTGTATTGAAGCCTTGATGCAAGACGGAAAAGCTTTGCAAGCAGGAACTTCACACTTTTTGGGACAGAATTTCGCAAAAGCGTTTGATGTAAAATTTTTGAGCAAAAGCAACACGCAAGAATACGTTTGGGCAACATCTTGGGGCGTTTCCACACGACTAATGGGCGCATTAATTATGACGCATTCCGACGACAACGGACTGGTTCTGCCACCAAAACTGGCTCCGATTCAAGTGGTTTTTGTTCCAATTTATAAACAACAAGAGCAATTAGACGCTATTTCTGAAAAGGTTAATCAAATTAAGAAAAATCTCATCGCAAAAGGCATTTCGGTCAAGTACGATGATCGTGATACACAAAAACCCGGCTGGAAATTTAACGAATACGAATTCAAGGGCGTTCCGATACGCATAGCAATCGGTCCTCGCGATATGGAAGAAGGTACAGCCGAAGTCGCACGCCGAGACACTTTGGAAAAGCAAGTTATCAAATTAGACGATTTAGAAAATTATATTCCGAATTTGCTGGACGAAATTCAAGAAAATTTATTCAAAAAAGCATTGAACTTCAGAGAATCCAACACCTTTAAAGCAGACACCTGGGACGAATTCCAGAAAAAAGTCGAAGAAGGTGGTTTTATTTTAGCTCATTGGGATGGAACTTCCGAAACCGAAGAAGCTATCAAGGCGGCGACTAAAGCGACTATTCGTACCATTCCGTTGGAAACCATTGATGAAAACGGCACATGTATTTTCAGTGGAAAACCCTCGAAAGGTCGGGTTGTTTTTGCGAAAGCGTATTAATTTTTTTTGCTGCAGTGTCAAAGTAATAAGGAGATTCCTCGACTTCGCACACTACGTGTGCTTCGCTCGGAATGACGGGTACGCTAAAAAGGCATAGAGAAGAGGGGGGAAGCGACAAAGTCGCTTCCCCCCTCTTCTCTGCTTTTTCCACAGTGGTCGTCATGTCGAGCGAGGCGGAGCCGAGTCGAGACATCCACTTGCTGTTGTCTCTGCACTCTATCGACGATTCCGTCTGCCTCGACGTGTTTCAACCTCAACTACTTCAACTTCAACAACAGGGTAGTGGCCAAACATCACAATTTCCGCAACGTTTTGTTGATCTAAAATCATTCTTGCTAAGGCTTGAATATCAGCAGGGGTGATCGCATTGACAATTTCCATTCTGTTGGTGAAAATCTCTGTTTGGAAAGTTGCATATTCGTTGATATTGTGCAGCCAATTTGCATTGTCTCTATGCATCTCTTCAGTATTTCTGTTTAAGAACGCAGTCACATTGTTGAAATGATCTTGTGTCGGACCTTCGGTAGCGATTTTTTCAAATTCGCGATACACAATAGACAACAAATGCTTGGCTAATTCAACATCGGTATCAAAAAACACCAAAATGTTGTAATTTCCTGTTGGATAGCGCTCAAAGGTAGATTGTACGCGAACCACGTAAGTTCCGCCTTCTTCTTCACGAATTATATCTGTATAGACCAAACTTAAAATATGACGAAGCATAAAGAATTTCATGCGATTTTCCGGTGTAAAATCTGCTGTTCCCGTGAAAACGGCAGCAACAGATGCTTTTGGCGTTAGCATTTCGCGTTGGTAATGAGCTACACGCTTGCCTGTCAAACGAGGCATATTGATGTCTCTGTAAGTTTCTGTGCGATTCAAATTTGGCAACGCTCCGAGATATTGTTCCATCAACGGAATAAATGTCGCTTCGTCAATATTTCCAACAAATGTAAACGTAAAATCGCTCATATCTTTGAAACGCTCCATATACAACTCGATCGCTCTTTGGTAATCAATTCTGTCTAGATCCGCCAAGAAACCAGTAAGCGTTACAGCACGCGGATGATCGCCATAAGTTCTTACAGTGATTGTATCCCAAATGGAAGCATCAGGATTTGCAACCGCATTTTCTAACATTGCTCTTTGACGAGCCAACCAAGAATTAAAAGCATCGCGATCATAACGTGGCGAAGTTGCGTGCAAATAAATCAACTGCATCATCGTTTCCAAGTCTCTTGGGGAGCCGTGTCCGCTGATAGTTTCGGTTTGAGTTCCAACATTAGAACTCACAGTAGCTTGTTTTCCGGCAAGGTATCTGCTCAAATTCACACGACTGAAATCTCCGACGCCGCCAATGGTTGCAACTTGTCCCAAAACACGGAATGTAGCCACATCAGCATCGTCGAACAATGAATTTCCACCAAGCGATGTTCCTGTAAAACGAATTTCGTCGGCTCTGAAATCAGTAGGTTTGATAATCACTCTAACACCATTTGATAAAGTAAATTCTGTAACAGTTTCGCCGAAACGATCGAGCGTTCTGCGGCTCACAACATTTCCGCGAGTTAAAGTTTCTACATCAACAAGAGGTCCTTCAGGTCCGTCGTCATCAAGCGGATCGTGTTGTGCCGCCATTACGCGAGTAAAAATTTGCAACAATTCTTCGCTGGTTGGATAAACCAAATCGTCTCTTTGAGGACCCATACCGAAAATTACAACATTTTCGTCGGAAATAAGTTCTTGAACCAACATATTGAGTTGAACCAACAACATTTCCGGTGGGAACATAGCAGCAAGTCCGGAAAGTGTTCTAAATTCAAATTCTACACCCGGAATAGGTCGTTGGTAAATAAAACTTTGCGTGAGTTGACGAGCGTGAATAATATTCCTTGTTGTGTAACGTTCGTTGTATTGTCTTTCGAGATTACTCATAAAGCTGGCTTGAGCACGTTCCAGTTCACCCAGTGTAAAACCGTGTTGATCCACACGTGCAAGTTCGGTAGTAATTGCCTCAAAGGCTTCTGCCATGCCGTTTTCTCTACTGAATGCAATCCCGGTAAAAGCATTCATGGTGCTTACAAAGCCCATCAATGGTCCTGTGAATGAGCCTGCCGCTATGAATGGAGCATCCGGGCGTTGTGTGATTTCACTAAGACGTTCGTTCAACATCGTTGTAACAAGACCTTTAAAGTAATTAAACATTAAGCCTGCCACCGACATACGAGCCTCTAAAGGAAGGGGATCATATTTGAAACTTACCTCAATTCGCGTCATCGTCATTTCGGGATCTGTTCCGATAGCGATAAGTGGTTGTTCGTTACGTTCAACAGGAACTACGATACGCGGCGAAGGCGTTGTTGGTGTGGGAATTCCACCGAAACGAGCGTGAATTCTGCGCTGCATATCGTCCACATCAATATCTCCAACGACAACGATAACTTGATGATCGGGGCGATACCACGTTCTGTAAAATTCGCGTAACTGATCAGGCGTAGAATTGTTGATAACATCAATCGTTCCGATAGGCAAGCGTTTTCCGTAAAGATTGTTCGGAAAAATAATCGGAAGAGCATGTTCGAAAATACGCATATTCGCACCTTGTCCCGTACGCCATTCTTCACGAATAACACCGCGTTCGTCTTCAATATCTTCGTCGGTTAAAAGCAATCCATTTGCCCAATCGTAGAGAATCAAAAGCACTGAATCAATAACTCCCGGACGAAGATTTACAGGTACAGCAGAGATATTAAAACCGGTTTCTTCGATACCGGCCCAAGCGTTAAATTCGCCAAAACGGATGCCGATACTTTCCAACCACGTTCTTAAGCCATGTCCCGGAAAATGTTGTGTTCCGTTGAAAGCCATGTGCTCAACAAAGTGTGTAAGTCCGCGTTCGTGCTCTTGTTCTTGCAACGAACCAACGTTCATTCCCAAAAAGAATTCGGCTCGTTCGCGAGGTTCTGCATTGTGGCGGATGATGTAGGTTAGCCCGTTCGGCAAAACACCCGTACGAACGTTGGGATCAGTTGGGATTGGCTCCATCGGGTTGAATGCCATTGCCGGAATGGTCAATAAAATGACCAGCAGGGATAATAAGAATTTTTTCATAACGTTTGAGTTGTTTGGTAGTTTACAATGCCACAAAGGTACGAAAAAAAACTCATATGTCAAAAAAATTACAACTAATTTTTTAGTTATATGACTAAAGATTTAGTTATGCAACTAATTTTTTTAGTTGTACGTGTTGTTTTTCAGATGATTATCAGTTTTATGATTTTATTTTTATTTTTTTTACTTTCACACCTTCACACTTTTTCGTATCTTTGTAAAATGATTTCAAAAATAAACTACCGCCGTAGTGCCGGCACAGAACAACCGTTGGTTTTGCTTCACGGATTTATGGAAAGTCAAGCTATTTGGGATTCTTTTTTCGATGCATTCGGCGAGGAACGCCGTGTGATTGCAATCGATTTGCCCGGTCACGGAAAAACCGAGCAATTTGCAGAAATTCACACCATGTCGCTCATGGCAGAATGTGTGAAAATGGTCTTAGATGCTGAAAACATTGAAAAAGCAACCATCATCGGACATTCCATGGGCGGATACGCTGCTTTGGAATTTGCAAATTTATTTCCCGAACGAACCGAGCAGTTTGGTTTGTTTCACTCGCAAGCCGCCGCCGAAACCGAACAAGGCATAGAAAATCGCAACCGTGCTGTCGAAGCCTTAAAACAAAATAAAAAAGGATTTATTTCCCAGCTCATTCCCGATTTGTTTGCTCCGGAAAACGTGGTAAAATTTCAAACCGAAATTCAAAATTTAATCGAAATGGCACAAACCATGAGCGTTGAAAGTATCATTGCTGCGCTTCTCGGAATGCGTGACCGCAATTGCCGTTTAGACACGTTAAAAAATGCTAAAAACTCTGTCATTTTCATACAAGGCAAACAAGATAAACGTTTTCCGGATGAACTGGTTTTTTCGCAAATTCAACTTTGCAATCAAGCGGAAGTGCTGTATTTGAACTGCGGGCACATGGGTTTTTTGGAGTGTAGACAGGAAACTATTGAGTTTTTGAAATAAGGCTCTGTGTCTAATTCAAAAAAAATGCGTATATTTGCAGTGCATTTCAAAAAAAGACGAATCTCTATATGATAATTCGCAGTAAAGCCCCTTTAAGACTCGGTTTAGCCGGTGGAGGAAGTGATGTGTCGCCGTATAGCGATATGTATGGTGGGTTAATCCTCAATGCCACCATCAACCTCTACGCTTTTTGCACAATAGAGGAAACCAACAACGGGAAAATAGAAATAGAAGCCACAGAAGTCGAAAAAAAACAAGCGTTCGATATATCTTCACATCTGCCTATTACGGGAGAATTAGACTTGTCGAAGGGTGTTTACAACAGACTGTGCAGAGACTTCAAAATTGAGCCGCAGTCCTTCAAACTCACGACCTATTCAGATGCACCTCCGGGAAGCGGTTTGGGCTCTTCTTCTACAATGGTTGTGGCAATCCTAAGAGCCTTTTCCGAATGGAAAAATATACCGCTGGGCGAATATGAAATCGCACGTTTGGCTTACGAAATAGAACGAAAAGACCTTAATCTCAGTGGAGGAAAACAAGATCAATATGCTGCTGCTTTCGGAGGTTTCAACTTTATGGAATTTTTGCCGAACGACAGCGTTATTGTGAATCCCTTGCGAGTAAAACGCTGGATTATTGACGAGTTGGAGTCAAACATCATGCTTTATTACACGGGCGTTTCTCGCAGTTCCGCCGAAATTATCGAAGAACAAAAGAAAAGTACTTCCACAGGTGTGGCAGAAGCTGTTGAAGCCATGCACCGCATCAAACAAAGTGCTGTTGATATGAAGAAAGCATTGCTGTTTGGAGATATTAAAGCGTTTTCGAAAATACTTGGGCAAGGCTGGGAAGACAAGAAAAAAATGGCGGCATCTGTTACTAATTCTTTTATTGAAAATGTTTTTGATGCTGCAATGAAAGCCGGAGCCACTACAGGAAAGATTTCAGGAGCCGGTGGTGGAGGTTTTATTATTTTTATGGTAGAACCGACCAAACGAATGCAGGTCAAACAAGCACTGAATCAATTAGACGGAAGGGTTGTCGATTTTCAATTTAGCGAAGGCGGAACACACAGCTGGAAAATCTATAGCTAACAAAAAAATTTAACCGATGAGTGAGGCAAAAAAAATTATACAGCAGCAAATCACAGGCTCAATACGTACGAAAGAACTTGTTCTATCCGATAATGAACTAATGTCGAATATTGAAGAGGCTGCCCGAATTGTGACCGAAGCCTATAAAAGAGGAAACAAAACGCTGCTTGCCGGAAATGGCGGAAGTGCTGCCGATGCTCAACATATCGCCGGAGAGTTTGTGAGTAAATTTTATTTTGACCGACCGGGCATTCCATCTATTGCGTTAACCACAGATACATCAATCATCACTGCGATAGGCAATGATTACGGATTTAACAAATTATTTGCACGACAAGTGCAGGCTCAAGGCATAAAAGGCGATGTGTTTATCGGAATTTCAACTTCCGGAAATGCTGAAAATATAATTGAAGCATTGACTACTTGTAGAGAAAACAAAATCACCACAATAGGACTTACAGGTGCGGCAGGTGGCAAAATGGCTGAATTATGCGACATCTGCATCAAAATTCCTTCCAACGAAACACCACGAATACAAGAATCGCACATTCTGATCGGGCATATTATTTGTTGTATCGTTGAAGAAGAAATTTTCGGACACCTAAAGCCTCAAAAGTAGTTTTATGGATGCTATTATTTTAGCCGGAGGATTAGGTACACGTTTGCGTTCTGTTGTCAATGATGTTCCTAAATGTATGGCTCCCGTATGCGGCAAGCCTTTTTTGCACTATGTTTTGTTGCATTTGCAACAACAAGGTATCAAAAGAGTAGTTTTGTCGCTGGGACATCTGCACGAAACAGTTGAAAAGTGGATGGAACAGGAAAAATACAGTCTGGATTTTGTTTTTTCAGTAGAAAAAACTCCGCTGGGAACAGGCGGAGGAATAAAATTAGCGCTATCTCATGTCAACAGCAAAAATGTTTTGATTCTAAATGGCGATACATTTTTTAATGTAAATCTTGCTGCGTTCGAAGCTGCGCATATTTCGAGTAATGCCGCATTAAGCATGGCTCTCAAACCTATGGAAGATTTTGATCGTTACGGTAATGTAATCACAGACACAAACGGTTTTGTAACAGATTTTCAGGAAAAACGGCATTGTCGGAATGGATATATCAATGGAGGCTGTTACATTATGCAGACTGACAACGACTGGTTGAGTTATTTGCCGGAAAAATTTTCTTTTGAAACAGATGTTTTAGAACCTCGTGCATCAAAAAAAGAAATTTACGGATTCATTGATAACGGATATTTCATTGATATTGGAATTCCTTCTGATTATGAAAAAGCCAACAAAGAATTTCAAAGTTGTTTCACAATGAGTGATTTGAAGTTAGAGCAGTTTGACACCTTGTTTTTGGATCGTGACGGCGTTATTAACAGACATCGTCCAAATGATTATGTGAAAACTTGGGAAGAGTTTGAGTTTTTGCCCGGTGTTTTAGACACATTGGCTTTGCTAAACAAGCAATTTAAGCATATTGTTATTGTTACCAATCAAAGAGGCATAGGAAAGGGAGTTATGAGTGAACCGGATTTATTAGAGATACATCATAACATGCGGCAAGAAATTCAAAAACATGGCGGACGTATTGATAAAATATATTACTGTACGGCGGCCGACGATACCGATTTTTTCAGGAAACCAAATATAGGAATGGCTTTACAAGCCCAAAAAGATTTTCCCGACATAGATTTTTCCAAGTCTATCATGATTGGCGACAGCGAGTCAGATGTACAATTTGCGAAAAACGCAGGAATGAAAGCGATAAAAGTAGAGTCTTCGGATTTTTTTCACAATTTTGCTAAAAATTTTACACTGTGAGTCCAAAAAAAATCTACATACTTGGTTCTGCATTCCCTTTTCGGGGTGGTTTGTCGGCATTTAACGAGCGTTTAGCAAAACAATTTCAAGACGAAGGACACGAAGTCAAAATTTTGACGTTTTCGTTGCAATATCCTGAAATTTTATTTCCGGGAAAGACCCAGTATTCTTCCGGAGAATCACCAAAAGACTTGAAGATAGAACGTTGTGTGAATTCCGTAAGTCCGTTGAATTGGTTAAAAATCGGAAAAAAAATCCAAAAAGAAAAGCCAGACCTACTTATTTTTAAGTACTGGCTTCCGTTTATGGCACCATGTTTCGGAACCATCGCTCGATTGGTAAAGCGTAACAACCACACAAAAATTGCAACGATTGTTGACAATATGATTCCGCACGAAAAACGTTTTTTCGACACATGGTTTTCAAAATATTTTGTAAAACCGATAGACGCTTTTATTGTCATGAGCCAATCGGTAAAAAACGATGTGCAAAAATTTTCTCAAAAACCTTGTATTCTTACACCACACCCGATGTTCGATAATTTCGGAACATCGATTTCCCGTGAAAAGGCATTGCAGCACATGAATTTGTCGAACGAATTTCGTTATCTGCTTTATTTCGGATTTATCCGTCGCTACAAAGGATTGGATTTATTGCTTGAGGCTTTCGCCGATGAGCGGTTGAAAAAAATTCCCGTAAAACTCATCGTTTCCGGCGAGTTTTACGAAGATTCGAAGCCATATTTCGACATCATCGAAAAACATAATCTCCACGACAGAATTATTTTGAAAACAGATTTTGTTCCCGATGATGAAGTTGCGAACTACTTTTGTTGTGCGGATTTAATAACTCTTCCCTATCGCGATGCTACGCAGAGCGGCGTCACACAAATTGCGTATTATTTTGAAAAGCCGATGTTGGTTACAAACGTTGGCGGTTTGCCCGAAATTGTTCCCAACGGAAAATCGGGATACACTGTAGAGCCCAATTCGCAAGCCATTGCCGATGCGTTGGTTGATTTTTTTGACAACAAAAATCCTGATTTTTTCACACAAACGTTGCGAGAAGAACGCAAACGTTTTGAGTGGTCAGAATTGACAAGAGCGATTGAAAATTTATTGTAGAGTTTTCTATCTGTCCATATTTCCGAACGTGTACGACACGCCGAAAGTAAACGTGCTATTGCGGGCACTGTTAATAACAGACGTAAAACCGCGATGAAAACCTATTCTTCCGCCATAACGACCCATTTGACCACTAAGCATAATTTGTCCACCAAAATCAATGAAACGGTGGTCGTCAACATCATTCCAAAAATCGATTCTGCCATGTGGAGCCGGAGCAGAGCCCCAAAGTCCAAAACTACAATAAAGTCCGACAGCTAAACTAAGGCGAAGATTTTCGTTAACGTTATATCCCAGCACCATGTTAACAGGCACTTGGATATAGTTTAGACGAGTAGGTCCGTCCGAATTTCTTCCGCCTTTGCCGATTAAGAAAATACCCGGTTGAATAGAAAAAAGTCTGTTCGAAAATGTGGTTATACCTATTTGTCCACCGAATTTGGAGCTTGGGTAAGCCACTCCTGTGAGTTGCGAAATATTTCCGCCACCGTGGATAGAGACCTGAGAAAACGCTGTTGTTGTAAATGCTATCACAGCAACGAATGTAATGATCTTTTTCATAGTTTGTGTGTTTTGTTTTCCGCAAAGTTACGAAAAATTTTACAATCCGCCAAATTTCCTCGCCAAAACGAACAAATAGTCGGATAACCTATTCAAATACTGAATGCTGCGATGAAATAACGGATCCGGATCAACTTTGGTTTTTTTTCGGGTCTGAGGTTGAAGAATCTCATTGGCAAAATCTCGCGGTGGATTGTATTCGAGTGAGAAATTTTCGACAAAGGCAACCGCCAAACGCTCAGCTCTTCGGCACACCGTTCGGGCCACGTGTGTAAACGCAGAAACCACCGATCCTCGAGGCATGACAAACTCTCTAATTTCGGGTAACGTTGCCGAAGTTTTATCAATTTCCTTTTCCATTGCCGTGATTTCTTCTTTCGAAATAGCATGCGGCGATGCATCGGATTTGTCCCAGTCCGTGGCAAACATCAGTCCAACTCGAAACAGTTCTTCTTGAATTTTTGACAGAAATTTTCTATCGTTTTCGTCAGAACAATGTTCGATTACAACACCGATTTGTGCATTGAGTTCATCAATTGTACCATACACATCTAAACGCATATCGGCTTTGGAAACCTGCGTTCCGCCTAAGATTGTGGTGGTTCCTTGATCACCTTTTTTCGTGTAGACTTTCATTTTTTTGGTGGTGTTTTTTATGCATATTCACGATCAACCCGTCGGCTAATCCGATTTTCGGAACGACAATTTCGTTTGTTTGAATTGTTTTCAAAATTTTCAGGAAGATTTCCGATGCAGGAACAATAACATCTGCGCGGTCCGCACGTAAATTGTACGCATCCATACGTTCTTTAATGCTCATTTCGGAAAGTTCTTTGTGTGCTTTTTCCAGATGTTTAAGCTTGACGATTTTATTTTTTCCGAATAATTTAGCAATTTTATTGATATTTCCGCCGGAACCTACACATTCTATCTCTCCGAAATAATTTTCATACTGCATCAACCAGTCATGCAGACGCGTCCATTCTTCGGGATCCACTTTTTTGTTCAACAAGCGCAATGTTCCCAAATTAAAAGATTCTGCATTGACAAAATGCCCGTTTCTTTGCACGGAAATCTCCGTGCTTCCGCCTCCGACATCTATAAACATGGTCATCGGCAAAGAAAAATTTGCGCTTATTTCGCCGGCCTCACGAATGATTCTTGCTTCTTCTTGTCCGTCGACAATCCGCACACAAATACCAAGTTCTTTTTCAATTTTTGTAATGATTTGAGCGCCGTTCGACGCTTCACGCATGGCAGATGTAGCAACCGCATCGTACTCCACCGCATCGTTTATATCGATTAACATTTTGAATGCGGTTAATGTTTTGAGTAGTTTTTTCTCCCGGGCAGTATCTATTTTTCCGGTCAAAAACACATCGCATCCCAAACGAATCGGCACACGTATAAAGGCTGTTTTTACAGGTGAAAGTACGCCGTCGTCATTTTCAAAAATACTCGCAAACAACAAGCGGATAGCGTTAGAGCCGATATCTATCGAAGCAAATATCATCGTTGTCTTATGTGTGCATCCGTTCGTACGCGATCAAAACGAATTTGATCGTCATGTCTGTATGTAACCGTTACGAAAAGATTTCCGTGTTCGTCATATTTTCTCCAAATGCCGTTGAGCCGTCCCATCGTGAAATGTCCTTCTTCTAAAATTCGTCCGTTTTCTTGGAAATACACATGTCTGCCGTTAGGAATTCCATCGACAAAAGAGCCTTCAAATATGAGTCTTCCGGTGTTTGTCGAATAAGTCTGCCATCTTCCGTGAAGTTCGCCGTTTCTGAAACGTCCCACCGAGCGCTCTTCTCCGGTATTGATTACCCAATTTCCGTGACGTTCGCCATCAATGTAGTCACCATCGGAAATAATAGTTTCACCATCGAAAGCAAATTCTGTGAATTGTCCATCTATCAAGCCGTTTTCGAAATTTTTAACAATGTGGATTTGTCCATTGGTGTGATACCAAATCCATTCGCCGTCCTGCTCGCCTTGGTTATTAAAACCGCCTCGTTGTTCCAAGGTTCCGTTTGGAAAATAAAACCGCCAATTCCCAACCCGCCTGCCGTTTCGATAGCGGCCTTCGGATCGAAGCGTTCCATCGGGATAAAATTCCCGCCAATTATCTTGAAATCTGCCTCTATCGTCGACAATGCCTTCCGCAACAACTCTGCCTTCTTGAAATATAACGCCTCTCGTAACATTTCCGCTCTCATCAAACTCGCGGGCTATGCCTTCCGGAACACCATTTCTGAATGTTACGCTGAGTTTAGGCATTCCATTTGGATGGTATTCTGTTCTTGTTTCGACACGAGCAACAAGCTCTTGTGTACTTTGCTCCAATTCGCCGTTGATAAATTGCTTTACAGCCGTCAAATTTCCAAGTGAATCGTAAAATTTCCAAAATCCATTTTTTTGGTCGTTCAAGAATGTGCCTTCCGTCTCTACAATCAAGTTCGGATAAAACGTTTTCCACAAACCTTGTCTCAAATCGTTTCTGTCTCTGCGATTGATGCGTTGCCGGCTCACGACAAAACCTCTTCGAAATTCGGTAATACCTGTAATTTCGCCCGCTTCCGAAAAATCGAATTCGATGCCGTGTTCCAAACTACCTTCAAACGGTGTGCGTTGTCTGATGTTGCCGTTTGCAGAAAAAATTTCACGGGTTCCCGAAATTATGTCGTTTTCGAAAGGGATAATCGTTGTTTCGTTAGCAGAAAAAATCGTTGTCAAGCCGTGGCGTCTGCCTGCTTCGTAAGTGATTTTTGAAGTCAGTACACCGTTGGTGTAAAACCTCCAAACGCCATCAAGCAAAAAATTTTTTCGATTGCCTTCGCTAACGAGCTGACCTTGCTCATCAAATGTTCTCCAAAAGCCGTCAGGTTGACCGTTTCGCAAATAACCTTCACTCGAAACCACGCCGTTTCTGTGCCTGAACTGCGCAAAAACCATTTCATCCGCTTGAGCCATCAGTTCCGCAGAAAACCATACCGTCAAAATGAAAACCAGCAGTTTCATTTTACAAAGATACGAAAAAAAACCGAAATTTGCAAACGCTTATCTTCGTCCCAATCCGATTTCCAAATGCTCAATAAACACATCTCTGCTCACAAAACCTACACCTCTATCTCTCAACGGATTGCCTTCGCTGTCTAAAACGACATAATAAGGCAGCGTATTCGTTCCAAAGCGTGTGATTTGCAAGTAAGCATTTTGTCTGCCGATAGTGTTTTTTAATCGTCCATCTGTTCCTGTAAAATGCTCTACCTCAGGAAGCACCGTTCTATCGTTGGTATAAAGGGCAATGATTACAAATTCATTCAACAATCTGAGTACTTCAGGGTCGCTCCAAACCCTGGATTCCATTTCTCTGCAATTTCTGCAACCGTGTCCGGTGAAATCCAAAAGTATTGGACGTCCGGTTTCACGGGCATAGGCTAAGCCTTCTTCATAGTCGAAAAATCCTTGCAAGCCGTGTGGAAGCGAAAAAATATCACCATGTCGAACTTGTCTCTGTACTTGCTCTTGAAAAGAAACTGCTCCACCCATTTGTCGCAAGTCAAATTGTTGTTTTGACATGGTGGGAATCAAGCCTGAAATTGCTCTAAGAGGCGCCCCGAATAAACCAGGAATCAAATAAACCACAAACGAGAACGTTGCAATGACTAAAAACAAACGGAATACTCCTACATGCTTGACATCACTATCGTGTGCAAATTTGATTTTTCCGAGCAGATAGAAGCCCATGAGTGTGAAAATCACAATCCAAATGCCGATGTACACTTCGCGCGTGAAGAAACTCAAACCGTAAAACGATTCAATCGTCAACAGGAACGTCATCGAGAATGCCAATAGAACAAAGGCAAACACAACTTTCACAGAGTTGAGCCAGCCACCGGATTTCGGCAGTTTTTTCAATAATGAAGGAGCCATTGAAAGCAACATAAACGGGAGTCCTAATGCAAAACCAAACGCAAGCATTCCCAAAATCGGTTGCAATACAGACGTGCCTCTTGCAGCTTCAACCAATAATACCGCTACAAACGGCCCTGTACACGAAAACGAAACAATGGTCAACACGGCTGCCATAAAAAATGATGCCATTAGTCCGCCTTTGTCGGCTTTGGCATCTAATTTGTTGGAAAGACTTGCAGGAAGTGTGATTTCAAACAAGCCGAAAAACGAACAGGCGAAAACAATAAACAGGATGAAAAATAACGTGTTTGCAATCCAATGTGTGCTTAGTACGTTTGCTATTCCCGGACTATTCGTTATAGCAACAATTATTCCCAAAATTGAGTAAAGACATGCAACCGAAAGTCCAAAAACCACACCTTTCATCATAGTTTGCTTTCGAGTAGACTCCCCGCTCATAAAAAACGAAACAGTCATAGGAATCAACGGAAACACACAAGGCGTAAGCACTGCAGCAAATCCCGCAACCATTGCCAAAATTATAAACAACCAAAAACGATCATTCGATGCACGTTCTGTTTCTTCCACAGACACGGACATTACAACTATTTCTTCTTCAATTATTTCTTCTTCAATCAAAGTTTCTTCGATTTCTTGTGCAGAGGCTTCTTGGGTTGGAGTTGGTTGAGCGGGAGCTTGTATCGTAACCGGCGGAGCAGGAGTTCTCGGAATACCTCTTACGGGAATGCTGAACTCAACATCGAACGGCATACACATAACATCGTCGCAGACCATGTAGTCAATCGACCCTGTTATTGTAAAATCTTGTTCACTCAAAATCTCAATTGTTTGGATAAATCGAACAAGTCCGGTGTGTTTTCCGACTTCCATTTCAAATGTTGCATCAAATACGATAGGCGCAGGAGGATTTTCTCTGACACTGCCTATCTTTCTGAACGCGCTTGACGGATTATAGATAAATTCTGTCGGAAGCGGACCGTTTGGCGGAACTTCAACCGCATACATATTCCAACCGGGTTCAATGTTTGCCGAGAAAATTAATTCGGCTCTGTTTCCGCTCAATGGATTAACTGAAAACGACCAATTAACGGGATTAGCATTTAAACCAAGCGCTGCAAAAGCTAACGCAAAAAACAAGATTTTTTTCATAATGAACACAACTTTACGTGCCGCAAAGGTACGGATTTTTTTTGGAATTTTACCGGTTTTTGTGATTTTTTTTCAACTCCCCATCTCCAACTGATTTTTGACCAATTCAAAATACTGTCCTTTAAGTTTTGTAAGTTCTTTGTGTGTTCCCTGTTCTACGATTTTTCCTTTTTCCAAAACCACAATGTTGTCGGCATTTTTAACCGTGCTTAAT
>Ga0123355_10000438_pt1 | contig 54877 bp, 64 predicted proteins | sample TergutEmb28metaG_3_FD_89872 | JGI IMG/M metagenome (GOLD analysis project Ga0123355, IMG submission 89872) | Embiratermes neotenicus P1 segment gut microbial communities from Petit-Saut dam, French Guiana - Emb289 P1 | ecosystem: Host-associated > Arthropoda: Insects > Digestive system > Gut ... | reverse complement strand
TTCGCTTCTTCTAATGAATATTTAGTTTCTTCTTCCATGTAATAATCGAAAAATTCTAGAACCAAATTTCCTGTGTAGTCAATTATTGGTGAAATATCTTTTAATACTTCTCCTAGCCCATCTTCAATGAACCAATCATAAGAATCTCTTTGGACTTTAATAAGGTTTGGAATTTCTACAAAATCTCCTACTCTCCCAAAGCTCTTTCTTTCAGCTTTACCAACTTCTAAGTCTCTAATCAAAATAGATCAACTCCCTTTATTTAATGTAAAAATTATACTTCATATAATCATACATTATTATGTGAGCAGATAATTTATCAATCTTAGAAATCCCTTCTTGCATAATATCTGTTTATCCCACCAAACTTTTACTGCCCTAAATAAAATTTGGTCATTAGATAACCTGAAATATTATCAATTCCTTTTTCCAAAATATATAAAATTAAATTTGAATTTAAGCGCACAAAAAAATATACGCCAAATGATTTTATCATAGATATTTTAACGTTGTCAATACATTTTTCTTATTTTTTCAAGCTTCCGTAAGGAGTTCTGTCTTCTGTTATTACTTATTATATTTTCTGAGCTTATTACATGTTTCACACTTCCCCTCTTTTTATACTTGCCTTTTTGGCAGTTTTTCTCTTGAAACTCTTGTGTTTTATGTAAATTTATGGTATAATTTATATATGAAACTCTTATTTAAAGGCCTTTCTACTAGGAGGGTCTGAGGAATCCCTCCCGGTTCGCGCCTATTATATATACACTATTATTTATTATCATTCCGAGGGAGGAAAAACATGAAAAATTGGATCAAAAATTGCATCGATTGGTTGAAGAACTACTACGCGATGGAGGAATTCGATAACCGCCGGGATTCACTAGATGATCCCTGGCACGCCCTAATAGGTCTATGTCTAGGATTAACTAGCATAGCCAGTAGCTTCTTGATCGGATTCATTCTAGGTGGTTTAATAACCTTTGGTATATTACCCGCCCTAACCCAATTAAGCTGGCGTCAACTTGACCCAGTAATGTGGGTCAGTTCACTAACCATCACTGCTATATGCTTTGCAGTTCTGTGGCCACAGTGGGCCAGGTTTCTGGGTTGGGTTCTCAAGAAAAGGGGTGTTGAGCCGATCCAAGTCCTAGAAACGGATCTAGAACCGAATTAGGACACTCAACAAAATGGATGGCAGTTCTCTAAGAATTGCCATCCGTTTTTTATTTGCAATTTATATGTAATATGATTATAATAGTAACATATGAAATTTCGGAGGTTAACGTATGTATAGTTTAGTAGTTTTTGCTTCAGGTGGAGGTTCTACATTACAAGCAATTATTGATAATATTGATTCCGGTACATTAAATGCAAAGATTAGCTTAGTTGTATCTGATAACCCAAATGCTTTTGCTATAAAGCGCGCAGAGAAAGCTGGAATCCCTTCATATATAATTAAGTCTACTTCTTTAGAAGAAAGAGATCTTGAACTTAAAAATGAACTTGAAAAACATGATATAAATCTAATAGTTTTAGCAGGTTATCTAAAAATGATCGGAAATAGATTAATAGATAGTTATACTATTATTAACACTCATCCTTCATTACTACCCGCTTATGGCGGAAAAGGAATGTATGGCATGAGAGTACATAATGCTGTTGTAGAAGCAAAAGAGCAATATAGTGGAGTAACTGTGCACTATGTTAATAGTGAGTATGATGATGGAGCAATTATTTCTCAGGCTAAAGTCACTTTGACAGAAACCGAAACCCCCGAAAGCTTATCAAAAAAAGTACAAGAAATTGAAAAGACTCAATTAATTAATGTTATAAAGTATTTTATAAGCAAAACAACTCCCCCAAATTCCCTTATGAATTAGATAAATCTGATATTTATTAAATATATTACAAAAGAGGTTTCCCTTATTAATTTAAAGGAAAACCTCTTCTTTTTTTATTTCTTAATATTTATCTGCTTCTTTTTTCTTTCAGCATAGATACCACTAATAATCCTAATATTGCTATACTCACTATTACTTTGTATCTAAACATATTTGTATCATCAGCTGTTGTTACCGCGTTTCCTGCTCCTTGATTGTTGTTGTCTGGACGATACTCTCCTTTTACTTCTCCATCGTCATCGCTTCCATCGTTGTTACCATTTCCATTGTTTCCAGCATCAGTACGTACTACATACATATACTCTGTATCTTGTTCTTCGTCTAGTAAGTTAATATATCCTATTGTTCCTCCTCCAAATGCTTCTGCATCTATTATCTCTGATCTACTTACTATGATGCTTCCTGTTCCTCCTTGGTCTGTTACTTTAAATGCTACTTGGATATCTCTATAATCTGGGTTTCCTGCTATTACTCCTAAATCAGGATCAAATGCTTCTATTGAATTGTTCTCTAAATATCTCGTTCTTATTTCTACTGCCTCTGATGCGTCTGTAGTTACTTGTCCGCTTACATCATACATTACCCATTCATAGTTTATGTTTGTACTATGCATTGGTAAGAATTCTAATCCTGCTGGGATATCATTTGATATCTCATTTACATACCCTGCTATTGTTCCTTCATTAAAGATTCTTATTGTTTGTGTCATTACACTGCCAGTTCCCATCTGTACTGGATTTACTGCTTTATCTACTGGGAATGTATATATTAGTTCTCCTGCAAATACACTTGGCATTGACACCACTGGTGCTCTATTTAGCACATCTACTGTGCCATTTGTTTCTACTTGGCCAATAAATGTTCTTAATGCTAAATTGAATATTGGAACTTCTACAAATAATACTTCTATGTAGTGTGGTCCCTGCCCTGTCGCTGTGTAGTTTAATATATCTGTTATTGGACCAGTTTGACGCACATTATTTATGTACCATGCTTCTATCTCCCAACCAGTTGCTGGCGTTGCTGTGAAGTTAGCTTGTTCACCAACATCCTTTACTACTTGTCCTATTGTTGCTCCACTTACAGTGCTGCTTCCTCCTGCAGTAGTTCCTCCTGTTATTTCTCCTCCGCTCTGCATTCCTCACTGCAAAGCTTACATTAAACATTTGGTTTCCAGAAAGTTGTTGTACATTTATATCGTAGTTTGTAAATGCATGTGTATTAGGAATACTCACTATTCCTGGTGCTACTTGAGGATTTAGCGCTGCCACCGCATCATCTATGAATAAACCATGGCGTGCTACATTTCCTGTGAGTATTACGTCTTGTGCAATGGAAAGTCCTGATATATTAGCATTATTATGAGTTCTAAAAATTCCTCCTCCATTATTTGCTATATTATTTTTAATAGTACCTTCATATATCATTATATTCCTATCCAATGTGAAAATTCCTCCTCCATTACCATTGGAAATGTTTCCACTAATTTCTCCTCCATTCATTATGAACATTGCCCATCCAGACAATTGTATTCCTCCTCCGTTACCATTGGAAATGTTTTCGCTAATTTTCCCTCCATTCATTATGAAAGGGCCTCCTGATCTCACCCCAGCTCCACTCCAATTAGTAGTATTCCCTCTGATCTCTCCTCCAGTCATCACAAATCCTTGGGAACCCGTACTTACTCCTCCGTCGAAATTCCTATTAATTGCTCCTCCATGCATGTCAAACCTACCGTCCATAGCAACATACACTCCTGTTACAGTGTTTTCGCTAATTTCTCCTCCATATATCCTAAATTGTGCATTTAGATACACATACACTCCATTTCCTGTATTTCCGCTAATCTTTCCATCAATCATTATGAATTCTGCTTGATCATTGAAGTCTGTCCCTCTTATATGTACTCCTCCTGCTCCACTACTATTAGTAATGTTTCCACTAATTTCTCCCCCATACATCGTCATCTTAGCGACAACTCCATATACGCCGCCACCACAGTAATCAGATGTATTACCAACTATCTTTCCTTCGTTCATTATGAATCTCGCACCATAGCGCATATATACACCGCCTCCATGGTAGTCAGCTGTATTACCTGAGATTTTTCCTCCGTTCATTATAAATTCCCCACTTAGAAGACTGCTTCCACCGGACGAACCATCAACGAATACTCCACCTCCGTTACTTGCAGTATTTCCGCTGATTTCTCCTCCATTCATTGTAAATCGTCCTCCAGATCTTCCTGGCACGTTAGATGCCACGACGTGAACACCACCTCCATACTGTCTATTATTGCCGCTAATTTCTCCTCCGTTCATTGTAAAGATTCCCATTGTGCGCACCTCTACACCTGCATTAATCTTCCCTTCATTCATTATAAATATTACACTTGTAGCACTGTTCGCATGACCAACAACTGCTACCCCCCAATTGATTTCTCCTCCGTTCATTATGAAAGTTCCGCTAGCGCCAGTGTCCCAGTGACTTTGAACATTTACTCCGCCAACTTCTCCTCCATTCATTGTTAAGGTTCCAACTACACCTATAGATCCATTAACTATTGCACCCTCTTCTATATATAGTGTTCCCCCCGCTTGAACTGTTATATTTCCTGTAATTACTCCTCCTGCTACTATTTCCACCGTGTCTCCAGTTGCAACTATAATTCCACCTGTTGGAAAATCAATTGTAGATAATAGTGGCATTATTGGTATATATCCTCCCATAGTTTCTATTTCTTCATATCCTAATTCTTCTAGCTCTTCTTTATAGCTATATTCTTCATATTCATCTAAATGTATTTCTTCTTCGTATATATACGTTTCCTCTTCATTCTCTTCTTCATCATAATAGTAGGCAACATTATTCTCATCATCGCTCATTACTATCTCATCATATAATCCTGCCAATACCGGCAAGTTCACAGTTAATAACATTACTACTGCTATTATTCCTGCTGCCCTTTGCATACCCAACTCCAACCTATTTTTCTTTTTCTTGTCTACTAAGTATATTAGTCCTATACACATCGCTATTATCATTATTGCTGCAAAATGAAAAGTATTCATATCTTTCAATTCTCCTTTATCAATTCAAAGTTTTCCTTTAAACCTAATCTCTATATATAAAGCGTACTATTTTTTATATACAATGTAAATGGAAATAACTGTTTAAATGCTTCTGTTGCAAGAGTTTTGTCTGTTTATCCTTAGGGAACTACACTTTCTATTTTTGTCTCTTATAATATTAAACTTTTATTACAAATTCATTGCTTTTTTCCACTCTTTAATAGTTTTCTTACGCATTTGTGGTTTTAGAGAAATAAAATAACATAGAAAAAGAGCTGTCTTTTGATAAAAAGGCAGCTCTTGCTATTTCATATTTATTTTCTCTTTTCTTTTAGCAATACTATCAGGCTTATCATTGCCATGGCTATTAATACTATATATCTAACACTACTGATTGGATCATTTGTACTTACTGCATTCCCTTTTCCTTGATTGTCATTCTCTGGACGATACTCTCCTTTTACTTCTCCATCATCATTGCTTCCATTGTTGTCACCATTTCCATTGTTTCCAACATCAGTACGTACTACATACATATACTCTGTATCATTCTCTTCGTCTAGTAAGTTAATATATCCTACTGTTCCTCCTCCAAATGCTTCTGCGTCGTATATCTCTGACCTGCTTACTATGATTCTTCCTGTTCCTCCTTCATATGTTACCCTAAATGCTACTTGGATATCTCTATAATCTGGGTTCCCTGCTATTACTCCTAAGTCTGGATCAAATGCATCTATCTGATTGTTCTCTAAATATCTTGTCCTTATTTCTACTGCTTCTGATGCGTCTGTAGTTACTTGTCCACTTACATCGTACATTACCCATTCATAGTTTAGATTAGTACTATGCATTGGTAAGAATTCTAATCCTGCTGGTATATCATTCATTATTTCATTTACATATCCTGCTATTGTTCCTTCATTAAAGATTCTTATTGTTTGTGTCAATATACTTCCATTTGTCATTCGTACTGGATTTACTGACTTATCTATCGGGAATGTATATATCAGTTCTCCTGCAAATACACTCGGCATTGATACAATCGGTGCTCTATTTAACATATCTACTGTGCCATTTGTTTCTACCTCTGAAATAAATGTTCTTAATGCTAAATTGAATACCGGGTCTGCTATAAATAGTACTTCTATATGATGAGGTCCTGCTCCTATCGCTATATAATCTAATATATTTGTTATAGGTCCAGTTTGACGTACATTGTTTATGTACCATGCTTCTATTTCCCAGCCACTTGCTGGCGCTGCTGTAAAGCTAACCTCTTCGCCATTGTCTACATCAACTTCTCCTATTTGCGTTCCTGTTACTGTGTCTCCTCCTGCTTCTAATGTTCCTCCTACTCCATTTCTTACTGCAAATGTTACTGTATGAATCATTAGTATGTTAATGTCATAATTAGTAAATGCATGCGCACTAGGTATGCTTACTGTCCCTGGTACTATTTGAGGATTTTCCATTGCCATTTCATCATTTATAAATAGTCCATGACGTGCTACATTTCCTGTAAGTATTGCTCCACTTTCAATAACAGCATTTTGTATATATCCGTTATCATGTCGCATGAAGATTCCTCCTCCATTGTTTGCAATATTGTTACTTACCATTCCTGCATTGATTCTTAGTGTTCCTCCCCACAGGAACAATCCTCCACCATTGTTTTTTGCATTGTTTTCTGTAATTACTCCTCCATTCATTGTGAAGTAGCTTGTTACTCCAACCGGGTTATTTCCATCATCCAAAACTGTAACTCCATATATACGCACTCCTCCACCGTTATATGCAGTATTTCCACTTATTTCTCCATCATGCATTGTGAAGGTCCAGTCTGCACGAACTCCTCCACCTTCTCCTTCTGCAGTATTTCCACTTATCTCTCCATCATACATTATTATTCTTCCAAGATTACGTGCATTTATGCCTCCGCCATGTGTTCCTGCTTCGTTACCTATTATCTCTCCATCCATCATTGTGAAGATTCCTCTCCAAACGTATACTCCTCCACCTCTTTCGGTAGCAGTATTCTCGTTTATTGAACCATCGTGCATTGTAAATGTAGCAACTAATAACAATCCTGCATTTACAGCCACTCCTCCACCATTTCTGGCATTATTATTCTCAATTATACCATTGTGCATTGTAGAATCTCTTCTTGCATGCACTCCTCCTCCAATATCAGCCGTATTGTTTGTAATCTCTCCATCATGCATTGTAAAGTGATTCGCAATTATACCTCCACCTTCTGTTCCAGCAGTGTTTCCACTTATTTCTCCATCGTGCATTATAAAGTTTGCCTCTGAACGTACTCCTCCACCAGAAGTTGATGCTGTATTATCATTAATCTCTCCGCCATGCATTGTGAAAGTTCCGCTTCCTATAAATAGACCACCACCACTTTGCGTAGCCGTATTTTCGTTGATCTTACCATCAAGCATTGTAAAGTGTGCAAGTTGGTTGCTCGTTGACACACGAATTCCTCCACCATGTCTCGCGATGTTGCCGCTTATTTCTCCATTATGCATTGTAAATGAAGTAAATGCTTTCACACCTCCACCTTCTTGTTCTGCCGTATTCCCTCTTATTTTTCCATCGTGCATCACAAAGTTTCCATTTCCAACGAGGACTCCGCCACCATTATCTGCTGTATTTCCACTGATTTCTCCATAGTTCATTACAAAAGTTCCGTCCTGCTCCTATACGTACTCCTCCACCAGAAGTTAATGCTGTATTATCATTAATTTCTCCTCCGTTCATTGTGAAGATTCCTCCTGATGCATATACTCCTCCTCCATATTCTGCTGTATTTCCACTGATTTCTCCATCATTCATTGTAAAGGTTCCTCCTGATAACACAAGTACTCCTGCACCTCTGCCGTAAGTAACACCTGTAATGTATCCTCCATTCATCACTACTTCTCCATGTGTAGTAACACCTGCTGCAATTATTGCTCCATCTTCTATGTTCAATGTTCCGCCGTTTCGAACTATTATACGCCCGTTAACTACTCCTCCTGCTACTACGCTCAATGTTTGACCATTTCCAACTATAATATTGTGGTTTCGAAGAGTTACGAAATCAATAACATCAACCCATCCCACTACTACATTAATATCATGGTTAGTAAATGCATGTGTATTAGGTACACTTGTTATTCCTGGAGCTATTTGAGGATTTGCAATCGCTAGTCCATTATGTACAAATACACCATTAAGAGCTATATTTGCTGTTAATATCGCTTGATTTGAAATAGTAATATTTGAAAAACTACCTTGTGTGAAAATTCCTCCTCCATCTTTCGCAGTATTTCCACTAATCTCTCCTCCGTTTATCGTAATTATTCCACCACTGAAATAGCCTGGAACCATACTGAACACTCCACCACCTTGTAGCGCAGTATTTCCGCTTATTTTTCCGGCGTTCATTGTAAAGGTTCCTCTTCTCATCCATACTCCGCCACCATTGTTAGCAGAGTTCCCACTTATTGTCCCTCCATTCATTGTAAACACTCCGATTAGTATACGTTCCGCTATCTATCACCACTCCGCTCGATCCGTTTTCACTAATTTCCCCATCATGCATTGTGAAGTTTCCTCTATTTATAACTACTCCCGCTCCATTATTGTTACTTATCGCTCCATCATGCATTACAAGACTTCCAGTCTGCCATCCGTCCCGAAGGACTAGGATTCAAACTTACTCCGGACCATCCGTTTCCATTGATATTTCCATCATGCATTTCAAAATGAGCTCCGTTTACACTCACTCCGAACCATCCGTTTTCACTAATTTCCCCTCCATGCATTATAAGGCTTCCGTGATGATTCATCTGAAGTCGAATATCTAACATTTACTCCAGACAACCCATTCTCGTTGATACTTCCGTCATTCATTGTAAAAACGCCTCCAGTTATATTCACTCCATTTCCACTATTGTCACTGATTTCTCCACCATTCATTATAACGCTTCCCGTAGGCACACTAGTCCAAACGTTATTAATCTGCATCCAACTCTGAATTCCATTGATATGCACTCCGCTAACATTATTACCACTTATTTCTCCATCATGTATTGTGAAAGTTCCTCTCCATACGTATACTCCTCCACCGTTCCCAGTAGCAGTGTTCTCACTTATTGTTCCGCTATTCATTATGAAAGTTCCAGTTCCTATAAATACGCCTCCACCGTCTCTAGTAGCCGTATTGTCATTTATTGTTCCATTACTCATAGTAAAGTTTGTTAGCGTTCCATATAAGCGTACTCCTCCTCCGTCTCTCTGCCGTATTTCCACTTATTTCTCCGCTATTCATTATAAAAGTTGATTCACCTACAACAACTCCTCCTCCTTCTCCAGGATTCCCTCCATTAGCTATTGCAGTGTTTCCACTTATTTCTCCGCCATTCATTGTGAAGTTCCCTCTTTGCACATATACTCCTCCACCTTCTAGCGCAGTATTTCCTGTAATTATTCCGTCATTCATTATGAAGTCTCCGCGATATACACGTACTCCCCCTCCTCTAGTAGCTGTATTCCCTGATATTTCTCCTGCATTCATTGTGAAGTTTCCTTGATTTACATGTACTCCTCCTCCAATTACAGCAGTATTTCCTGTAATTATTCCTCCATTCATTGTGGCTTCTCCACTTATAATCACACGTCCATTAATTACTGCTCCAACTTCGATATATAATTCTCCTCCTGTTTGAACTATAATATCTCCACTAACAAATCCTCCTGCAACTATTTCCACTGTGTCACCGGCTGGAATCGTAATTCCACCTGTTGGAAAATCAATTGTAGATAATAGTGGCATTATTGGTATATAGCCACTCATAGCTTCTATTTCTTCATATTCTACTTCCTCTTCAGATTCCTCATCTTTATATCTATATTCTTCATATTCCTCTAAATATGTTTCTTCATTGTCGTATATATAAGAATCTTCTTCGTTCGACTCTAGTTCCTCTTCATTCCATTCTTCGTCAGGATAGTAAGCAATATTACTCTCATTATTGTTACCTGATATAAGTTCCTCATGTATATTTGCTAAAACTGGTAAGTTGATAGTTAGTAACATTACCACAGCTATCATTCCTGCTCCTCTTTGCATGGCCAATTCTAGTTTGCTTTTCTTTTTCTTCTCTACTAGATATATTAACCCTATACATATTGCTATTACTATAATAGCTACAATTCGAAATATGCTTCCTTCCATTTTTGAAAACCTCCTACGATTTATATAGATACAACATCTTTACTTTGCTCTTTAAGCATAGTGTCTCTGTAATAAATCGTACCATTTTTTGCAAACAATGTAAATGGCAATTCTTGACTAAACGCTTATGTTTCAAGCACTTTCCCCGTTTCCCCTTAGGGAACTACGCTTTCATTTTTACCTTCTCATATATTAATCTTTTATGACAATTTCGTTATAATCTCTACCTTTTATACATATATACTAGGGATTATTAAGTTTGGCGTTGTTTTAGAATATAAGTTTGCATAGCAAAACAGCAAGCATCGCTTGCTGTTTTAATTTAATGTTTCAGTTGTTTACTAGCTATTAAAAATTTCTGCAAATTCGTCTCCGTCTATTTTCTCTTTCTCTAATAATCTATTTGCTACTTCTTCTAGCTTAGGCATATTTTCTGATAGAATTTTTTCTGCTGTTTCATATGCTGTATCTATTATTCTCTTCACTTCAGAATCTATGACTCCTGCTGTTGCTTCACTACAATCTTTATTTTGTGTAAAATCTCTTCCTAAGAATACTTCATCTTGTTCACTTCCAAATGAAATCGCTCCTACAACTTCACTCATTCCGAATTTTGTTACCATATCTCTCGCAATCTTAGAAGCTCTTTGTATATCATTACTAGCCCCTGTTGATATATCATTTAGTACTAATTGTTCTGCTACTCTACCTCCAAGCAGTGATACGATACGTTCTTCCATTTCTGATTTAGATGTAAAGTTTTTATCTTCATCTGGTCTATACATTGTATATCCACCAGCCATACCTCTTGGTATAATAGATATTTGATGTACCGCATCTTGTGTCGGTAGAAATCTACTTACTACTGCATGACCTGCCTCGTGGAATGCAACTAGTTTGTTTTCTTTGTCACTTCTCACTCTGCTTTTCTTTTCTGGTCCCATTGTAACTTTGATCATAGCATCTTCTATTTCATCCATAGCTATCTCTTTTTTATCTCTTCTAGCAGCTAATAATGCCGCTTCATTAAGTACATTTTCTAAATCCGCTCCTGCAAATCCCGCTGTGTTTTTCGCTATAGTTTTTAAATCCACATCTTCAGAAATTTTCTTCTTTCTGCTATGAACTTCTAATATTTGTTCTCTTGCTTTGACATCTGGTGGTGATACTATTATTTGTCTATCAAATCTTCCTGGTCTTAATAGTGCTCTATCTAATACGTCTGGTCTATTAGTTGCTGCTAAAACAATTACTCCTTCATTTGTTCCAAAACCGTCCATTTCAACTAGTAATTGATTTAATGTTTGTTCTCTTTCATCATGTCCTCCACCAAGTCCTGCACCTCTTTGACGTCCAACTGCATCTATCTCATCTATAAATATTATACATGGGCTATTTCTTTTAGCATTTTCAAATAAGTCTCTTACTCTTGATGCACCAACACCAACAAACATTTCAACAAAATCAGAACCACTTATTATGAAGAATGGTACTCCTGCTTCTCCAGCTACTGCTTTTGCAAGAAGAGTTTTACCTGTACCAGGTCCTCCAACTAGTAGTACTCCCTTCGGAATCCTTGCTCCCATTTCTGTGAACTTTCTAGGTGATTTCAAGAATTGTACTATTTCTTCTAGTTCTTCTTTCTCTTCATCTACACCAGCAACATCATCAAATGTTACTCTGTGTTTTTCAGTAGCTCCAAGCATTCTTGCTTTACTCTTCCCAAATGACATTGTCTTACTTCCGCCACCTTGAGAATTATTCATAAACAAGAACCAGAATATAAAGAATATTATTATTAATCCAAATGGAGTAAGAAGTCTAAGTATTGTAACAAACATCGATTCCGATCTTTCTTCTAAATCAAAACTTTCATCTGCCAAAGAATCACTTACCCTGTTCATGAAACTATCTAAGCTAGGTATGTTCACTCGTCTTTCTGCTCTGTCATTAGCCAAACTAACATATGCCCTATTTCCTCCTGGTGTAAGTTCAATACCTTCAACTGTTCCGCGCTTCAATAGCAACAAGAAGTTCTGAATATGTCATTCTTGTCCCTGTATTCTCCATTATTGCTGTTAGCAATACTATAAATATTATTCCTATTATCAGCCACACGGCTAAAGTTTTTATACTACTATTCAATTTCATTTCCTCCATTTATTTATTATGCTGTATCCATAATAATATATATTCGTGAATTGTCAATCGTTTTTCATATTACTTTTTTGTGTCAATCTTACTCCCTTACGGATGTTTACAGTTTGGTATGAAAAAAATTTTACCTTTTTTTATGGCAATTTTGATATTTTTCATAGGAGATAGATATTTATTCCCTATATTATTATCACAAAGCTTTATAATGTCGTCTATATTAATCTTTTCTATACCTAAAGTTGTTCCTAGTACCTTATTTATAGTATATAGTATTACCCTTCTTTTTATTACTAATTCCAAACCGACCGAAATTCCTTTAATTTTAATACTATTGTTCCAGAAATACAGTCATCACTTAAATTAAAGTCTTCTAATTCATCTAGGGGTACCCTCTCCGATACTATTTCTTCATATTCTTCCTTAGTTACTTTACTTAAATATTCGTCTTCTTCTGCCACCAGTTCTGATAGTCTATTTAATGATTTAAAAATATTGGGGTTAAACTCTTCTTGTATATATGGTATAGCTATATTCCTTACCTTGTTTCTAGTATAGATATTTTCATCATTAGATTTATCATGCATTGGACATAGAGCGTGTTCATCACAATAGTTTTCAATTTCTTCTCTGCTGACTTCCAGTAGAGGCCTAATATATTTTTCTTCTCGAACATGAGGAATCCCTTTAAGTCCAGACATTCCGCTTCCTCTGAGCATGTTCATTATAATGGTTTCTATTTTGTCATTGTTGTTATGAGCCGTTGCAACTTTCAAAGGCACCTTTTCCTTTTGCTCATTATTTGATTTGGCAGAAACTTTAGTTCCTATATTATTAAAAAATTCGTAACGTACTTGTCTTGCAGTTTCCTCTGTCCCCTTTTTTAAATTCTTCGCAAGTTTTTGGACATCTATCCTCTCGCTGAAACATTGTATTCCTAAGTTTTCGCAAAATGCTTCTACATACTTTGTCTCGTCATTTGCTTCTTCTCTTAGCATATGATTTAAATGTCCGGACACAAATCTTGAAATTTAACTCTTCTTTTAATTCATTTAGTACATGTAAAAGGCAAATAGAATCTGGCCCCCCAGACACGCCAATAATTACCATGTCCCCAGATTCTATCATATTATATTTTTTGATTGTTTCTAAGACTTTTTGTTTTAACATTGTTACTCTCCATGAAATCTATCTATATTCGCAAACTTTGTATAACTTCCCATCCATAAGAGCTCTATAGTTCCAGTCGAACCACTTCTATGTTTTGCCATTATTACTTCGGCTATATTTTTCTTTTCTGTTTCTGGATTATAGTAATCATCTCTGTATAAAAACATTACTATATCAGCATCTTGTTCTATTGCCCCCGATTCACGAAGATCTGAAAGCATTGGTCTATGATCAGCTCTTTGTTCTACTGCCCTAGATAGCTGTGATAAAGCAATTACTGGCACATCAATTTCTTTTGCTAATATTTTAAGAGATCTACTTATTTCTGATATTTCTTGTTCACGATTAGAGTTTTTCTTATTACTTCCTTGTACTAATTGTAAATAATCTATAACTACTAATCCAATATCTTTTTCTAGCTTCATTTTTCTACATTTAGCACGGATTTCCATTACAGAAATCCCTGGAGTATCATCTATATATATTGGGGCTTCTGAAAGTGGTCCTAATGCTGTCGCTAATTTAACCCAATCATCTTCTTCAATTTTCCCTGTTCTAATTTTATTACTATCTACCATAGCTTCACTACAAAGCATCCTGTTTACTACTTGCTTTTTAGACATCTCCAAGTTAAATACTGCAACTGGTACTTTTGCATTTATGGCAGCATTAGTTGCTATATTTAAAGCAAATGCAGATTTACCCATAGCTGGTCTAGCTGCAATTAATATTAAATCTGAATTGTGAAGTCCTGCTGTTTTATAATCTAAATCCGCAAATCCTGTTGGCGTCCCAGTTATAGGTTGCTTTAAATTGTATAGTTTTTCTATTTCTGCAAAGCTTTCCACCAAGACATCTTTTAGAACACTATACCCTTTTTTATTTCGGTTTTGAATTACATCAAAGATCTTTTTTTCAGCCGAATCTATAATCTGCTCTACATCTTCAGTTTCAGCATATCCTAATGTAATTAATTCATTTGCCGTTTTAATCAATATTCTAAGCATTGATTTTTCTTCTACTATTTTTATATATTTTTCCACATTGGCAGTAGTAGGAACTTTATCTGGCAATACACTTAAGTATTCTAGTCCACCTACAGCTTCAAATTTACCTAAAGAAACTAATTCAGATTTAACTGTAATAAGGTCTATAGGTTCTGCTCTGTTATATAGATTTAATATCGCTTCATATATTGCTTTATTATCTTCTCTGTAGAAGTCTTCTATTTTTATAACCTCTATTGTAGCTATTACAGCATCCTTATCTGTCAGCATACTTCCTATTATTGCTTGTTCTGCTTCTATATCATGTGGTGGTATTTTTCCTAGCTCCATATTTCTACCTCTCCTATTTTTGTTGTACTTATAATTAGCATTATACTATATCGGTTTTAAAAATGCAATAAGTCAACACCAGAGGGCTATTCGGTTGATTTTTTACATAAAATGGTGTATAATAATATATATTAATTTTATTAGGGCAGCTACTATGCCCACCGCTTAATGAGATTTATTAATAGTAACTATAACTATTAATAAATCCCGAACTTATATTGCAAGTAGCAAGTCCACTCTCCTATATTATGAGGGTTAACCTCTGAATAGATCACCCGTTGTGTAACACTAGTGTAGAATTATAAAGGAGAGAAATAAATGAAATCGGGATTTAAGTTCATGACAGTATTAGTTGCTATGTTGCTTATAGGAGCAGGACTCATCGATTTGGGCCTATCTTCTATGGGATTTTTGGCTATAGTGGGGATTGTAGTCATTCTCGTATCTTTAGCAGGAGCAATAATTGATTTTATCATCAGTAACTCCTCAACCCCATTTGTAGTGTATTTAGTTGTTCTAAGTGCATTGTCCCTGTTTTTTGGAATACGATCAGGGCTAAACTTCTTAGTCATGTTTTCCTGCTTCATAGCTCTGGGCCTCTTGTCGGCACTGTTCTATCAAATTAAAAAGGCAGACAGTACACGAAAAGTAAAGTAAGATTCCCGAAACTAAAACAGGTGATAAATTCATTAGAATTTATCACCTGTTTTAGTTCCTCATGAACACATATTACTTTCATATTTCATATGCTATATGCTTGAAAATTATTCTCCTTTAACACTCACTTTCAATTTTGCAATTACCCCTTCTGCTAGTTTTATATCTACCGTGAACATTCCTAGTGTTTTTATTGTATCTTTTAGATTTACTTTCTTCTTATCCGTTTTTATCTTATATTGCTTTTCTAACTCTTCTGCAATTTCTTTTGAAGTAACTCCTCCAAAAATCTTTCCATTTTCCCCAGCTTTTACTGTTATCTCTAAAGTTATTGTCTTTATTTTTTCCGCAACTTTTTTAGCGTCTTCTATTTCTAATGACTTTTTGTGAGAAACTGAGTCCTGTTTAGCTTGTAGCTTAAGCAAGTTTTCTTTATTCGCTTCTATTGCAAGATTTTTTGGAAATAAAAAGTTTCTTGCATATCCATCGTTTGCATTTATTATTTCATCTTTCTTTCCTACATTTTTAATGTCTTGTAATAATATAACTTTCATAAAACTAGCTCCCTCCTTGGTAAACTTAAATCCCATTCACCTCTACATTTATTGTATTATACTATATGAGCACATAAATTGCAATGAAATATGAGCGGGTTAAACCCGCCCATTCTTCACTTTACTATATTACTTTTCTATCTCTTATTTATATCTTTTTCCTGTTGCTCCTTTTTTCTTACCTATAAACAGAAGAATTAACATACCACACATTGCTACTCCCATTAATGTTATATATCCAAACATATTTGTGTCATCAGCTGTTGGTGCTGCATTTCCTGCACCTGTCTGCCCTTCTTTTTGCTCATTATTCTGAGTATTATTGTTTTCTTCTTCTATTTGATTATTATTCCCTTCTTCAGGAATTTCTCTCCACTGAGCATATAAAGCTATATCTCCAGTAATTACAATCATATCACCTGCCATAAACGCTGTGCCTGTTCCATCTGGCATCGTGTTCCACCCTATAAGTTCAAATCCAGGTCTAGTGATTCCAGTTTGAACTAGTGTCGCTACTTCATGCTCTTGATTTTCAAAGAAAGTTCTTTCAAAATATTGTCCATCTGCAAGATTAGAGTAGTAAGTTATTGTAAATGTATTAAGTGGTACTCCCCCTAAAAAATTGATATCATAATTATTAATTGGATGAACATATCCACTAACTAGCTTAATACTTGTACTTGCATATTCTATATTTGACAATCCTGCAATAAGTGCTGCAGGTGGCTCATATGCTTGTGATGCAGTATTTCCTCTAAATGTCACAGTGTCAGATGTTGTAATATTGTTATAGCTGGCAAGTAGTGTGTGAATTCCACCACCACTATTTACCGCTGTATTGTTTATAATTGAACTATCTGTTATAGTAACACCACTATTGGCAGCCAGACCTATTCCACCACCATTAGTTGCGGTATTTCCTGTAATGATACCATTCTCTATTGTAAAAATAGAATTTATTCCTTCAGCAAATATTCCTCCTCCACTAGTTGTAGCTGTATTTCTTCCTATAGTACCACCTTGTATTGTAAGTGTTGTATTGGCACGAATCCCTATTCCTCCACCTGGTCCTGTTGCTTCATTATATTCAATTGTACCACCAGTCATTAGGATTGTTGCACCATTTGTAAATGTTCGAACACCTCCGCCTCCGGCCAAATTCTGCTATATTTCTTCTAATAGTACCACCATGCAAATTAAATGTTCCTCCACCTTGTATAAATACTCCTGCACCTCCACGATTTGCATCATTAGCAGTATCAGTGTTGTTACGTCCAGTACCTGTGTTTTCATGGATTAGACCGTCATTCATAGTAAATGTACCTATCTCTACATTTACGCCACCACCCAATGCTGCTGTATTGTTGTGAATCTCTCCTCCATTCATTGTAACGTTGGCACTTGCTCCCATTAAAGTCACACCGCCTCCAAGAAGTCCTGTATTCCCACTAATTACACCATTGTTCATAATGAATGTACTTGCATTTACATACACTCCGCCTCCAAATCTCCCTGTGAGGTTGTCATGTATAAGTCCACCATTCATAGTAAATGTGGCTCCTGCATTTACACGAACTCCACCTCCACCATTGCTTCCGCCATTTCCTGTATTGGTAAAGTTCCCGCTGATCGTTCCACCATTCATAGTAAATCCAGAACCAGCGCCTGTTACTAGTACTCCTGCACTGTTTATATTGTTTCCAGAAAGGTTGTTCCTAATACTACTCCCAGTTTGCATATATAATTGTCCACCACTATTTACTGTAATACCACCATGATTAGTAATAACATTTTGTCGGTCTCCACTTATTGCAACTCCATTTCCTAAAGTCAATGTTCCATTAACAATAAAGTGTCTTTGATTTGCTACCGTTTGAAGAATTATTCGTTCCACTCCTGCATCATCACTTACTAGAAGAATGTCACGACCTGCTGGAATAGTAATTGCGTTTTGGTTACCTGAACCAATTGCATTAAGGTTTCCATCAATAATCATCGTATATTGCCCAATAGTTGAAGCTGCAGCTATTGCAGTTCCCAATTCATCCCATGTAGAGACAGTAAATGTCCCGCTACTTGGTGTTATACCTATTACTCCTTCTGTAGGAATAATTCCATCAGCTTCCTCAGCATATGCAAATATGCTAACAGGCACTAAAGTCACTACTAATGCAATTAACAACAGAAAAACCACTGTTTTAAAATTTCTCTTATTCTTAGTTTTTATCATATTTAATTTCTCCTTAACTAAATATATTATTAATTTATATCTCTTATACTATATTTACTTTTTATCTATTTTAGTTTACCCTTTTATTTCTTTTTGTGCAATACCAAAAAATAACACTTCCTCACTCTACGTACGGAAGTGTTATTTCTCATAATATGACTTTTTCATGACTTTTTTTAACATTTTTTCCATGATTTAATCTGTTTTGATAGTTTGTCTCTTCAAACTATTTATTGCGTAAGTATAAGCCATTATCTTTATCAATTTTTCTTTTCTCTTAATATTATAACCATGCCTACCATTGCTATGACTATTAATACTATATATCTAACGTTGCTGATTGGGTCATTTGTACTTACCGCATTTCCTGTTCCTTGTCCTGGACGATATTCTCCTTTTACTTCTCCATCATCTTCATTGTTGTTATTGTTTCCAACATCAGTACGCACTACATACATATACTCTGTATCTTGCTCTTCGTCTAGTAAGTTAATATATCCTATTGTTCCTCCTCCAAATGCTTCTGCATCGTATATCTCTGATCTACTTACTATGATTCTTCCTGTTCCTCCTTCATATGTTACTCTAAATGCTACTTGAATATCTCTATAATCTGGATTTCCTGCTATCACTCCTAAGTCTGGATCAAATGCTTCTATTCTATTGTCTTCCAAATATCTTGTTCTTATTTCTACTGCTTCTGATGCGTCTGTAGTTACTTGTCCACTTACATCATACATCACCCATTCATAGTTTAGATTTGTACTGTGGTTTGGTAAGAATTCTAATCCTGCTGGGATATCATTTGCTATCTCATTTACATACCCTGCTATTGTTCCTTCATTAAATATCCTTATTGTTTGTGTCATTATACTTCCATTTGTCATTTGTACTGGATTTACTGACTTATCTACCGGGAATGTATATATTAATTCTCCTGCAAACACACTTGGCATTGACACAATCGGTGCCCTATTTGTATTATTTATTGCTCCATTTGTTTCTATTTGTGAGATAAATGTTCTTAATGCTAAATTAAATAGCAACTCTTCTTCTCCAAATAATATTTCTATATGGCTAGGTCCTGGCGCTGTTGAAATATAGTCTAATATGTTTGATATATTTCCAGTCTGGCGCACATTATTTATATACCACCCTACTACTTCCCAATCAGTATCTGGCGCTGCTGTAAGTCTTGTTTCATCTCCATCATTTACTAACACTTGTCCTATTTGCGTTCCTGTTACTGTATTTCCTGCTGCTTCTAATGTTCCGCCTTCTCCATTTCTTACTGCAAATGTTAATAGAATTGCCTGAGTACTTCCACTTGCTCCTACATTAATATCATAATTAGTAAGTGCGTGTGTACCTAGCACACTTATTGTTCCTGGATTTATTTGAGGATTTAATGCATTTACTGCATCATTTATAAATAACCCGTTACGAGCTACGTTTCCTGTAAATACTGTACTGTTTGCAATACTTGATATATTCCAAATAAAAGTATTGTTATGTGGTACAAATAATCCACCACCACTGTTTGCAATATTGTTTCTTATGGCTACATTACTCATCGAGATGCTCGCTTGTGGTATTGGGTTAAATCCTGACCAACAACAACATGAAAAACAACAATCTGCACACCAGAAGTCTCCTAATATATTGTTTCCTTCGGTTAGTTTTACTCCACCACCGTAAATTCCCGCAATATTATTGTCTATTTCTCCTCCTGTTATTGTAAAATTACTACCAGCTACATAGACTCCTCCACCATGCACTTCAGTGATATTTCCGCTTATTTCTCCTCCATTCATTGTGAATATCCCAGCACCAGTAAAGTCATTTCTATTACAGCACCACCAACAGTCATTAGTTGTATTACTTAGAATCTTCACACCTCCACCAGAAACGCCTGCGATGTTACCAATAATTTTCCCGTCATTCATTGTAAGTACAGTGTCAGATGTGTATATACCACCACCATTCATTCCTGCTGTATTGTCTGTGATCTCTCCTTCATGAATTATAATACCTGCATTTGGCATATGACCAACTACTCCTGGACTAAATATACCTCCACCATTTATGGCAGCTGTATTCCCTGTAATTTTTCCGCCATACATCGTCATCGTTCCATGCACTCCTCCGCCAGAACTTTCAGCAGTGTTATTCGCAATTTCTCCATCATTCATTGTGAATCTTCCATATACACCACCACCATTATTTTCGGCAGTATTACCTTCAATTGTTCCATCATTCATTGTAAAAAATCCGTGAGGTGCATATACTCCTCCACCATTATTTTTAGCAACATTATCTATAATCTCTCCTCCATATATTGCGAAAGGCGTTTGTAGTGCAACACCTCCACCATTATTAGAAGTATTATCAGCTATCTTTCCTCCATGTATTGTAGAAACTCCGCTTGCAGAAGCTGTGAATACACCGCCACCTCTATTTGTAGCAGTATTCCCTGTAATTTCTCCTCCATACATTGTCAAATGTCCGCCAACACCGCCTCCACTATTGCCAGCAGTGTTTCCTGTGATCTGTCCATCATGCATTTCCAAGTGACCCCATACACCTCCGCTAGATCCTCCTGCTGTATTACCTCTGATTTCTCCTCCATTCATTGTGAATGTTGCATCAATCAGATGTGCAAATACGCCACCTCCACCGCTTGTACCTCCGGCAGTGTTATATGCAATTTCTCCTCCGTTCATTATAAATTCTCCTCCAGTTACATATACACCTCCACCAGGTGTTTGATTAGAGGTAGCATTCCAAAAAGCTATATTCTCATTAATTCTTCCTCCATTCATTGTAAAGGTTCCATCAATGGAAACTCCTCCCCCGCGAGTAGAAACGTTTTCAATGATATTACCTCCATGCATTGTAAAGCTACTATCAGGTCCTTCTACTAGTACTCCGCCTCCATATCCGGAAGTGTTATCAGTAATATTACCATCGTGCATAATGAACGTTCCCTATTGGATAGTCACACCACCACCTCCTCCACTTGGAAGAGAATTTCCAGTAATTTTTCCTCCTGTCATTGTAAAATTACCATCAACTCCTGTTATATTGATACCTCCACCATAAAATCTAGAGGTATTTCCGCTGATTTCTCCACCTGTCATTATAAATGCTTCATCACTTATATATATTCCTCCTCCACTATCAGAAGAATAATTTCCTGTAATTTCGCCACCATGCATCGTAAAGATTCCACCATTAACCTGTACTCCACCACCACGGCCTTCCCACCAAGTTCCGTCCAATTGCCTGTATACCAAGTGAATCATTCTCACTGATTCTTCCACCATTCATTGTGAAGATTCCACCGTTAATCTGTACTCCACCACCGCTGGTTTCTATATTTGAAAAAGAGATTCCAACACTGCCTCTTGCACCATTTCCAGTAATAGCTCCACCGTTCATCGTGAAGATTCCATTATCCAAAGTCACCCCTCCAGCAACTCTTGTAACATCCCCTGCACTAGCAAGTCTTATACTATCTCTAATTTCTCCATCATTCATTATAAATGTCCCATCAAATACATGTACTCCTCCTGCCATCGTGAATCCTAATCCTGTAACAACTCCACCATTCATTGTAAAGGTTCCTCCTGCTACACGTACTGCACTTCTCGCTGTAACACTTCTTCCATATATCATACCATCATTCATTATGAAGCTTCCTACAACAAGTACTCCTCCTCCGCACTGTAGTCGTGCTTCCACTTATTTCGCCACCATTCATTATGAATTCTCCCCCAGCTTGCACAGTAATCAGTCGATTGTCTACCATTCCCGCTTCAAGATATAATTTTCCTCCATTCATAACTATTATATTTCCATTTATAACTGCTCCTGCTTCTATTATCAAAGTCTCGTCATCATCAACATATATATTTCCTGGGCCTGTCACATAATCAATAATTGTAATCGATAAAGGCATAATTGAGATATAACCGAAAGGATCTATCTCTAGTTCCTCTGTTTCTTCTTCCTTTACTTCATACTCTTCGTCTTTTTCTTCTTCATTATATTCTTCCTCATATTCTTCCTCTTCTAAGTCTGTCTCTTCTCCCGCTTCATCATATGCATACTCTTCTTCTAACTCAATTTCATACTCTGTTTCTTCATCACAATAGTAAGCAACATTATTCTCATTGTTACCTGCTACTATTTCTTCATATAATCCCGCTAATACTGGTAAGTTCACAGTCAACAGCATTACTACTGCTATAACTCCTGCTGCTTTTCCGCATACCTCTTTCTATCTTGCTCTTATTCTTCTTGTCCATTAAGTATATTAGTCCTATACACATTGCTATTCCTATCATTGCTACAAATTGAAAAGTATTCATATCTACATTTCTCCTTTATTAATTCAAAGTTTCTCCTTCGAACCTAATTTCTCTATATAAATAGTACTATTTATTATAATCAATGTAAATGGCAGTTCTTCCCTAAACCCTTTCATTTCACAGACTTCGCTTGCTTCACCTTAGGGAACTACACTTTCTCTTTTAGACTTTCATATATTAAACTTTTATGACAATTTCATTTCATTCTCTTCCATTTGATTGTTTTTCTTACGCATTATTACTTTTGAACAATTTTTTCATATAAAAAATGTAGAAACAATTTATTCCTACATTTTTAAAATCTTTTATTATTTATTTTTTCTTTTAATAGTGCAGTCAAGCTTATCATTGCTATAGCTATTAATACTATATATCTAGCACTGCTAATATGAGCTATTCCGTTCTTAGTGCTATAACTGGATCTCTTTTGCTTGCCATCTTAGCTGGTATTAATCCTGCTCCCATTGTAAGTAGCATACTTATGATAACAAGTACAATTCCTCCTATTAGAGGTAATTGTGCAATACTAGAAACACCCGTTGCTGCATGTATAATTATATTTGCCGGAATTGTAAGCAATAATGTTATTCCTATTCCTATTAGTCCTGCAACTATTCCGACTATAAAAGTTTCTGCATTAAATACTCTAGATATGTCTTTCTTAGATGCACCTATACTTCTTAAGATTCCTATTTCTTTCGTTCTTTCTAATACTGAAATGTATGTTATAATTCCAATCATTATTGAAGACACAACCAATGAAATACCTACAAAGGCTATAAGAACATAACTAACTACATTAATAATAACTGTTATTGAACTCATCATCATTCCAACAATATCTGTATAATTAATAACGTAATCTTCTCTTCCTTCGTCTCTCATTCTTTGATTATAGTTGTCTATCATATCTGTTATATTTTCTTTCCCCTCAAAGTTAGCTGGGAATATTCTGATAGAGGCAGGTGTATTTAAATCCATTGCTCCTAATATTAGTAAATTAGTTTCAAATGTGCTAAACATCCCCATTGTTCCTCCAGTTAGCACTGCTGCATTCATTTCTTCCTCAGTTGGGAAATTCATTCCTGTAAATATATTTATTTCCGGATTTTCTCTTTGCTCTCTAACAATTTCCGATTCATTAACCCTATTTATAACATGTCTTTTTAGTTCTGGTGTATATCCAATCACTCCTGCTGACATTGCAGTAGCAACACTTTCTTCATTTGGTCTTAAAATACCTACTATGTTAATGGTTTCTGCATTCTCAAACAGATTCTCCACAAACTCACTATCATGCCTTCTATCTACCCATACATTTCCTACCCTTTCAAAGTAGTCTGAGTTTAAAATAAGTTTAAATTCTAATTCTAATAACTCTTCAAAAGTATGTCTTACAGGATCTAGTTCTTCTATTTCTTCTCCTCTTTGCATTGCTGCAAACATGCCCATTAATTCACTTGTATCTCTTAACCCTAATGCATATAGCGTAAAATCACTTATAGTATTATCTTCATTAATAATTAATACTACCTCATTATGACTTTCTGGAAATCGTCCTGCTAAAATATCATATTGTGTTCTTAGTAAGTCTTGATTGTCTAGTAACTCTTGCCATATATCATTATTGCCTCCCATAGGTCCGAAATTTCCTGCATTATTTCCAGCACTTTCTGCTTCATCTTCTCCGGTTTGTCCGCCTGCTCCTAAGAATGCAAATACTTGGTTTGGATTTACCTGTAGAATGTCCCCTGTCTCTAATCTTCTAAAAAGATTAAGATCTATATGATATACATATTGTATAGCACTAATACTATCCCTAACAGGGTTGTCTGGGCTTTCTAAATATGCTTTAAATGCTTCTAAATTATTTCTTTGTAGTTGATTAGACAACGTATATACCATGTTAGACATGATTTCTCTTGAATATATATAGCCTTCTTCTCCGCACATCTTCATTTGGTCTATTGGCTTCCATTAATCCTACTATCATAGCTCCCATATTTATAGTTACTTCATCTATTACTAAAGGATATGAAGATAGTGTATCTTCTTCTACTCTCGTTATATATCTTTGTATTCCATTTGATAAAGACATAATAGCAGCAATCCCTATAATTCCAATACTCCCTGCAAAGGCTGTAAGTAAAGTTCTTCCTTTTTTAGTTAATAAGTTGTTCATACTTAAGCCTAATGCTGTGAAAAAGTTCATAGAAACTTTTTTTGTAGCTTTAGTTTTTCGTCTTCCTTCTCTTTTCTCTTCTTCCACTGTATATGGATCAGAATCTTCTATAACTTCTCCATCTGATAATTTTACAATTCTAGAAGAATAGTTCTCAGCAATCGTAGGATTATGTGTTACCATTATAATTAATTTATCGTTAGATATCTCTTTTAAAATCTCCATTATTTGTACACTAGTTTTTGTATCCAGTGCTCCCGTAGGCTCATCTGCAAGTATAATATCAGGATTGTTTACTAATGCTCTTGCAATAGCAACTCTCTGCATTTGCCCACCTGATAATTGATTTGGTTTTTTATATAATTGATCCCCTAAACCTACTTTTTCAAGAGATTCTTTTGCACGTTTTTTTCTTTCTTCTTTAGAAACTCCGTGATAATGTAAGGGCTAGTTCTACATTTGTAAGAACTGTTTGATGTGTAATTAGATTATAGTTTTGGAAAACAAATCCTATAGAATTATTCCTATAACTATCCCAATCACTATCTTTGTATTTCTTCGTAGATATATTATTAATTACTAGGTCTCCTGTTGTATACCTATCTAACCCTCCAACTATGTTTAATAATGTTGTTTTCCCACAACCACTTGGACCAAGTATTGATACAAATTCACTCTTTCTAAAGTTTAGAGATACACCTCTTAGTGCTTGTATAACATTATCTCCAACTATATAATCTTTCTTTATATTCTTTAATTCTAACATCTAAAAGCTCCTTCCATTATTGACACTTTTGCAATTGTATCATGTTTTGTATTTTCTTCGCAAGTTTTTCTATCTGAAAGAAGTCGACAAAAAATGCAGAAATACTCATTCCTGCATTTTTGAAGTTTTTTATTATTTATTTTCTCTTTTCTCTCAGTAGTACAATCAAGCTTGTCATTGCTATAGCTATTAATACTATATATCTAGCACTGCTGATTGGGTCATTTGTACTTACTGCATTCCCTTTTCCTTGATTGTCCTTCTCTTCTTCTGGACGATACTCTCCTTTTACTTCTCCATCATCTTCGTCATCATCGTTTCCATTGTTGCTACCATTATTTTTGTTACCGTTACCATTGCCATTATTATCATCTGTACGTACTACATACATATATTCTGTATCATTCTCTTCGTCCAGTAAGTTGATATATCCTATTGTTCCTCCTCCATATGCTTCTGCGTCGTATATTTCTGATCTACTCACTATGATTCTTCCTGTTCCTCCTTCATATGTTACTCTGAATGCTACTTGGATATCTCTATAGTCTGGATTTCCTACTATCACTCCTAAGTCTGGATCAAATGCTCCTATTGAATTGTTCTCCAAGTACCTTGTCCTTATTTCTACTGCTTCTGATACGTCTGTAGTTACTTGCCCACTTACATCATACATTATCCATTCATAGCTTACGTTTGTATTATGCATTGGTAAGAATTCTAATCCTGCTGGGATATCATTTACTATCTCATTTACATATCCTGCTATTGTTCCCTCATTAAATATCCTTATTGTCTGGATCATTATGCTTCCATTTGTCATTTGCACTGGGTTTACTGATTTATCTACTGGGAATGTATATATTAATTCTCCTGTAAATACACTTGGCATTGACACAATCGGTGCTCTGTTAGTATTATTTGTTACTCCATTTGTTTCTGTTTGTGAGATAAATGTTCTTAATGCTAAGTTAAATAACAGGTCTTCTTCTACAAATAATATTTCTATATGATATGGTCCTACTCCTGCTGCTATATGGTCTAATATGTTTGATATTGGACCAGTTTGACGTACATTATTTATATACCATGCTTCTATTTCCCAACCAGTTGCTGGCACCGCTGTAAGATTTACTGTTTCGTTAGGATTTGCTATAACTTGTCCTTGCGCTGCCCCACTAACCGTATTCCCTCCTGCTGTTAGTGTTCCTCCTTCGCCATTTCTTACTGCAAAAGTTACACTAACCATTTGGTTTCCTGAAAGTGCCTCTACATTAATATCGTAGTTAGTAAATGCATGTGTATCAAGAATACTTACTGTTCCTGGTATTATTTGTGGATTTCTCGCTGCCATTGGATTATCTATGAATAAACCATGACGAGCCACATTTCCTGTAAATATCACTTCATTTTCAATAATAATGTGTGGTGCAAGGAGATTTCTATGAGCTGTAAAAAGTCCTCCTCCATTATTTGCAATGTTATCACTTATTATACCTTTATTGATTGTAAGTGCTCCACTTTGTGTAATTGTACGCAATATATAAAAAGCACCTCCATTATTATTTGCAACATTCTTACTAATTTGCCCATCATTCATTATAAAAGTTCCTGAATGGTGTACATTTACAGCTCCGCCATCACTGCCAGCAGTATTTCCATTGATTTCTCCTCCATTCATTATAAAGGTTCCTAAACTAACAATAATCACACCTCCGCCCATAGCAAGAGCAGCGCTTTCACTACTAGCAGTGTTACCATTGATTTCTCCTTCATTCAGTGTAAAGGTTCCACCACTTACACTTACACCTCCACCACTAGCAATAAGCGTGCTTTCGGTATGAGCAATATTACCGTTGATTTCTCCTCCATTCATTGTAAAACTTGGATTAAGCCCAGTTAGAACCACACCTCCGCCGCCAATAGCAGTATTACCGTTGATTTCTCCTCCATTCATTGTATGTACACCAGATGATGGCTGTACACCTCCGCCACGACTAGCAGTATTACCATTGATTTTCCCATCTTCCATTGTAAATTGTCCACCATGTATTCCTCCGCCATAACGTCCAGCAGTGTTTCCTCTGATTTCTCCTGCATTTATTATAATTGCATTTTCCATATTCGATCTTATTCCACCACCATCATAACCAGCAGTGTTGTCTCTAATTTCTCCTCCATTCATTGTAAATCCATTGAACATTGGAAGTGATACTCCTCCTCCTCCGGCAGCAGTATTATTATGGATTTCTCCTCCATTCATTGTAAGTGATCCGCTTACTCCACCACCACCAAAACGAGCAGTATTATTGTGGATTTCTCCTCCATTCATTATAAATGTTCCAACGTCTACATGTACTCCTCCTCCATCGCCGATAGGTCCAGCACCGCCAATTAGTACCAGAAACAGTATTATTATGGATTTCTCCTCCATTCATTGTGAAAATTCCTCCAAACACACGTACTCCGCCACCCCAACCGGTAGCAATGTTGTCTCTGATTTCTCCTCCGTTCATTGTAAATGTACCACCGACCATATCCACTCCGCCACCGACAGTAGCAGTGTTTCCACTGATTATTCCTCCGTTCATTGTAAAGTTTCCTGATGTTATAACGCGCGCATTTACTATTGCACCATCTTCTATATACAGTATTCCTCCAGCTTGAACAGTTATATCTCCAGTAACAACTGCTCCTGCTACTATTTCTACTGTCTCTCCATTTGCAACTGTAATAGCGCCAGTTGGAAAGTCGATAGAAGTAAGTAGTGGCATTATTGGTATATAACCACCTAATTTTACTATTTCTTTATACTCCCATTTTTCTCTTTTTTCTTCATAAATATATTCTGCACCTTCTTCATCTTCTTTTATATTATTCTCCTCTTCATCACAATAGTAGGCACTATTACTCTGATCATCGTCCGTCATTATTTCTTCATATAGAGTTGCCAATACTGGTAAATTTACAGTTAGTAACATTACTACTGCTATTATTCCTGCTGCCCTTTGCATTCCCAACTCTAATTTGTTCTTCTTTGCTTTATCTATTAGATATATTAATCCTATACACATCGCTATTATCATTATCGCTATAAAATGAAAAGTATTCATATCCATCATTTCTCCTTTAATTGATTCAAAGTTCGCCTTTGAATTTACTCTTTCTATATAAATCGTACTATTATTTATAAACAATGTAAATGGAAATAACTGTTTAAACGCTTCCATCGCAAAAGTTTGGACAGTTTCTCCTTAGGGATATGTACTTTCCTTTTTAGCTCCTTCCTAATATTAAACTTCTATTACAATTTCATTTCATTCTACCCATTTAAAGTGCTTTCTTACGCATCATTACTTTTCGAACACTCTTTTCCACATGAAAAAAGAACATACTTTTTAAAATATGTTCTTACTATTTCATTTCTATTATTCTTCCATTACTCTTGCTCTCACTATTATTCTTTGCCTGCTGTCGTTTGTACATGTTATTAATGTTATCTCTCTAGTTCCTTCTTCACGTGGGTGTACTACCCACACATCGTTTCTATTTACTATGTATTGGTCAAACACTTCATATATCAATGTTCTACCCGTCAAGTCTGTAATCTCTATTACATCTCCATTATTTAATCTTGAAATTCTACTGAAAAATCTATGATTTCTATAATTATGTGCTGCTATACTAAGGTTCCCAATCTCGTTTGGATTTGGTCCCCAGAATCTAGTTGGCGATTTTTCAAGTAACTCATATGTTGTAACTGAAAGTATCGGATAAGTTATATTGAGTGAAGGTATGCTTATTGTTCCTATTGCATAATATACTGTTCCATCTCTCGCTACATGTTTTTCAATATGTGGCATTATTACTTCTTCTATTTCTTGCACTACCACTTCTCTTGTTGCTTGTCTGTCAGCATTTAATACTACTACTATCGGTTCTTGAGTTACTGTTCTTCTTTGTGTAGTAGGTTCTGCAAATTCCATACCTGCTAATATGTCTCTTGAAAGTTCTGCCATCCTGTTTCTATCATATTCTGCATATATCCCATACGAAGATAAAACAACAAACAAAAAGATACAGATAAAAAAGCATGCTTTAGAAAGCTTAGCTTTTCTCTTCATAGCTCTTGTTACATATAGTTTTTCTTGAATGAGAATCTGATTCATCTTTTGTTTGACTCCTTTTCTTCAAAATTGGTATACTCCACGTTATTATTTTATCACATCATTTTTAACATTTCAACAACTTCTTCTATGGATTTTTTTGGAGTAGAAGCTCCAGCCATAACCCCTATCTTGGCAAATCCTTTTAACTCTTCACTTTTAAGCTCTTCCTTTGTTTCTACATGCACACAGTTTTTACAATATTTTTTTGCAACTTCATATAGCTTCGTCACATTCGAACTAGTCTTTCCTCCTATAATAATCATATATTCTACTTGCTCAGCTATAGTTTTGGTTTCCTCTTGCCTTGCCCTTGTTGCTTCGCATATAGTATTTGTTATCTCTAAATTTGCATTGCTATCCACATTCTTTTTAATCTCATCCACTATTTCATCAAACTTTCGAACACTAAAAGTTGTTTGAGAAATAACTGCGAGCTGACTTTTATCCGATTCTTTAAATTCTGAAATAGCATTTTCTATGTCACTCGCACTTTCTATTATATTTGATGTATCTCCACAATTACTAATCGTTCCGAATAGTTTCTGGATGACCTATTTTTCCTACAAGAAATATGTAGTACCCCTTGTTTGCATATTCTTCTGCTATTTTATGAACTTTTAAAACTTTAGGACATGTTAAATCAATTAATCTAATATTTCTTTTTCTAGCTTCTTCATATATCTCTTTCGGAATACCATGTGCTCTAATTATTAATCTGTCAATTCCTTTCGGGATTTCATCTAAGCTATTTACTATTCTAAGTCCTTGCTCTTCTAATTCCTCTACTACTTGTGGATTATTGGCTAAATCCCCTAAACAATATGTTTCTTCATTTGTCTTACATTCTTCTTCCGCTTTTTTTACAGAATTTGCTATGCCAAAGCAAAATCCTGCTGTTTTGCCAAGTAATATTTCCATGTTTCTCCTCCATTTTTCTCTTTTTATTCATTAATTAACTTTAATATTTCTTCTTTCAAAACTTCTACCATCTTTTCTTCTCTCACTTTTTGGACAATTTCACCTTTCTTAAATAGAAGTCCTTCACCTTTTCCTCCAGCAATCCCTATATCTGCATGCTTAGCTTCTTCAGGTCCATTGACCGCACATCCCATTATTGCCACAGTTATATCACCTTTTATTGTACTTAAGAAATCTTCTATTTCATTTGCAATTGGAATTAAATCATATTGTATTCTTCCACATGTTGGACATGCTATCAGTGTTGGCACACCTTTATATAGTGAACAGTTCTTTAATATCTCTTTTGCTACTTTTATTTCTTTTACCGGTTCACTAGACAACGAAACTCTCATTGTGCTCCCTATTCCTTGTCTTAGTAGTATCCCTAACCCTATGCTAGAAGCTATAGTTCCTCCAAATTCTGTTCCGCTATGTGTAACTCCTAAATGTAACGGATAGTTAAAGATCTCTGCTGCTTTTTCATTTGCTTCAATACATAAATCTACATTAGATGCCTTTAAGGATATTTCTATATCATAGAATTCTAGCGCTTCTAGAATTTCTACATGTCTTTTTGCACTCTCTACCATTGCATCCGCTACTCTGCCCTCATGTTTTTCAATCATGTCTTTTGGAAGAGAGCCTCCATTTACTCCTATTCTAATTGATATGTTATTTGTTCTACATTTATCTACTACTGCTCTTACTCTCTCGGCTGACCCAATATTCCCTGGATTAATTCTAATCTGATCGGCTCCGCTATCAAGTGCCTCTAACGCAATTTTATAATCAAAATGTATATCTGCAACTATTGGTATCTGCACTCGCTTCTTTATTTCTTCAATTGCTCTGGCATCTTCTACATCCAAACAAGCTACTCTGGCAATTTCGCAACCTACCGCTTCTAAGTCTAATATTTGTTTCACTGTTTTATCTATATCTTTTGTCAGTGTATTAGTCATGGATTGTATAACTACTTTGTCATTTCCTCCAACTTGTACATTCCCAACTAGTATCTTTCTTGTTTCTTCTCTTTTAATCATTTTTCGCCTCCTACTTAAGACTCTTATGCTAGCATTAAAAGTATATAACAATAATTAGTTTAGTACAATATATTTCTCTTAGCCCATCGCTTAAGTATGATTATCTTGATATAAGTTCCCCTAGCATTTTCTTTACTTTTTGTAGAAATATGTTGTATAATAAATATAGATATTTAATACGAATTTGATAGATTGGAGTGATATATATGGGTGATGATGGAGTTAATTCTATGAACCCACTTCTTAATTTTACTGATGATGGCTCTGCCTCTTCGAAACAGTTATTAATGAAGTTGCATCAAGATTACCAAAACTTACTTTCTAATTATAAAGAATCTCTTGATGAGAAATATAAGCGTGAAACAGACAGAAATAAAAGGGATCGCCAAATTAATCAAGAAATGGAAGATTTTCAAAGCATGATAGAGGCTCAGTTCTTTCCTCAAGTTGTAGCACTGCAAAAGAAAATACGCCAAGAAGAGCTTTCTGGTCGTTCAAAAGGCGCTAAAGGAAATCAAAAAGAGGATCCTAAAAAAGGCAAAAAAGATGGTAAAGATAAAAAAGACCGAAAAGATATGACTCAAAAGGAAAAAGATGAAGATCTTACTAATAGACTTCAAGGTAATAAAAAAGAGGACGGAAAAAAACCTGAAGAAAAGAAAGCTGATAAAGACGATAAAAATAAGCCTGTAGACATTAAAAAAGAACCTAAACCAAAATCTAATAAGCAAGTTCTAATAGAAAAATTAGAACAATCAGACCCTGAAATGAGTGTGCAGAGTGAAATCGTAGCTCAACTTGGAGAAGATAAAGCTAATGATCTAGATAATCTAAATGATGAAGACAAAAAGATTTTAAGTTCCATAATTAAGAAAAAATTTGATTATGCATATTATAAATCTGCTCAGAGGGATAATCCAGGTTACTTATTCCTATACTTTCATAATATCTATCCTACTTTAGCTAAATTATGTACTGATGAGCATTTATCATCTATGTCTACTGCTTCAGCAAGGTACTCTAATGAAAGTGGCTATCACGTTTCAAAACTGCCTTCAACAATTGAAGCTTTAAGAAGTAGTCCTGATTTTAAAAATTTATCTCCAAGAGAAAAAATGGTTTGTGCAATAGGTATTCTCTCCAAAGAATTAAAGGACTTAAGTTTAAGCCAAGCAAACATTTTCAGTAATTTCGCAAAAACAACTTTGGCTAAAACATCTCTAGATGACGTTGGTAAGCATGGTTATTATGGTGATAATTATGATGTTGATGTCCCAATGGCTGCATTAAATGAAGTGCCACAGCCAGTTCCAGCACCTGAGACTGCTGAGTCTGAAATAGTTGTTGTAGAAGATAAAGTTGCTGAAGCTACTGAAAACGAAGTAGCACATCCAGTTCCAACACCTGAGACTACTGGGGCTGAAATAGTTGTCGGCGAAGATAAAACCGCTAAAACTATTGATGTAGTCCCACATCAAGAAGCAGCAGTAGTAGTTCCGACTACAGTTTCAACAATTGGTGTAGAGCAACCTACAGAAGACCAATCTTTGCAAGTTGTAGCAAGAGAGGAATCCGATGACACAGAAACTTCTACTCTACTCGAGGAAAAAACTGTGTTTCATGAAGTAGCAGATGAGGTGTTAGAAGATATACGTTTTAGTGTTCTCCCTCAGGCACCTAATGCATCTGGTATATATAATGAGTATGCTTTTGAAGAGGAGCAAGAATTTGATAATGCTCTTGCAGTACTTCCTGCGGATAGACCAACTCCACCTGCAAAAATATATATTATGGATGAGGACACTCCTGTTGAAACTACAGACTCTATTACCACTTTTCATTCATGGGTACAAGATCTAACTAACCCTAATGCTGAAAAGAAAACTGCTGAGCAATATGTTGCAGCTATTAAATCTCAAAGTCCATCTGGAGGTTCTGAAGGTACAATTACTGCTCCAGTTATAGAATCTGAAGAAATATCAGATTCACATATAAATGAAGAACCTATTGCACCAGAATACGAACATGAATTATAAACAGAACTTGTAACGCTTACCTGAATAATGCACAGCTACAGCATAACTTATCTCTACGCATTTAAATGCTAGTTCTAAGAAAAATTGACTTCATCAATTGGCAGCGTTATAATTATACATATATTTAAGAATGGAGGACAAACATGGAGATGACAAAAGTATATACTGGAAAAACAAAGGATGTATACAAACTAACTGATGGAAATTATTTATTAAAATTTAAAGATGATGTAACAGTAGATGAGGATGGAAATTTTGATCCTGGTGCAAATAATACTGGTCTTAAGATAGACGGTGTAGGTGCTGCTGGGTTAAGGGTTTCAAAATTTTTCTTTGAAAAGCTAAAAGAAAAAAATATTAAAACACATTATATAAATTGTGATTTAGAAAATGCCACTATGACTGTAACACCTGCTGAAGCTTTTGGAAAAGGATTAGAAGTTATATTAAGATATAAAGCAGTCCGGTAGCTTTATAAAAAGATATGGTGACTATATTGAAGAAGGTTCTGACCTTGATAGTTATGTAGAAATAACTCTAAAAGACGACCAAAGAGGTGACCCTTTTATCAGTAAAGATACCTTAAACATATTAGGTATTTTATCGGAAGTTGAATATGATACATTAGTGCAATCTACTAAAGAAATATCAGCAATCGTGAAAGACGAATTATCAAAAAAAGGATTAGAACTATATGATATTAAATTAGAATTTGGTAGATCAAATGGAGAAATTGTTTTAATGGACGAAATTTCAGGCGGAAACATGAGAGCATACAAAGCTGGAATAAATATAAAGCCACTGGAAATTGAAAAGATATTATTAAGTTAAATCATATTGTGAATTGTAAATATTTTGAAAAAATCTTTACAATTGTAGAAATACATAGTATACTATTAACAGCTTAAAATAAGCAAAGTAATTTTATTAGCGCTTCATTAGTTGAAGCTAAAAAAAGACTAGAGCCGTTACTCTAGTCTTTTTCCTTAGTCCTTGTCATCTGCTATACATATGTATACAATAACAAGTGCTAGTAATTTTATTAGCTTTTTCATTAGTAAAAGCTTCCTCCTTTCTACCCTTAAGTGAAAGGTTTTGCCATTATATCTCATTATAATATATAAATTTTGTAACTTTTTGCGATTTTTTGGTAATTTTTAATGTTTATATATTTCGCCAATATCTTTCCTGTAATGAAGTTTAGGATCAATATTCCCTTCCATTGCACTATATGCTTTTGCTTTTGCTTCTTCTAACGTATCTGCTGATGTCATAACTGCGAATAGTCTAGAATTACTTACTGATACATATGTATTTCCTTCCACTCTTTTTGTTCCTGCAAAATATATTTTAGCACCTTTGTCTAGTATTGCTTCTGTATTAAGAGTAAATACACATGGTTCATTATTTTCTCTCATCGCATAGTCCGGACTAACTACATATACTACAAAAGTACATTCTTTTTTAAATTTACAATTTTCTTCTGTAAGAGTTCCTTCTGAGATATGTTCTATTACTTCTGTAAAAGGATTCTCTAACAAGTTTAAAACGTTTATTGACTCTGGGTCTCCAAATCTTGCATTGAATTCTATAAACTTAATTCCATCTGCACACTTGAAGAATCCACCATATATTACTCCTTTAAATTCTAAAGAGTCTCTATTAACGTACTCTACTGTTTTTTTCATTAAATCTGTGCACTCATCTATATCTGACTCCGTCAAGAAAGGAAGCAATCCATTTGCAAAACTTATCGTCCCCATTCCTCCAGTTCCAGGTCCTTTGTCTCCATCGAGTCTATATGGGTAATCAAATGTTGTAGGTGTAATAACTAAATTCTTTCCATCAGTTAAAGCCATTACTGTAAATTCTTCACCCTGTACTTTATCTTGAATGATAACATTACCAGCTGCTTTTAGTAAGCCTATCGCATATTCGTATCCCTCTTCCTTAGATGCAAAGTGAACTCCTCCTACTTTTACACCCTTTCCTCCTGTTAGCCCTTCTGGCTTAACAACAAATTCGGCTTCACTATATGTATCAACAATTCTTTTAAGTGTTTCTTCATCTGTTACATTATAGTTTTTTATTATCATTTCTGGTGCTAGTTGCTCTACTATATCCAGAGCGTATGTTTTTTTCCATTCTATTTTTGCCCCCTCAGATGTTGCTCCAAATGTTGTTAACCCTTCTTCCATCGCAAGATCATTTAATCCGTCTTGTTGTAAATTATCACTGCTGATTACGCAAACTTCAAGATCATTTTCTCTTATGAAATTTCTAACTATTTCTTTATCAAAAGGATCTCCTACAATATATTTTCCTCCTGATTTTTGAATGCTATCCACTATTGAAGGATTTTCATGTGGCAATACCGCATATAAGCTATATCCTTTACTTATAAATTCTGCCATCGCAGCTTCTCGTCCATTATTTCCTAGTAATAAACATTTTTTCATGATATCACTTCCCCTTTTATCCTTACTTCTTATTATAATTCAATTATTTCATGTGCACCGTTTACAATATTAACTGCTTCTTCTGCTGTGTTTGCATATGCTGTTAAGTGTCCCATTTTTCTGCCTTTTTTAGTTTCTTTTTTTCCATAGAAGTGCATCTGTAAAGTATCAAATTTTGCATAAGCTTCTTCTAATCCTAATAACTCTACCATTCCATCTCTTGTTCCTAAAATATTTTTCATTGCAGTAGGTTTTATTAACTCGGTACTTCCAAGCGGTAGTCCCATTACTGCCCTTACATGATTTTCAAATTGATTCGCAAAACATCCTTCAATCGTGTAATGTCCCGAATTGTGTGGTCTTGGTGCAATTTCATTTATATATATTTGATCATCTTCTGTTATGAACATCTCAACGCAGAATGTTCCTACTCCTTCGAATATGCTCATAACTTTGTCAGCAACGTCCATTCCATTTTGTGTAGCTTTGCTTGATATATTTGCAGGAACTGATGTAACATCTAATATGCTATTTTTATGTGCATTTTCAGCTACAGGATATATAACTCTTTTTCCATCTATTCCTCTACATGCTATAACTGAAATTTCCTTTGTAAATGGCACAAATTCTTCAACCATAAGCTCAATTTTTCCGGCTACCCAGTGCTTCATATGCTGAAGGTACATCTGCCTCAGAATCTATCTTTGCATTTCCTTTTCCATCATATCCACCAGTTCTCGCTTTTAACATCATTGGATAACCAAATTCATTTGCTGCCATTAATATATCTTCTTGACTCACTACTTCCTTAAATCTTGGAACGCGAGTCCCCGCTTCTTTAAGAGCTTGCTTTTGTGTATATTTATCTTGAATTATTTTTAAACTTTTAACAGATGGATATATTGCATATCCTTTATCTTCTAACTTTTGAAGCGCATCTGCGTTTATATGTTCAAACTCATATGTAATTACATCTACTCTGTCAGCAAGATCAAAAATTGCCTTTTCATCTCCAAAATCTGCAACTATATGCTCATCTGAAATACTATGTGATGGACAATCTTCAGATGGATCTAATGTAACAACATACATTCCGGAGTCGCTTTGCTTCAAGTATCATCATTTTTCCTAGTTGTCCGCCACCTAATATTCCTATCTTTTTATCTAAAATACTCATTTATTCTCTCCTTATTATTTCCCTAAATATCTTTCAAATCCAATGTTTTCTAATTCCGTAGCTTTAGCTATTACTTCCTCCGCTAACTCATTCTTGTATGATTCAACTCTACCATATACTTCCTCATTGAATGCTCCTATCATTTGTGCCGCAAATATTCCAGCATTTTTTGCTCCATTTATTGCCATAGTCGCAACAGGTATTCCTCCTGGCATTTGTACAATCGAATATAACGAATCTACACCACTTAATGTAGATGTTTTAATTGGAACTCCTATAACAGGTATGCCCGTAATAGATGCAACCATACCAGGCAAATGTGCAGAGCCGCCTGCTCCAGCTATGATGGCTTTAAATCCATTTTCCTTTGCATTGTTGGCAAATTCATACATTCTTTTCGGTGTTCTGTGTGCAGATACAACTGTCAGTTCATATTTTATTCCGAAAAATTCTAACATCTCTGCCGCTTCTTTCATAACTCCTAAATCAGAGTCACTCCCCATAATAATTCCTACTTTTCCTTCCATTTCACATCCCCTTTTTCTTTACTTTCTTTGATATCATTCTATCAACATTTCTTACGGAATTCAAGGAAAAGCAGGAAAAAAATCCATAAAAGGACATAAAAAAATACACCAACAGACATTATTTTTTCTAATGTTTGATGGCGCTTTTTATTTGATTGAATTAATGATTAGTAATTACTAGTACAGTTTCTAATTTTGCAAAATTCACTGCTGTTTCTACTATTGCATATCTATCAATAATGTTTCTTGTTTCTCTTACTTCAGTTATAGTTCCTATTCTCAATCCTTTTGGATATACTTCTCCGCAAGCCCGATGTTTCTATGTTGTCACCTACAATAAGCTCTGTATCTGTAGGAATATGCATTAATCTTATATTCCTGTCATTACCTAACATTCCTCTTGTTATAACCGTATCTCTTGATGTAGATATCCTAGCACTTACACTGCTAGCAGGATCAATTATTGGAGCAACTTTAGCTGTATTGTTTGTAGATGATAATACAACTCCAACTAATCCTTCTCCTGAAATTACTGGCATATTAGCATGCACTCCTTGATCCGTTCCTACATTGATTATAATTGTTTCACTTAAGTTTGTTATATTCTTATTAATAACATGTGCTGCTACAGTCTCATATTCTTGAAACATCTCAATCATATCGTTATATGCTCTTAAAATTGCATTCTCTGCTCTTACTATTTCTAACTTGCTTAGTTCTTCTTGAAGTTCTCTATTTCTTGCTTGTAAATTTCTATTTTCTTCTCTTAAATTATTTACATCTTCAAAAAATGCTGTATTTCCGTTCCATTCTATTTCTAAGTGAAGTAATTCCATTTTGAATCGGCATCACAATCCTAGTAAATACATTCTCCGCTCCTGAAAACGCACCTGCTTCTAAATTAGTGACAATCACTAAAGTCGTAAGTATAATGATTGTTATTATTATTCCAATGACTCCGGTTCTTTTATTCTTTTCCATAATTTTTTAATGTGCTTTTTAAAACACATTAAATTACCTCCTTTTTCTTGCACTAACCAACGCAGTTTTTAATCTTTCTAAATCTTCTAAAGTTTTGTCTGTTCCTCTAACAACACATTCTAATGGGTTTTCTGCTACATATACTGGCATTCCTGTTTTTTGGCTAATCAGCTTGTCTAAATTTTTGAGCATGGCGCCTCCTCCAGCTAAAACAATTCCTTTCTCAGCTATATCAGATGCTAGCTCTGGCGGCGTTCTTTCTAACGTTGCTTTTACTATATCTACTATGTCTACTACAGAATCTCTTATTGCTTCTTCCATCTGGGTAGATGTTATTACAATATTTTTTGGCAATCCCGTTGTTAAATCTCTTCCTCTTATTGTCATTTCTTTTTCAGTCATGAGTGGTAAAGCACAAGCTATTTCTTTTTTTATTTCTTCTGCCGTTACATCTCCTATAGCTAGTCCCATTTCTTTTTTTATATAATCTATAATATCTTCTTGTAGTTCATCTCCTGCTGTTCTTGATGAATGACTTACTACTGTCCCTCCTAAAGAGATAACTGCAACTTCAGTGGTCCCCCCACCTATATCCACTATTATATTTCCAGTAGGTTCTGCTACATCTAAATTTGCTCCAATTGCTGCTGCCATTGGTTCTTCAATCAGATATACTTCTTTTGCCCCCGCTCTTAAAACCGCTTCTTCTACAGCTCTTTCTTCTACTTCTGTTATTCCTGAAGGTATTCCTACCACAACCCTAGGTTTTCCTGCTCTATATCTTTGGCATACTTTTGACACAATGTTTTTGAGCATTAATTGTGTCGCGGTAAAATCTGCTATTACACCATCTTTTAAAGGCTTTATTGCCTTTATTTGATCTGGTGTTCTTCCGAAGCATTTCTTTTGCTTCATGCCCGTGAGGCTAATATATCCCCTGTTCTCTTATTTATTGCTACTACTGAAGGTTCTTGTAGAACTACTCCTTTTCCCCTCAATGTTACTAAAGTATTAGCTGTACCTAAATCAATACCTATGTCTTTACTTTTTAATCCAAATAAACTCATTCTAAATTCTTTTTCCTTTCTTTGAATATGCTTTCGTACTCTCCATCACCTATTATTACGTGATCCAAGAGTTCTATTCCCATTATATTACTACTTTCATATATTCTATCTGTCACAAGGAAATCGCCACTACTTGGCTTCGGATCTCCGACTTGGGTGATTATGAATAAGTATTATCTTTGGTGCTCCGTATTTTTATCGCTTCTGCTAGTACATCTTTTGGTTCAATACATGTAAAATTTGAACCTCCGGATAGATATATCTATAATTTTTAGAACAATATTTTTACTATTCAAAATTATAACTTTTGCTATTTCTCTTTTTTCATATTGTAATTCTGACATAAATAGATTTGCAACATCTTCTGTAGTTCTAATTTCAATTTTCTTAGTAGAAATTGGCTTAGATATTCTTTTGGCCAATTCACATACAGTTTTTAGTTGTATTGCCTTTACTTTTCCTATTCCTTTTATTTTCATAAATTCTTCTATTGAAATATCTGTTAGAAACCTTAAATTGTCTTCACTTGAATTGTCTTTTAAATTTAAAATCTTTTGTGCTAAAGATATCGAAGTTTCATCTTTTGTTCCAGTTTTTATTATTATAGCCAAAAGTTCAGCATTCGATAAGTATTTTTCACCATATATTTCTAATTTTTCATATGGTCTTTCTGAGATTGGAAGCTCTTTCATCTTAACTGACATAAAAACAGTACCTTCTTCCTCTTGTTTCAGCCCCCCAATTTTAATTATATCGATAAAAAGTTAAAGCTTTATCATATTTTTCTATAAATAAATATAGCTAACCCCATTCCTATTATACTCGCAATATTTATTTTAAACATTACTCCAAATGTTATTGTTATTACACTTAAGTTTAATTCCACTGGCGGACCAAGTCCAAATTCCTGTCCATATGCTAACCACCATAAAAAATCCACATTAGATGCAATCTCACCAAGCAAACCTCCTATTACAATTCCTGCTAATAGGAATACTATTAATATCCATATATTTTTTTCTCTTGTAGCCATTAATTGTCCTCCTCTATTTACGATACTCTTGGTCTAATCTATCATATAACATTCCAAATTTCAACAACTTTTATGGCTTTTATAATGCCCAAGAGGGTGCTGCAAAACATAATGTTTTGTAGCACCCTCCGGTTAGGTCTTAACACTTTCGAGAGGTATTTCTTGGAGCATCTCACGGGGCAATAGAATCATCATGTGTAAATATTCTGAATCTACACTAACAATCATGAACCCTAATTCGCTTAAATCTTCTAACTGATACTGTCTAACTCCATCACTAAATATTTCAGTAATGTTGTCAGTCCATACGGCATAAGTGCCAACTACCGGCATATAATATGACGCATCAACTATCAATGTAAAGTATAATCTAAGCAAATACATCACATAGTAGAATTCTAGTTCTTGCTTGGCTTCCTCTGAAAGTAACGCTTCTCCTAAGAATTCTATATTCTCTACACCTTCTTCCCAGTCAAAAATCCGGTTAATTGCTTCTGAAGTCATCCACGGACTATCCATGATGTCCTGATAAATTCTACTTCTTTCATCAACTAGCCAGATAATTACTGAGGTAAATGCATTCACCTCTTCTTCTATTGTCTCCCCAAAAGAAGGGTTGTCGCCTGTAACAAATGACATGATCAGATCATACATTTCTTCTTGGGTCATAACTTCCCTTGCTTCCACGGCACCGCTGTTTCCTCTGCCACATGCGGCAAAAAACACCACTGTTATAACAAACAGTAATAGTGTTAATACCCGTACTTTTCTCATTTCTTTTCTCCTCTCGCGCATTGCTCATGCATTGCGCTACACATATTTATGATACTGAAGATGAAACTTTTCCAGCATATTGGTTTCCATAATTATACCATGTTCTTCCTCAACTGTAAAGATTTCATGCAAGTCGTGTCTACAGTGTTTGATGCAAAAAAGACTGCCTATCAGGCAATCTTTTTCAAACATTTTACTCCTTTGAAATCTTAGCTCCTAAACTATTTAATTTTTTGTCTATATTTACATATCCTCTTAGTATATGATCTATATTATCTACTTTAGTTTTTCCTTTTGCAGCTAATCCGGCAATAATCATAGCTGCACCTCCTCTTAGATCTGTAGATATTGTTTCTGAACCAGATAATCTTTTTACCCCTTTAATTATAACTTCATTTACTCCTTCTCTTTCTATTTTTGCTCCCATTTTATTTAGTTCATTTACATACTTAAATCTATTTTCAAATATGTTTTCTTCTATTTGTGATGTTCCCTTTGCCACACTAAGCATAGCTCCAAATATGGATTGCAGATCAGTTGGAAACCCTGGATACGGCATTGTTTTTATTTGTACTGCTTTCAACTTTTTTGGCGCATCTAGAAAAATAGTATCTTTCTCCTTTTCTATTTTACAACCTGCTTCTTGTAGCTTTGATATTACAGGTAATAAATGTTCTGGTGCTACATTATTTAATTTAACTCTTCCTCCTGTAATTGCCGCTGCACACAGTAATGTTCCTGTTTCTATTCGATCTGGCATTACATTATAGCTTACATTTTTTAATTCTTCTACTCCTTCAATTACAATTTTTTCTGTTCCTGCTCCCTCTATTTTAGCTCCCATCTTATTTAAAAACTTGGCTAAATCCTCTACTTCTGGTTCCATTGCAGCATTATGAATTATTGTTTCACCGTTTTGCTAATACTGCTGCCATCATAATGTTTTCTGTAGCTCCTACTGAAGGAAAATCTAAATATATTTCTGCTCCAGTTAGTTCCTCACATTTACATTTAATATATCCATCCTCTTTTTGAATGTCTACTCCTAGTTTCTCAAATCCCTTCAAATGTAGCTCTATCGGTCTTGCTCCTATATTGCATCCCCCCGGGTATGAAAATGTCGCCTCTTTAAATCTTCCTATTAGGGCTCCTGCAAATACCACTGTAGATCTCATTTTTTTCATTAGCTCTTCTGGTATTTCTTTTGTCTCTATCTTGCCTGAATTAATTACTATTTTAGTTTCCTTTTTGATTACTTTACATCCCAATCTTTCTAACACTTGCTTAGTTGTTTGTATGTCACTTATATTAGGCACATTATATAGTTTTGTAGTTTTTCCACTTAATATACTTGCTGCTAAAATTGGGAGTGACGCGTTTTTCGATCCAGATATTTCTACTTCTCCTTCTAGTTTTTTTCCCCCTTCAATTATGTATTTCATTTAAAAATCACCTTCTCTATTCAATAATATTTCATGTGATATATTATGAAAAGGAAACATAAAATGTGAAAAAACAGGCAAACGCCTGTCTTTTAGCTCTTTAATATATTCTTGCGGATAGACTTCATGGAATTCACCTATAACAATAAGCTTTGTGTATTATTCAGGTAAGCGTTCAAGCTACGCTTATATCTCAAAATTTATGCACTCTCTTAAAAAGAACCTATCTGTTTGTCCTGCAATATAGTCTATTATTGCAATCTTGATTTTATTTTCATCAGTTCCTTTCTCCATATGCTTCACGAATCTAAATAATGCTCTTTCAGATTTTGTCATCTCTTCTATCTCTTCTGGATATCTAAAAAATACTTCTACATATTTGTAGAATAACTTTTTCATCATTCTTTCTACGTCATCATAATTTCTGTTCGCTTCTTTAGATTGATAAATATTCGACATATTCCAATCTTTGAGCTTATTTAGGTTTTCAAAAACGGCTGAAGAAAATGCTATATATGGCTTATACATACTATTTATTATTACATCTCTTATCAATGTATCTACTATTTTTGAATTATTATTTCCTAAAACATTTATGATTTCTTCTGGCAAATCTTCTCTTTTAACACTTCCTACTATAATGGCATCTTCTATATCTCTACCAATATATGCAATAACATCAGATACCCTAACTACTGCTGCTTCTAATGTCATTGGTCTTATTTTTCTACTATAGTCCTTTATACTATATACACTCTCTAAGTCTCTTAGAAAATCTTCTTTAGTTTTATTTGGTTCATATACATATTTTCCTAACAAGAGTTCTCCATTATGGGCTAATATTCCATCTAATGTCTGAACAGTCATATTTCTTTTTTCTACATCTTTTAAAATTTTTACACTTTGAGCATTATGACAAAAATATCCTAGATTCTCTTCTTCACATATCTCATTTAAAATATTTTCTCCCTTATGTCCAAAAGGGCTATGTCCTAAGTCATGTCCTAAACTAACAGCCTCAATTAAATCTTCATTTAACTTTAAACTTCTCCCTATTGTTCTTGCAATTTTTGAAACTAGTTGTACATGTAGTGCTCTATGTGTAATATGGTCATTCTCCTCAAATGAATATACTTGCGTTTTGTCCATATATCTTGTATATCCGTGTAGAGTGTATAATTTTATCTATATCTCTAAAAAAATCTGCTCTAAAATCATCTTCTTTTTCCTGAGTCTCATTTATTAATATGGCATTTTCGGTTTTACACGCAAATTCTGATAACAACTCTTCACTTACTGTCATATTCTCTTTTGCTAACATTAATTCTTCCATAGATAATCTTCCTTTCTGGGTATATTCATACTATATCATAATCATAGAAAAATCACCATTTCATAATACTTCATGTGATTTATTATGACTTGGTGATATATATTTGCTCCTTATATGGTTACATACAACTTTCTTGTCTGCTTTTTCCAAATCCAAGTTTTTCCCACAGAGTTCTACTTGCTGCTCTTCTTCCCCTTTTTATCTTTTTCTCACGTGGTACTAACTGTATTTTTACTTCATAGAATAATACTCTTCTAACTTTAGTCCAAAAAGTAATTTTTGCAGGCAAGTTGTTTTTACAAGCTTGACATGATTGACACATCTTAACTTCTGAGTCCTTGATTTCTGTTTCTTTGAGTTCTATCTTTCCCATTTCTATTGCTTCTGCATCATTATCACTCAATTTGATTTCTATATCATTATCTTGTTGGTTTATATCTTCAGCCACTTCATTAAGTACTGGACTATCTAAATATACTATCTCATCTTCCCATTTTATTCCTATATCATATGGATTATATGAATTTATAACTTCGCTCATTGTGTTATATGGAGGAATACCAGAATTTGTTTCTTCTTCATCCCAATCTATACCTACATCATATGTTGTTGTAGGGTCATCCACCAAGTCAAGCAGTGGACTTCTAAAATTTATAATTTTCGAATCATCCCATCTTATTTCTATGTCCTGTAGGTCCATAGTTTCATCTGCTTCATTAAATGTCGGACTATCTAAATATACTATCTCATCTTCCCATTTTATTCCTATATCATATGGGTTATATGAATTTATAACTTCACTCATTGTGTTATATGGAGGAATACCAGAATTTGTTTCTTCTCCATCCCAATCCATAGCTATATCATATGTTGTTGCAGGATTTCTCCCCCAGACAAACAAAGGGTTCCTGAAATTTATAATTTTCGAATCATCCCATCTTATTCCTATATCATATAGGTCCATCATTTCAGGCACTACATTAAGTACAGGGTTGTCTACATGTACCATTTCATCTTCCCACTCTATTTCTGTGACATATGGATTTATAGCCAAGTGTATGGGTCTTATTACTCTTGCACCACTCATAACTGCTTCACCCCTTATTTCTAGCTTGAACAGCTTTCTTCCTTTGTATATCTCATACTATAAGCATTCTATCTCTATATTATATACTATAAAAGATCAGAACTTTCAACAAAAACACACATGTTTTGTATTATATTTTCGCGTCAGAGGTGTTACGATTCTATTACACTGAAAACCCGAACAATTCTGTAAAAAAATGTAATACAAATGTAATGGGATTGTAACAAAGCACGAAGAGCTTATAACTCAACAGTTCTACGCTTTGATTTGTCGTGTTTTGCCAATTCTATTGTTATGTGATATTGACTTTAATAAAACGTAACTATATATTTATTTGTGATAGTAATATTCTAGGGAATTTATACCCTAGAATCAAAATAAATGGAGATTTTATTTTTAAAACCAATCGTTCATTTATTAACAAAGGAGATGATATAATATGTCAAATTCAACTAGTGGTTCTGCTCAACGTCAAGAACTTGAATCTGCTCTGAATAGAGCTAGAGCAGAACATTCTCTTACACAATGTATAACTGATCGTTCTGGTAGAAATTTACACAGCAGAGACGCCTATGTTCAATCTGCCACAAATTTAAGAAATACTGAAGCAGCTCTTTTAAATTATGATCGTGCAGCAGTTAATCCAGGAGGTCATGGAGTTCCTCATTCAGAACAACACGCTGCTCTTACGAATCAATTACGTATTGCTGAAAGAGATTATGCCGTTGCTTATAATACTGTTCACTCCACTACTTGGAGGCCGGGTGCACTTTCAGGACATAATAATTTTACTTTTCGAGGTGCATATCAAAATGCTAACAATGCACTTGTAAATGCCCAACGAGATCTTCTAAATTATGAGATTGAGCAATTACGAACTCTTAATAATGAAAGATATAGTTCTGGTCAACAGACTCAGGCACCAACAACTTATACTCCAACTACCCAAAGACAACTTGAAAATAGAGTGCAAGAACTTCAACAAGTATATGATAATACTCAAACTATGAACGATTTGTCTGGTAATAATAGAAATAGTAGAGATGCTTATGTCTCAGCTGCTACTAACTTAAGAAATGCTCAGCTTGAACTTTACGGCCATAGACTTGGAGAAGCTAATCCTAATAACATTGAACTTCCTAATCCAAGCCGTACAGAGAACACTCTTTATCAGAACATGAGAGAGGCGCAACTAGCTTACGATGCCGCTCGTAATACTGTTCATGATACTAGCTTTTGGGGACTTTCTGGGCACAATCAAAAAGATGCTCGAGAAGCATATTACCAAGCTAGCAATAGATTAGCGGAAGCTCAATCAGCTTTTTACAATTACCGAATAGAATCAGTTAGCACTTTCGTCGCAGCTAACGATGATCGTATCGTGTATACTGGTGGTAGTGCTTATATGGGAAATCCTTCTGACCCCGGTTATAATGGTGGTTCAGGTGTTGCTGGAATTTCTCCTACTCACACAGGTGACCGTGTGGAATGGTTAGAGCTATATAGACAGGCTGCTGCTTTAGAACAAAGAAAATATGAACTTCTTTCCGCATTAGACGAAATTTATACTATAACAGATGAGGGGTTTATGCCTATTCTACAAGGCACAGCTCTTGGACGTGAAATACAAGGATGGATGAATCGTATTCAAAGTGATAAGTTGCACGCAGGTCAATATACCGAAGCAGCTGTAACATTTATACGTGAACGATTAGAAGAATCCAGAGTTGCTTTCGAAGTTACTCAAGATGAAATTACGTCTAATATTGAAAGTAATATCGCAAATATAACATGGGCAGACTAAATTTTATTTAATTTAAAAAAGAAAAGAGGGGATTAATATGATGGATGGAGAATTTCTTCCAAGCAATGAGCAAATTGCCAGACTGAGGGAGACTATAGAACGTTTGACTCCAAGAATAGACGCAGTAAAACAAATTAGCGGTTCTTTTAGTTATGTTGGTAATTGGCAATTGAATGATGGACGAACAGGAGGCAATAGGGGTTTAATCGTCCAAGCTTGGGGGCAAGACCCTGCAGGTCAAAGTATAATACGAGAGCTTGATAGAATTTATGAGAATCTAGTAAGGCTTATTGAAGATATGAGAAAAACAAATGTTGCTGTAGAAAATTTATCACAGTATGCTTATATGAACAACCAATATACAGGTGCGTTAAACTAGTTGCTATTTTAAGATAGTAGATTAGTATAATTGTCACTATAATTCTAATGTTTATAATATTTAAGTATAAATTTTAAATGATGAAAGGAGGAAACTAATATGTCAGAAATCGTATTAACCAACGAAGAAATTACTGATGTGCGTGCAATCCAACAAGAGGCATCACCAATTCCATCTCAATTACGTGAATGTTGTGATCGTTATAGATATGTTGCTAACGGTCCTATTATGTCTTCATGGGGAACAGTAGAAGCAGGAGCTGCTTGTATAAGAAGAATTAATGCTCTTGATAAAAACCTTACTACCTTAGCTAATTCTATAGCTTCTACTACTACTTCTGTAGACTTATTATTACAACGTTCTGAAATAAGCAACAATAAACAAATATAATTTTTAAAAAAAGGAGGAAGAGAAATGGCTTTAAATGGTAGAGTAGAGTGGTTGGCATTACAACAGCAAAAAAATACTTTAGAACAATGTATGCAAGAATGTGACCAAATTCTAAGAAATTTAGATATAATTGCACAAAGATATGACACTCGCTTAGGAACTACACATGTAGGTGGACAGATAAGAACTTGGAGAGGTCATCTAGAAACATGTAGAAGCGAAGCTTATACTCGTTGTACAGAAATGATAACTTTTATTGATGAGAGACTAAAAGAATCACAAACAGCATTTGGAATCACTCAAGATGAAATTGCACAAATTACTAATAATACAACTATTTCTTGGTAATCAAGTTTATCTAAAAAAAGATGCATACGCATCTTTTTTTATACTTTATCTACAATAATATAATATCTGAACTATTTTTAATATCTGATTCGCTTACAGTTAAATTTATATCATAACATTTTCCCGTAGCTTTATTGTATAACTCTGGTAATTTATTTGGGGTATACTGTCCTCCACTAAACTCGTTAACGGCTTTTACTAATAACCCAATCACAGTATGAATTTTTTTATTTGGTGGTATCCATACCTCATATTCTTCTTCAAGCATTGGTACATATAATTTTATTAAGATTTTATTCACTCTTCTTCACCTTCCTCTTGCATTTCTAAAAGTTTTACTAGAAGTATTTTCCCTTTATTAATTACATATCCAAAATTGTTTCCTATATTTCCTGGCACTCTTCCTGTCGTTTGCTCTATCTTGATCAAGAATTGTTCAGAAATACCATTTCCTACCCATATACCCTCATCGCTTTTAATGCAATTCTTATACCAGTCAGAATGTTCATGGTTTTTTAGTTTGCCGACACTCTCTACAATAATGAAAGTATAATTTCCTAAACTCTTTGCTTTTTTTAGCGTCAGGATAAAATCTAATCCTTGCTCTTGCATATTATTTACGAATCTATCTACCCCTACGATCATACATACTGATTGAGATTTCTCCGAAGCTGTTTCTTCATTTTCAGTAGCAGTCTCATCTAAGTTATATAATATGTTATTAACAAAATCTGCGGCCATCTGTTTATAGTTGCTTCCTTCTGGAGATAGTCCTTCGGCATCTAATATAGTAAGCTCTACGTTTTCTAGTCCTTGAATTTGAGTTCCTATCTTAAGAGCAAATTCAGCTGCTTCTTCTATACTTTTAGAAGAAATAAGATGCATAAATCCTTTTGTATAATCATATGTTCTGATATTAAGATTATTTTTAGTTATACCAATTGGCACCGAACCTAGTCCAGTTAGCGCTGGCTTCACATATTCATATGTTACCAATGATGGTAATATAGGAATAGGCATTGCTTTTACTGGATTCTTCTCTTTTATTTCTTCTATAACTTCTCTTATATGTTCATTCCACTTTTCTGTTTCACAGATTTTAGCTGTTTGGAATTCATATACGTCTTCTAACTTAATTAATCCTCTTCCAAATACACTAGACGGTCTTTTCTTTCCGGACTCCTTCTAAGATTGAAATAAAGTCATCTTGATTATTTAATTGCAAAGCTATTTTTTGCTTGAAATTTTGTGCCATTCTATATCTAATTGCTCCAGATGTGCTGGCAGTAAATATAAATTTAATACCATATTTTGTAGCTTCCCTTGTTAACATCATAAGGATGTCTTCATACTTGTCACCATGGTTTTCAGAAAATGCTTCGAAGTTATTTATAACTACTATAATTTCTGGCATTGGTTCATCGCTTGTTTTGATATATAAACCATAGTCTCCGTTATATTCTGAAAGAGCATCTTTTCTCTTTTTAATCTCTTTTTCTATCATTTCAAAAAGTCTATTTATCTTTTCAGTATCATTTATATAGACAACATCTCCCACATGTGGGCAATCTCCGAATATTTTTAGTGATTCTGTACCAAAATCTAATAAATATAACTGAGCTTCTTCAGAACTATGGTTTGTTACTATATCATACACAATAGTACTTAATAAGTTTTCTTTACCACTTTCTGCATTTCCAAAGACAACAACATTTCCTTCACTAGAAAGCGGAAGTGTTAACACTCCTTGGCGCTGATTAAACGGATCATCATATTCACCAATTACAGGATTTATATTTTTCCCTTTAGTCTTAACTTCATATTTCTTTCTTATATCTTCAATATATATTGTATCTGGGATTCTATCTAACCATAGCTGATTTACTTTTATCTCTTCTTGGCTTGATAACTCATGTAAGTATCTAACAACATTTGTCAGCTGATCACCACTACTCTGTACTACTTCCTGTACTGCTTCATCTACTTTTTTTATTATCTTTCCAGTATTAGATATAAATTGAAGAGAAGTATCTACCTTCTTTTTAACGACATCAGAAGGATAGTACTTTGCTCCTGCCCATGCAGACTGCCCTAAGACAAAAAACTCATCATTTCCGTGCTTGCAAATAAAATCTACCTGCTTCTTTTAAGAATGCTGCATCTGACCTTCCAATTATGTCATTACTATCTGATTTATCTTGAACTTTTAAACATATACCAAACTTACTATTGCTACGAATTTGATCATTTACAACCCCTGCTGGCTTTTGCGTAGCAAGGATAAGATGTATTCCTAAACTACGTCCTATTCTGGCAACTCTAATTAACTCTTCCATAAACTCAGGTTGTTGCGTTTTAAGCTCAGCAAACTCGTCACAGATAATGAATAAATGTGAAACTGGCTCATCTATGACACCTTCATGATATAGCTTTTGATATTTATAAATATCTATAGCTCCCTCATCTGTTTTTTCTCTAGCTACATTAAAAATATTCTGTCTTCTTCTTAGCTCACTTTGTATAGAAGTTAAAGATCTATTTAATTCAACTGTATCTATGTTGGTAATTGTTCCTACTAAATGTGGTAGCTTTGTATTTCCTTTTTTGAATGCACCCGCTAGTCCTCCACCTTTATAATCTATTAATACAAATGTTACATCGTCTGGATGATAGTTTACTGCTAATGATAATATGTACGTAACAATGAATTCACTTTTCCCAGAACCTGTAGTACCAGCGATTAGACCATGTGGTCCATGCATTTTTTCGTGAATATCAAACATTACAGCCATGCCTGAAGTATCAACCCCTAATGGCGCTTGCAATGATAAAGTGGAATCGTTTGATCTCCATCTATCTAATGAGTTTAATTGTTCTATACGACCAGCATCATACATTTCCATAAAAGTATATTGCTGTGGTAATGAAAAGTTTCCATTACTATATTTAATCGGGATATTTGCAACTGTATTTGTTGTTTTCTCAAAACAAATATCTTTGTTTACATCCGCAACAAAGTGCTTCTGATTCTTAGAAAAGCCTTCACTCTCGAATATAACACCTATTTCATCTTCAAGTTTAATAAATGTTTTACATTCATTTGGTAGCTTCATAAAGTTACTACTAATGAATAAAACACTAAAACCTAAATTATTTTTTGACTGTAATACTTCTGACATTATCTTTAAATTTTCTACTTTTTTGTAATCATCTGTGATAATCAAATAGTATGGCGCAAATGATTTATAGTCCATTTCTCGTTTGCTATCCTCTTTAGGAAGTCTGTTTTGCAAAGTCTCTCCTAAATACATTGATATTTCTTGCATATCATGATAGCTATCAGCAAAGAAGCGAAAGTCTTTTGCATCACTCCAAGTATGTGGTAATTTTTTTACATAATCCCATTGTTTTTCTTTGTTATCATTTATCAAAAATACAAGTTTTAAATCTTCTGGGCTATGGAAAGTAATTAATTGCATAATTAAAGATTTTACATAGTCTTCTAATGGTGCTTTATTTTTATGGGCCATAAGTGCACAAATATGTTTTTCGGCTAATGAAAGTGTTATTGGAACTTTTCTTAATATTTTAGACTTGTTCCCAAACTCCTTTACTAGGTCCATTAGATTATCTTCATCCATTACAAAATCAGACTCTGGATATTGAACTGTAGCTTCTATAGGTATATCTCCATTCCCTGTCTTTATTGTTAAGAAATCATGTTCCTCTATTTTTCTTTCCCACAGTCTTCTGTCTTTTGATAAGACTAATCTTTGACAATCTTCTGCAGATAAGTAGTTAGTAATTAGTATACTTCTTTGTGTTTCCATGATTTCATCTATTAAGTCAGACTTAGACTCAATATATTCACTATACTTTTGTTGACGTTTTGCTTCATATCTTCTTTTTTTCTTGTTCTGATACGACCTATTAAATATCGGCATCATCAACATACCAAAAAGCATACCAATTCCCATGATCATTTGTGGAAGTACTTGTCCTACTGCTGCTGTCCCAGAAATCAGTCCACTAATAGATGTAAAAAGCATGAACATTGACATCGTACCCATCGCTAACATTGGAAGCATCATAATTATTAATGGCATCTGTTCCGCATTTTGCTTTTGAGGTGGCCCGTCTACTTTAACTTGTACGTGCTCAACCTGATTAGTTAGCCTTGGAGCTCTGGAGAAATAGTCTTCTTCGTCTTCATTCTCCAAATCAATATCACTCTCAGGAGTTAAATCTAAAAAATTTTCTTCATTTTCGATAAGTGTAAAAGCATGATTAGCATAATGCAGTCTGTCAAATGGGTTGTTTACAAATAGGCTATTCCCCATCATTATAATTCTTAACCCCATCACATATATTACATCTCCATTATCTATTTGCTTTGAAATAATTGGCTCATTATTAACAAATGTTCCAAATCTTTTATCAAGATTTTTTACATTCCAACTACCATTCGCAAAATAAATAGATGCATGTATTTTATCTACCAAATTAATTTTATATGATAAATCACATTCCGGAGATTTTCCAATTAAAACTTCTTTAGAACCTTTTATATCAAGATGTATAAAGTTATTCTCATAAACAGGAGAACAATACAAGATAAATACGTCATTAGCTTTTCCTATGCATATATGATGCATGCTGTTTTCTTTTAGGGTAACTTTTTCGATTATTTCTTCATTAGGTTTTGTTGCTTTTATTTCATAGTCACCCGTTTGTTTCCAAGTTCCAGCTATAACTTTCACATTATCGTTACTAGTAATTTGCCAGTTTCCATCTATTGCTTCTATGTTGATCATGTATTTTCCGCTATCTTTATCTGAAAGCCAATAGTTACCAACTATGTTCTTTGGCAAAATTAGTTTATTCACTTTGTTTTTACCTATTAATGTTACAAGCACTTGTATAACCTCCTAAATTTTCTTAGCTCTCACATTTCTTCTTAAGTTGTAGTATTTTCTCAGGTAGTGTGTAGAGATAAGTTATCCTATGGATTAATACTATTTGTACCATTTTTCCCCTTTTTTTTCAATGGTAAAAATACCCTAATCCTTTATGTCTCAAAGGATTCCTTCCTTTCCCTTTAGGGATGCCCACTTTCCCAATATGCCCCTCTTTATATTAAAATTTACTTACAGTTATGTAACAAATGTATTGCTAAAACACCATTATTGCGTTTTCCCTTAGGGATGTGCCTTTTTCAATGTTGCATGTCACTCTCTTTATGTTTTGTTTTATTGCCTATTTACTTATGCTATAGATTAATATATAATTTGCGTGTATATATATTAAAATATAAATTTTCTAGGAGGAAATTATGAAATTTTTTATTGATACCGCAAATATTGAAGAAGTTAAAAAAGCTAATGATATGGGCATTATTTGTGGAGTTACTACCAATCCTTCTCTAATTGCAAAAGAAGGTAGAGACTTTAATGAAGTTATAAAAGAAATTACAAACATCGTAGATGGAGCTATAAGTGGCGAAGTTAAAGCTACCACTAAAGATAGCGAAGGTATGATCAAGGAAGGAAAGGAAATTGCTGCTATACATCCAAATATGGTAGTTAAAATTCCTATGACAGATGAAGGTTTGAAAGCAGTTAAAGTTCTTTCAAAAGAAGGTATTAAAACTAATGTAACTTTAATTTTTAATGCAACACAAGCACTTTTTGCTGCAAAAGCTGGTGCAACTTATGTATCACCATTTTTAGGACGTTTAGATGATATTGCTACACCAGGGATTGAGTTAATAAAATCTATTTCTGATATATTTGCTATTCATGATATTGATACCGAAATTATATCAGCAAGCGTTCGCCATCCTATCCATGTAATAGAATGTGCTTTGGCGGGTAGCGATATTGCTACAGTTCCATATGATGTTATTGAAAAATGTATTAATCATCCTTTAACAGATGCTGGAATTGCTAAATTTGAAAAAGATTACAAAGCTGTTTTTGGAGAATAAAAAAGTTTTAGCAAGAAAAAACTGTCCTACTTAAAGGACAGTTTTTACTATTTTATTTGATTTTTTATATCTATTATTGTCTTTTTTCTTTCAGCACTACCATCAGGCTTATCATTGCCATGGCTATTAATACTATATATCTAGCACTGCTGATTGGATCATTTGTACTTACTGCATTCCCTTTTCCTTGATTGTTATTCTCTTCTGGGCGATATTCTCCTTTTACTTCTCCGTCATCGTCATGGTTGTTATCATTATTA